>Ga0187894_10006327_pt1 | contig 11660 bp, 8 predicted proteins | sample GBC1701081metaG_FD_136650 | JGI IMG/M metagenome (GOLD analysis project Ga0187894, IMG submission 136650) | White microbial mat communities from a lava cave in the Kipuka Kanohina Cave System on the Island of Hawaii, USA - GBC170108-1 metaG ...
CAGGCGGCGAAATCCGCGGGCAGATTCGCGGCAACAACGGCCATCACGACGACTGATTGCAAGCGGCGGGTTGCAGGCGGCAGGCTTCCGGTTGCCGGCACGAACGTGCCTTGCGTGCTCGATGGACGCGGCGGCGCGACTGCAACCTACTGCCTGCCACCTGCAGCCTTTCTTGCTCCTCGCCACCACAGGAATGCTCCGGCTGCCACCAGAATGATGCCGGTGAGTTGCGCCTGCGAGAGCGCCGTGGTGAACCCCAGTGCCCGGCCCGGGTCGCCGCGGTAAATTTCCGTCACGTAACGCGTGGCCCCGTAGAGCACCAGCATCGCCGCGAAAACCTGCCCGTCGAATTTCCGGCGCGCGGCCAGCCACAGCAAGAAGACGAAGATCAACGCCGCCGCCACGAAGTTGTAGAGCTGCGTAGGGTGAAGCTCGACGCCCAGCGGCGTGCCGAACATCCGGTTCGCATATTCGTCAGTGAACACGATGGCCCACGGCACGGCGGCCGGGCGCCCGTAACAGCAGCCCGCGCAGTAGCAGCCCAGCCGGCCGATGGCCGCTCCCAGCATCAGCGACGGGGAGAGCACGTCCAGCAGCCGCATCGCCGGCAATTTCCATTTCCATGCGCCCCACACGGCCACCGCCAGGCCGCCCAGGAATCCGCCGTAGAAGACTCCCCCGCTTTGCAGCGTGGCCAGCGAAAAAAGCTCGCGCGGATTCTGCCGGTAGAACGCGAAATCAGAGAGGATGAGCCAGATCTTGGCCACCAGCAGGGCGGCCAGCACGATGTAGATGCACAGGTTCCACACCTTGTCGGCGTCCAGGCCGGCCTTGCGCGCGCGATGCGAAGCCAGCCAGGTTCCCAGCAGAACGGCGGCAGCGAGCAGCACGCCGTAGCTGTGCAGCGTCAGCGGGCCGAGTTTGATCAGTATCGGATGCATCTAGCCAAGAGGAGCGTTCATCTGTGATCCGGGCTTGCAGCCCGCTGCGCTTCGCGGGCATGCGGATGGTGGAACAGCAGGTCCCACATCACCAGTATCGCCCCGATGGTGATGGCCGAATCGGCCACGTTGAATGCCGGCCAGTGATACGACCCGGAGTGGAAATCCAGAAAGTCGAGCACGCTGCCGTGCAGCAGCCGGTCGGTCAGGTTGCCCGCGGCCCCGCCCAGCACCAGCGCCAGCCCCAGTTCGGTGCGCGCACTGCCCGCCCGGCCCGTCTTGAGAATCCACAGGAACAGGGCAATCGCTGCGAACGAAAAGAGAATCAACGCGGGACGCAGCCACGAGGAATCCGAGTCGGCCAGCAGACTGAAGGCGATGCCGGAATTGCGCGCATGCACAAACGTGAAGAAGCCGGGGATGATGTTCCGCGAGAAGTGCTCGTCGGTGAACCGCTCAACCATCAGCTTGGAGAGCTGATCGAGCAGCAGCACGGCTGCGGCCGGAATCACCCAGCGACGCCACGACGGCCGCGGCCTCATGCTGCGCCGCCTGAGCCGCCGGAAGTGGAAGCCGCGCCGGCGGATTCGAGCTTGCCCGGCGCTTCCGTCCCCAGCGTGCGGATATTCTCCTCGAGCGCGGAGACGCAGCGTTCGCACAGCGCGGGCCAGCGGGCGCTCTCGCCGACGTGCGTCGAGTAGTTCCAGCAGCGCTCGCACTTGGTGCCGTGGGCGCGTTCCACGCGCACATCCACCGCCGACGTGCGGTCCGTTGCCTCGCCGTGAGTTTCCACTTCCACTTGAGATGCGATAAACAGCGCCGGCAGATATTGAAGATAGGAGGTGAGCAGCGAAGCCCATTCCACTTCGGCCCGCAGGATCACGCGGGCTTCCAGCGCGGAATTGATGAATTTGGCGTTGCGCGCGTCTTCCAGCGCTTTCAATACGGTCCCGCGCACCTGCAGCAGCTTGTCCCATTCGCCGCGAATCGAATCCGGCAGACCGGCGTCAAATGCGGATGCCGCCGGAAAGAGCGCCATGTGCACGCTGCCCGTATCCGCGGCGTGCCGGGGCAGGAACTTCCAAATCTCCTCCGACGTGAACACGGTGACGGGCGCCAGCAGCCGCGCCAGCGCATGGGCGATGCGATAGACCACGGTCTGCGCCGAGCGCCGGCCGCTGCTGCGTTTTGCCGCCGTGTACAGGCGGTCCTTCAGCACGTCGAAGTAGAAGGCGCTCAGGTCCACCACGCAGAAGTCGTGGATGGCGTGGAACACGCGATGGAAGTCGAAGCTGTCGTACCAGGCCCGGCACTGCGCCACCAGGTCACCGGCGCGATGCAGCATGTAACGGTCAAATTCGGTGAGCTGTTCATCGGGCAGCGCGTCCTTGCCGGGATCGAAGTCGTACAGGTTCGAAAGCGCGAAGCGCAGCGTGTTGCGCACTTTGCGGTAGGCCTCGCCGATCTGATCCATCATGCCCACCGAGAGCGAAACGTCCGCGGTGTAATCCTGCCAGCAGACCCACACGCGCAACATGTCCGCGCCCCAGCGCTCGCAGATTTCCGCCGGATAAATGGCGTTACCCCGCGACTTGGACATCGGCTGGCCCTTCTCGTCGAGCGTCCAGCCGTGGGTGACGATGGTGCGGAACGGCGGCGCGCCCTTGATGCCCATGGCCACCAGCAGCGAGCTCTGGAACCAGCCGCGATACTGGTCGGGGCCTTCCAGGTAAACGTCCGCCGGCCACGGGCCCGCTTCCTTCGTGCGTGGATCCTCCCCGCCGGTTCCCAGCACGCCGTGATGCGTCGAGCCGCTTTCAAACCACACGTCGAGAATATCCGTCTCTTTGCTGAACGTTGTGCCCCCGCATTTTTCACACTTCGTTCCCGCCGGGACAAAGTCTTCCGCAGGCCGTTTGAACCAGGCGTCCGAGCCTTCCGTCCTGAAAATCTCCACCGCTTTATGATGCGCGGCGAAGTCGCCGGTGAGCAGGTGATGGCACGCCTCGCAATAGAAAGCCACGATGGGCACGCCCCAGAAGCGCTGCCGCGAAAAACACCAGTCCGGACGCGAGCCGACCATGGTGGCCATGCGCTCCTGGCCCCACTCCGGCTTCCAGTGAACTTTCTTGATGGCCTCCAGGGCTTTCGGGCGGAGTCCGTTGTGCTCCAGGTTGATGAACCACTGTTCGGTGGCGCGGAAGATCACCGGATTATGGCAGCGCCAGCAGTGCGGATAGCTGTGCGTGTACTTGGCGTGGCCAAGCAACATGCCGCGGCTCTTCAATAACTCGATGATGTGCGGGTTGGCATCGAAGACGCTCTTCCCGAGGTATTCCGGCAGGCCCTCGGTAAAGCGGCCTTCGTCGTCCACCGGCGCATAGGTTTGCAGGCCGTATTTCTGGCCGGTGAAGAAATCTTCCGCACCGTGGCCGGGCGCGGTGGTCACCACTCCTGTGCCGCGGTCCAGCGTCACGTAGTCAGCGAGTACCGCGGGCGTGTTGCGATCCAGAAATGGATGGCGAAATTCGAGGCCGGCCAGCTCGCGCCCTTTCCACGGCTCGGAGACGGCGTGCACGGTCACTCCCAGATCGCTCATGACCGTCTCCACTCGTTCGGCGGCGAGCAGCAGTTTCCCCGCGGACGTCTCCGCGACTACGTAGTGGTAGTCCGGGTGAAGCGCCAGCGCCACCGTGCCCGGCAGGCTCCACGGCGTGGTGGTCCACGCTGCGGCAGCAACTTCCGCGCCGAGCTTCGCTGCGGCGCTGCCGGTGGCCGGGAACCTTATCCAGATGCTCGGGCTGGTGTGATCCTCGTATTCCACTTCCGCTTCCGCCAGCGCCGTGGAATCGTGCATGCACCAGTACACCGGTTTCAGCCCGCGATACGCGTAGCCGCGTTCATAAAAGGTGACCAGCGCATCGGCGATGGCCGCTTCCATATTGAAGTCCATGGTCAGGTACGGTTTTTCCCACTGGCCGAAGATGCCCAGGCGCTTGAACTCGCGGCGATGGTTATCAATGAAACGCGCGGCGAACTCGCGGCACAGGCGGCGAAACTCCGCGGGCGGAACTTTCCCTTTGCCGCCCAGCTCTTTTTCCACTTTGGTTTCGATAGGCAGGCCGTGGCAATCCCAGCCGGGCAGATACGGCGCGCGGTATCCGGCCATCGTCTTCGACTTCACCACCAGGTCCTTCAGCGTCTTATTGAGGCCGGTGCCCAGGTGAATTTCGCCGGTGGGATACGGCGGGCCGTCGTGCAGCACAAACGTGCCGATGCTGTTCCCGGCGCGTTCTTCCTGGATGCGATGGTAGATGCCCTGCGCTTCCCATTCGGCGAGTTGCTTCGGCTCATTCTGCGGGAGCGCGGCTTTCATGGGGAACTCCGTGCGCGGCAGATTGAGCGTGTCCTTCCAGTTGGGCTTTGCCGGCTTGCCGGGGGCTGCTGGTTTTGAGGGTGTGGTCATAGGTTGTGTTGCCGGCATCCGCCGGCCTTGCCGGTTAGCCGCCGGAGCCAGAGGAAAAGCGCCGATACGGACTGGCGCTCTCCCTGTGAAAAAACTGCGCCGGTGTAAACGCCGCTGCGCCGGAACCTGTCTCCGCGGAACTATTTACAAAGCATGCGCGCACCGGCGGGAAACTTCCTGTGCGCCGAAACGTCTATGTTACAATGACGGAGTAAACCTGTCAGCCCGCAGGGCCGGATACAACGTTTTGGCGCTCCGCGAAGTCTAAAGTTGAGGAGCCCAGGGGCCCAAGAGGCAGACCGCAATGGACCAGAAGCAATCCAACGCTCCGGCCGCCAGACCCGCGGCAAAAGTGCGTATCCCCAGTTTCTCCGTCGAGCGCGTCCATTTCGAAGGCAATGTCTTCACCCGCCTGAAGGACTTCTTTACAGAAAATCCGGCAAAAGGCCCGCGCAACCTGAATAGCGCGGTGGCGGAGAGGATTTACGACAGTTTCGGCGACGGCTTCACCGAAAACCTGAAGCTGTTTTTCAAGGGTGCTCCGCAACTGCGCGGGCCGGTGAACTCGCGCATGCTGGTGGAAGAAAAGCCCGGCCTGAAGCTGTTCTGGCAGAACCTGAAGGATGCCATCCATCCCCCGAAACTGCCTCCGTTGAAACTCACCAGCAAGCCGGTGAGAGTGAAAGACATCTGGTCGAAGGATGAGCAGATGCCGCGCGCGCAGGCCTATTCGCTGGTGGCCCACGTTGTGGTGGCTGTGCTGCTGATCGTTCCGCTGGGCTGGCATATTGCGGAAAATGTGAACGCGGCGCCGGTGAAGGTCAGCTATCAGATTGTGGATATTTCGCCCTACGTTCCCAAGCTGCCTCCGGGCAAGGACAAGGCCGGCGGCGGTGGCGGCGGCGGTGAGCGCGACCTGAACAACGCGCCATCGAAGGGGCGGCTGCCGAAGTTCTCGCTGAATCCGCAGCTCACTCCGGCGATGGTGACCATCAAGAATCCGAATCCGAAGATCGCGGCCGATCCCACCGTCATGGTTCCCCCGGATATCCGCGTGCCGCAACCGAATCTGCCGAACTACGGCGATCCGCTGGCCGCGCTGGTTACCAATTCCGGCGGGCCCGGCGGCGGAGGCGGCGCAGGCACTGGATGCTGCGGCGGCATCGGCAGCGGAACCGGCCCCGGCGTTGGCCCCGGCGAAGGCGGAGGCATCGGCGGCGGCGTGTACCGTCCGGGACGCAATGGCGTGGGCGAGCCGACGTGCATCTATTGTCCCGACCCGAAATTCACCGAAGAAGCGCGCAAGGCCAAATATCAGGGCACGGTGCTGCTGCGCTTGATTGTGCTGGCCGATGGCCGCGCCACCAACATCAGCGTCTCGCGCGGATTGGGCATGGGTCTGGATGAAAACGCCGTGGAAGCGGTGAAGGGATGGAAGTTCAAGCCGGCATACGGCCCCGGCGGCAAGGCCGTACCGGTGGAAGTTTATGTTGAGGTGACCTTCCGCCTGCTGTAAAAAGCCGCGTCACGCGCGGCAGATTTCACCAGAAGCCCCTCGGCCACCCGAGGGGCTTTTTACTTTGGTGGTTTCTCATAATCCCTCACGTCAAGCCGGGCAAACCCCGCCGGGGCGGGACGTGAGCTACAGGGGCAGGCAACCCGATCGCGAAATCGCACTTCTCACTGCGCATCGCTGCCCTGTTTTGGTGCAGCGCAAATCCTGCGGAGGTGAGCCAGATGCCAGACCACCACGGGCCCCAGCCGAAGTGCGTCCCGGCGCCGGAACGCAAGGAAACCAGCCCGCGACTGCCCCGATTTTCCTTCTCCTCAGCACACTCCACGGTCCACGACGTCCTGGAAAACCTGAGCGCAGCCATTCTGCCCTCGACCGCGGTGCCGCGCGACGTGGCCTCGCGCTGGCTGCCCAGCGAAGCGCGCATCTTCAACGGCAAAGCGCTTCCTGCGCGCGAGCTTTCCCTGGCAACGCACGCGGTGATTCTCGCGCTGCTCATCTTTCCGTTTGTTCAGACATTGGCGCCTCGCCGGAATGCGCCGGGTGCATTTCAGTCCCCAATTCCGCTGGCCGATTGGAACGGCGCCCGCGCCGAACTGGCCAGACTTGCCGGCGGCAGCGGCGGCGATCGCAATCCCGTTCCCGCCACCAAAGGCCACTTCGCCCCGTTTCGCTGGCTGCAACTGACGCCGCCCGGGATTATCAGGAATCTGGCGCCGCGCCTTCCCGCCGATGCCACGCTGGTTGGCCCCCCGGACATTCCGGTGAATCCAAGCACGCAGTGGGGCATTCCCACCGCGCCGGCATACACCGGCTCGCAGGGCCCTGGTGAACGAAGTGGCTATGGTCCCAATTGCTGTGGCGGCGCTGGGCCCAGTCGCGACCATGGGGGAGGAGGCAGCACCGGACCCGGCAAGCCGGGCGTGAACGGCGTGGGTGAGCCGGTTTGCATTCATTGCCCCGACCCGAAATTCACCGAGGACGCCCGCAAAGCCAAGTATCAAGGCACGGTGCTGCTGCGCGTGGTGGTGAATGCCGACGGCACAACCCAGGTCCTTGGCGTGGCCCGCGGGCTGGGCATGGGGCTTGACGAAAACGCGGTCGCCGCCGTTCGCGGCTGGAAATTCCGAGCGGCGCGTGGTCGCGACGGAAAGCCCGTTCCTGTCGAAGTGCTGATTGAGGTGACTTTCCGGCTGCTCTGAGAAGCCGCGAGTTGCGACCCACCCCTCTCGAGAAGCCTCGCGGCACACCGGCGCGGCGTGAGCGGCAGGCGCGCATCTGTTACGATGGCGTTATGAAGCGAATGGCCTGGCTGTTGGTTTCAATGCTGGCCGTTGCAGCGCGCCTGGCGGCGCAGCAGGGTGCGGCTCCGGCGGCAACCGGCACGGTGGAATTCACCGCGCAGGTCCAGCCATCGGCTGGCCGCCCCGAACCGGCGAGGAAGATTCCCTTCCTCCTGCTGCGCAAGAGCTACGGGGAGATTCAGGCCGAAGCCGAACGCGCCGAGCCGAAACTGGACCGCGACGGCTTCGTGGACAAGCTGGAAATCTCGCCGGCGCTGAAGGCGTGGATGAAGCGCACCAAGATCGTCAACTTTGCCGGCGTGACGTTCACCAATGCCCTCAAGGCCGAGGACGTGCTCGACGTGCCCGAGTTCTTCGACGCCTTCGTGGATCGCAATGCCGGAGACAGCACCATCGGCTTTCCCTCGTCAAAGGCTCGCGACATTGACCGTGAAAAGAATCCGGCGAAATATGAAAAAGACCAGAAGGCGTATCGCGAGGCGCTGAAAAACTTCATCAACCAGAGCCCGCAGACCAAGAACGACATGGAAGTGGCCCTGGTCGCCGTGAATCCCGCGCAGCGCTGGCTGGCCGCCGAGTCCGCCCGGAAGCGCAACGTGCAGGCGCGGGCCCAGGAGCTGGCGGAGGTCACCTATCTGCAGGCCCGCACGGAAACGGACATGGAAGGCCGCGGCGCGTTTTCCTCGGTTCCGGTGGGCGACTACTGGCTCAGTTCCGGAGAAAACGAGGCGGTGGCCGGAGATACGCACGTGCGCTGGGATACTCCGGTTCCGGTGCGCGCGGGCCGCATCACCCGTGCCAACCTGACCAACCTGAACGCCGCCAAGCCATAGCGGCGCGTGCTTTGTCCGTTCGTCTCCAAGGCGCGGCGGCGAATTTCCGTTTTTGCTTCACGTTTTCCGGCGCTCCCCATACACTGAACCTCCTTCGTACCGGGAAAAGAGCGAATGAGCGGCGTGGAACGCATCGAGCTGTGGGTGTTCTTCAACTTATTCGTGCTGCTGCTGCTGGCGCTTGACCTGGGCGTGCTGCACCGGCACGCCAAGGCCGTTTCCTTGAAGGAGGCGGCGTGGTGGAGCGCCATCTGGATCGTGGTGGCGCTGGCCTTCAACGCGGCCATGCTGCTGTGGTATCCGCCGCACGAGCCGGCGCTGCGCCACGCCAAGGCGCTTGAGTTCTTCACCGGCTACCTGATTGAACGTTCCCTGAGCATTGACAACATTTTCGTCTTCCTGGTGCTCTTCAACTATTTCGGCGTGCAGGCCAGGTTTCAATACCGCGTGCTGTTCTGGGGAATCCTCGGCGCGCTGATCATGCGCGGCCTGATGATCTGGCTCGGCGTCGAGTTGATTACCCGCTTTGAGTGGGTGCTGTACCTCTTCGGCGCGTTCCTGGTGTGGACCGGCGTGAAGCTGCTGTTCCACAAAGCGGAGGACATCCATCCCGAGCAGAATCCGGTGTTGCGGCTGGCGCGGAGGTACCTGCCGGTCACACGGGATTTTCACGGCGAACATTTCTTCATCCGGGAGGGCGGCAAGTGGCTGGCCACGCCGATGTTCCTGGTGCTGCTGGTGGTGGAAACCACAGACGTGGCCTTCGCCCTCGATTCCATTCCGGCAATTTTCGCCATCACGCAGGATCCGTTCATTATTTATTCGTCCAATGTGTTTGCCATTCTGGGCCTGCGCGCGCTGTATTTCCTGCTGGCCGGGGTGATGCCCTATTTCCGCTATCTGAACGTGGGACTTTCCGCGGTGCTGGTGTTCATCGGCATCAAGATGTTGATTGAAAAGTGGCTGCACATTCCCACGGGCATTTCCCTCGGTATCGTGGGCGGCGTGCTGGCCGCGGCGACGCTGGCCAGCGTGATCGCAGCGCGCCGGGAAGAGGCGCCGGGCCAGCAACCGGCGGCGGGCGCCGCGCCGCCTCAACCCGCGCCGGACGTTCACGAAATCAGCGGCCTGATCGCCGAACTTTACGGCCCACACGCTTCCGCGCGTGAGCTGGCCGCGCTGGAACTCTATCGCGTGGGAACCGCCGTGGGCGACTCCGCCACCAACGCGTGGCGGAACGACGACGAATTCAGCGCCTTGATCACCGATGAGCCCACCGTCGGCATCGCCGTCCAGCCGGAGCACTTTGAGCGCATCCGCAAGGCCTTCGGCTCCCCGCGCCTTGCCGCGGTGCCGCCGGACGTAAATGCCGCGGAATTCGAGCTGGAAGTGCACACCTCCGGCACGCGCGTGAAACTGGACATCCTGCGGCCGGGCGAGGCCAGCCCGGAAGGCGCCATCACCAAATTCCTGGCCCGGTTCGGCGAGGGCATCCAGCAGGTGGAGTATTTCGTTTCTGACGTGGATCGCGCCACGGAAATCATCCGTGAACGGCATGGCGCCAAACCGGTGTTCCCGCAATCGCGCGCCGGGGCGGACAACACACGAGTGAACTTCTTCCTGGTGGATACGCCGGACGGCAAGAAAGCCCTGATCGAGCTGGTGCAGTCGTAGCGGCGACCCTCCGCCAGCCCGCCATCTCCCTTTTCCGCCGGCGAAGGACGGCGGTCGCAAAGCTCGCCGCTACGGAAAGACTGCTTCGCGCTTCAGGCCGATGGGATTCAAAATGCGAAGCGCTTCTTCCGGCGCGGCCGGCCGCGGGCGGGAATGGTATTGAATCACCGCGGGCAGGGCTTCCACGCGCTCGATCCGCGCGCCGGAAAACGTGATGCGAGCCACCAGGGCGTGCCGCGTTTCCGGCGGCGTGTACTGCTGGAACGCGAAATTTCCCAGCGAATAGAAGATCCATCCACCCTTGTAGTGCTCGATGCGTTGCGGCACGTGCGGGTGATGTCCCAGCACCAGCGACGCGCCCGCTTCGATTGCCGCGCGCGCAAACGCTTCCGTTTCCGGCGCTACGCGGCGGGAGTATTCCGCGCCATCGTGCAGCGACACGATCACCACGTCAGCGCCCGGCCATGCCGCCGCAATGTCGCGCCGCAAAGACTCCGCATTTCGTCCCGCCACGACCGGCAGCGTGGCGCCGGGCACGTCATTGCGCTGCGCGTAGGTGTAGCCCAGGAACGCAAAGCGCACGCGGTTGCGGGTCACAACGGCAGGGGCGTGCGCCGCGGTGTAGTCCTTGCCCGCGCCGGCGCCGAAGATTCCCGCCGACTTCAGGTGCCCCGCGGTGAACTCGATACAGGCGTTGCCGCCATCGCCCATGTGATTGTTGGCCACGGACATCACGTCGAATCCGGCAAACGTGAGCGAGGCCACGGCCTCCGGACGGACGCGGAAAATCATTCCCGACTCGAAATACGGCGGCTTCGCGCAGAACGGGCCCTCGAGGTTACCGAAGGCGATGCCGGCGCTTTGCAGCAATGGCGCGACGTCCTGAAAGGGCTCCGCATAGTCTCCGGAGAGGTGCATCCGCTTGCCCAGGCTCCGGCCCAGCAGGATGTCTCCCACCGCGACCAGGGTTGTTTGCGTGGGCTTCGGAAAAGGCGGTGGTGGAAGTTGGGGCGCGCAAGCCCCCAATAGCAACACCGGCAGAATCGCAAGGGCTTTACACGGGCGTGGACAGGACAATGCCCATCTCCGGCAAGAGTCTAACTCAAATTGAAACTACGCCCGGCAGATTTCCCAAATTGAAATTCCACAGGGTCAGCCGCCTGCCACGTCAGCGCCCATCGAAATTCGCCCCCCGGGCAGGCGCTGAGCACCCACGGGACTTGCTTCCACAACAGCGAGAAGCAGGCCCTATAACTGGTTCCATACGTAACGAATTGAGGGAAGGGTCTTGGCAGAGCGGTTGCACCATGTACACTAGGGAGATTCCGGACGGTGACGACTTACCTTTCCATGGCTCAAAGCACTGACAAAGCCGCCGCCATTCGCGCCTTCCTGCGAACCCTGAACATGCTGCTGAAAACTGTCCGCATGTACGGGCTGGATCACGCGCGCAGCGCCGAGCAACTGAAGGGCGCCTGGGCCGATTTGCAGAAATGCCTGGCCGGAGAGGGCGGATTTCAGGTGGCGGTGGCCGGCTCCAAGCTGCTGATTGACGGCGTGGCCGTGAAGGCCAACCCGGCAGAAGCGGGATTTGCCGCGCTGCTTTCCGGCGCAGGAATTTCCAGCATTCAATTCTCAAAGAACGGCACCGCCGAGCAATTCGCGCAGTTTACCCGGGCATTTGCCCAGAGCGGCGGAAAATTCGAAGGCCTGCTCGATCTGTTGCGGGCCGGACTCCCGGCCGGCTCAGGCATTCGCGTGAATGAAGTGAGGTTCGTGGAAGCCGAGTCCGCGGGCGAAGCCAGCAGCGCGTCGGAAGCGCGCGCCGTGGGCGAATTTGCGGCACAGGCTCTGGGAGCGGAAGCTGGAGTTCTGCGTGACGCGGTCTCCAATCCTCGCAAGCTGCTGGCCCTGATCGCCGCTGCCGAA
>Ga0187894_10006328_pt1 | contig 11658 bp, 9 predicted proteins | sample GBC1701081metaG_FD_136650 | JGI IMG/M metagenome (GOLD analysis project Ga0187894, IMG submission 136650) | White microbial mat communities from a lava cave in the Kipuka Kanohina Cave System on the Island of Hawaii, USA - GBC170108-1 metaG ...
ACGAATTGTGGTTTTTAGCCCGTGAATACGGGCGATAGCACCCCGCTTCGCGGGTTAAATCAAATAAGTTCAGTAATATCAGAAATTACGGTGAAATTTTAATCTAACAAAGTAGAACTAAGAGTTAATTGAGATTAACTTTTTGTTTCTTCTGCGTCCTTTTCTGTTTCACGTATTATTGATTTATTTTCTGAAGGGCTAACAAGTTGCAATTTATCACCGTTCTGCTGAATGCCAAGTTGCGCCAAGATTTCGGGGACATTCAAGCCCAAAGCCTGGAGTTGTTGAAGCAGAGAGAATACGACTGTAGGACCTGTTTGCGCGAAACGGTTTATCCCGCTTGTGCCGTTTCCGTTACCATTGCCACCATTGTCAATCATTACAACTTTATCAATGTTGCCGAGCGGTTCTGAAACTGCTTTGAAAACGGGTGCAGAGGCTTCGATGATGCCAGGCAATTTTTCCAAAACGGTTTGAAGGCGTGCGGCGTCGTTGAATTCGCGCCAAGCGGCGGCTTTTTCTTTAATAGCTGTTGCTTCTGCCAAACCTTGTGCTTCAACTGCCTTAGCCTTAGCCAAACCCTGTGCTTCGATTTTTTCTGCTTCTGCCAAACCCTGAGCTTTAATTTTTTCTGCCTCTGCCAAACCGAGTGCGCGTATGCGTCCGGCTTCGGCATGACCTTCTGCCTCAACGGCAGATGCGCGACCTTGACCTTCGCGTTGGAGCTTTTGCGATTCTGCCTCTGCTTGTGCGATTTGTGCTTGCTTGCGCCCTTCTGCGGCTAAAATTGCCGATTCCTGCTCACCCTGCGCTTTCAGAATTGCGGCACGGCGTTCCGCTTCAGCCTTTTTAACAACCGTTGCTTCGAGTTCTTTTTCCCTGCGTAAAACTTCCTGTTCCTGAACTGAGATTTGTTCCTGAGTGCGAATCTTTTCGATGCGGACTTCTTCCGCTACAACCTTCTGTTTTGCCTGTGCTTCCGAAAGCGGACCTGCCTGTTTTGCGGTTGCGCGTTCGCGTTCAATTTCTGCGGCAACCTGTGCGCGTTGAATTTCGGTTGCGCGTGTTGACTGTGCAATTTCGGCTTCGGTCGAGAGACGAACTTTTTCGCCTTCCTGAAGTGCGATTGATGCTTTTATTTTCGAGTCGCGTTTTGCTTCTGCCTCGCCGATTTCAGCGTCGCGTTTTACTTCTGCCGTACGGCGTTTGCCAAGAGCATCCAAATACCCTTCTTCGTCGCTAATTTCCTGAATGGTCAATGCGTCAAGACCGATGCCCATTTTTTCCAAATCGCCTGCGGCTTCAGTTGTCAGTTTTAGTGCGAAACTCTGACGGTCATTGTTAATCTCTTCAACCGTGAGCGTTCCAAGAATTGCGCGTAAATGACCTTCAAGAGTTTGAAAAACAAGTTGTTGATAATCGTGTGCGGACATTCCCAAAAATCTTTCAGCCGCTGCACGCAGTGATTCATCATCACCTTTGATTTTTACGTTTGCGACTGCTTTGACCGAAACGGGAACACCCTGCAGCGTATAAGCGCGTGTCGTAGAAAGCGGGACGGTCAGCACATTTAAGTTTAAGTATTCGACCTTTTCGAGAAATGGAATCACAAGCGTTGCGCCGCCCCGCACTTGGCGATAACCAACCGTCGTTCCATCTTCTAGTTTTCTTCTCCTGCCGGAAATAACTGCGGCTTGATTTGGTGAAACTTTAATGTAGTTTCGGCTAACCAACATCAAGGCAATGAGAAAGCCAATAACGATAAATACAATAACAACGGGAATGAGCAACATTGATAAGTCAAACATGGATTCACCTCAAATTATATGGAGTGCTGTGACTTGTCACAGCTTTTCTTTGCGGTAACTTGTTACCGCTTTGGTTGAGCATATATTTATCCAACGCACGACCGACAAGTCGGTTATAAAACAAAGCGACGACAAGTTGTCGCACTCCAGAATAAAATCTCAAGTATCTTGTTTTGCTACTTGAAAACTTTTTGTTCCGTCTTCGACGCTGACAATCACCGAATCGCCCGCAAGCTCTTCGACTCGTACAATCGCGCCTGTTTTTATCTCTTTTCCGTCACGCGCCCGCGCAAGTTTTTCCACTCTTTCTTCACCGACGCGGCAGGTTATTTGTCCGACATTACCCGATTGAATTGTGACTGTTACCTGTGCTGTGCGCCCTACGAGTTGGCTCGACCTGACGGAACTTGTGGCTTGTTGTTTATAAAGAAACCGCCCAAAGAGCGAAACTATGCCGCCCAAAACTATGCCGCCTGCAAGACCTAAAAACGAGCTTGTAACAATTCCGAATCCTGCCTGTGTGCTGATGGCTCCGAATCCGCCAAACGATGTAACAAAGACGCTGATAACGCGGCTGTCCAAAAAACCGGGTCCGTCCGGTGCGCTGTCAAAACCACCATCAACACCGAAATGCTCAAACAAATCTCCGACCACCAGCGATGCCAGAAGAAATAGAAATCCAACTCCCGCAATAATCAAAAATACGGTCAATGCACTGAAACTTGAAAAGAATTCGGACACTAAATATAGCTCCTTCGTTTTTAGGTGGTTTGTTCTAACACAAAACCGCTATAACTGAGAAGACTTTTGTTTAATCACTCTTTAATGGTAGAAGAACGAGCGATTGCTTTAATAAAACAACCGCTCGTTTTGAATTCAGTAAACGAACAATCGGAAATTATCTGTCATCACCGTTTCTTCCGTTCGCCCCTTTCATCTGGTCACGGAAAAGATTCAATAACAATAGATTGCCGATACCGCCGCCTGCGCCATCACCGCCTGATGCCAGGATGTCAGGAGTAATGCGAACACCTTTTTCTCCGATGACCTTTAAGGTTTCGATAATTGCGACGCCTTGCGGTCCAAGGGCATTGACTTGTTCGGCATATGCGACACCTTGCGCTTCACCCATAAGGCGGACTTTTTCAGCCTCAGCTTTACCTGTTGACGAAATGTAGTAAGCCTCGCCGTCTGCTTCTGCTTTGCGCTGTTCCGAACGCTTTGCGGCTATTTCGACTCCTACGGTTGCTTCCATTAGCCCTTTCTGATTATCGGCGTGCGATTTCGTCTTTTCGAGTTGGATACGTTTCTCTTCCGCTTCGCGCTGGGCGTTATACATACTTTGGCGTTGTTCTGCCAAGATTTTTTCCGTCTGAGTCTTCATTAATTCTTCCGGTAAATGTATATGACAGATAAGCACGTTTACAACGTCAACGTGATATTTCAAAAGGTGCATTCTCACGCGGGCTTCTGCGCGTTCTTGTTCTTCGTGACGGTTTTGCAGATAAGCCATCGCAGAACTTTCCGAAGCCTGATTGCGGAAGATTGAATCAATCAACGGGTGCATTACGTTTTGAACTAATTTTTCTGTACTTCCGATTTTCGCAACCATAAACGGCGCGTCTTCGGGCTTGACGCGAAAGACAACACGAACTTCAAGACGCATCGTAAAACCGTCTTTTGAAATGACTTCAAACGGGTCGAAAGAATTGTCAAGTTCTTCGGCTGTCCATTCAACTGTCATATTAGTCGTGGGAATTATTATTGCGGTCTTTGCCAGAGTGTTGATGTAATAACGTCCGGGACCGACAACTGCTTCCTGAATGCCGCGAAAACCGTCCGGTACAACATAAGCCTCATGTGCGCCATGGTCTAAGCGTTGGTCTGCAGGGTCGTTTACGCGAAGTTCAGCTTTTATTTCCTCAAGCGATGTGTTTGAGTTATCAACCTTATCCAATCGTTCTGCAGCAAGGGTCATCTGTTCTTGTTCTTCACGATATAAGCGTTCGCGTATCTTTGCCGCCATTGCCTGGCGAATGTCTAATGTCGGGTCTTTGCCTACGTTTGAAACTATGACGGCAACTTCGCCGGGTTTGACCTCTTTTGCCGATTCAAGAATTACTTTGAAGACAAGCGGGTTGATATAGTAAGTTCCGGGAAGCAAGATGTCTTTTTGTGGTCCGCGCTGACCGCCGCGAGAGATAAACTCATTGCTGTCTTGGAAATTATCGTGACCTTCAACGGGTGTTGCAACGTAATCACGCGGGTCAAGCGGTGCCCCGTCTAAAGCCTCAACCAGACCGATTTGGTTTTCTGTTATCAGCGTCGCGTCGAACAGACGAATGTAGAAAAGTCCGGGTTTGGAATCGCCGCCTTCAAGGGGCATTGATTGTGTGTGAATGCGATATGTGCCGGGCGTCAGGATTTCTACTTGCGGTCCCTTTTGTCCGCCATTGTAGATAAAGCTTTCCGCGTCCTGAAAGTTTTTGTGTTGCGGAATTGCTTTACCGTGAAGGCGTCCGGCATCTAGCGGGTCACCGTCGGCAGACGTAATTATACCCACTTTTCCCGGAGGAACGACTGTCACTTTCGCTATGGAAACATTAAAAAGATAAGGGTGAATGGGCCATTTGCCCGGAGGTAATGTGCGAAGCTGAATACCTTTGACGCCGCCTTGTTTGATAAAAGCAATCGGGTCTTGGAAATTGTTGTGCGCGTTCTGTGCGCGGTCAGGTGCGAAGACATTGCCTGTTGACATAGGCTCGCCGTCAATGGCTTCGATGATGCCCATTTCGTCCGCCCCAACCTCAATCAAAGAAACTTTCTTGACGATTCTATCAAGGGGCCACATCATAAAATGTAAGCCGGGTTTCAAAACGTCCGCTTGGATACCGACTTCGCCCTCAGTCGCAACGACGCGTCCGGGCGGCATACGGCGACCCAGATAACGACGTTCTTTGATGGCAATTTCTTGTGCGCCCACATTGACGATAAAACGTGAAATAACAATATAGACAGCAATCAAAGCTATAAAGCCAATAACTGCTAACGGAATTAACGATGTAATGTCGAACATAATTGTCCTCTTTGAAAAACGACTGAGTGACTCTGCAATTCTCTGTGACTACCTGAAAGTCCTCTCTCTCTGTCCTTTAGAGAATCGCATCGGTCTCTATAGTCTTAATTAAAGGCGCAAATCAGAAAGTGTCTGTTTCAACAAAAAGCCCGCGCCCGAATTTCTTGCCTCTTGGGCTAACACCCAAAACTCGCTTTCTGCGATTTCTCTTATTTCTTCTTTGCTGACGCCCGCAAGTTTTTTTTCTTGCCAGAGCTTTATCGTTGTTTCGATTGTTTTTTGAAACAAATCGGCATCGTCCGAGAGCGCAACGACATGGAATGTGTTGCCAAGTAGTTGTCTCGTGGGATTTTTTTGAAAAGCAGACAAACATCTATCTGCCAGGTTTGAATTGGCAGGCAAAGATTTATCTTTGACGAATAAGGCTAAAGACCAAACCTCTTCATCCGTTTTTGTTTGCTCAACAAAAGCGTCAAGGACTTCGTCATAAAACCCGCGTTCGTTAAGCGAAAATGATTCAACCAACGCTTCTTTATCACCGCCTTTTGCTCTATGAACTAAAGACAATTTTTGATTTATATTTCGCGCTTCCTCTTCAAGCCTTTGAAATTCGGCTAAAGCTTTTTCATCGGGCGCGAATAAAAATGTTGGTGGTAAAGGTGGTTGATTGCTTTCTTCGATTAAGCGATTAGGCTTCGGCTGTAAAAGCCAGCGATATGTAGCAAAAGAGATAAGAACTAAAAGAAATGAAATTATAAAGAGACCGACGATCATTGTGGTCACGCCTGCGCGTCATGCGCGTCAATGGGCTTTCCTGAAAAAAAATCGGCTTCGCGCTTCTGCCCTGACGTTTTAATGCCGCGTTGTTGTACGGCACTTTGAATTAAAAAGTTTAGTAAATCGTGTAGAACACGGACGCTCCAAAATCTTCATCATCTGTTCCTAAGACAACGCCGCCGTTTTTGCCCGGCACAAATTCAAACGCCTCAATCTTGTAATTCCTGAATTGATAAAATTTTATCGGCGCATTGCTTCGATTAAAACCTATCAAGCCGTTTCGGTTTTGAAACGCGCCCACATAGTAAAATGCCGAGGCGAACGGACCTATATCGCTTGAATCAAACGCGGAAGAAACAAAGACGCCCCCCGATGAATCAACCTTCATATCGGAAACCGAGCGCGTTTCGCCGTCCGGCACATTTGCCCAGTCAGCTAAATCCGGTGCGGGCGTTTTTATCTCGCTTTGTCCGAGAAGATTTATTTTGGCGTCGTTCAAAATCAATTCACCAAAAAAGAGTGTCGAAGCCTTTTCGCTCTTTCCTCTGTCAGCCCAAGCGGCAATAAGTCTTCCGTCTATTTTTTGCACTGCAAAACTTTCAAAGTCACAGATTCTGCCAGCACCACAACTCTCTTGCGGGTTAACGGGAAGCCGAATTTCATTCAAAACACGAACTTCTTTTTTTTCTATGTCGAGCTTTATATGAAAGACTTTTCCTTTCATATTTGCGTCGTTCGGATTGCCGACACCTGCAATAAACTGATTCGTCATATCAGGCAGAGATGTTATTGATTCAAGGTCAACAGGTAGATTTTTTTCAGTCCCGTCTTTATCGAGCCATTTCAGCGGAAGGAATTTCGGGCGATTATCTCTGCTTTCAATTTCTAAAAGACCGATGCGCTCGATTTTATTTTTCTTGGGATTCGCCTGCATATCCGCAAACTGGTCTTTGTTGTCGTGAACCACTATCAACGTGGTTCTGTCGTTTGCAATTTCGACCAAAGCCATGCCGCTAAAATTAAAACGTGCCTCAGATTTAACGGTTATCCATTGTTGCGCGACAACTTGAACAGAAAAGAGCAAAATAATCAGAAAGATTTTTGTCATTATTGTCTCCGTGTTGGTGAATTAACTTTCTTCTTCAATCGTTTTAACTCGCCAGCAAGCACTGCTAAATTTCCAATCGTCCGGAGTTTTACAGAGTCTCGCTTTGACGGGGTTGTTTTCTATGTAAGCAATGGTGTTTTCAAAATGTTTTGCGTCGCGTATGTATCGGTCAAAGTAATCCTGTTGCCAAAACGCCCCTTTACATTTCAATAGCCTGTTAGACATTCTGGCAGTATAGTTTTTTAGCGACTGCATTATTTGCGAGATTGCAATTCCGGCAAAAGGCGTCGCTAAAAAATGAACATGATTTGGCATTACAACCCAAGCCGATAGTTTATATCGCTCACTGTCAAAATAGAGTAAAGCATTTTGAATCAGCGAAGCTATATTCGGGTTTTTTAGATGACCGCTTCCGTAACCTTGGTCAAGATAGCGTTGGATTCTTTTGCGAAGAACCACATCTGCATTCTCAATTTGTTCTTTTTCTAATTCTTGTTGCCATCTTGCAAGAACCGTTTGTGGCAAAGAATCAGCTAAACGAATAGTTATAAACTGCGAAGCCTCGACGCCGTCAAAGTGCGGCAAATACCCTCGACTATGCCAGCCTTTTGGTTCATAGTTCATAGAGCAAATCTTGAAGCCGGGAGCGCGGAAGTCCACTTCCGCCAACGAGCGCGACAAGCGCGAGTAAAACCTTCCACTAAAAATTACTATCCGAAACAGCGGAAGTGGACTTCCGCGCTCCCGGCGTTATTTCGTAATTGTTATTGCATTGAATAACAATGGAAACGTAGCCAACGATTGACCCCGGTATTGCGGGCGGAAACCGAACAAGATTATTCGTCCTTTGCCGATTGGAATTTCGACCAGGGCTGCTTTTCCTTTTAGTTTTTCGATTCCCAATGCCCAGCCTGATAAGAGAAGTTCACCGTTCGACGGATAACGCACAATCACACGGACGTTTGCGTCCTGTGCGACTTCAAACACGGGCGAGTTTTCAAACCATGCTATTGATTCGCGTTCCATGCCTTTTGCTATCGGGCTTGATGTGTCCAATTCGGTGCGAAGGATTGAGCCTGGAATGTAAAAGTCTTTGCGCGTTGTGCCTTCGGTTATATCGCGCACAGGAAGTTTGAACTGTTCGATTGCAAAATTAGAAGCGCGGTTTAAGAAGACGAGCGTTCCGCCCGCCTCCACATACTCACGCAAAGCATTGACGCCCTCTGTGCCAACGCCGCCCGTGAGTTCATCGGGCATTGTTCCCTTTGCATGACCGTTTAGAATCTGAGAAGCAGATTGGTCGGGGAAGATAATGGTTTTATAGGGATTTTCTTTTTCCCGTTTTTCTATCATCTCTTTAGTTGCTGAAAGCGGTAGCGGCGGTGTGCGAGGTTGCAAATACAGTTTCGCTTCACGGATTTCTTTATCCGAAATGCTTCCATATTTGAACTCTTTGTTTGTTTCATCTTCTATCATCCATTTGTATTTATCGAAGACCCAACTTGTCCATCCTCCGTCCATTGAAGGTAAGTGAGATTTGTAGAGGAAAACATCAGGTTCTTGTTTATGTCTCATTCCATCCCCATACATTGTGTGGATGAGTTGCGGTGGATTGGGAAAAGAAAAGGGCTCTAAAACTTTCTCAAACTTCGTATCTGTTAATAAAGTAAGACTGTGAGCAGTGACATCGTAAGGCGGAATTGGTTGACCGTTTGTATCAAACAAATCAGGGTATTTTTGAGGCTCAATCGTTGCTTTCGCAAAACCCGAATAAGGCTGATTCATAAAAATTACCGGAGTGTGATCATCGTAAGTTTTTCCCTTAAAACTGAACTTTCCGACATAGGCAATTTTAACATCTCCTCTGCTCAAAACATCTTTGAGCATCCAATCAAAGCGACTATTTTTGCCGTCAATTATGTAAGCGAAAACCTCGCCTTTCTTTCTTGGTCTGACGGCTTCTTTTCCGATTCCATAAAATCTCGAAAGCCATTGCTCTTTATTATTCGCGGCGTGTTTCATCAAAGCGAAAGCCGCCGTTGTCATGTAGGTTGTGATTTCGGGCAAACCCCATTCGCCGCCCTGCCAGACCTTAGGATGATTCTTTGATTCTTTGCGTGGGTCATAGCCGATGCCCGGACGCAGGTTTTCGGTTTTTAATGTGATGGGTGTTGCTAATCTGCAGGATGCTGTTTCGGATAAAATTCTCACGCCGCCGTGATAATGCGAATAGGCGCGTGCGGGCGTCCATGCGTCAAAGATTGAATCATTCGCAAGACCCGTAAAACCTTTGGCAATCATTTCGTTTTGCATTGACTGTCCGAGTTCCGTGTAACCTTCGACAATCTGATTTGGCACGTTCGGTTCGACGGGTTGCATATACGGCGGCAACCATATTCGCGCTCCCGTCGCTCCCATCTGATGAATGTCGTGTACGATTTGCGGATGCCAGACGTTATGAATTTTATCTACGGTGATTTGTGTTTCGACTTGCGTGAATGCGTACCAATCGCGGTTGTTATCGTGTCCCGTGTATTTGTGATAAAGAACGGGAAGTTCTGCGCCTTCGTGTGGTGTGCCTAAAGTTTTGTCGTACCAATCTTTGACAATATCAACTCCGTCGGGATTCAGGCTAGGGACAAGCAAAACAATTGTATCTTGCAGAATTTTTCTTACTTCGGGTTCGTTGCTTGTCGCTAGACGGTGAGCAATCAAGAGACTTGAAAGATAGCTTCCCACTTCTGTTGAATGTATGCCGCACGTTATTAAAACGATTGTCTTGCCGCGTCTTATTAAATCTTTTGCCACAGCGTCATTACTTTTGAATGTGCGCGGGTCTGCAAGCCTGGCGTTTATCTTTTTGTAGTATTCAAGGCGTTGTAAGTTTTCGGGCGTGCTGATTGTAGCCATCACAAAAGGCTTGTCCATTGTGGATTTGCCCAACGCTTCAAACTTCACGCGGGCACTCGCTTTGTCGAGTTTGTCAAAGTAATCGAGAACCTGATTCCAACTTGCAAGTTTTTTATTTGTGCCGGGTTTAAAGCCTAAAACATCTTCGGGCGCGGGGATTTTATTTTGCGCGTTTATAGGTAAAGCAAAAAAAAGAAATGCGATGACAACAAGAAGGTTGCGTGACAGCATTTTGTTTGGACTCCGTGTTTTTTAGAAAATTGACTTCGTGCGTTGTGAGTTTATCAGAGAGTCAGAGAATTATTTAAGCGAAGAATTTACGAACAAAAGGTAAACCACGAATTAAAGCGAATTATTTTGTAGAAGAAATTCGCTTTAATTCGTGGTTTCAATCTCAAATGGATTTTAGAACCTGACGGTCTCTTCGGGCATTTCGGGGTCGCAACCTTCTTTGGCGCAAGCCTCTTCCCATGTTGAATAAAAGTTACAATCAAACTTGGACAAATGTTTGACAGGAATACCCGCGATTTCGTTGGGCGCGTCCTCAAATTTCACAATTGATCCAATGCCGATAACATCTGCTCCCAATTCTTTCAGCAAATCAATTGTCTGAACGATTGCGGTGCCTGAACGAATGATGTCGTCAACGATAATGCACGGCGGGATTTCACCAAGATTTATAAACTGTCGAAATTTGCGGTCGCCATTCTCCAATTCTGCCCAAAGGCTTTGCGATGCTGTCAAAGCTTCGCGCACGCTCAATGCCACGGGAATGCCGCCCGGACTTGGACTTACAACTGTTACTTTCGGAAGTTTCGCCGCAATATCACGGTCAACGCGAAACATACGGCTCAAACCAACGGCGAGAATTCGCGCTGTGTCCGCGAAACGAAAAGCAAGCGGCATTTGGAAATAGTATTGGGTGTGCGTGCCGTTTGGAAAAACAAAATGACCCTGACGAAACGCTCCCGTCTTTTTCAATATATTCATTATTTCATCATGCGAAGGAATCAAGTTGACCATTGTTTTATCTCCTGAAATTTTCCGTAAAAGCGAAGTTGATTAAGCGGCGCAAAGCATACATCAATTTCACGTATTAACACCATCTTTGAGTGCGCGATTGATGACATTGTGTTGCTCAAAATGTAAATCTTCGGGCAGTTTATCAAGCGCGAACCATTCAGCGTTGCTTATCTCTTTGCTAAGGACTTCTGCTTTTCCTTTTGCCTTTGCAAGAAAAATTATCTCAACGTGATTGACGCCTTCGATTGTTCGCGCAAACGAAAAGCGAATGTCTTCGAGTCCTAAGCCCGTTTCTTCTTTTAGCTCACGTATTAAAGCGGCTTCGGGCTGTTCGCCTTTTGAAACAAAACCGCCGGGGACTCCCCAACCCGAACCGGCGCGAAAAACGTGCTGTAAGAGAAGAATGTGGTTCTGGTCATCTTGTACAATCGCGCCAACTGAAACCGTAAAATGAGGCTCAATCAAATGAATGGTCAAACGCTTTATTGACTTTGGCGATTTGACCCACAAACGCCGCAAAAATTTAATCATCATTCACGGCTGAGCATAGCATGGTTGAGCAAAATTAAAGTGAGAAAAAACAAAAAATGTTTTGCTGTTGAGAGAAATATGTCTATACTCCAAGCTAACACTTAGAGTCTTAGGTAAAGAGTTTTCATGTTGAAAACTCTTTACCTTACTTTTCACATAAATTTTAGCGTTCAGCTTTTCCCGAAAGGCAACACTTCATTCCAACAAAATGATAAGAAGAATCACAATGAACAAATTCGCCAAAACACAACCGAAATACACATCATCAAGTAAAGAATTAGCAAGCAAGCAGGCAATATCTTGTTATCTTGAATTAGCCCAAGACTCCCTCTATCATCCGCTTTGGGATTTAGAGGGAGATGTAGGGCGTTGCCGCCGCCGCCGTGCTTTCAAACGGCGGTTTAAGCCTCTGAATCAATCGGCTG
>Ga0187894_10006329_pt1 | contig 11658 bp, 8 predicted proteins | sample GBC1701081metaG_FD_136650 | JGI IMG/M metagenome (GOLD analysis project Ga0187894, IMG submission 136650) | White microbial mat communities from a lava cave in the Kipuka Kanohina Cave System on the Island of Hawaii, USA - GBC170108-1 metaG ...
CGCGAAACTTTCGCCGCCCGCTTTGACGTTCGGGCACGAGATGTTCAGCTCGTAACCGTGAATGCCTTCGCCCTCTTCCAAAATCTCTATCGCTTCGATGTACTCTTCCACGGTGTAGCCGAAAACGTTCGGGATGACGCGCGTGTCGTAGCGGCGCAGTTCCGGCAGCTTCTCTTCCACGAACGCGCGGGCGCCGATATTTTGCAGTCCGATGGCGTTGAGCATTCCGCCGTGGGTCTCGACGATGCGCCACGGAGCGTTGCCGCGCATCGGCTCCGCTGACAAACCCTTCGTACAAATCCCGCCGAGTTTGTTCAGGTCAATCAACCCGGCCATATCCAATCCGTAACCACACGTGCCGCTGGCCGTCAGCACGGGATTGTTAAAGTGGATACCCGCAATTTCGATTGAAAGCAGCGATGAATGCGAGTTGATCATCTTTCAGACTTCTCCATCCGTTACGAATTGCCGCAACAGACCTTTGTCCTTCTCATAAGTCAGGCGATCAACGGCTTTGCGCGCGGACACCCATTCGCAATGCGAGACCTCGTCGCTCGGCTCGAATTCGCACTCGCCCGCAGGCTCCATGTGCCAGAAGAGAACTACCTTCGGTTTGTTCTTCGCTTCGTAGGCGGTGAAGCCCGCGAAGCCCGTGATCACGGTGTCGTACCCAGTCTCTTCCTTGACTTCGCGCCGCGCGGCCACGTCCCAGCTCTCACCCTCTTCGATGTGGCCTTTGGGCAGAGTCCAGTCCTGGTGTTTAGGCCGTAGAATGAGCAGAACCTCGCGTCCGCGCGGAGCCTGGCGCCAAACGATGCCGCCTGCGGCGTAAATGATTTTCTGACCGTTCATCGAATTCCTCTAAATGGAAAATGAAACTCTTCGTCCATTTTGCGATTTACTGACCGCGCCGCTCTTTCTACCAGTGTAGTTCTTCCCCCCAAAAGACCGGTCCTTCGGTGCAGACTTTTTTGTAAACGAAACCTTCCGGGCAATCGTGTTTGACCGCGACCGCGCAACCAACGCAGACGCCGTAACCGCAACCCATCGGCGCTTCGAGCGAAAGCTGCGATGGCGCGCCGAAGCGCTCGGCGATCAGCGCGACCCGATGCAGCATCGGGTCGGGGCCGCAGGCATAAATGATCGTCCGCGCGCCCACGTTTGATTGTAAGTATCTTTCGAGTGGCGCGGTGACAAAACCCGCCTCGCCGCAACTGCCGTCAACTGTAGCGCAAAAGACGCTCTTTTCCGAAAGCAGTTCGATGAAATCATCCAGTCCGCAAAGGTCGCCCCGGCTTGCGCCGCCGATGAAAAGTTTCACTCCAGCGCCCAGCTTGACCAGGTTTTCCGCCAGCATAAACAGCGCAGCCGATCCGACGCCACCCGCGACCAGCAACGCCTCGCGCCCACGCGCCGCTTCGATGTCGTAGGTGTTTCCCAGCGATCCGAGAAAATCAATCTGGTCGCCCGGTTTCAATCCCGCCAACGACTGTGTGCCGCGCCCCAGAATCTGATAGACGAAATCAACGCAGAGCGCGCCGTTGATGGTTCCGCTGCGATAATAGGCCATTGCGCGGCGCAGCAGCGGCTCGCAAATTCCGTGCTGTTTCAGCATTGCGAACTGGCCCGGCAGAACCGGAATCTCCTGGTCGAGGCGCAATCGCAGGTAGCCGTAGCTGCGCCCAGAGCCGCCATTGGACCTGCTACTAGGCTCGGATATGATCAAATCGTTGCGTTCGACAGTCGCTACAGTGTCAATCATCGTAGGCATCGTAGGCATCGTAGGCATCGTAGGCATCGTAGGCATCGCAGGCGTTGGTGGCGAATCTGATGACAAATTGGGAATCTCCGAATCCGCGCTGGGAGTGTGGGAAGTAAGCTTGAGTCTAGCAGAACGAAATTGGGCGAGGCAAAGACGTTTACAGTCTTCCCGTCGCTCGTGTATTGTTGCTTTCATTCAATCAGTGGTGAATCCAAAACGATCAGGCGAATCTATGAGGGCCAATAAAGTTATCGCGGGTACCATCGTCGCGCTGGTCTTGCTGGCCAGTTCTCCGTTCATGCTCAGGTTGATCTGGCCGCGCATCAACGACGTGAGCACGGGCGCGACGCCACAGTATCCGGACATTCAGCCGCAACGTTTTTATAAGCGTCAGGCAGAGGTATTTCCCGCCGCGTTGGATGCGGCCAAATCAATGGGCTGGGAAATACGCGAGTACGACGAGAAGATGGGGACTATCGAAGCAGTAGCCACTACGCGCCTCTTCAAATTCAAGGATGATGTGTCTATCACAATCGCTGAGGAAGGCGGCGCCACTGTCGTCAACGTTCGCTCGAAATCGCGCTGGGGCAAAGGCGATCTGGGAACTAACGCGCGCCGCATCCGCGCATTTCAGGCTGAACTGGCGAAACGATTGTGAACGGTGCTATATTCCGCGCTCACTCAACATCACAAAAAACGAACACCCGAAAGCTACCGAGGATCCAAGATGGAATTCATTGAGAAATCCTGCGTGATGACCGCCGCCGATATGAACCGCGTGTTGGCTCGAATGTCATCACAGATCGTCGAAAACAACCCAAATCTCTCGGACGTGTTGCTGGTCGGCATTCGCCGCCGTGGCGTGCCGCTGGCCGCGAAGATTGCGTCGAAGATCAAAGAGATGGACAGTGTCGCCGTGGCGACCGGCGCGCTGGACATCACGCTCTATCGCGACGACCTAAGCACCGTCGGCGAACGGCCGGTAGTCAACAAGACCGAGCTGCCCGCGAACATCACCGGCAAGACGATCATCCTGGTTGACGACGTGCTATACACGGGCCGCACCATCCGCGCCGCGATGGATGAGCTGATTGATTTCGGGCGTCCGCGCCGCGTGCAACTGGCCGTGCTCATTGACCGCGGCTGGCGCGAACTGCCGATCCAGGCCGATTACATCGGCAAGTACGTCACGACGACCGAGAAAGAGATCATCAAAGTGATGCTCCCGGAGTTTGACGGGACGGAGCAGGTGCTGCTCGTTGAACAGAAATGAATGCGGATTGCGGATTGCGGATTGCGGATTGCGGACTGATAAATATGCGCTGCCGTATTAAACCGCAGCCAAGAATCGAAACAGAAATCCGCAATCTGCAGTCCGCAATCCGCAATTGATTGCATGCCATTAAAACGCAAAGATCTTCTGGGAATCGCCGACCTCTCGCCGGAGGAGATCAATTTCATCCTCGACACCGCCGAAACTTTCCGCGACATAAACCAGCGGCGGATCAAAAAAGTCCCAACGCTGCGCGGGAAAACCGTCATCAATCTCTTCTTCGAAGCCTCCACGCGCACCCGCACAAGTTTTGAAATTGCGGCGAAGCGTCTGTCCGCGGACGCGATCAACATCTCGGCTTCGACTTCGAGCGTCGTCAAAGGCGAGACGCTCGTCGACACCGCGATGAATCTGCAGGCGATGGCTCCTGACGCGATTGTCATCCGCCATTCGTCGTCCGGCGCGCCTCATCAGATCGCGAAGGTGGTTGACGCGGCGGTGGTCAACGCCGGCGACGGCGCGCACGAACATCCGACGCAGGCTCTGTTGGACGCGCTGACGATTCGCGGCGCAAAAGGCCGCCTCGCCGGGTTGAGGGTGGCGATCATCGGTGACGTGCTGCATAGCCGCGTCGCCCGCTCGAACGCGCATCTGCTTTCAAAACTCGGCGCGCACGTCGCGCTGGCGGGGCCGCGCACGCTGCTACCGTTCGGATTGGAGAAACAAATCGCGCCGTCGGAAGGCTCGGTCATATTCGCCGACAACATCAACGACGCCATCAAAGACGCCGATGTTGTGATGATGCTGCGAATCCAGCTCGAACGGCAGTCGGGCGGCTTCTTCCCCAGCTTGCGCGAGTATTCGATCCACTACGGTTTAAGTCGAAGAAGGCTGGAACTGGCGAAATCGGACGCGATCGTGCTGCACCCCGGCCCGATCAACCGCGGAGTCGAGATTGATTCGGACGTGGCCGACGGGCCGTTCTCGCTGATTCTGAATCAGGTGGAGAATGGGGTGGCGGTGCGGATGGCGGTTTTGTATCTCCTGGCAGGAGGAGAGTAGCGGCGCGTGATAGATTTCTTGAACGAGAACCCAATCATTTAAAGCCTTCTGGCCAGAGAAATCCAGCAAGGTTCCACGATCAGACGCGTTCTGCGAACGAAACCTCTAAATCGAAAGCCATACAACCTGATTCGGAGGATGCCTGAAATGAAAACAATGCGTCTGCTCTGTTATTTTTTTATTGCTCTGTCGCCGCTTTCAACCAAGATGTGGCCATCAGCTTCGGGGCAAAATGCAAAGGAGCAAGAGAAAATAAACGTCGCGGAGTTTCTCCGGGAATGTCGTGAGATGAGTGTGAAAAAGATTGAGGAGTCGTGGCGGGAGTTGGAGAACTACACGTTCAAGTCGCGGAAGACACGGCGTGGGCAATCGAGGAATGGCGCCGATGATGAACATTCCGAGGTCTTCGAAATTTATCCCGCGCCGTTAAGAAGATCGCGTGGTGGAAGGCGCTTCAAAATGGGCGCGCTGATCGAGAAGGACGGCAAGCCTGTTTCGCCGGAACGCATCGGGAAGGAGCGTTTGAAAGTCGGGCGGAATCTCGAAAGGTTCGAGCGTGAATCCGATCCAATTACGGAACCGCTGTCTGTGAAGCCGGACTCGATGGCCTGGTTCAGTTTCAGCGTTATCAAAAATGTCATGGCCATGCCTTTCGCGAACGAGAGGATCGATTTTCGCGGCGATGAATTTTTTGACAAGTGTGAATTCGATAAACCATACAGGGATAATGTCAGCGGACGCGATACGATCGCCTTACATTTTCACCCGCGCCCAGGCGCGGTTTTTGGTGAAAGAACCAAATACCTCTCAAGTTTCGAGGGAATCATCTGGATAGACGAAGCCGAGAAATTCATCTTCCGCCTGGCGGCCTGGCCGCGGGGCGCGAAGTTCGATTTGAGTGGCAGCGATCACTTGCTGGAGAACGCCGCGGTCGCGGTTGATTACGCTCGCACAAAAGAAGGCCTGTGGTTTCGCCGAATGGGGAGAATGAACGCGGTGAAATATCCCAAGGCGCTGCTGTGGCTCACAGACGATTTCTCTCTGGAATGGTTTGACTATAAGCTGTACAAGGTTGATTCCGAAAAAGAGAAGTTGTCCGTCCCTGAGAAGAAATAGCCTTTATGCTCCTGATCAAAAACGGAACCATCATTGATCCATTTCAATCGCTGGAAAAGAAGAAAGACCTGCTCATCCGCGACGGCAGGATCGAAGCCATTGATGAATCGCTGAATGCTGAAAGCGCGGAAATCTTTGACGCCGCCGGGTTGATCGTCGCGTCCGGCTTCATTGATCTTCACGTCCATCTGCGCGAGCCGGGTTTTGAATACAAAGAGACCATCGCATCCGGCGCGCGCGCCGCTGTCGCGGGCGGATTCACATCCATCTGCTGCATGCCGAACACGAAACCGGTCAACGACAATTCTTCAGTCACGAGCTTCATCATCGAACAGGGGCGCGTGGCGAAGCTGGCGAACGTCTTTCCCATCGGCGCGATCACGCAAGGGACGAAAGGCGAGCAACTGGCCGAGATCGGAGAGATGAAGACCGCGGGCATCGTGGCGATCAGCGACGATGGTAAGCCAGTGCTCGATTCGGGGTTGATGCGGCGCGCGATGGAATATTCGCGCGATTTCGATCTGCCAGTCGTTGATCATTGCGAAGATTGCTGTGGCGCCGCGGGTTGGGCGATGCACGAAGGCGAGTACTCCGCGCTGATGGGCTTAAACGGATTGCCAGGCGCCGCCGAAGACCTGCACGTCGCGCGCGACATCACGCTGGCCGAACTGACCGGCGCGCGCGTCCACATCGCGCACATTTCGACCGCGCGCTCGGTCGATCTGGTGCGGCAGGCGAAGCAAAAAGGTCTGGCCGTCACCTGCGAAGTCACTCCGCATCATTTCATTCTGACCGACAAAGACGTTTACCAAAGCGGCTACGACACTAACTTCAAAATGGCGCCGCCCCTGCGCTCGCAATCCGACCTTGAAGCGATCATCGAAGGCTTGCGCGACGGGACGATTGACGCCATCGCCACCGATCACGCGCCCCACCACGCCAACGAGAAGATGCTCGAATTCGATCACGCGCCGAACGGCATTATCGGTTTGGAGACGGCTGTGAATTTGACGCTAGACCGTTTGGTTCATCGAGGCGTGATCTCGCTCAGCAGGATGGTCGAGTTGCTTTCGACCAACCCCGCGCGGATTTTCAAGCTCGATCGCGGGACTTTGAAGTTCGGAGCGGTGGCCGATGTGACGATCTTCGATCCGAACAGGAAGGTCAAAATAGACGCCTCGAAGTTTCAATCGAAGAGCCGCAACACGCCGTTTGGCGGATGGGAATTGAAAGGCGCGCCGGTGGCTACGATTGTTGGTGGACGTATCGTTTGGCGCAGTGAGCGGGGCTGACAGACTCAACCATTGCGGTTAAAATTGTGGTGGTTGATCGCTTTCCGCCATTTCGCGCTGCGGGAAGATGGACAATGGGTGATCGCCGCTTCGGCCGTTGAGTTATCCGAAATCGTTCACATCGCTTCAATCAACTGCGCGTTGCAGCTTGTGGAGGTTCACGACCGGGTTGAATTTCCTGAGGACGAAGAAGAGCCGGATGATGAGTAAAAATCGCTGGCGAGCGCCCCGATGATTTCAAGCAGCCTCGCCAGCGATCAACAGTTCGTCGTCTCAGGTTACTTTGGCTCTCGATCCCACCAATACTGCTTATCCAGCTTCTTCTGCGCCGGCCATATCTGTTCTAGCGTCTCGCCCTCGAACAATTCACCGTTCTTCATCACGTAACGGATCGTGTTGGTGTTGCGGATGTCGAGGAGCGGGTTTTGATTGAGCACGATCAGGTCGGCCATCTTGCCTGCTTCGAGCGAGCCTACATCGCGGTTCAATCCGATGGCCTCGGCGCCGAAGATCGTCGCGACGCGCAACGCTTCCATCGGCGCGAGTCCGCCCGATTGCAGCGCCCACAACTCCCAGTGGCAGCCGATGCCCTGCATCTGGCCGTGACCGCCCAATCCCACGCGGCCTCCGGCGCGGACGACTTTCGCCACGCCTTCGGCGATCCCTTTGTGGCCATACTCTTCGGGATGAAACCACTGGCCGCGCCGGCGCAGCATCGTCATCAACAACTCTTGCGGAATGAAACGGGCGAGTTTTTTATTGCCGACGACATCCGTGTTCTCGAAGAAGTAGTTTTCAGACCACGGCGCGCCGTAAGCCACCAGGATCGTCGGCGTGTAGAAGGTTTTGGTCTGCGCCACGAATTCGGCGATGTCTTTGTAGAGCGGCTGAATCGGCAGCGCGTGCTCATTGCCCGAAAAGCCGTCAATCATCTGCGACAGGTCGAGCTTCATGTCGAGCGCGCCTTCGGTCGTGGGCGTGATCTTGAACTCTTTGCACGCCAGCGCGACCCACTGCCGCACGATGCGGTCTCCGGCGACGTACTCTTTCAAAGTGTCGGTCTGATAGGCCTCGCGGTAACGTTTGATGTAATTGCGCGTGGCGTCCTTGTCGTCCAGGCCCGAACGGTCGAAGACGCCGGGGCCTGTCGTGTAGACGCGCGGGCCGATGATTTCGCCCGCTTCGACCAGATCGGCGTAAGCGTAAACGTCCGTCGTCGCCGATTGCGGGTCGCGAGTGGTCGTCACGCCATAGGCCAGATTGGCCAGATACTGCCAAACCTGAGTCTGGTGCACGTCGCGCGGCGGCCACATATGCGCGTGAACGTCAACGATGCCGGGAATGATCGTCTTGCCGGTCACGTCAATCACTCTGGCGCCGGCGGGGAAGACGGGTTTGCCCTTGACCGACGGTTTGATCTCGGTGATGCGGTTGTCGGTGATGATGATGTCGCCCTTCTCGATCACCTCGTCGCCTTTCATCGTGATCACGCGCGCGCCGGACAGCACGACAACGCCCTTCGGTTTCGCGCGCGCCATTTCGACCGCGATGTCGAAGCTTTCCGGTTTGTCGGCGCCGGCTTGCCCGGTCTGATTGGCCGCCTGGCGATAGAACTTCGCGCCCCACGACCAGGTCACCGATTTGCCGTCGCGCGACCAAGCGATGTAATCGCCGCCTTCAGCCGACATCTTCTTCACGGGCGCCGCCGATGCGCCGCCTGCGACGCTCACGTTGACGGTCTCTTTGCCAGCCTTCGGAATCGTGACCAGGTAATGTTTGCCCTGAACCTCGCAGAAGGCCTGCGCGCCGTCGGGCGAGATTTTGATCATGCTCGCAGGCGTCGGATCGGGCGGAGCGCCCGTGCCGGTGACTTTCAGAAGCGTGCGCCTGTCCTGTCCATCCAACCGCACCGAGGTCAGGCCCTGGAAAGTTGTCAGATAGACGCGGTTCGGGTCGTTCGAGAAATGCGGATAACGCCCGCCTTGCGCGGACGCGATCAATGTCGAATCGCCGCCGCTCGCCGGAATGTAGCGCAGGTCAACGCCGGTGTTGCCCCCGACTCCGGTGACCTCGCCGTCAGCGTGGCCGTGCAGCGCGGCTTCGGTCTCCGACAGAAATTCATGATTGTGCTTCAGGTCGGCGAAGAGTTGGTCGTCAATCGAGCCTGAAGTGAAGACGATCTTCGTGTTGTCGGGCGAATAGACAGGGTAGGTATAAAACGCCGCTCGGCGGGTCAGTTGTTGCGGCTGTCCTCCACCCGCCGGGGCTTCCGCGGCGACGCGGTAGATGTGGCCGCCCTCGCGCGACCACGTGACGAATGCGACGTAACGTCCGTCGGGCGACCAGGTGGGCATAAACTCGCCGGACGCGAGGTTGGTCAATCGCTTCGGCGCCCCGCCAGGCAAATCCATCACGTAGATTTTGTTGAAGGCCGAGAACGCTACTCGTTTGCCGTCGGGCGACATCGCGGGATAGCGGATCAGTCTGGCTTTGACGTTCGGCCCGTCATCAACTTTGTAATCGAAGCGCAGCCTCGCCGCGATGTCCGTCTCGACTTTGGCGGAGAAGGGGATTACGGTCGCCTGGCCCGTGGCGAAATCCACGCGTTTGATCTTTCCGTCAACGGGAACGATCAGCGATTTGCCGTCGGGCACAAACGCGTAGCCGGGGAAGGTATCGCGGGTCGCGCGCGATTCCTGGTCGTCCCGTGTAACGTTGTTGATCAACCATCGCTCTTGATTCGTCTCCAGGTCGCGCGCGCGCAATGCGGTCTTCGTTTCGTAACGCGTCGCATAGACCAGATGTTTGCCGTCTGGCGAAAGCGCGGGTCGCATCGCGCTTCCTCTCGCGTTTGTGATCGTCGCGGTCTCGCTCGTGTCGCGGTCGAAGCGGACGATCTGCCAGATAGGGAACTGCGCGTTGTAATTGAAAGCGCCGGTTCGCTGCGCCCAGTAAATGAACCGCCCGTCGGGCGAGGCGACCGCGCCCATTTTGTTGAATTGTGGGCCTGGCGGCGGGCCTTGCTGCCCCGGCGTTGGCGGAGGTGGCGGCGGCGGGCCTACGCTGACGCCCGCGCCTCCGTCCTTGTGGTACATATAAACGTGAAATGTCCCAATGCCTCGCTCCGATTTCGACGCCAGAATATAGGCGCCATCGGCTGTCCACGAAGGCGAGAGGAAATAGAGCATCCCCGCGCCGCGCCCCTTGGTGATCGGCTTCGGATCGGAGCCGTCGGGTTTGCAGACCCACAATTGTTCGGAGCCACTGCGGTCGCTGGTGAAAACGATCAGTTTGCCGTCAGGCGAAAATTTCGGCTGACCTTCGAACGACATGTCGCCGACTATGCGTTTGGCTTCGCCGCCCGCAATCGGCAACGTGTAGATGTCGCCGAGCAGATCGAAGACGATGGTCTGCCCGTCGGGCGAAACGTCCGGCGACATCCAGGTGCCTTCATCGGTCGTGAACGAGACCTTGCCTTCGGGCTTCAAGATCAATTCCTCTTTCTTCTCGTCTTTCTTTTCATCCTTCTTTTCGTCTGATTTCTTCTCATCCTGCTGTTGGGCATTGGCGCTGAAGCGAAAGATTCGCGCCGCATCGGCGGCGAACAGGGACAGCCCCAGCAAGGCGCAGAGCAGTAATGAGTATGAACGGACAGCGAAGGGAGTGCGCAACATAAGTTCCTCCTCGTTGGTACGATTGTTGTTTTTCAGGATTGGAGACTTTAAGTTCGGACGCGCGGGATCATAGCTTCAACTGAATGCCGAATCAACGAAGCCGCGCTGATCCCTAAGCTTCAAGGAAAAGCTCTAATTCACGGGGCGAGGCCAACATCCCGCAGCAGTTTGGTGAAGCGCGGGTCTGAGCGAAGTCCGTCAAACAGCGGATCGACTTTGAGCAAGACCAGATAGTCGGAGCGTTTATCGTAGGCTTTCTGTAACCATTCGAGGGCTTGGTCGTTGTCGCCAAGTCGCGCATACATCCTTGCCAGGGTGTATGTCGAGGGAGGTCTTTTACCAGCTTCCGCTTCCATCAATTCAAGCTGTTTCCGCAAATAACCTTTCCATCCTGAGACGGCGTAAGCTTCTTTCAAGGCAGACATCGTTTCCGGCCGCGCGCCGCGCGCCGCCAGAGCTTTGAGATTCGCTTCGAGCGCTTTGTCATAAAGCCCTTTTCGCTCGTAAGCCATCTCGAGCCAATCGCCGATTCTATAAAAGCTGGGGTCCATCTCGAGCGCGCGGAGGCATTGCTCTATCGCCCGATCATATTGTCGCGCGAAGTAGAAAGTTCTCGCCACGTCCAGGCCAATGGTGATCGAAAGCGGATCGAGTTCTTGAGCGCGTGTTATCTCGGCGATGGCTTCCTCGTGGCGCGCCATCGAGGAAAGATAAGTCGCGTACCACTGATGAGCCGTCGGATAATTTGGGTTGAGTTCAATCGCGCGCTTGAACCCTCTTTCCCCCTCGGCCCAATTCCACTCGTGCAGCCACGTGAGGTGGGCCAACGATGTGTGCGCTTCAGCCAGGGTGTCATCTATCGCCAATGCTTTCTTCGCCGCCGCTTTCGTCTTCGAAAAGCCCTCCTCGGTCGGGGACATACCATAAGTGGTCATGGACAGATAACAATCGGCCAGCCCCGAGTAGGCCAGGGCGTAGTTGGGATCCATCGCTATCGCCTGGTCGAAATATTCGATCGCCTTCTCAAAGCCTTCTCTGCTTCTCTTGTTCCAGAAGTAGCGCCCGCGCAAATAGGTTTCATACGCCTCGATGTTGTCCGTGTAACGTTTGACCAGGCGCCGCTCGTCCGCGCTCGACAAACGCAGCCGCAGGTTCTCCGAGACTTTGCGCGCGATCTCCTCCTGCGTCCTCAGAATATCGGCGAACTTGCGCTGGTAGCGCGCCCCCCAAAGCTGGCGGTTTTCGCGCACGGTGATCAATTGGAGGCTGATGGTGATCTCATCGCCGCGCGGCGCCACCTGGCCGATCAGAACCGCTTCAACGTCCAGCTCGCGTCCGGCGGTTTGGGGATCGACCTCCCGCTTTTTGTATCGAAAGACCGAGTTGCGCGGCCTCACCGTCAGATTGGGCAATTGAGTAAGACTGTTGATCACGCTCTCGGTGACGCCGTCCGCCAGGTATTCGGTCTCCGGGTTTCCG
>Ga0187894_10006330_pt1 | contig 11657 bp, 9 predicted proteins | sample GBC1701081metaG_FD_136650 | JGI IMG/M metagenome (GOLD analysis project Ga0187894, IMG submission 136650) | White microbial mat communities from a lava cave in the Kipuka Kanohina Cave System on the Island of Hawaii, USA - GBC170108-1 metaG ...
GGCGCTCGAAGGTGCGACGAATCGGGGTTCCAACGGTCCGGCTGCCGGGGCGAGCCTCGCGCAGGGCGTTCAAAAGAACGCTGCAGCGCGACCCGAATGGTCGGTAGCCGGCCGCCCACACCACCCAGATGTGGCCGTCAGGCCCGGCTCGATCGAGCAGCATCGTGGCAAAACGTCGAGGATCGGCCTGCGTGACCGCTTCTCGATAATCGACCCAGTCGACCGATGACGGCTCAGTCGCCCGGGGGAAGGTGACCTGGGTCACCGCCTCGCGCAAGAAGAGACGGCTCACCGCGGGACCCAGTTGATCCGGGCAATAGGCGACGACGTCTCCCGGATTCGTCTGGCGGTTGAGGGAGGCGGCAACGGCTACGGCGGAGGTTCGAGGCGTCGTGAGGTTGGGCACCATGGCCGCCAGCCCGAGGATGGCGACTGCGGCGGTCACTGTCCCCTGGGGTTGGGGCCAGACCAGCGAACTCACTCCGACCCCGGCCAGGAGCAGGGTGAGGGGCAGTATCACCGAGGTGTAACGCACAGCGAAGGCCGATCCGGTTACCAGGGCAGCCAACACGGCCAAAGCCATGGTGGCGGCGCACACCGCCGCCAATGCCGTGCCGGGCGGGTGACCTCTCAGGTTCAGCTCGATGCGTCCCCTGTCCAGGGAACGGCCCCAGAGCCCCAGCGCCAGCAGCGATAAGTACAAGAGGCCCAAACCGAGGCCCGGGTCCCAATAGCCACCGGCGAAGTCGATGATGGTGTCGAGGAGAACTCCTAGACGCGCCGGGGCTGCCCAAGGTGTTCCCGTGTGGCGCAGTTGGAACCAAAAGGTCGGGAGCCAGGGCACGAAGGCCAAGGCGCCCAGCGCCATGGCCAGCAGGGCACGCTTGGACGGTTGGGGATCGAAGGCGGGCCAGCGCCTCCGTGGTGAAGTCGCCGGTTCGGGTTCCTCCGGCGGTCGTTGCTTGGCGGCAACGGTGGGCAGGCGGCCAAGAGCCGCGAGAGCTAGCAGGGCGGCCACTGCCGCCAGCAGGTACAGGGCCCAGTAATGGGTGAGGAGGAGGGCGGCGGTGCACGCGCCCAGGGCGGCCATGCGCCACGGGGTCGGCTTGTCCAAAGTGGCCAAGAGGGCAAGCAGTCCGGCCAGCACCAGCACTATCACCAGGGCGTACATCCGCGATTCGGTTGAGTACCGAACCGCGAAGGGACATGTGGCCAGTACCAGCACCGAGATCCAGGCTTGCCGGTTGCCACCTACGCTCATTCCCGGCGCACGGCGCCGGTCTAGGCGCCGTCCGGCCAGCCACATGAGCGGAAGCGCCACCACCCCGAACACACCGGAAAGGGATCGGACAGCGAGGTCGCCGGTACCAAATACTCGCATCCAACCGTGCAGCATCCAGTAGTAGAGAGGCGGGGAGCCGTCGGATCGCAGAGCCCCGGGGATATCCGAGGGAGCCATCCGGGCGATGTTCACGGTCAGAACCTCGTCGAGCCAGAGGCCGGGAGCTGAGATGAACCGAGCGGCCACCGCAGCGGCCAGCACCAATGCGACCGCGAGCCGTAACCGGGGTGATCCCCCCCTTGGTGGCACTCGGCGCGTTATAGCGAATCGGGTTGCGTCGCGCCTGTTCGGGGCGGACGAGGGCGATTCGGAGTTACCAATTCTTCGGTGGCGAGGGTGTCGGCGGGCGGAGATTCGACATGGGCTGACACTGGCCCGTGGCCCGAGGCGGGGACTAGGGGGTCGGGGCTCGCAACCACGTTGCCGTCGCCTTCGGCCTCGACTGGAACAGCCTGGTCGCGAACTGCCTCGTCGCGAACTGCCTGGGCCCGGTCGTTGCTGTTGAGGTCCGGATCGGCGGAGTCGGTACCGCGACGGTTGGGCCGGCCTGAAGCGTTTTTGGGGATTCGGGCCGCGGCGGCGGCGAGGACGGGCCAAACGGACCGATTTCGGACCCACAGAAAGACCGCCGCTATGCCGGCGGCGGTGGCCAACCACCCCAGGAGCTCAGCGGGGGTCCAGGCGTATCGCAAAGTGACATCTCGGCTGGTGGGCACCACCACCATGAGGTTGGGGGCTACCCGCCAGGGACCTTCGGCGCCGCGGGCGCGCCAGTTGGGAAAATACGAGGTCTTGACCAGGACGGGCACTCCCATTTTGTCCACCGAAAACGAGGTGAGCCCGCGACGATCCTGCTTGATGTTGCTCACCTCCACCTCGGGAAGGCTCCGACGCGGCACCGACGGAATCACCACATCGGAGCCGACCACGGCACCTGGTTCGGGGTCCGAAGCGACCTCGACGCGCTTCCATGACGGGGGTCCCCCGGCCGCCAGGAATCGATCGGAGTTGTCGGGGCGCGTGTACCAAGCGGCGGCCACCCCCAGCCACTCCTTGCCCCCCTTGGCCACGCCGGTCATAACCGTGGGCTCGTATTCCAGGGGTGCGACGAGTTCGGATCCGGCCACTTCGTACACGTTCCACTTTCCGCTGCTGGCCACATTGGTGAGATCAGGGTGAATGTCGGCCGCCGCGACGGCTTCGGGCGAAAAGGCGAGGTAGTAGCGGACTCCTAGGAGCTGCATGTGGGCCACGCCGGATTCCAGGTCCGGCCGCTCCGCTGTGTAGGGCAGATCGCGCTGCGGGTTCGACGGGTTGGTTGAGAGTTCGCCGGCGTTGAGGAAATGGAAGGGAGTGGTGGCCGAGGACTCGAAGTAGAGGCCTTCCATCGAGGCGATACAGCCCTGGGTCCAGTAGGGCAGGAGCATCAGAGCCATCGGCGTGCCGAACCGGTTCTGCTCGGACTCGTATTCCCAGTGCGTGCGTCCACAGCCCCGGTCGTTGCCGACGGTGGTCATCAGCGAGATCACATCGCGGTACTCGGGATAGGCATCCTTGGCCTCGTAGCCCGAGTAGTTCCACTTGGCCCAGCCGGGCACGAAGCTGGATTGACTGGCTTTGGCCACCGGAACCCACGACGGGATCACTCCCAGGGGAAGACCCACGAACAAAAACACGGCCATAGCGCCAGCCACCGGGGTGGCGATCAGGCCGAAACGTCCGGGCCGATCGACATCGCGCGAAAGCCCCCGAACCAGGGCGGGACCCAGCTCGGCGATGGCCACCGCCACCAGCAGGTAGATGCAGAGGAACCAGAACGGCAGTGCCCGAGCGTTCCAGAGCCGGCCCTGGGGAGCGAAGCGAAAGACCAAGCCGCCAACCCCGGCCATCAGAACCAGGAACATCCCAAGTTGCCGGTTTCGATAGATGCTCAAGGCGGCGCCGAGCAGAGCGGCTGCCACCCACCAACGGAGCCGATCGGGCATCAGTTGAGCGCGGTAGTCGATGAGCTTTTCCCAGCCCATGTCATTCGCGTAGGGCAGTCGGAACAGGAATGGAAGGGACCAGAAGGCGGCCAGTAGCGCCCCCACACTCAGAATCGACAGCGTCGCCCGAAGTCGCCGGGCGCTGGGCTGGACCAGGAACCAGGCTCCCGCCCCGGTGACGGCGAAGAGAGTAGGCAGGAGATGGCTCAGGCCGGTGAGGGCCAGAAGGCCTGCTGCCAAGGCCTGTTTGCGTCGCGTGTCGAGACCGGACATCACGACGCCCAAAAACACCAGGGCCAGGGAAAGACTTATCGAGAACGAGAACTCCCCGGCCAGGGTGGAAGCGATGTTGCCGCCGTAGATGGTGAAGCCGGTGTCGAACAGGAAGACCACGCTGGCCGCTGCGAGCAACGGAGGACCGGGAAACGGCATTCGGGCAAGGCGGCCCAGGGCCCAGGCGGCCACCGGCAGGGTGAGAATCCCCGAGACGGTCACCAGTTTGAACGCAATCCCGTATGGCAACACGAGATCGAGGGCGACGATCATCAGGGTGGGCAGAGGGAAGTAGAAGGTCAGCGCCGGGAATCCCGCATACCAGTCGGGGGCCCATCCCATGAGCCGTCCCTGGCCCAACAGCACTCGGCGGACGAAGTCCGGGGCCCAGACGTGAGCCCCCATGTCGCCGCCGGTCGGGGTGGTGTTGGCGGTCAGCAGCGAGGGCTGCAATTGGAGCACCGTAAAGATCACGGCTCCGGCCACCACCAGGAAGGAAATGACCGACTGGGCTGAAGTCCCGGGAGTAGGGGGACTCCCAGCTTGGATGTCGGCGTTCGCGGGGTCCGAGGTTGCCTCGGCCTCGGGCGAATGCGGCTTGGGATCGGTAGCAAGAGCCACGGCGGTCAGTTTGGCAGGCCCAAAGAAACTTATGACGCCAGCACGTAAACAACGGTGAAAGCGTTGAAGGTGCCATGGGCCACGATGGAGGCGCCCAACCGGCCCGTCCTGGTGGCGAGGATGCCCAACACCGCGCCTAGTAACGAAAGGCTGATCCATATCAGCGCGAGTCCCCTGAGTGGCAGGTTGCTCTGATGGGCCAGCCCGAAGACGACGGCGCCGACGGCCACACCGAGAATTGACCCGAACCGGCGCTGGAGCGATCGCTGGACGAGCCCCCGATAGAAGAGCTCCTCTACAAGGGGAGTTGCCACCACGACCATTAGCACCAGCAGCATCCGCCCAGCCCCATCGATGTCGCCGATCAGATCTCGCGCCGGGCCCGACACCTCTGGCTTTCCAAGTACCGGGCGCAGCACGAAGGCCACCGCCGGAAGCAGCAGTAGCTGGCAGACCAGGCCCACCGCCACGCCGACCGGTAGGTCCACCCATCGCAGCCGAAAGCCGAAATCCAAGGCCAGCGAGCGCTGGCCCTTGAAACGAGTGGCAAGTAAGGCGGCGCCCACCAGCCCAGCCCAGAGTCCGAGCGCGGACAGGGCGCGGACCGCCGGGCTGGAAATCTCGCCGGTGGCGGCCAAGCCGAGCGATCCGAACAGCCCGGACAAGACGAAGGCGGCGCCCACTCCTAAGGCGACCTCGCCCAGGCCCCAACGGGCGACCGCCAGGCTTGGTTCTAACGCCGGGTCTGGATGATCAGGCAGGGTTCAAGCCGTCAAGCATCGTGATGCATCGGATCGCACGACGTCGTCACTACGGGTTGGGTCGCCACCCGGGAGTTCGCCGCCGGCCTGGTAGTGGGCGTCTTGATCCCGATCATCGGTAGTAGTCGGGTCGCTAGCCGATATTGCCGACCGCCGGTCGTGACCGACCCATCCCACCGGGGGGACCAAGCGATCGGCATGGCGGGTACACAGGTCGATGGTGCTGGGCTCAGGGTCCGCCAAGTCGTCGAGCCAGGCGGTGCTGTTGGCGTACTGAAAGCCCAGTGTTGCCGTAGCCCGGGCGCTACATCCAGGTCGAGCACAGAGGCGCAAAGAGAACATCGAAACAACGCTATCCCCGTGGTACCTCGAAATAGCGGATTCGGAGCCGACTAAGAGCACCCGGGGCTGACTAGCAGTACCCGAGGCATAGCATGGCCGGGTGAGTCCAAACCCTCCTCCGCCGCCTCGCGCTTCGAAGGACCGGTCAACCGGCGGACCCGGCCGGTCTAAGGCGGCTTTTCCACGACCTGTCGTCTGGGCTCTGCTGGCGGTCGCCCTGGTGGCCGCGGTCGTGGCGCCGGCGATGTCGAGCACCAGGTCCGACGCGATTCCCTACTCGGAGTTCCTGGAAAAGGTTGAGAAGGGTGAAGTGGTGAGGGTCGATATCGACATCACCACAGCCCGGATCCGCGGCGAGCTCAGCAACGACAAGCCGTTTGCCACCACCGGTCCTCGTGAGATTCCCGAGTCCGATCTCATCCTTCTTCGCTCCAAGGGGGTCAAGGAGGACTACACGCCCCCCGGATCCAACGTGGTCGGCTCGCTCATCGTGTGGTTGTTGCCCCTGGGGCTTCTGATCGCGTTCTGGTGGTGGATGGGCCGCAGGGCCCAGGGCCAGATGGCTGGGATCATGTCCATCGGGCGTTCCCGGGCCAAGGTGTACACCACCGAAAAGCCGAAAACGACCTTTGCCGACGTGGCGGGCTACATCGGGGTCAAGCAGGAGATCACCGAAGTCGTCGACTTTTTGAAGACGCCGGAAAAGTATCGCGATATCGGCGCCCGTATTCCCAAGGGCGTGTTGCTGGTGGGTCCCCCCGGCACCGGCAAGACACTCATCGCCCGGGCCGTGGCCGGAGAGGCCGGCGTGCCCTTCATGTCGATCACCGGTTCGGATTTCATGGAGATGTTCGTCGGGGTAGGAGCCGCCCGGGTTCGTGATCTCTTTCAGACCGCCCGCAAGCAGGCGCCCTGCATAATTTTCGTCGACGAGATCGATTCCATCGGTCGCAAGCGGGGGGCGGGCCTCGGCGGCGGCCACGACGAGCGCGAGCAGACGCTCAATCAAATGCTTTCGGAAATGGACGGTTTCGAGGCCACCGAGAGCGTGGTGATGATGGGAGCCACCAACCGCCCTGACATTCTCGACCCGGCGTTGTTGCGCCCGGGTCGTTTCGACCGCCAGATCGTGGTGCCGCTGCCTGACTTGGAGGAGCGGCTGCCCATCTTGGCGGTACATTCCAAGGACAAGCGGATTGGTCCCGACGTCGACTTGGGGGTGGTGGCTCGGGGCACCCCCGGAATGAGCGGCGCCGATCTGGCCAATCTGGTCAACGAGGCCGCTCTGCACGCTGTGCGGCGAGGGGCCAAGGAAGTGGCGATGGAGGACTTCGAGGCTTCGCGCGACCGGGTGCTGATGGGCCAGCGACGGGAGTCCATGGCCCTGTCCGATTCCGAAAAGAAGGTCATCGCGTACCACGAAGGCGGTCACGCTGTGGCGGCCTATGTGCTGGAGAACGCCGATCCGGTTCACAAGGTGACGATCTTGCCCTCCGGCATGGCTTTGGGGGTTACCCAGCAGTTGCCAATGGAAGAGCGCCACATCTACCAGCTCCCATACATCGAGGATTCCCTGGTGGTCCGCCTCGGTGGCCGCATTGCCGAGGAACTGGTGTTCGGCACCATCTCCACCGGGGCCAACAACGACCTGGTGGGCTGCACCGAGCTGGCACGCAAGATGGTACGGGAGTGGGGCATGAGCGAGCGGGTGGGTCCGATGGCCTGGGGTTCGCAGGGAATGGTGTTTCTGGGCGAGGACCTTATGCACTCGCGCGACTACAGCGATGAGACCGCTCGCGTTATCGACGAGGAGGTGGAGCACATTCTGCGGGCCCAGGAGGACCGCTGCCGCGAAGTCCTGTCCGAGCACCGGCGAGGACTCGATGCCGTGGCTGCGGCGCTCTTGGCGTCGGAAACCATCGACGGGGTGGAAGTGGGGCGGCTGGTCGACGAGGCGGCAGGCCGGGTGGTGCGTGCTGCGGGGGCGGTTCGCCATGGCGCGACCTCCCAGGGTGGCCAGCGGCAGAGCGGCCGCAACGGGTCCGATGGCGGCCCGGGCCCGGTACGAAGCCCGGAGGCGGCCGTGGCGGCGAACAACGGCGAAGGCATCAAATCTTCGGACTGAATGCTGGACCTAGAGTTCCGCGGGTCTTTGGTACCCCGGCCCATCTCGTGATCCTGCGCTTTCCTCTTAGCTCTTGAAGGGTTTTCCTTGAACGCGTTTACGCCTGAAACCGCCGCTCTGCTGCAGGGTTCGACTGCGCGTCGCGCCCGCCGCCAGGTCGCCAGCAAGCATCTTGGAACCATGAGCCTGCCCACGCAGGCCGAAGAGATCTGGCGCTACAGCCGGGTCGGCGATATTGATCTGGCCGCGTTCAGTCCGGCCGTCGGCGACTGGGACGAGACCGTTACCCGGACTGCTGCAGCGCCGATATTGGAGCGGACCGGACCGACGGCCGCCGTGGTACTGGTCCACAACGGCCGGGTTGTGTCAGTGGAAGTTGACCCCGAGATGGCGGCCGGTGGTTTGGTGATCGAAGACGCCGAAGTCGAGGTTTCCGATGCCGAGGTCGCCGACAGGCCCCTCAACGCCGACTTCTTCAGCTGCCTGAACGAGGCGTTCGGTCCCGGTCCTCTCATCGTGCGGATTCCGGCCCGGATGGTTGTGGATCACCCCGTGGTGGTGGTCCACTGGTTTAGTGGTGAAGCCAAGGCGTCATTCCCCGCCACCCAGGTTCACTGCGGGACCGACAGTCAGCTCACGGTGGTGGAGCACCTCGTGTCGGACGATGTCCGGGCCATGGTGTGTCCGGAGATCGATCTGGATCTGGCCCCCGCAGCACGCCTGCGCTTCGTGAGCATTCAGGACCTGGGTGCTCGTGTGTTCTCAATCGCCCGCCAGCGAAGCCTGGTGGACCGAGACGCCCACTTGACGGCCTCGGCTGTGGCCCTGGGCGGCGACTACGCCCGGGTTCGCACCGATTCGCGTATCCACGGTAAAGGTGGTAGCTCAACGCTTAGCGCCGCTTACTTTGCCGACGGAAACCGAATGCATGACTTTCGCACCCTTCAAGACCATGCCGCCCCGGCCTCCTCCAGCGACTTGGTGTTTAAGGGAGCCGTGGCCGATCACGCCCGGTCGGTGTACTCCGGGCTGATTCGAGTAGGCAAGGAAGCTCCCGGAACCAGCGCTTTTCAGACCAACCGGAATCTGGTTCTCTCCGACGGGGCCTCGGCCGAGTCGGTGCCTAACCTCGAAATCGAAACCGACGACGTGCAGTGCAGTCACGCTTCGGCCGTCGGTCCCATCGACGAGGAGCAGCGCTATTACCTCGAAAGTCGGGGTGTGCCCCCCGATGTCGCTCAGCGCCTCATCGTCTTGGGGTTCCTGGCCGATGTGATCGACCGGGTAACGAGCCCTGCCCAGGCCGCAGCCATCCGAAGCACCATCGCCCAGCGGCTCAGCCACCTCCGAGCCGATGGTTAAGGCCCGCCTTTGTCTGGTGGACGAGGTGCCTTCCGGAACCGCCCGTCGATTCGACGTGGACGGTCACCGGATTGCCCTGGTCCGCGTCGGTGAGGAGTTCCATGCCGTGGCCGACCGTTGTAGTCATGCCGACTTCTCCCTCTCCGATGGCACCGTTTGGGCGTCCGAACGGGAGATCGAATGTCCCAAGCACGGGAGCGCATTTTCCTTGACCACCGGCCAGCCCAAATCCCTCCCGGCCACAACTCCGGTCCGGGTGTATCCCGTGTCGATCGACGGGGATTCGATCGTGGTGGAGCTCGACTGATGGCCGAGCCGGGCACCAGCACGCTCGAAGTACGAGACCTCCACGCCGGAATCGAAGCCAAGGAGATCCTGAGGGGCGTCAACCTCACCGTCAGTAGCGGGCAGGTTCACGCCGTCATGGGTCCCAACGGCTCGGGCAAATCCACCCTGTCCCACGTGATCATGGGCCGACCAGGTTACTCAGTACGCAGCGGTGCGGTCATTCTCGACGGGGTCGACCTTGCGGGTATGGCGGTAGGGCAGCGGGCCCAGGCCGGCCTGTTCCTCGCCATGCAGTACCCCACCGAGGTTCCCGGCGTGCCCCTCGGCGACTTGTTGACCGAGGCGCTTCGAGCCGGCGAGCACGACATCGCCGATCTCTCGGCCAAGGTTGCAGCCGAAGCGGTGCGAACGGGAATGAGCGAGGCACTGCTGTCGCGGCCGTTGAACGTGGACCTGTCCGGCGGAGAGAAGAAACGAACCGAGACGCTGCAGCTAGCGGTGCTTCGACCCAAGGTGGCTGTATTGGACGAGATCGATTCCGGTCTCGACGTGGATGCTCTGCGAACGGTCAGCCGTCGCATAGAGGCGCTCACCGAAGAGTCCAACCTGGCCGTGCTGGTCATCACCCATTACAGCCGCCTGTTGCGAGAGCTGAAGCCGGACGTGGTATCCGTCCTGCGCAAGGGCCAGATAGTGGCCCAGGGCGGCCCGGAACTGGCCGAGGAGCTCGAATCCACCGGATACGCCGGCTACGGCGGCAACGACTGAACCAGCGTGCGATGCCGCGGCCTCAGACGCTGAGCCGTTTCAGATACTGAGCGGGTTTCAGATGACGGTGGCGCCCGGACCCGGTCCGGACACCACGGTCACCTGAGTACCAACCGACACCTGACCGGGGAACCACACCGATGCATTCATTGGAATGCGCACGCAGCCGTGGGAGGCCGGCGCCGCGGGGACCGACGGCGATCCGTGAATGGCGATTCCCCCGTTGAAGTACTGCGGACGGTAAAGCACGCCGAGGGGACCCCGTTCAACCTTGCCGCCTTGGCGGTAGATCGAATAGGTGCCCTCGGGGGTGATGGCCCGGCGGCAGTAACCCTGGGAGCAGAACCGCTGCCGGTTGCCACTCGACACGGGGAGGATCACCGCCAGGGAGCCGTCTCGGTACAAAAACAGCACCTGTCGGGCAAGATCCACTTCGACGCGGTCGGCGGACGTATTGGGGGCCATCGGCGGCGGTAGCCCGACGGTGGCGTGAATGGCCGCAACCACGTCGTCGGTGGCGCGGCCGGTGCGCTCCAGTCCTTGCACTTTTTGGAACGCCATAACCGCGTGGGCGGTAGTGCGATCGAACACACCATCGAGCTCGCCCACGTCGTAGCGCAGAGCGTCGAGGCGTGTTTCGAGAGCGATCACGGCCGGACCCTGCGCCCCCATGCCCAGTTCGCCCGCTGGCGGCCCGGGGTCGCCGGCCGCGACCGGGACGGGGCTGGAGGACACGCGGGGCGCTGCGGCGGGCGGCTGCGGGACCAGCGGCTCCGGGTTGATGGCCGGGGCCACGACCGCGGGCTCTGCCGGTGAAGCTGGGACCGCTGGACCGGCCGCCGATCGCGTGGCCGCAGGACCTACGCCCGAAATGATCGGGGCTACCGCCGCTACGGGCCCGTCTTGCGGAGAAGCCGCCGCCGCCTCGGTGACGTTACGAGCCACCACTTGGCGGGTGGCGGCGGTGAGGCGAGAGGCGGATTGAGCGGAGGGCTGAGCCGACGCACAGGCGCTCGCGCTGAGGGCTCCCAGGCCTAGCAAACCCGTAACGAGCAGCCGCCGGGAGACTCGGTCGGCCGCCATCAGTGGGGGACCTTTTCGGGGCCCTTGTTGGCGAAGAACTTGACGAACGTCTCCACGCTCTCGGTGTCGAGCTGATCGCACAGCACCCGCTGGTGCCACGCGGTGGCGGCCACCGGCCCCGGTAGGGCCTCGCGGGGGATCAACAAGACGTCGGAACGGTTGCGGCTGTAAACGCCGCGGAGGCCGTCGAGATCCGCCGCAGGAAGGTCGGGCTTGTACCAAATGGCTACGTAGCCGTGCTCGAGAGAATGAACCACCTGGTTGTCGGCGGGCGCTCGTTCTGCGGGGAAATTACCGGCTGGAGACGGCGTCGGAGAGTGGTTTCCTCCGCTGGGCGGATTCTCGCCGTAGGCCACCGGTCCGTCGACGTGGTTGCGGCCGGTACCGCTGTCGGCATCGGTCGCTTGGTCGACCGAACAGGCACCCGACTTCTCGATCTTGCGGACCACGGCGCCGACGCCTCGCCGCGAAGCCCAGACGGTGACGGTGATCGTGACAGCCAGCGTGACCAGGACCGTACCCACCAGCAATTTGGTGCGCTGCGATTGTCGTTTACGGGCCCGCTCGGCCGCCGCGAGGCGCTCGGCCCGAGTGATCTTGTCGGGACGTTTCGCCCCCGATCCCGGGGGCCGGGAGGATGGACGCCGTTTGGGGTTGGGTTTCTGGCCGGCCATGGGCCGCTGAGGCTACCGGCTTGCTCCATCGAC
>Ga0187894_10006331_pt1 | contig 11655 bp, 9 predicted proteins | sample GBC1701081metaG_FD_136650 | JGI IMG/M metagenome (GOLD analysis project Ga0187894, IMG submission 136650) | White microbial mat communities from a lava cave in the Kipuka Kanohina Cave System on the Island of Hawaii, USA - GBC170108-1 metaG ...
CACCGGCCGCAAGGGCGTGCTTCACAGCGTGCCGGATGTCGTCGTCGGTGATCCCGTGCTTGCGGGCGGAGCCGTAGATCTCCACTTCGCTGTTTATCGTATCGCGAAACTCCGCTCGACGGAGCGAACCGCCACTCGGCGCCGGTTAGGTCATCCGCCTGCGAATCGATCGGTGAGCGAGGCACCCCGCGGTCGGTCGGCTGAGTTTGTCGACGAAATGGTGTCCGGTACCCTCGTCCGCAGGATGTCGGAAGCGAGAAGGCGGGTACTCACACTTGGGGCCACCGAACTGGCCCAGCTGACATCGCTGGCAAGGTCCTCTTCTCTGCCGTTCCGCGTCGTCATCCAGGCCAAGGCCGTCCTGTATGCGGCGGAGGGGGTAAGCACCGTAGAGATCGCCAGACGCTGCGACACCACCACCAACACGGTCCGCCGATGGATCAGGCGATTCGTCGAAGAAGGCGTGGACGGAATCGGGAGGATCGCCGAGGGCCGGGGGCGTCCGGCGGAGGTGTCGCCGGAGAAGGTCCAGGCCATCGTCGAAGAAACGGTCGGACTATCACCTCCTGACGGGGCGCCACGTTGGTCGAGCCGGGCGATGGCCCAGCGTCACGGTGTGAGCAAGGACTACGTACTGAAGGTCTGGAGGTCCCACGGGATCGATTGCAGTACCGGTCGACCCGGGCCGAGACTGGCGACCAGGTATTTAGACCCGATCGACGCTGGTTTTGCCGCGTCACTGGATGCCAACGCGATAGGACTCTTGGCCGCACTCAACGAGGCGACTGGCGATGTGTTGACCCGGTGTCGACCAAATACTGACCACCGCGACTTCATGTTCTTTCTGAAGCTTATCGAGGCTGTGGAGCTGTGGGTGCAGCACTGGAACGATACGGCCAGGCCGTTCTCCTGGCATACCCAAGACGAGGCGGTGGCCACGGCTCGGCGTGGGAGGGCCGCCCTCGACCACTATATCAAATCGGCGACAGACTAGTATGTGTCGGACCAGTATAGTTGTAATGTCGTCGCCTAAATCGTTCTATTCTTTACCATTTCCTCAGGAATAAGTCCTTGGATTTATCTCTATTGCCCGGTATGATCCGGAGCAATGGGTAGAATGGTTTGGGCGGTCGTTGGGCTCGTGCTGATTATGGTCTTGGCCGCGTGCGGAGGCCGCGACGGCGAGAAGGGCACCGTGGCTGCCGCCGAGAGGCTGCTGCCGGAGCCGCTCGCATCGACAGGGGTGAGCCCGCTTCTCGGGGCAGCACTCCCGAAGGGAGCCGAGCCCGAGCCCTCCACGTCGACCAGCGAATCGTTCAAGGTTGCCCCTCCGGTCACGCTCAGTGAGATCAACGCCTTCTACCAGCGCGAGATGGACAAGAAGCCGTTCGGCAACCTCGCCTGGTGTGGGTCCGAGGTCGACGAGATGGCCAAGACCGTGACGAGGTACTGGGGTTCTCCCGCGACCGGCCCCCACAGGGCCATCGTCCTAAGTGCGATCAACGTGACGCAGCCGACCCTGATCGTGGTCAGCCAGCTCCCGGGTTCTGTGCCGACTCAATGCCAGGCGCTTTGACCTCCACCCTCCTCCGGAACTCCAAATCGAACGAAGGGATTGACCACGGTGAATGAGCTACTGAGAAGGCATTCTCGGACGAGGACCGAGCGGGGCGCCGGCGGCTTCACGCTGATCGAGCTACTCGTCGTGATCATCATCCTTGGCATCCTGGCCGCGGTTGTCGTCTTCGCCGTGGGCGGTGTGGGCGATAAGGGCCAGGCATCGGCGCTGAAGATCGACTCCCGCACCCTGGTCACCGCGTTGGAGGCCAACTGCGCCAACGACGGCGGTTATGCCACCGAGTCCGAGTTGGTTGCCAACGGACTGCTCTCGGAGCAGTCGACCAATCACGACATCTTCCTGAACTCGGCCGGGCTCTGTGGCACCGGAGCCGGCTCGGGATACGTGATCACGTGCGTGGCAACGGCGGCGGTGTGCGAGTCAGAGGGGATCACCGTGGGCGACTCGGCCGGCAAGGCGGTGACGCTGAAGAAGCCGGCCACCAAGGTGGCCTGCCTCACGGGAGCCTGTGTCGACGCCATGGTCGCCCTCGGTGCCGCCGGCAAGATGGTGATCCGGGCCCTCGACTCCTCGAACGTGGCCCCGGCGGTGGCGCACTACAACACTCTCAGTGCCCCGTTCGACATCGGCACCGTCCCTTTGAGCAACGGCGACTTCTTTACGCCCGACGTGGCCCAGATCGCCGCATCCGGCGCCGACCTGGTCATCGGACTGGGTCCCTTCCACGGTGCCGCCCGGCCGGCGATCGAGTCGCTCGGAATCGCCTTCCTCGACATGGACCTGGCCAACTACCAGCTGGCTATAGGGAACGTCTACAAGGTGGGAAAGCTCCTGGGGCTCAACACCTCGGCCGAGACCGCCAACAACACGCTCCGTAGTCAGATCTCGGCATACTCGGCCCTATCGCCCAAGACCCGGGTCCCCGTCGACATCTACAATTTCGGTTGCTGCGGGATCGAGATCCTGATCGACAGTACCGAGTCGCAGGGTGGGTCCCTCTGGCTCACGCAGGGCTCCTACCCCTGGCCGGCCTACACCGGGAGCAGCTACCTGTCCGGCGGCCAGAACGAATACGACATCGCCCAGCTGAAGGCGGTTGACCCCGATGCCATCTTCGTGATCCGCAGCCAGACCAACACCAGCACGGTCAACGACCCCGGCAACATCCGCTCCTACAATCCCACCGTCTGGGACAGCCTCAAGGCGGTCATCAACGGCCGGGTGTACGAGGGCGCGGACGTGAAGAGCTGGCCTTGGTCGGTTGGGGGGACGATCTCGGCCAAGGAGACGCTCGACCGGGGCATGGACCTCCTCTACCCCGAGGTGGTGGCGTTCCCCCTACCGTAAGCAGGTGCAGCAACCGCCGGTCGGTCCACTGACCGGCGGCCCGTTCCTCGTGACCGATACCGGCAACAACGCCTTGCCGACAGGCGTTTGAGCACCCGAACCGCGGTGCTCAGACGCCTGTGGCTGTGGTCGGCGGTTCTCGGCCTCGGCTTGGTCGGCGTCGGCCTCGCCACGATCCTGTTGGGCATACCCGACCTCACGCTCGCGCAGCTCTGGGGGATCCTCGACGGGGAAGGGACCGAGTTGGAGCGTCTCGGCGTGTACCACCTGAGGGCACCAAGGCTGGTGCTGGCCTGCCTGAGTGGTGCCGCCCTGGGCCTCGCGGGGGCCATCATGCAGGACGGCCTGCGCAACCCCCTGGCCGGGCCGGAGCTACTCGGCGTCTCGTCGGGCGCGGCCACTGCTGCCGCCATGGTGATCGTGTTCAGGCCGTCACTGCCCGGCTATCTCGTCCCTTGGATCACGCTGGTGGGTGGCCTCCTGAGCGCAGGCATCGTGCTGGCGGTGATCGCCAAGATGGGCAAGCCGTCGAGTTCGGCGGTCTTAGTACTGGTCGGAGCCGCCCTGTCGGCTGCATTCGCCGGCGCCTTGACCGTGGTCATGGTCCTGGGCGACCAGCAGGAGTTCGGCGCCATCAGCCGCTTCATGTCCGGCAGCTTGGCCAGCATCGGCTGGCCCCCCGTGCAACGGGTGCTGCCCTGGTTTGCACTCGGCCTTCCCGCCGCGCTGATGATGGGGCGGGTCCTCAACCTGCTACAGGCCGGTGACGACATCGCTGAGAGCAAGGGCGTCCGGGTGGTCAGAGCTCGCCTGTTCATCCTCGGGCTGGGGTCGGCCCTCACCGCCGCGGTCGTGTCGGTGGCCGGCGCCATCAGCTTCGTGGCCCTGGCCGCCCCCCACGTGGCCCGCCGTCTCGTGGGCACCAACGACTCGCGCCTGGTGCTGCCCGTCACGGCGCTGGCAGGAGCCCTCCAGTTGAGCGCGGCCGATCTCGCCGCCCGCTTGGTGTTCTCCCCGGTGGAGGTCTCGGTCGGGTTCTGGACTGCCCTCTGCGGTGGTCCCGTCCTCTTGTGGGTCCTGCACCGCCACCTGCGGGGAGCCACGGAGTGACCGCCACCTCGACCCTGGCCATGGATCCGACCATCAAGGACCGGCGGCCCCTGGGCGCGCGCAGGTTCGGCCTGACCCTTGTCGCGGGACTGCTGCTCCTCGTCCTATTGGTTGCCTGGTCGGTGATGATCGGAACTGGTGATATCTCGCTGGGCGATGCCGTACGGGCGTTGCTCGGGAGGCCGTCGAGCCGGCTCGACCACACCATCGTCATCAGGCTGCGTCTGCCGAGGGCATTGGTGGGGGTGGTTGCCGGTGGGTGCCTGGCTCTGGCCGGCGCGCTGTCACAGGCGGCCACCCGTAACGCTCTGGCCTCTCCGGACCTCACCGGGGTCTCCGCCGGAGTGGTTTTCCTCACGGTGGTGGCCGTCGGGTTCGGACCTAGTTGGATCTATCACCCCGACGACCTGCTGCTGAGTCCGTGGTCAGTGCTGGTGGGGGCTCTGGGTGGCGCCGGAGCCGGAGCGCTGGTCCTGAAGCTGGCCTCCCAGCGCAAGGGCGATCCCGTTCGGCTGGTGCTGACCGGAGTGATCGTGGGGCTCCTGCTGGCGACTGCTACGTCGTTCGTGCTGATGGTCTGGGGGAGCAGCGCAACCCTGGAGGCCTCCTTCTGGTTCATCGGCTCCCTCAACGCCCGGGTGTGGCCCCACTGGAACGTGCTGTGGCCGTGGGCCGCCGTCCTGGTCCCCGTCGCGCTGGCCGGCGCCGGCTGGGCCAACCTCCTGCAACTCGGCGACGACGTGGCCGTCAGCCTGGGGGCCGACGCGCGCCGTGCTCGCGCCGGCCTGTTCGTGGTGTCGGCGACGCTCACGGCCGGAGCGTTGGTGGTGGTCGGTTCGATCGGCTTCATCGGCCTCATCGGCCCCCACATTGCCCGCCGCCTGGTCGGGGGGGACCTGCGGAGGGTTTTGCCGGCCTCTCTCCTGGCGGGAGCCATCCTGCTGAGCGCCGCCGATGTGGGAGCCCGCGCCTTCACCACGCGGGCGTTGCCCACCGGAACGGTGACGGCCCTGCTGGGCGCCGGCTTCTTCTTGATACTGCTCGTGCGCCAGAGGTCCCGATGAGCGGACCCCACCTCAGCGCCGGATCGCTGAAGGTCGGCTACGACCGGCGGGCGGTGATCGGCGATCTGTCCCTCACCATCGAGGCGTCAACCGTGACGGCGGTGGTGGGCCCCAACGGCTGCGGCAAGTCGACCTTGCTGCGGGCCCTGGCTCGGCTGCTCAAGCCCCAGGCCGGAACCGTCTACCTGGACGGCGAGGCCATCACCAACCTCTCGACCCGGGCCGTAGCCCGACTCCTGGCCATCCTTCCCCAAGGCCCCTCGGTGCCCGAGGGGATCACGGTGCGGGAGTTGGTCGAGCAGGGCCGCTACCCCCACGTCGGGCCCCTGAACATGCTCACGCGCCAAGACCACGCCTCCATCACCCGGGCCCTGGCGCTGACCGACCTGAGTGATTTCGCACACCGGACGGTCGACGCGCTCTCCGGGGGAGAGCGCCAGCGGGTCTGGATCGCCATGACCCTCGCCCAGAGCGCCTCGATCATGCTGCTCGACGAACCGACGTCGTTTCTCGACGTGCGGCACCAGATGGAGATCCTCGAGCTGGTCAGCCGGCTCAACCGGGAGGAGGGGCTCACCGTGGTCATGGCGCTGCACGACTTGAACCACGCGTCGCGCTTCGCCCACCGGATCCTGGCCATGAAGGACGGCGCTATCGTGGCCGACGGCCGCGGTCACGACGTGATCTCCGAGGAGCTACTCGCATCGGTCTTCGGAGTGAGGGCGAAGATCGTGCACGACGACGAGGCCGGCTCGCCGATCTGCATCCCGCTGGGCGTGTTCGACGCCGACCGTCCGCAAGTGGGAAGGACTACAACGCCATGATCACGACCACCACGGCCCGATTCGTCACCTGGAACCTGTGGCTGCGGTTCCAAAACTGGGAACTGCGCCGCAAGGCCATCGCTGCCACGCTCGAAGGACTGGCGCCCGACGTGGTGATGCTCCAGGAGGTGTGGAGGGTGGGCGACACCAGCCTGGCCGATGAGTTGGGCGGCATCTTGGGCATGGAGCACACCTACACGCACTGTTCCACGAACAGCGGTCTGGGCGTGTACGGCGCCGACGCCGATGGCACCGCGGTCGACGCCGGCAACGCCATCCTCTCGCGGTGGCCGATCGTGGCGTCAGAGGAGTCGGAGCTGCCCGGACCCTCGATGGCCGAAGGTTGGCGCCGGTGCGTGAGCATGGCCGAGATCGCCGGACCGCGCGGCCCGATCCAGGTGTTCAACACCCACCTCTCGCACGGATACGCCGACAGTGCGCTACGCCAGGATCAGGTGCGCCACATCGCCCGGTTCATTCGGGATCGGGGTGTCGATGGGTTCCCGCCGGTCCTGGCCGGTGACTTCAATGCCGACCCGGCGTGTGACGAGGTGAGGATGCTGACGGGTCGGACGACAACGGCATTGCCCAGGCTCATGCTCCACGACGCGTGGGACATGGCCGGCGAGGGCCGGGGCCACACCTGGTCGAACGACAATCCACTTTCGGTCGACTCCCTCGCCCCGGCGCGGCGGATCGACTACCTCTTGGTCGGTACGCCGCGCCGGGGCGGCGCGGGGCACCCGGTCCGTGCGCAGCTCGGCGGAACCGATCCAGTCGACGGCGTCCAGCCGTCCGACCACTACGCGGTGGTCGCGGACCTCCGCTACTAGTGTCTTGTGAGCCTGAAGCGCCATGAATTAGGTGGGTTCATGCGGCGGCGGCCAGCAAGCTCCTTCTGTCAGGGGTTCTCCCCGACAGAACGCGCCCCCGCCGCAGAAGTTCCCGCTGAGCAGTCTCCTCTAGTCCGAAGTTACGTCGGGACTGACGAAGGAACCCCCTGCTGAGCAGGGGGTTCGTCGATTCGGGGGCTGTTGTTCTGACTACATGAGGGTCATGGGCACCGTCGATTCGATGAGCTCGAACGCCTTGCGCTGGACCGCTGTGGCGTTTGCCAACTTGTTCACCCTCGCCCCCGACGCGGTGAAGACGATCTCGTCGCGCGTGAGGGTGGCCAGGTGGTCGAGGAGGCTGGCGAAGCTGTGAGCGGCCTCGCCCTCGGCGGTGCGCCGCCGGGCCGCCTTGGCCTGGGCGGCGGTCGAGCGCCGGGCGGGGGCAACGGGGTCGGTGCGGGCCGGGCGGTCCTCGTCGGTGAAGGTGAGCGGCGCCCACGCCCGGCGGAGGTGCCACACCAGGTAGGCGGCCAGCATGCAGATCAGGACGTGGGCCCGCACCCGGTCGCTGAGGTGGTGGTAGATGGGGCGCAGGTCCAAGTCGATGGCCTTGAGGGAGCGGAAGTCGGCCTCGATTAGGGTGAGGCGCTTGTAGGCCTGCACCACCTCGGGCGCCGACATCGTCGAGGAGCCGACGCTGGTGCGGATGACATAGATGCCGTCGAGGGCGGCCTCGGCGGCGATGGCCTGGTCCTTGCGGGAGTAGGCGAAGCGGCCCTCGGCGATGTCGAGCTCGAAGTGCTTGGCCATCTTGTAGCGGTTGAGGCAGTGCCCGACCCGCAGGGCGATCTTGGCCTGGTCCCGCAACTTGCCGGCGTCGACGGACGCCGCCACCTTGGCCAGCAGGGCCTCGGTGGCGGCCAGCAGCTCGGTCCGCTTGCGGGCCCGCTCGGAGGCCAGGGCCGGGTTGCGGCACGCCACCAGGCGCTCGCCGGGGTAGTCGGGGTGGGAGATCTCGGCCAGGTTGGACGCGTCGAACAACGACAGCTGCAACGGGCCGTCGGCGCCGACGAGGGCGGCCACGGCGGGGGCCCGCAGCGACGTCACCCAGCCCACGCCGCCGACCTCGCGCAGCGCCCTGATGCGGGCCGAGGTGATCATCCCCCGGTCGCCCACGAACACCACGTCGGTGAGCCCGAAGCGCTCCCGCACCATCTCGGCCGCCGAGACGAAGGCCGTGGGGTCGGCGGTGTTGCCGGCGAACACCTCGACCGACAGCGGCCGGCCCTCGGGATCGGTCACCAGGCCGTACTCGATCTGGGCCCGGCCGCTCTTGCGGTCCCGCGAGTACCCGCGGGCGGCCAGGGGGCAGTGGCTGGCCTCGACCCACGAGCTCGACAGGTCGTAGAGCACGAGGCCGCCGGGGACCAGGTGGCGGCGCGCCAGGGCGGCCTCGATGGTGCCCTGGCGGCCTAGGAGCCAGTCCATCGCCCCATAGACGTCGTCGCTCGAGGCGTCGGCCACGCCGAGGTCGGCGGCCAGCGTGGTGTCGGCCCACCAACGGGCGGTGGCGAGCTTGGAGCCGGGTCGGCACACCCGGGCCACGACCAGGGCAAAGGCCAGGTCCCGCTCGCCACACGCCGGCCCCAGCAGCTCGGGAAGGCCCAGCGTGCGGGCCTGGGCCACCACCGCCGCCACGTGCCCGTGGGGCAGGGAGCGGGCGATCTCGAAGCCCTCGCCGGCCCCCACGAACGCCTCGCCCCGTAGCGAACGGCGGATCAGCTCGATCACTTCGGCGGGCAGGTGCGAGAGGTTGGCCAGCGTCTGGTTGCGGACCTTGCCGCCTTCGCGGTAGGACCGGCGCAGCAGGTGGGTCTCGTAGACCTTGTCCTTGTAGTGACGACGGGTCGTAACGACGTGCATGGCCCCACCACGGCTCGGCATAGATCCATCCTACGCCCCGGTGGCAGCCACTTCAACGCTATTAGTGACTACACGCCGTGGGCTCGTCGCGCATGAACGTGCTGGTGGAAGCCCGTTTCAGGCCGAGAAGCCGACGTAACTTCGGTCTAGTCGACAGCGAGGGTGAAGCACCGATCGCCCAGAGTGCCGAAGGAATACACAGGAAACAGGCCCCCGAAGAGGCAGCGGGTCCGCTCGGACCAGGACAGGGCTGCGGGGGTGGAGGTGCGATGGAAAATCTGGACAATGCCGCCCTCGTAGATTCGGTACTCTGCCCAGCCGCCGGGAAAGTCCTTGGTGGAAGCGACCTCCACCCAGGGGACCGAACCCGTGGTGGGGAGGTACCTGACCCGATTGCGGTGGGTGTGGCCGGCGAAGTATCCGACCAGCCGGGGCCGGCGCGAAAATACTGCCGCCAGGGCTTCGGAGTCAGCGGCAGCGATGCCACCGTAGGGCTTGGAGCGGCTTCCTTCGCCGGAGTCCCACGGCTGATGATGGCCGAAGACCATCACCGGACGGTCGGCTTGCGCCCCGACCTCGTCGAGCCATTCCAGCTGTTCAGACCGCACCGCCCCGCCGGGCTCCTCCTCCACCGTGGTGTCCAACAGCGCCAGGGTCACCCCCGGATGGTGGAGTGCGATTCCGGGAACGCCGGCGGGGCCAGGGATTGCGCCTCCCGCTGCTACGTCGTGGTTGCCTCTCATCCAGGTCAGCCGGTCGGCGACAGGGGCCATGGCCTTCAAGAACGCGTGCATTTCCTCGGGTAGCCCGGCGGCGGTGAGATCGCCTTTGGCTATGACAGCGTCGACCCCCAGGGCGGCCATCTCGGTGGCGGCCCCCAGGGCCATGACCTCGGGATAGGGGTCCTCGCCGGGCCGAGACGACAGCACCGGGCCGATCGGGTAGGCGTCGTGGCGGCCACACTCGGTTTCACCCAGATGAAGATCGTTGACAGTGGCGAGAGTTGTGAGGCGCCGACCCGGCGGGCGAAGCAGGGTCCGGAACCGCTGACCCTCGATCTCGTGGTCGGTGTCGGTGGCCAGGTCGTTTCGGTAGATGACCTCGACCTCATGATCGTTACCATTCGGCTCGGCCGGGCGGCGGTGCAAAACGACTGAGTCGGGGGTGACGCTCGTCACTTCGGTTCGCCATTTCAGATTCAGGCTCTGAATCCCGGCCATCTCCATTGCCCTATTCCCACTTCCATGTGGATGCAGCCACCCGCCAGTCCGAGGCCGCTGCGGGCACCGATGAAGCTGCCACGACTTGGGCTGCGACACCCACCAGGGCACCGGCCACAGCGGCAGCGATTATCTCCGCCAGGTCGCACTCGGCCTCGGCCATTGGGTCGGCAGGCGCTGGCATCAGAGCGGCACGTTGCCGTGCTTGCGGGGCTGCGCGGCTGTGCTCTTAGCGCTCCGGGAGGCCAGCAGGGCCAAACTCTCGATGATGGTTGAGCGGGTGGCGGCCGGCTCGATCACGCCGTCGACATAACCGTGCTCGGCAGCTACCCAGGGATTGGCGAATTCTGCCCGGTACTCTTTTAGGAGTTGGACCGCCAACGCGGACCGGTCACCGCTTTGATCCAGGACCCGGTGGTTGATGATCTCAACGGCGGCGTCGGGGGTCATCACCACTACCTCGGCCTCCGGCCACGCATAAGCCAGGTCGGAGCCCAGAGCCTTGGAACCCATGATCACGTAGGCGCCCCCGTAGGCCTTGCGCAGGATCACCGAGATGCGCGGCACGGTCGCCTCGCAGTAGGCGTAGAGCAGCTTCGCTCCCCGGCCGATGATGCCGCCGTGCTCGGAATCGGTTCCCGGCAGGAATCCCGGGGCGTCGACGAAGGTGACGATCGGGATGTTGAAAGCGTCGCATGTCCGTACGAATCGGGCCCCCTTTTCGGCAGCGTCGATGTCGATGGCACCGGCCAGGACCGAGGGTTGGTTGGCCACCACCCCTACGGGGCGTCCACCCAGGCGGGCGAAGCCGCAGACCAGATTGGCGGCCCAACTCGGCGAGTACTCGAAGAAGTCCCCTTCGTCGGCGACTGCGGACACCACGGTGCGAACGTCGTAAGGGGCGCCGCCCGCCGGTACCAGGTTGTCCATGTCGACGGTGGACGACGTCGTCGAGGAGGCACCAAGTGAGTCCTCGGGGGCCGGCTCGCGAAATTGCTGAGGGGCGTCGAAACGGGTGGGAAGAAACGACAGAAGCCGGCGAACCTCGCCCAGACAGGTGGTGTCGTCGGGGGCGGTGAAGTGAGCCACGCCGGACCGGGTGGAGTGGCTGGTGGCGCCTCCCAACTCGTCGACGGTCACGTCCTCGCCCGTCACCGTGCGGACCACGTCGGGGCCGGTGATGAACATGTACGACGTCGCTTCGACCATGAACACGAAATCGGTGAGACCCGGGCTGTAGACCGCACCCCCGGCGCAGGGGCCCATGATCACGCTGATCTGGGGGATCACGCCCGAGGCCAGAGTGTTGCGAACGAAAATCCCGCCGTAGCCGGTAAGGGCGGCCACGCCTTCTTGGATACGGGCTCCGGCTCCGTCGTTGATGCCGATGACGGGCACCCCGGCCGCCATGGCCAGGTCCATGACCTTGTGGACCTTCAAGGCGTTCATTTCGCCCAGAGATCCGCCGAACACGGTGAAGTCCTGGGAGTAGACGCACACCCGCCGCCCGTCGACCCGGCCCCAGCCGGTCACCACACCGTCGGTGTAGGGCCGGCCGTCTAGTCCCGCTTCGAAAGCCCGGTGGCGGGCCAGCAAGTCGATTTCGCTGAAGCTTCCGGGATCCAACAAGACGTCCAGGCGCTCGCGAGCGGTCAACTTGCCGCGGGAGTGTTGGCGTTCCACGGCGGCCGCGCTACCGGCACTGAAGGCCTCGAGGCGGCGCTCGGCCAGTTCAGACGAGGTTTCTGGCGCCCG
>Ga0187894_10006332_pt1 | contig 11655 bp, 9 predicted proteins | sample GBC1701081metaG_FD_136650 | JGI IMG/M metagenome (GOLD analysis project Ga0187894, IMG submission 136650) | White microbial mat communities from a lava cave in the Kipuka Kanohina Cave System on the Island of Hawaii, USA - GBC170108-1 metaG ...
GTCCGTTATCAGCTCAATTCGGTGCCCGGCGTGGCGGAGGTTGCCTCGGTCGGCGGTTATGTTCAGCAATATCAGATCGATATCGATCCGAACAAATTGCGCGGCGTGAATATCCCGATATCGGCGGTCGTCGAGGCTGTTCAGCGATCGAATAATAACGTCGGCGGAAACGTCGTCGAGCAGGCGGGTCAATGGGCGGTCGTCCGCGGCATCGGGTTGATCGGTTCGATCGCCGATGTCGAGAATATTATGATCGGATCGTCCGGCGGGACGCCGATCTATGTCAAAAACGTCGCGGAAGTAAAACTGGGAAATGCCTTTCGAACCGGTGCGCTCGACAAAAACGGAAATGAAGCGGTCGGCGGCGTGGTCATCGCGCGGTATGGGGTAAACACGCTCGAGGTGATCGAGGCGGTGAAGCAAAAGATCGAGGCTCTGCAGCCGGGACTGCCGCCGGGTGTTCGGATCGTCCCGTTTTACGACCGCACACAGCTTATCAATCGGGCAACGGACACGCTCAAATGGACGTTGATCGAAGAACTGTTCCTCGTGACACTCGCCCATATAGTTTTTCTTGCTCACTTTCGTTCGATCCTTATAGTTACTATTCCGCTTCCGCTCGCGGTGCTGATGTCTTTTCTCTTTATGTATTTCATGGGCATCAGTTCGAATCTGATGTCGCTTTCCGGAATAGCGATCGCGATCGGCGTGCTGGTCGATGCGGGAATTGTCGTGACGGAAAACGCTTTCCGATATATGGAGCGGAAAAAGATCGATCCAAACGACCGCAAAGCCGTTTGGGAAACCGTCCTGGAGTCAACAAAGCTTGTCGGCCGTCCGGTTTTCTTTTCGATGGCGATCATCATTCTCGCCTTCATCCCGGTCTTTGCCTTGATCGGTCAGGAGGGCAAGCTCTTTCACCCGCTTGCGTTTACGAAAACGTTTGCGATGGCCGGAGCGACGATACTCGCCGTCACGCTGGTGCCGGTCCTCTGCACATATCTGATCGGCGGCAAAGTTCACGCCGAGGGCGCAAATCCGGTGATGCGATTTCTTCGGCGGCTTTACGAACCAACGCTGGCGATAGCCCTAAAACATCGCGTCATCTCCGTCTGTGTCGCGCTCGTGTTATTTCTTGGCGCGGTCTTGCTGGCCACAGGGATCGGCAGCGAGTTTATGCCGCCGTTGAACGAAGGCGACGTGATGTTCATGCCCGTGACCGATCCCGCCGTTTCGATCGACGAGGCTAACAGGATCATGTCCAAACAGGACGAGTTGTTGAAATCTTTTCCTGAGGTCGAATGGGCCGTCGGCAAGGCCGGGCGGGCCGAAACCTCGACCGATCCGGCCCCGATCAATATGAATGAAACGATCATTCATCTGAAGCCGCCCGATCAATGGCGTCCCGGAATGACGCGCGAGGATCTGATCGCGGAAATGGACGAGAAGCTGCGAATGCCGGGGGTGACGAATATCTGGACGCAGCCGATCATAAACCGCATAGAAATGCTGGCGACCGGCATTCGAACACAGGTCGGGATCAAGATCTTCGGAAACGATCTTGAGCAGCTTGAGCAGTTGTCGCGTCGCGTTGCGGACTCCGTCAAAAAGATTCCCGGCGCCGTCGATGTCTATCCCGAACAGATCGGCGGCTCGCCGTATGTCGATATCGACATCGATCGTCCGGCGGCCGCGCGGTACAGCATCGACGTCGGGCTGATTCAGGACGCGATAGAGAAAGGGATCGGTGAAACAAATCTTTCCGTGACGATCGAGGGCCGGCAGCGTTTTCCCGTTCGGGTTCGATACGCGAAAGAGTTTCGCGATACGCCCGAGGCGCTCGGGCAGATCCCGATAGCGATGGCAAACGGAGCGACCGTTCCACTGGCGCAGGTTGCGAACATTCGCCTGGTCGAAGGCCCGACAATGATCCAGAGCGAGAACGGGCTGCTTCGCGGCACCGTGCTTTTGAATGTTCGCGGACGCGATGTCGGCAGCTTTGTCGAGGAAGCAAAAGAGACGATCGGGCGCGAGGTCGAGCTTCCTGCCGGTTACTACATCGCCTGGAGCGGACAATACGAAAATCAGCAGCGGGCCAAAAGCCGTCTGTTGTTTGTCGTTCCGATCGTGCTGCTCGTCATCTTCGGCCTGCTTTATCTAACTTATCATTCGGCCCTCGAAGCCGCGCACGTTCTGATGGCCGTGCCGTTCGCGCTGACGGGCGGCGTGTATCTGGTCTGGCTTCTGGATTACAACTTTTCGGTCGCGGTCTGGGTCGGATTTATCGCGCTTTTCGGTACCGCGGTGCAGACGGCCGTGGTGATGGTGATCTACCTGGAAGAAGCCGTCGCGAAAAAGAAACTTGAATTGGGCGATGATTTCGACAGAAAGAGCCTGCTCGAAGCCGTGACCGACGGCGCGCTGCTTCGCCTGCGTCCGAAGGTAATGACCGTAACGACCGTCGTTGCCGGGTTGCTCCCGATCATGTGGAGCACCAGCGCCGGCTCCGAAGTAATGAAACCGCTCGCGGCGCCTGTGCTGGGCGGCATGGTGTCGAGTCTGCTTCACGTCTTGATAATCACGCCGGTGATCTTCTACTGGCTGCGTGAGCGCGAACTAGCACGAAAATAAGGAGGAGAGAATGGCAAACAAATCGATTGGACGGATGATTTTGGTCGTATTGGCCGTCATCGGCGGGATTGCGGTTATTGCAGTGCTCGCAATGTGGATGATGATGGCGTTTGGTATGGGTGGTTCAATGGGAATGATGGAGGGCGCCGGAATGATGAATTGCTGTCGCTACATGGGCATACTTTACTCACTTGTATTTGTCGGCCTGGTGGCAGTGGTGATTCTCCTAATTTCCCGCAAATAGTTAGAGGAGCGCATATGTTTACCAAAAAAAGTCTGGTGATCGTTACGGGCAGCAGCGGTTTTATCGGCGATGCGACAATGGAACGGCTTGCCAGGGAAGGCTTTGAAGTAGTCGGGTTTGACCGCGAGGCGTCTAGCTCGCCGCCGCCTGGATGCACGGCTATTCCCGTGGATGTGACCTCGGACGAGAGCGTGCATGACGGCTTCAGCATTGTTCGCGAGCATCACGGGGCGAAGATTGGTTCCGTAATTCATCTGGCAGCTTATTATGACTTTTCGGGCGAGCCGAGCGAAAAATACGACGAGATCACCGTTCGTGGAACAGAGCGGCTGCTTCGCGAACTCAAAACTTTCGATGTCGAACAGTTCATTTTTTCGAGCACGATGCTGGTTCACCAGCCTGTCGAGCCGGGCGAATTTATCAATGAAAATTCGCCGGTTAAGGAAAGCTGGGCCTATCCGAATTCCAAGATCGCAACCGAAAAGCTTATCCGTGCCGAGCATGGCGACATTCCGTTTGTGCTTTTGCGGATCGCAGGAGTTTACAACGATCGCTGCCATTCGATCCCCCTTGCGCATCAGATACAGCGAATTTATGAGCGCTGGTTGACGAGCCACGTTTTTCCGGGAGACATCGCGCATGGCCAGTCGTTTTTGCATCTGGACGATCTGGTCGACACCTTTGCGAAACTCGTCGAGCGACGAAACAATCTTCCGGCTGAATTGCCGCTTCTGATCGGCGAGCCGGAGCCGCTCACTTACAGCGAATTGCAGCACACGTTCGGACGATTGATCCATGGCGAAGATTGGGAAACGACGCAAATACCGAAGTCCGTGGCGAAAACCGGCGCCTGGCTTCAGGACAACGCTCCGTTTGTTGAAGAACCTTTCATCAAGCCGTGGATGATTGATTACGCCGACGACCATTTCGCGCTCGACATTTCACGCGCCGATCAATTGCTTGGCTGGTCGCCGCAGAGAAGTCTGCGCTCGACCATTCCAAAGATGATTGCCGCGCTCAAAGCCGACCCGGCCGGTTGGTATCGTGAAAATAAACTCGAATTGCCTTCGGAACTTGCCGAAGCAGCAGAAGATGACAGAGAACGAGCAAAGTGAGACGACGCGATGAAAACCGAAAATAAAGAGAATAATGAAGGGTCGCGGAATTCTGAAACAATGTCGCAAGGCTCGATGAGCGGGATGAATGGAATGAGCGGCGGCGACCACGACCGGATGATGTACCGCGAATCGCTGTGGGCGAGCTTCGTCAATTTGATTCTCGGCGCGTGGCTCATCACAAGCCCGACGACGCTCGGCTATCAAAGCGTGGGAATGATTTGGAGCGACATTGCGAGTGGTTCGCTGATAGTCATTTTTTCAGTCGCGGCGGCTTCGCGCAGATTCAACACTTACGCTCGGTGGGCAAATTGTTTTGTCGGCATCTGGCTGCTTTTCGCGCCGCTTGTTTTCTGGTCTCCGACTGCCGCCGGATATATGAACGATACGCTGGTCGGCGCTTTCGTCATTGCGTTCTCCGTTTTGATAACGATGATGCCCGGAATGGACATGTCGATAATGGACGGCGCGGATGTGCCGCCGGGATGGTCTTATAATCCCTCGTCATGGCTGCAGCGCGCTCCGATTATTTTTCTCGGAGTCATCGGTTTTCTCGCCTCGCGTTATATGGCGGCGTATCAACTCGGACATATCAATACGGTTTGGGACCCGTTTTTCGGCGACGGAACGCAGCGCGTTTTAACCTCGGATGTCTCGAAAATGTTTCCGATCTCCGACGCCGGACTTGGCGCGCTTGCCTACATGATTGAAATATTGATGGGCTTTATGGGCGATAAAGCGCGTTGGCGGACGATGCCGTGGATGGTTACTTTTTTCGGAATTCTGGTTGTGCCGCTCGGCACGGTGAGCATCGTTTTGATAATTTTGCAGCCTTTGGCGGTCGGCGCGTGGTGTTCGCTTTGCCTGCTCGCCGCAATCGCAATGCTGGCGATGATTCCGGCGACGCTCGATGAGGTCGTGGCGATGCTGCAGTTTTTAATTCAGGCAAAACGTGAAGGCAAATCCTTGTGGCGCACGTTTTGGCTCGGCGGCACAACCGAAGGCGAAAGTGCCGATAAATTAACGCCGTTTGATTGGTCGCACCCTTTTGAGATGTTTCAAACATGGGCTGTGAGCAATTGGAATTTGCTTTTGAGCGCGGGCTTGGGCGTTTGGCTTATGTTCGCGCCGGCCGTATTCGGCACGACGGGCAGAGCAGCGGACAGCGACCATCTGTTTGGAGCGCTCGTTATCACCTTCGCGGTGATTGCCATGGCAGAGGTCGCCAGGGTCGTGCGCTTTATTAATATTTTGTTCGGCGCCTGGCTTGTCGCCGCTCCGTTCATTCTAAATGGGTTCACAACAATTTCGACTTTCAGTGATCTCGCCGCAGGGGCCGCTTTGATTCTTCTCAGTTTTCCCAGAGGAAAGATCAGAGGGCGTTATGGGAGTTGGCACGCTTAGCGGTCGGGCGAGGTTGCTTTTACATGCGGAGTGAACATGCCCCCGCGGGAAATCGATATTGCGTTAACAAGATGTTTTTTAAACGGCCAAAAATAATTCCATCCCTTGGAATCGCGCTTGCTGCGACGCTGTTATCCGCGAGCGCCTTCGCGCAAGCGCCGACCCCAACGCCTGAAAGCCTGTCACGCTATCTCGATCAGATCGGCGGAATGACGGCGGACGCCGCTGTCGCACTTGCGCTCGACAACAATGGCGAGATCCTGGCGTTGCGAAAGGAAGTCGAATCTGCGCGGGCGTTGGCACGACAAGCGCGGCTTCGGGCAAATCCGAGTATCGGCTTCGACCGACGCGAGCAGGTCGGCGGCCCGGACAACAATACGGTTGTCGGCGCGAGCTTGCCGCTCGAACTCGGAGGGCGGCGAAGCGCGCGAACGCGAGTTGCCGAGGCGGAATTGGACGTTAGCGAGCACAGGCTCGCTGACAGCGAACGTCTTTTGGCCGGTGCCGTAAGAGCGAAATTCGGCGAGGCCCTGGCCCAAACGCTAAGGCTGAAAACGACCGAAGATCTTGTTGATTACGCGCTGCAAGAATTTCGCCTCATTCAATCCAGAGTTGTTGAGGGAAAGATCGCTCCGCTGGACGAAGGCATGGCTGCCGTCGAGCTTAATCGCATTCGTTCGCTGCTGGAAAATGAATCGGGCAAGACCGAGGTCGTATTTTTCGAATTGCGCAATTTGCTCGGATTGCCGCCGGACGAACCGCTGCGGTTGCGAGGTTCAATTGAAGTCGCGATTCGTCCATCTGCATCGCTTGCCGAAGACGTTCAGCGTGCCCTAAGAACCCGCCCGGATCTGCTCGCGTTCCGATCGGAGGAAGCCGTTGCAAACGCAAAGATCGAAAAGTCGCGTGCCGACGGCCGGCTCGACGCCAGGATATCGGCTGATTATCAACGAAACGATTTCGGCTTTCCGGTCCGTGGCATCGATCAAACCGGAGCGCTGCGGCCCGTGCAGGACGTTTTTCATTCCGTCAGGGTCGGCGTCACTTTTGAGGTTCCCGTACTTAATGCTAATCAGGGAGCGATCGAATCGGCGGTTGCATTGGCGGAAGCGGCGGAAAAGCGGCGCGAATTTGCCGAGTTGATCGTCCGGCGCGAGGTGTCGGCGGCGCATGCCAAATATGAAAGCGCGTCGCGGGCGCTTGAGATCTTTCGCGTCAGAGTACACGGCCAGGCGAATTCGAATCTCGAGGTCGTCCGTCAAACGTATGAGTTCGGTGCGAGGAACCTGATCGATTATCTCAACGAACAACGTCGCGTTCTCGACATCGAAAACGAGTTCATCGCGGCACAATTGGCCGTTTATCTGGCGAAGATAGAACTGCAGAGATCGATCAACGCACCCGAATTGACAAACAAATGAGCCAGCATCTACACGCCGGAGCATGAAAAGACATGAGCGAAGAATATAAGGAAGACATCGACGATCTCGAAACGGGTGAATACCGCCAGACAACGACAAATCGCAAACCGGTATTGATCGCCGTGGCGGTGATCGGCGCCATTATTGTCGGCGCATTCGGATTTTGGCTGTACAACCGAGGCGAAACGGGCAGGGCGGTATCGGCACCGCAAAATGTTACTTTCGATGACGACAGCGCCGCCGAACCGGGCGCGACCGGGGAGCAAACCGTCACGATCGAGCCCGAACAAGTTGATAGGATCGGCCTCAGGATCGAGACCGTCGGCGAGACGCTTTCGAGCGAGGCAATGTCGGTCGCCGCGACGGGTGTCGTTCAGCCGAATGCATATAAAGAGACGCCGGTCATATCGCTTCTCGGCGGCGTATTGCGGCGGGTCAACGCCGAACTCGGCCAGAATGTCGGCAGAGGCCAGACGCTCGCCGTCATATTCAGCGACGAGCTTGCCGCTTCGCAGGCGCGCTATTTGGCTTTGCAAACCGAGGCCCAAACTGCGCGGCAAAACTACGATCGCACCGCTCGTCTCGTCTCGATCAGCCCGGTAAGCAATGCGGAACTCGATCAGGCGCTTGAGAATCTCAAAACCGCTCGGGCCGAATTGGAAGAGAGTCGAAAGCGATACGATCGGACGGTCAAACTGCTAGAGATCGGTGCCGCGAGCCGTGAGGAGTTTGAAATGGCGACGACGAAACTCCGAACGGCGGAAGCCGCCGTCGAAGAGGCGCAAAGACGCTACGACCGTGCTGTAAAGGTCGCCGAGATCGATCCCGTCAGCCGGAGTGATTTCGAACAGGCGGCTGTAAAGCGGCAAACCGCCGAATCGGATCTCGCGACGGCACGGCAGCGGCTGTTGCTGTTTGGCATGTCGCCGCAGCGTGTCAACGCGCTTCGCTCGCCATCGCAGATCACTTCCGAGATCAGCGTAACGGCGCCGGTGTCCGGCACAGTCACAAAGCGAGACGTAAATCAGGGCGAGGTGGTCGAGGCGAATAAAGAATTGATGCGCGTGACGAATCTCGCCAGCGTATGGGTCATTGCCCAGGTATATGAAAGAGATCTAGCACTTGTTCGCGAGGGGAGCGGAGCAAGCGTGACGACCGATTCGTATCCCGGACGATTATTTCGCGGCCACGTCACTTACATTGATCCGAACATCAACCAGGAAACCCGCACCGCTCAGGTCCGCGTCGAACTCGATAATCCCGGTCAGATACTCAAGATCGGAATGTACGTAAACGTCGCTTTCGGCTCGATGGGTGCGGCCGAACGAACCATGCCCACGATCCCGGCCGCGGCCGTTCAGAATATGAATAACCGACAGATCGTTTTTATGCCGACCGACCAGCAAGGCGTCTTTGCGGCAAGACCCGTCCGGCTCGGGAAAGAAGACAATGGCAAATTCATCGTTTTGGAAGGCCTGAACGTCGGCGATCGCATCGTTGCCGAAGGCAGTTTTCTGCTCCGGGCCGAGTTGCTCAAACAAAACCCGATGTAATATTGATAGGAGAGATTTAGGCTCGCTCGCACGAGCTCTGGGCTACAGAAGGTTGGGCGTGGCAAACACAAGAGATCACGCTTTGCTGCCCGCCTCGAGAACGGAATCGGGCTGACGATCGATGCGACGGGCTTCACGCAATGTTTAGAAAATTAATCAAAGGAGATTTGTCGAATGAGAAGAAACGTCAACGTCAAAACAAGCGTTGCAACTAAATTGCTCGTCGTTGCGGTGACCATCCTTGCCACCTTATATTTGCAGACTGGAGCTTTTGCGCAGTCGAGCGAAATCAAAGCGGTGACTGATGTATTGACCGAAGAGGCCAAGGCCGTTGAACGAGGCGATCTGGCCGCACTCGATAAACTTTGGGCGAACGACGAAACCGTAACCGTTTTCGAAAGCGGCCACGCAAATTACGGTTGGAACGACTACCGAAATAGCCATCTGGCTCCGGAACTTAAAGAGTTTAAGAACACCAAATACTCGTTTTCAGATCTAAAAGTGAAGATAGACCGAAAGACGGCGTGGGCGACCTTTAAATATTCGCTTGCCGCGGAAATCGGTGATCGAAAAATCGAAAGCGGCGGACTCGGAACGGCCGTGCTGGAAAAGCGTAATGGTCAGTGGCGCATCGTGCACTGGCACTCAAGCGCTCCGCGTCGTCAACCGGCTCCCCGGCCATCCGAGCCGGCACCAAAAAACTGATTTGGCTGATGCATCTGATAGGTATTTGTAATTTGGGATACGTAAAGGGCCGGCAGCGCTGAAATATAATCTTCATTAAATTATGAAACAAACGGATGCGAATGATGTATTGAAAGGCGCGGTTGCAGGATTGATCGGCGGAATCGCGGCGACGGCGGTGATGGGCGGATTTCAGGCTTTGCTTAGCTCTTTGTCTGACGAAAAAAATCAGTCGAAAAAGAAAAAAGAAGAACCGGCAAACGTCAAAGCAGCCGAGGCGATCGCCGAAAATGTTTTTGACCACCGTTTGACAAAAGCCGAAAGAGAACCGGCGGGCGAAGCGATCCACTGGGCGATGGGCAGCGGTTCGGGATTGATTTATGGCGTGGCTTCGGAGCTGGCGCCGATTTCGACCATCGGTTACGGTTTACCGTTTGGCGCCATGGTTTGGTTGATCGCCGATGATATTGCCGTGCCTGCGCTCGGCCTGTCAAAACCCGTTACCGAGTTTCCACTTTCGACCCACGCTTACGCGCTCTCGTCGCATTTGGTTTACGGCCTGACGACCGATCTGGTCCGCCGCGCCGTGCGCGAAGTATTGTAGAGTCGAAAACCTATTTTTGAAGCGCGGGTTCGACGCTTGTCTCAAGACACGTTCTTTGCCGCAAATTCGAAAACGATTGGTCGAAATCCGACTCCTTGAACAATACCTTTGATCTGTATTTGTGACCGCATTCTAATATACAGCGTCGATCTATTTTACAAACTCTGAGAGCGGCGGTGCCAACCCGTCGCTCCCTCCGGGTGCGGAGGGGACGTTTCGGCGGTTTGCACCGCGCCGGTGCCGTCAATGCTTCGCACCGTGAACGTGTGCTCGCCCGGTTGGAACGCCCAGTCGTAACGCCAGAGGGACCAGGTCATTCCGGAAAGCGGCTGGCGAAGCTGTGCCTGCTGCCATTCGCCATCATCAACCCGCACCTCGACTCTCGAAACGCCGCGCGCCCCGGCGAAGGCGATGCCGCCGATCGGCACGAGCGTTGCGCCGCCTTCACCGGTAATTCCTTCGTTTACGGCGACCGTGTCAATGACCGAGGTTGTGTCCATCCGCGCCTCGCGGCTCCAGCCGCGTACCACCCAATAGCCCGGCTCCCACTCCGCCGTTGCCTCGATCTGCTGGATCCACTTTGGCTGCTTCATTCCGTAAAGGTCCGGAATGTAGATCCTCAGCGGGAAACCGTGTTTCGTTAAAAGCGGCACCCCGTCCCAGGCGTAACAGAGCATCACGCGCTCGTCCGACATGATCTTCTCCAACGGGATCGTTTCGAAAAAGCCGTCGGCCGAGGAGATTTTCAGATGCGTCGCTTCCGGCCTGAGTCCCAGATCGGGCAGCAATTTTTGCATAGCTTTTCCGCAGATAGAGCGGCCCAGCCGCATTGCACGCGAGTTTTGAAACGGCCTGCTACGGCCGTGCCATGGCCTTATAGATCCACGCCGCCGCGACGCCGAACACGATATGCGCGAAGATCGAGATCCCGTTTCGGGCCATCGCAAACCACGGGAAAACAGCGGTGAATCCGTAGAAATTGATCAGGTAGAGCAATAGTCCGAAGACGCCGCCGATCACGACGGCCGGCACCAACCCGAACCGGGCGACAATAAACGCGAGGACGACGGCGTAAATTATCGACAGAACGAAATGAATCATCATCGCCACCATCACCGGCACCGCGGCAAAATCGGCGGGCGGCGGCAGAACGCCTTCGCCCATTGCGATGGCTGCGATCATACGCGGCGGGCCCCAAGGGCTGCCGCCGCCAATGAGCGGAACCAGCGTCATTTCCAGCACCAGAAAGATCGCGCCCGCGATCAGGCCGGCTAATATCGCCGCGCTCCAGCTAATGTTTGTTGTGGTTGAAGTTGTTGTTTCTTCCATGTTTCCTCCTGTAAATTTGCACGAGTCGCAATGCTTGACCGGGGGGTCTCGACGCCTGACGAAAGTGTTGAGCACTTTTATATCGGATCGATCCGCGGCTTGAGCCTCCGTTTCATCAACCACCTTCAGTCAAAGCGGCTTGCGCCGCGTGAAAACCGCACATTCCGTGAACGCCGCCGCCGGGCGGTGTCGACGACGAGCACAAGAACAAATTTCTTAGCGGCGTGGAATAAAGTCGGGCCGTCGGTCTTAGGAACAACTGACTAAGATCATTCGATCCGCCGCTGATGCTTCCGCCGACCAGGTTCGCGTTGTTCCGTTCAAGTTCGGCCGGCGGCGAGACTTTCTTTGCGATGATGCAATCCTTGAATCCCCTGGCGAACCTCTCAATCTGGTCCTCGATCCTTGTTGTCAAATCTACTGTCGAGCCGAGCGGGACATGGCAATAAGCCCAGGCGATATGCTTCCCATCGGGCGCTCGCTGCGGATCGAACAGGGTCGGCTGCGATAGCCGAATGAACGGCCGTTCCGGATGCTTCCCAAGTTCGGGGAGCGCTTCTGCCTCGACAATCTCTTCGATCGATCCGCCGACGTGCACCGTTCCCGCCAGCCGGCATTCGGGAGCGTTCCACGGTATCGGCTCGCTCAATGCCCAGTCGATCTTGAAAAC
>Ga0187894_10006334_pt1 | contig 11650 bp, 12 predicted proteins | sample GBC1701081metaG_FD_136650 | JGI IMG/M metagenome (GOLD analysis project Ga0187894, IMG submission 136650) | White microbial mat communities from a lava cave in the Kipuka Kanohina Cave System on the Island of Hawaii, USA - GBC170108-1 metaG ...
ATGGGAGATGAATAGGAACAGGTCTTTTCAAGATGATTTCAGGCTGGTGAAATCAAGAGAAGAGAAAATCAGCCAGTTGTGAACTGATTTTTTGATTAGAACTCTGGATTTTGAGCGATGCCGTCAACACCCGCTCGGTCTCAAAGCCTGGATCGATGTTCTGAGCCTGTCTCAGGCTGCGCAGGAACAGCCCTGCGCAGATCAGCAGGACAAGTGACACCGCCACTTGCCCAACCACCAGAATGTTACGCAGGCTGAAGCGCGCCACTTTTCCGCCAATTGCGCCTGCCCCCTCTTTCAACAATGGAACAAGCGCGGATCTGATCGCATGCAAGGCGGGCGCAAGCCCGAACAATACGCCGGCCAGCAGCGAGACCAGCAATGTGAAACCCAGCGTCCGCGTATCCAATGAAGGATTGATCTCGATAGGCACAGGCGTTTGCGCGGGCGGGCGATATGCGCGAATCATGCCCATTAGCCAGATTGCCAGCAAACAACCACCTACTCCCCCGGCGAACGCGAGCAGTATGCTTTCAGTGAGAAACTGACGCAGCAATCGCCAGCGTGTTGCGCCGAGCGCTAGGCGAATCGCCACTTCCTGTCGCCTCAATGCGGCGCGCGCCAGCAGCAGATTGGCGACGTTGGCGCAGGCGATCAACAGCACCAGCCCGACGATTACGCCGAGCAATCCCGCAAAGACCGAAATGGCCTGCATAAAACTGGCCCCACGAATGGTCCCCAGCGGCAGCAATTCTGTTCTTTCCAGGCCGCGATTCTCTTCCGGATAAGTTTCAGCCAGTCGTCCGGCTTGCAACACGACTGCCGCCTGCGCCTGCGCCAGACTGATTCCGGGTTTCAATCGGCCGAAGACGTCAAACCATCCCCAGGCGCGATTCTCCAGACGATTCGCTCCGGGGAACAAAGCGGGCTGCATAGTCACCGGGATCCAGACTTCCGGCGCGATGACGAGCGGCCATGTTCCACGAAATCCTTCCGGCATGATTCCGATCACCGTGAATTTCTGGCTGTTCAGCGTGATGGTCTGTCCCACCAGCGCGGGATCACTGTTGAACTTCCGCCTCCAGAAACCGTTACCCACGACCGCCACCGGATGCGCGCCGGGCGTTCCATCAGTCTCGGTTCCAAACGTTCGACCGATCATCGGGCGGACGCCAAGCGCTGCGAAGTAATTGCCCGTCACAAGTTCACCCGCAACTCTGGTCATCGTCTCGCCCTGCCCGAAATTGAGACGCATAACAGCGTGCCCGGCGAGTTCAGAGAAGGCTTGATTTCCCGCCGCTAAATCGCGGTAATTGGGAAACGAAGTTCCCTGGCTGCCTCTCGGGTAGAGGTGCGCCAGTCGTTCCGGCTGCTCAACCGCCAGGGGGCGCAACAGCGCTGTATTGACCAAACTGAAAATCGCGGTATTCGCGCCGATGCCGAGAGCCAGCGTCAGAACGGCGATCAAAGTGAAGCCAGGGTTCTTCATCAACATCCTCGATCCGTAGCGCAGGTCCTGAATCAGCGTTTCAATCGAGTTCAAACTCCACATCTCGCGACTCACCTCCTTCAACCATGTTTGATTGCCAAATTGCCGCTCGGCGTCGTAGCGCGCTTCTTCCGCCGCCATCCCTGCAGCCAGGTTCTGCTCGATCTGCATTTCGAGGTGGAAGCGCATCTCTTCTTCCATCTCGCGCTCGTGTCTTCCCCGGCGCAACAGCGAAAGCAGCCGGCGCCAGAGTTGCGATACAAATTGGAAAAGGTAATGCAAAAGTCTGTTCATCACGCGCGGCATCACTTTCGGCTAAGCTGTTTGCAGTACCTTGGCGATGGCCTCAGTCAATCGGGCATAAGAGGCGACTTCGCCCTCCAACTGTTTGCGCCCAGTTCTGGTCAGTTTGTAGTACTTGGCCCGCCGGTTGTTCTCCGTCACTCCCCATTCGGCCTTGATCCACCCCTTCAGCTCCATCCTGTAGAGCGCCGGGTAGAGTGATCCCTCGCCGATTTGAATCACCTCGTCGGTGAGAATGAAAGTCTGACGGATAAGAGTTCGCGCGGAGTTTGGCCCTACTCACTTCGAATGTCAAGGAGAGAGGAAATCGGCTTGCCTTTTCAACGCTAATAATGGCGCTTTGCAAGAAACATTGTGATTATAATCAGCGCAATGACTTCCTTAGAATGCCTAAGGCTAGCCCGCTGGCGAGATTAATGGGCAGCAAGAATTAACCTCATTCGACGCCACAGCCTCATCTCTGCCGATGCCTTCAGTTTCTCCCATCTGTCTATCCGCCGATCCATAGATCGAAGCTGCGAGTAGGGCCTGTGAGCGAGGGGGCGCGCGCCTTACTTCAAGCTCAAAGATTTCAATCTCATTTCCGAAGGGAGAAAAAATATGTCGTTCAATAAGATTACTATCGTCGGTTATCTGGGTCGTGACCCTGAATTGCGCTACACGCCGCAGGGGACGGCCGTTTGCAACTTTTCCGTCGCGACGACCGAAAAACGCAAGAACGCCAGGGGTGAACAGGAGGAGCACACGATCTGGTTCCGGGTCACGGCTTGGGGACGCCAGGCCGAGCTGGCCGCCGAATACCTGGCGAAGGGCAGGCAGATTTACGTCGAAGGGCGTTTGCGTCTCGAACAGTATACCGATCGTGACGGCAACCCGCGCACCAGCGCCGAAGTCAACGCCAGCGACATACAGTTCCTTCTGAGGTAATTTCGAAGTACCGGCGATGGTTATGGGAACAGATCAAACTCAGGAACGAAGCATACGATGAATTGAGACGGATTGCGGAGCTGGCCCGGCGAGGCGATGTCACCCTGGTCTGTTGGTGCGCGCCAGAATTACCCTGCCATGCGACCGTGATTGAGCGATCCGTCGAGTTTTTGAATTCGGCCGGCGCAGTGGAGAGGGGAATCTTATGATCAGGGTGTTTATAGGAGGGTCACAAAGCATAACGAAATTGCCCGTAACTGTCGCAGCAAGGATCGACAAGATTGTTGAGAAGGATTTCACCGTTCTCAAAAGATGGTTCCTGAAGCAGATCCACTTTTTCATACGCTCACCTTTTAGTGTCCGGTAACGTCTTGATGTATTGCTGCGAGAAGTCTACAAAACTCTCCGCGGCTGGGGAAAATGACCTGCCACGTTTGGTGACAATCGAAATTTCGCGGGTGACTGTGGGTTCGACGATCCGGCGCGTTTGAAAGTTAGAATGCTGTGTTGATAAGAGAACATATGAAGGCAGCGCAGAGACGCCGAGGCCAGCCTCAACCATTCCGATCGCTGTGGTAATGAAAGAGACCTCATACGCCGGAGAGATTGAACATCCTGCGGATTCCAAAGTGCGGTCAATGAGATGGCGAAGACTGCTGTGGCGGTCGAGCGTGATCAGAGGATGATCAGCCAGATCCTTCCAGCGCACGCGACGCTTTTTCGTCAAAGGATGTTCCTTCGAGCAAACCAGAATCAGGGAATCAGTGATCAGCGGAGCGCTCTCCAGTTCCTCATCGAGCCGATGAAAGGTGCCGACACCGAAATCAACCTCACCGCTGCGCACGCGCAGCAAGATATCATCGGCCCGCAGGTCTTTGAGCACGATTGTCACCCCGGGATACATCTCCCGGAACTTCGCCATCACCGGCGGCAGCAAATGCGAGGCAATCAACGGTGGCGCCGCCAGAACGAGTCGCCCGCGTTTCTTCGCGATCAAGTCTCGCGTGTTGTGCAGCGCGGTCTGGAGCTCAGCCAACGCCTTCTCGGCAAAGGGAAAGAACTCCTTTCCCGCCTCCGTCAAACGGACTGCCCGCGTGGTGCGATCAAACAAGCGCACCCCGATTTGCTCTTCCAGTTCCCTAATGAGCACGCTGATGGCCGATTGCGTGAGATGGATGCGCTCAGCCGCGCGCGTAAACCCCTCAAGCTGGGCGACGGCCAGAAAAGCTTCAATTTGCCGGAGCGTAATATTCATATTGATGACCAATCTTCATCATCCTATAAAGAAAATTCGATTGTATTATCAATCAGCTTCTGCTGTACTCGCAAACTCAAAGAAGATTTCTTCGAACTGCTTCAATCATTACTTCCATCACTTTCATCTGACGAGCGCTCTGCCAGCAATAGGCGTAAGGGCGAAGGTCGGAAGGTTTAACGCTGAGGAGTGTTCATGGGCAAATTACGTCATATCGCCATCTCCGTTCCTGACCCGTGGAAGGCGGCGGAGTTCTATCAGAAAGCGTTCGGATTGGAGAAAGTCGGCGAAACTGATTCGAGCCTGACGCGCGGTGTCTATCTCTCCGATGGCATCGTGAATATCGCGCTGCTGAACTACAAATCCGACCAGGCTGCGGGGGAAGAACGCGGCCGGGACTATGTCGGACTGCATCACATCGGATTCTGGGTCGAGGACGTTGATGAGGCGCGCAAGAGCGTCGAAGACGCCGGCGGCCAGTACTACATGGGCGAAGTCCCGGTCAAAAGCAACATCTTTTACGAAGTGAAGTTCCGCGATCCGAACGGCGTGATCTTCGATGTGACCGCTCACGGTTGGGGCGGCGCGTCGAAAGATGGCACGGAAGGTACCAAAGGCCCGGAGCTGCGCTACGAAGGGCTTGAAGCTGACCGCAGCGGGCTTTAGCGTCATGTCAGTATGACCACTCCAAAACTTTGTGTATTGACCGGGCCTGATGCGCCCGATGTATTGGTCTTGATTCCGCTCAAAGAAGATTTTGCGCAGGAGCTGCGTTCGCGGTTCTCGATTCATTACTCTCCGGACGGCCCGAAAGAAGCGTTGCTCGAATCACTCGCCACGGTTGCGATTCGCGGTGTGGTGACCAACGGCTCGACGGGATTGACCGCTCGCCAGATGAGTCTCCTGCCGCGACTGGAAATCATCTGCAGTTTCGGCGCAGGTTATGAAAATGTGGATCTTGCCGCGGCGCGCTCGCGCGGCATCCCGGTCACGCATGCTCCCGGAGTCAATAACAACACAGTTGCGGATCATGCGCTGGCGTTGATGCTTGCGCTGTCGCGCAGTTTGATCGTCGTGGATGCGGCGGTGCGCGCGGGCAGGTGGAAGACCAGCCGGGCTGACCGTCCGACGATCGGTGGCAAGCGGCTAGGGCTTCTCGGCCTCGGCGGCGTTGGGATGGGGATCGCCAGGCGCGCTTCGGCGTTCGGGATGACTATTGGGTATTACGCACGCCACGCTCGTCCTGACGTCGCTTGGCGCTACTTTACGAATCCCGTTGAACTGGCGCGCCATAGCGACTATCTCGTCGCGGCCTGTCCGGGCGGGGCGGGGACACGGCATCTCATCAACGCTGAGGCGCTCGACGCGCTCGGCCCGAATGGGTACGTGATCAACATCGCGCGCGGCAGCGTCGTTGATACCGCGGCGTTGATCGCCGCGCTGAAAGCCAATCGCATCGCCGGCGCTGGCCTCGACGTGATCGAAGGCGAGCCGGAAATTCCAGCGGAGCTGCTGGCTCTCGATAATGTGATCTTCACGCCACATATGGCGGGCCGCTCGCCGGAAGCGCTGCAGGCGCAATTCGATCTCTTGGTGGCGAATCTCGAAGCGTGTTTCTCAGATAAGCCGGTGTTGACACCTATCACGCCGTCTTCTTAATTTCAGAGGAAAGAGATATGGACGTCTGGCTGAATAGAATCACGGTCGCGGTTGTGCTCGTTGTGATCGCAATCGTGTCTCCGGCATGCGGAACTTCGGGGTCGCCCGGCGTATCAGCCACGAGAAAGGTCAAAGTCAATCTTGCCTGGTTGCCGCAAGGAAGCACCGGAGGGATTCTTGTCGCGATTGGCAAAGGGTTCTACGCCGAAAATGGTCTCGAAGTGGAAGCGATGCGAGGCTACGGCGGTCAGCGCGCCGTTAACGAAGTTGATCAGGGATTGTTCGAGTTCGGCTATGGCGATCCGGTGAGCGTCATGATCAATCGCTCCCAAGGCGGCAAGGCCAAATTGATTGGCGCCATCAATACCCAATGGCCTGGCGCGCTCTGTTACATCGAGAAACCCGACCGGAGATTGGAGAGCCTCGCCGATCTGAAGGGGCTCTCGCTGGGTGGAGGCGCGTCCTCGCCCGTGCAGAACATCGTCCCGGCGTGGTTGCAGGCCAACGGCCTCACAGCGGATCACGTCAAGCTGCTGCGGCTGGACCCTGCGGTGATCAACGCATCGCTGCTCGAAGGGAGGATTGATCTGGCCGAGTGCTGGGAAGGCGCCAACCGTCCCGTGCTCTCGTCCCTGGCGGAGAAAGACGGGAAGAAGATCGGCTGGCTGCGCTATCGGGATTTCAAGCTCGATCTTTACGGCAATGGATTGGTCACGACTGAAAAGCTGATCGCGGAGCGACCCGACCTCGTGCGCCGTTTTGTTCAGGCCACCTACAAAGGCTATGCATTTATGCGCGAACATCCACAGGAAGCGGTGGAGATCATTCTCAAAACCCGCAAGCTGCTCGACAAAAAATCGCTTCTTGAACAGATCGAGGAGACCAATCAGATCGTCGCCGACGCCGGAGCGGGCAACAATCGTCTCGGGTGGATACGCGAGGATCGGATGCGATCAACGGTGGGCTTCGTCAAGAAGGCGTTCAACCTGACTGTCCCGGCGCAGCCCTCGGAGGTCTACACCAACCAGTTCGTCGAGTGAAATGAAAAAGTTTGGAGTTCCGCCTTCAGGCGGTCAGGTTCGATGATCCGGACCAACCGCCTGAAGGCGGAACTACAAACGGGACCAACCAAACGGGACCAACCGCCTGAAGGCGGAACTACAAACGGTTTTCGGAGGAAGACAAATGGACAAGATTCGCCCGAAAAAACTGGGGCACTTGGCGCTCGTGGTTCGAGACATCAAGAAATCGGTCGAGTTCTACACGGAAGTGCTGGGGCTTGAAGTCTCCGACTGGATCAGCGACCAGATGGTCTTTCTACGGTGTGGCGCGGACCATCACGATCTGGCGCTGTCGCAGATTCCGAAAGACTCGCCCGACCTGGACGATCTGCCGCGTTACTCGCGTCCCGGGATGGAGCATTTCTCTTATCAGGTCGAAGGACTGGAAGAGATGGAACGCGCCGCCGAGATGTTGCAACAACGCGGCGTCGAGATTGTGCGCGGCATCGGCAAACACGGCCCGGGCGAAAATCTGTTCCTCGTTTTCAAAGACCCGGATGGCAACAACGTCGAAATTTACGCCGATATGCGCCAGATAACGGCTGATGACCCCCATCAACCGAGTGTCTGGGAGCGCAACATTGATTCGTTCGACCAGTGGCGTTTCAAACGTTTCGTCGTGGCGCCGCCACAGGCAGTTGTAGATGAAAAGAGCGGCAAACGCTGAGCGGATCATTTATGCGGAAGGTCAGAATCTGGATTGAGCCAATCATCTTCTTCGCCGCGCTGGCGATGCTCTGGGAATTCGGGGTACGGGGTTTTGGCGTACGCCGCTACCTGCTGCCTCCATTGAGCGATGTGGCCGCCGCCGGATGGAGCCTGCGCGAAGAGATCCTCGCAGACGCATGGGTTACTTCATTGGAAGTCGTCGCTGGTTTTGCGGTGGCGGTGTTGGGCGGCATAGCGATGGGCGTCCTGATCCACTTCAGCAATTTCGCGCGCCGCACAGTTTACCCGCTGGTGACCGCATTGCAGAGCATGCCGAAGATCGCGCTGGCGCCGCTGATGATCGTCTGGTTCGGTTACGGCTTCGCGTCGAAGATCGCCGCGACATTTCTGTTTGCTTTCTTCCCCGTGGTCATCGCCACGCTCGGCGGGTTGTCGTCAACGCCGCAGAGTCTGGACGAGCATTTTCGCGCGCTCGGCGCATCCCGCCTGGATGCGTTCTGGAGGCTGAGGGTACCGGCGGCGCTGCCGAGCTTCGTTGACGGATTGAAGATCGCCATGCCGCTGGCGGTCATCGGCGCGATCGTGGGCGAGTTTGTCGGCGCGGAGAAAGGGCTGGGCCATTTAATGCTCTTCGCCACGGCCAATGGCAGGACCGACGTGATGTTCGCCGCCATTGTCGCCATCACGCTGCTCGCCGTGGCGTTTTACTGGTTGGTGGAGCTAGCTTCGCGTCTCATCTGGTGGCGCGGCGTCAATGTTTAAATTTATGGGTGAAGTCGGCAAACCGGAACCGCGCGCTGTCGTCGTCGAGTTCGCTCGCCCTGAATCGAGCGCTGGCGCGCGTGAAGCCGTCAAAGTGCGAAATCTCTCCAAGACATACCGCGGCCGGGAAGAGGTCAAGGCGCTGGATGGTGTGTCACTCGCGATCAGCGAGCATGAGTTTGTCTCAGTCCTTGGGCCGAGCGGCTGCGGCAAGAGCACGCTGCTGCGGATGGTAGCGGGTCTCGCGCCTTACGACTCCGGCGAGTTGATCGTAAACGGCAGGCCGGTGACAAAGCCAGCGCCGGAAGTCGGCGTGGTTTTTCAGACACACAACATGTTGCCGTGGTTGACCGTCGAGCAGAATCTAGCTTTGGGAGCGAAGCTGCGCAAGATTCCCGAAGCGGAGTATCTGCCGCGCGTACGGTCGCTGATTGCGATGCTGCGCCTGGACGGCTTCGAGCGCAGCTACCCGCATCAGTTGTCGGGCGGCATGCGGCAGCGGGCCGCCATCGGCCAGATACTGGCGCTCGAGCCTGCGATTCTGCTAATGGACGAGCCGTTCGGCGCGCTCGACGCGTTGACGCGGGATCGTCTCAACGTGGAGCTGTTGCGCATCTGGCAGGAGAAGAGGCAGACCGTGCTCTTCATCACCCACAGTATTGCCGAAGCGGTCTTCCTTTCAGATCGTGTGATGGTGATGTCGGACCGTCCCGGCAAAATCGTTCACGACATCCCCATTGAGCTGCCGCGCCCGCGCCGTCCGGAAACCCTCAAGGGCGATCCGCGTTACGGAGAATACATCGCCGAGCTATCGCGACTGATGGGCGTTTTCTGATTTGTTTGTAGTCCCGGCTTCAGCCGGAAGCGTGAGGTGGAAACCATTTCTAAACAACTGCAGCCTCTTCCGGCTGAAGCCGGGACTACAAACTCAAATCTATATGAGCGCAACACTAGAACAAATACAGGCTCAGGTGGCCGAGAGGATGGCGGAGATCGGCCCCGTCTGGGCCAGCGACATCAGGCGTCATCATCAAATCGTTGTCGAAGCTTACACGCCGCTGGTCGCCGCGGCGCCGAAAGGCGGGATCAAGGTCATGCGCGATCTGGCTTATGGCGCGCATCCGCGCCAGCGACTCGACGTCTTTCAACCTGAAAACACTGGCCGGGCGCCGGTCGTGATCTTCGTTCACGGCGGCGCGTTTGTCCGCGGCGAGAAGAGCCTTAACGGCGAGATCTATGACAACATACTCTATTTCTTCGCGCGCCACGCTATTGTCGGAGTCAATACCGAGTTCCGCCTCGCGCCAGAGTCCGTGTTTCCGGGTGGCGCTGAGGATGTAAGGCTGGCGGTTGAATGGGCGCGCAGGAATGCTCTGAATTACGGCGGCGATCCCGAACGCCTTTTCCTTATTGGGCACTCGGCGGGCGGCTCGCACGTCGCTACCTATGCGTTCGATCCCAACGTTGACGCCAAACCCGGGCCGGAAGTAGCCGGACTGATAATCATCAGTGGCCGCGTGCGCGCCGACATTCGTCCCGACAATCCCAACGCCGACGCCGTCAAAACCTATTTCGGCGATGACCCCTCGCTTTACGAGATTCGCTCCCCGGTCAATTACGCCGATCAATGCCGGCTTCCGACGCTCATCGCCGTCGCCGAATACGAGAACCCCTATCTTGATGTGTATGGCGCGGAGCTGCATTACCGGATGAGCGTGGCGCGCAAACGCTCGCCGCGCTTCATTCAGGTCGCGCGTCATAATCACACTTCGATTGTCGCGCACTTGAATACCGCCGACGAAAGCTTCGGTCTTGAGCTTCTCGATTTCATAGCGCAGGCGGACCGATGAATTCATTGCGAGCATGGACAAACCGGCAGAAACACAACATCCGATTCACGAACTGCTACAGCGGCGGTGGAGTCCGCGCGCTTTTTCTCCACAGCCGGTCGAGGATGACAAACTCAAAAGCTTGTTTGAAGCGGCGCGCTGGGCCGCTTCAAGCTTTAACGAGCAGCCATGGAGTTTCATCGTGACGACCAGGAGCGAGCCGGAAGAGTTCGCCCGGTTGTTGAAATGTCTGGTGGAGGGCAATCGGCTCTGGGCGCAGCGCGCGCCAGTCCTCGTGCTGGCGGTCGCCAAATTGCATTTTGATTTGGATGGCAGGCCGAATCGCCACGCCTTCCATGATGTCGGGCAAGCAGTCGCCAATCTGGTTATACAGGCCACGGCATTGGGACTCTCGGTTCATCAGATGGCCGGATTCGATGTCGCTCTGGCGCGGGAAGAGTTATCCATTCCAGATGGTCATGAGCCGGTAGCCGTCATCGCCATCGGCTATCGCGGCGATCTGAACAATCTGCCAGATCAATTGCGCGAGCGCGAACTGGCCGGGCGCAGGCGGAAGGAGTTCGACACTTTTGTCTTCTCTGGAAGCTGGGGACGGTCGTCACAACTTATTTGAAGCGTGTGCAAATTAAAGTTGAATACGGTCAACCACATGAAATGGCGACAGCCTTTGGAGTGCGGGGGCTTGGAACCGCTTTGGTAGTCAACTTCGATACTCTGGCAATGATGGGAAGGAAGCCCACTGCATTTCTTGTCCCGTGAGTCTGTAGAGTCCGCAGATGACTACCAAAGCGGTTCCGAGTCCCCCTGCACTCTCGGCTCCGCCGATCTGATTTATGCGCACGCTTCACTTATTTCAAAACACCGGTGAGGGAAAACCATGACCTGGTTCGCATTGGCTTCTTACAAACGCGCCGGCGCGATTGCGCCAGCGATAGTAATTGATGGAGAAGTGTACGATCTGGCGTCGGCGGCCGAAGCTGTCGCGGCGCCGATACCGGCCGACTGGCTGAGTGGCGGTGTCACGGCGATCATCGCCAACTGGACGATTGAGCGCGAAACAATCAAACGTCTCGGCGAATCGGTGGCTGAGTTGGCGGCGCGGAAACAGCTTGCGCCGGTTCCCGATGGTGTCGGAATGCTCACCGCGCCGTTGAGACCCGAGCGGACCTTTTGCGCCGCGTCGAACTATATCGAACACGCCAATGAAATGGGCACGGCGCTCGCGGCTAAAGAAAACAGTAAGCCGTACATGTTCGTCAAACTCCAGAACAGCGTGATCGGCCCTTGGGATGCGGTGCGCAAGCCGCCTGAGGTCGAAAGGCTTGATTGGGAAGTCGAACTGGCTGTCATCATGAGCCGGCGGGCGCGGCGCGTATCAGTAGCCGACGCGCTGGATTACGTCGCAGGATATACGGTCATCAACGACGTCTCGGCGCGCGACCTCACCAGGCGTCAGGACTATCCCTTCACCTTCGACTGGTTCCAGGGCAAATGCCACGACAGCTTTGCGCCGCTGGGGCCATGGATCGTTCCTTCATGGCTGATTGAGGATCCGCAAAAGCTCCGCCTGCGGCTGACGGTCAATGGCGAACTTATGCAGGATGATTCAACGGGCAATATGATCTGGAATATCCGCGAACAGATAGCATACCTCTCGACCATCGTGACGTTGGAG
>Ga0187894_10006335_pt1 | contig 11650 bp, 6 predicted proteins | sample GBC1701081metaG_FD_136650 | JGI IMG/M metagenome (GOLD analysis project Ga0187894, IMG submission 136650) | White microbial mat communities from a lava cave in the Kipuka Kanohina Cave System on the Island of Hawaii, USA - GBC170108-1 metaG ...
TAGACAAATGATTCAGATAAAAATTGAAAAACCAGTTTTGAACGAACAGATCCAAGGGTCTTTCTAAGTCCAACTTCCTTAGCACGACTGGCTGAGCGAGCTGTTGAAAGGTTCATAAAATTGATGCTGGCAATTAGAAGTATAAAAATTCCAACAGCACCAATAATGTATACATATTTAATATCACCCGGTGCCGATAATCCATTGTCAAGGTTGGTTTGATACAGATGGCTGCTATTCATTGAATAAGAGAAGTATGCATAAATCCCACCTTGCTTTTCAAAATCTTTAAAATTGACCCCCATTGCTGCTTCCAGCTCTGGACCAACATGTTGAAGGGTAAGATCACGAAGTTTTCCATCAATATCAGTGGTAGATGTTTTTGGGTTCTTACGATAATAGGTGTAAAGACCATTACCGAGCCATTCATCTCTTTTCATGTAATCATCGGATGATGATGAAAGCAACATTTCAAATTGAATATGTGAGTTAGCAGGAGCCTTGGCAGCTATTCCAGTGATTTTATATGCTTCATTGTCATTACCAACTGTAATAATTTTACCTATAGCTGATTCATTACCAAAGTATTTATAAGCTGCAGCAGACGTCAGCACCATAGTTCTTGGCTCCTTCAATACTGTTTTCACATTACCCTCAAGCAATTGAAAACTGAAGAATTCAAAAAAGTTTGAATCAACCATAAGTACTTCCGATTCCGTGAAAGCTTTATCCTCATACTTCATTACTACATTGCTCCAGTCATTAATACGGGTTGCGTGTTCAACGCCCGGCACACTGCTCACAAGTGCTTCAGCCAATGGCGGACAAGAGGATTTGGTGTAAATTTCCTGACCTCCAAGCTTTCCCTGAAGCCCTATGCAATAAATATTCTCTGAATTTCTATGAAATCTATCGAAGCTTACCTCATCATATATATAGAGCCCGATCAAAAAGCACGCGGCTAACCCAAAAGCTAAACCGGCAATGTTGAGGACTGAGTAAAATTTATGTTTGAGGATATTCCTTAAAGCAACTTTAAAATAGTTTTGTAGCATGATTTATTGTTTGATGTGGCAGTGATTAGACGACATTTATTTACAATAGGTTGCACCAAAACTAAAGTTAGGGTTAATCATTTTTAAGGTTCTCAACAGGGTTTATTCTGGTAGCCTGAATCATTTGAGATCCGATTGTGAATAGACCGAAAAAGGCAAGCACAATGACACCCAATGCAATGGTCCAGAAATCAACCGACACATGGAATGCCATTAATTCAAGCCAGGCCGTGTTCATGAAGTATGAAATGGGAACAGCAATAAGTAAGGCAATAACCAGAATTGAAATGTATCCCTTTGATAGGATATAAATGAGCGACCCATCCGAACTTCCCAAAATCTTGCGCATAGCAATTTCCTTCTTGCGTGTCTCAATGGTATAGGTTGCCATTCCAAGAAGTCCCAGGCTTGAGATGATAATGGCGAGCAGTGCAATGAATCCCAGAAGTTTAGCGAGTGTTCCCATTACGATATCATACAATACCCCCAACTCCTTTTTGAAATCCTTTAATTCTACTTTCAATCCCGGATTAACACTTGCCCACACTTGTTGAACCGTTGATGAAGCTTGTTTAAAATCACCTGTGTATTCAATTTGAATCAATGAAAACTTTTCAGGTATGTTCAACAAACAAAGGGGTTCCAATTTTTCTTCAAACAAACCTGCATAATAATCTTTTACAACGCCAAGGATCACGAGCTCGGTTGAATCTTTGCCCCAAATCAGTGTTTGACCAATCGCATCTGCATTTGAACCAAATTTATATTCAGCGACTGCTGCTTCATTCACCACGATAAAATTCTTATTCGAAGCTCCTGCTTCCGGAGAAAAGAATTTACCCGCCACCAGTGTAAGTCCCATGTTTTTGATATAATCTTCATCCACAAAATAGCTGCTCATACTCTGCCAGTCCTTTTCATCGAGTGATCGCTTGAAATCCTCGCCAAACTCAATTCCTACCATAGGCAAATGCGAAGCGGCCGACACGCTGACAATGTTGGATTGCTTTTGTAACTCTGTCTTTAATGTTTCCAGATTTTCCTTTTCTCCTCGCTGAATAATAAGTTTATTCTCTGTAGTGAATCCGTTATCGTTGTGTAAAACCAAATTCAATTGTCTGTTAAGTACAATTACAGTAAGGATAAAAATCATAGACAATGAAAACTGAACGACCAATAAAGCTTTTCTCATTCCTACTTTCGACATCAGTTTTGTATTGCCAAGGTCTTTCAACACTTTAACTGGTTGGAATCCCGAAAGGACTCCGGCCGGGAAAAGGCCCGCCATAACTCCGACAATAATTGAAAGAACCAGAAAAGTTCCGTACACAACATAGTTTGCCGAAAGATTCCAGTGCAGAAAGCGGGCAAACGGAAGGTCGATAATGAACGGACGCAATGCATAAATCATAATTACTGCCAACACCATGGCAAACAGTGAAATAATTACTGATTCACTTAAGAACTGAATGAAAAGTTGCAAACGTGTAGCACCTGTAACCTTGCGAACACCAATTTCTCGAGCCCGGGTTAATGAACGGGCAATTGAAAGATTTGTAAAGTTGAAGCAGGACGTTACCAACACGATCCCGGCAAGGCCTGCCAGAAAATAAATAATAAACCAAGGCATGAATGAACCGATCGGATTGCTCAACAGCTTGCCCGGTACAATGTCAAGGAGATTTTGAAGACTATACTTTACCAGTGTCTCGTTGGGTGGAGCTAAGTTTGAATAATGTGCTTTTGTGATTTCTTCAAGATGAGGCTGAATGTCTTCCGGTGTTTTTCCATCCTCCAACAAAATGTATACCCAACCGCTGTAAAGATTGTTCCAGCTATCAATGTTGCCATCAATAAGATGTGCAGCCTGCAGACTTTTCACAGTCGACATGCTGGCAAATGCTTCAGAAACAATATGTGATCGGTTCTCTGTGTCTTTTATTACGCCTGTAACTTTGTACGTTCCTATAGTACCAACCTTCAAAGACTCTCCTACCGGGTTTTCAACTTTGAAAATTTTTTCCGCTGCCTTTTTTGTCAGTACCAGTGAATAAGGCTCAATAAGCGCAGTCTTTGAATCACCATAGAGAAGTTCATGACCAAATACATCCAGCACGTCCGGATCTGCAAACAGTCCGCTTACCGGAACATTAATATCATTTTCAGGATCAAGCTCAAGCCAATTGTTACCAAAGCCGCGCATCAACCTCACCGCTTTTTCAATTCCCGTGTAATTATTCAATAGTTCATCACGAACCGGCAACGTAGTTGTTGCAAAATGATCATCCGGCTCACCATTTCTATCTTTGTGATAAGGTATTGATGTAATCCGGTAAATACGTGGGGCTTTTCTGTTATGACGATCAACCATCATCTGATCGGCCACAAGCATGATAATGCCCATACAAATAGACATAGCCACCGCCAGTCCGAAAATATTGATAAACGAAAATACCCGGTGCTTCAGGATGTTGCGGAAAGCGATGTTAATGTAGTTTTTAAGCATAGTTGGGAAGTTAAGTGAACCTAAGACGCTAACTTTTAAGTTAGGTTACAGATTGAAAATAAGCCTGCTCGAATATGCAGGCTATTAGTAGGCGCCTGATTAATATCACTCATCCCTGAGCACGTGAGCGGGGTTTAATCGTGTTGTCTTATAAATTTTATAACTGATCGATATGGCTGAGGATACAAAAAGTATAATCGCTGAAGTGACCATGGAAGTCATAGTTACTTTTTGATAATAGTCCCAAATGCTTTCCATAAGCATGGCCGACATCCACCAACCCAATGCTCCGCCCAATACACTTGAAATGAGTAAAATAATTGCAAACTCTTTGTTGATTACTTTGGTTATGTTTCCCACAGATGCCCCCAGCACTTTACGAACGCCAATCTCTTTCATCTTCTTAATAATATTCAACGACACCAACGTGAATAGCCCAGTTACCGAAAGCATGAGTGCTACAATTCCTAAAAAGACAAACATTTTAACCAGGTTATTATTCACGGTATCCGCCTCTACCATTTCTTCGTCCATGTAATTTCCATCGTACATTTTGTCAGGAAAAATCTCTTTCCATTTTGCTTCCATGAATTGATTAACAGCAATTAATTTATCGGTCGGGGCCTTTACCAGAATATGGTTCACGTTATCCCTGGCAGCATACCGGAACATAACGGGTTCCATTTGTTCCCATAAACCATTATTATAAATATCCTTCACAACGCCTACCACATAGTACTTCACGCTGTCTAACCAAACGATCTCCTTACCTAACGGATGCACAAGGCCAAACTTGCGCGCCAGCCCTTCGGTGATAATGACTGATTCTTTTCTATCAGTCTCCGAATCGAGTTCAAAATTTCTACCTTCTTTCAATGAAATATCAAGCGCTGGTAAATAGTCGGCACTGATGTCTAAAATATCAACCTCAATTTCCTTGTCTTCGTGTTTAATTGGGTCATTGAATCCAGATCGATATAAGTGATTTTGTGTACCGGTAATAGAAATGATTTCAGGATTTTCAGCAAGGGCATTACGATACGTTTCGAATTCTGAACGGCCATTGACATCCGTGAATACAATTCCTTTCCTGGCAAAGCCCATGTCAAAATCACGTTGAAAAGCTGCGTTGTCGGTAAACGCAAAACTGCACACAATACCGGTCAACGAAATGGCAAATTGAAGGCAGAGCAATATGCGTGTGAATAAATTGGTGCCGCCAAATTTTAATGTTCCTTTTAATATACTGGTAGGCTGAAACTTGCTGATGTAAAACGCTGGATAACCGCCCGCAAGCAGGCTGGTGAAAATTAACGTCAGGATCATGAAAATCAGGAAATTGGGTTTCCCACCATAATCGGCCGTCAGATTGAACTCCGGCCATAGTTTGTTGAAAGCAGGCATCAAAAATAAATTTTCAATCAAAACACCTACTACCAATGCCAGAAAGCATATTAATGTTGTCTCTCCAATAAATTGAATAATCAAATGTTTTCGTGTACTGCCCATTACTTTTCGAATACCAATTTCCTTTAATCTACGAGAGGAGATTGCTACTGCTGTATTTGTCAAATTGAAGATGGCAATCAGCAAAACAAAAAATCCCATCAGGCCAATCCCTACAACGGCAGCTAAAGGTGAGCCGTCTTGCGTCCATGTTCCGTTTTTATCGGAATAGCTATCGCGAACGGCCATTCCTTCAAAAGACTCAACCAGGAAATGGTCTATAATAAAGTCCTCTCGTATCTTATTGTTGTTCTCAGCATAGGGCTTTATTTGTTCCTGAACAGCAGCAACACGGCTTGGGTCCTTAATCTGCACAAACAAGGTGTTCCTGTAACGCCAGGTGTTTTCATCATAACCAGGGGTACCATCAAACTCGAACGTATTATCATAATGTGAATATGCCTGCCCTGAAAAACTTGAATTGCTCGGTTGCTTCTTAAAAACTCCAGCCACAACATACTCTCTTGTTTTACCACTATCGAGCATTTGTGTAAGGGGCTTGCCTAGTGCTTTTTCCTGCCCAAAATATTTAATCGCTAATTCATCACTGATGCAGATCGCACTCCGATTTTTCAGGTCGCCATTGCCTTCGATAAATTCAAACGTAAAGAGTTTGAAAAAAGCAGGGTCAACATAATTAATATCGCTGCTGAATAACTCCGTCTTAATGCGGAAATTACCACCTTCAGGTGTATACCGAATCACTTCATCAACATCGGGAACATTTTGTTTAATGGCATTTCCCAAGGCTATAGGAGCATACCCGAACGCAGTTAACTCATTTTGAAATTTACGCACGGAGCCAACGCGGTAAAGCGTTGAGGCATTTTTATGATTCTGGTCAAAGCTGGCGTTGAAATCGTAATTAAAGAATCCAATAATACAACAGGCAATGGCTGTGCCCATTCCGAAAATATTGATGAAGAGGTACAACTTATTCTTCATCATGTTGCGGAGTGTAATGAGGAGCTGGTTTTTTAGCATTGGTTCAGAGGGTTGAGTTTAACTATTCTAAGACAGCAAAATGAGGCTACAGGTTGCACGCTTGCCAAAAGAAATGCCAACTCCATAAACTTACAATTTGTAGCTTTTCGGCTGATTCATAACGTGTCTCTGTCCAAATTCGTACAATGCTGTGTTCATTTCTATTTACGTAAAGTAAAGGACCTGCCACATTGCTGCAGCAGGTCCTTTGCCTGAACCTAAACTAATCAATACTAAATGTGAAAATGTTCTTTGATGTTCTCTGTTACCACTTTGCCATCAAACAAGTTCACAATACGATGTGCGTAATTTGCATCGTAAGGTGAGTGCGTTACCATGATGATCGTGGTTCCTTCTTCATTTAATTGAGAAAGAAGCTTCATTACTTCTTCACCGTTGGCCGAATCCAAATTACCAGTAGGTTCATCGGCTAATATCACTCTTGGCTTCGCTACAATGGCGCGAGAAATAGCAACACGCTGCTGCTGACCACCCGATAATTGCTGCGGAAAGTGGTTTCTGCGATGCATGATGTTCATGCGCTCCAATACTTCTTCCACACGCTGCTTTCTTTCTGTGGCTGGTACTTTCATGTACAATAGCGGAAGCTCTACGTTTTCAAATACCGTTAACTCATCAATCAGGTTAAAGCTCTGGAAGACAAAGCCAATAGAGCCTTTGCGCAATTGTGCACGTTGGCGTTCTGAGTATTTCGCTACCTCATGCTCTCCAAAGTGATATTCTCCATTTGAAGGATTGTCAAGCAAGCCGAGAATATTCAGCAACGTTGATTTACCACAACCTGAAGGTCCCATGATAGCAACGAATTCGCCTTCTTTGATATCCAGGTTGATGTTATTCAGCGCGGTAGTTTCTACTTCTTCAGTAGTGTAGACTTTCTCAAGATTCTTTAGTTTGATCATGGCTGGTTGTATTTACAAGTTGGTTTGATGATGTTTTAAATTAATGTATGGTTCTATTGTTAATTCAGTTTATACTTCTTTTTTTCTTAAAAAGTTACAATAATCAGTTTAGCACGAGCACTTCATTGTTTCCAAAATTCTCATACGAGGATGTAATTACCTTATCGCCAGGTTGCAATCCTTCTAATACTTCAAAGTTTTCACTGTTCTTTCTGCCTAATTTGACGTTTCTGCGTACGGCACGGTTACCATCGCCCTCTACCACATATACCCAATTACCGCCCGTGTCCTTATAGAAGCCACCTACCGGTAACAACAATTCTTCTGACGACTGACCCAGTTCTATCCGCAAACGCAGCGACTGACCTCTTCTTATGCCACCTGGTGTTTCTCCAACAAAATTCATATCTACTGTAAACCTTCCGTTTTGAATGGTGGGGTAGATGTATGTGATCTGCAGCTCGTAATCCTTGTTGTTATAGCTGGTTGTTGCATGTAATCCCTGAGAGATGCGCGGGTAATACAATTCGTCAATCTCAACACGTACTTTATAACTTCCCACAATATCAACCTGACCAAGTCGCTGGCCGATATTAATGTTTTGACCTGCATCTAACTGAGGTCGTGATAATTGTCCATCGATAGGAGCGCGAATAACAAGGTTATCCAAAATTTTACCAACGCCTTCGAGGCTTTGGCTCATTTTACGCTCAGAAAAACTCAATTCACGCAATTGCCTGATCCTGTCTAATGAATCATTTTTATATACTTCATAGGTTATTCGTTTCCGCTCCTTGTTGTATTTATAGTCAGCTTCTGTTCGTTCAAATTCCTGCTTGGAGATTAACTTTTTCTCAAAAAGTTGCTTTTGCCTGAAATACTGAGGTTCCAAAATCTGCAGTTGGTTTTCAATTAAAGCAAGTGTTTGACGTTGCTCCAGGTCGTTACGCGTTATCGCCAGGCGGGTGTCGCGCTGCCGGGTGATACTCTCATTCAACTGAGCCTCCTGCTGAAGGACTGACAATTCCCTGTTAAGGTTGCTTAGCTCAAGTATAACATCACCTTTTTTTAGCATGGCGCCACTTTCAGCAACTATCTTTTTAATGGTACCTCCTTCAACTGCGTCCAGGTATACGGTACGACTTGGTTCAACTGTTCCGGTTTGAGGTATAAATTCCTGAAAGACACCACGTGATACGGTAGAAATGGTAATTTTATCTTTCTCAACTTTTAATCTTGAACGTCTGTCGGCAAATAAAAACTGATAGGCAATAAACACGACAAATATTGCAATCCCTCCAAAGGTGGCAATCCGTTTCAGGGTCCAGGTCTTCTTAGCAATCTTCTTATCCATTCTCTAAATTTTCTGTCTTATGGGCAGTCTTTGAGGGCATGAATGATCCACGCAGCACGAATAACCGCAATCTCCGATTGCCAACAAGTGTGCCAAGTGACTGAATGGTGGTAATGGCAACATTTTAGCGGTAATTAACCCCAATTCACGTTCAAATGTGAACGCATATGTTCGCATGCGGACAAAAAAAACAATTAATTTTGGCCATTATCTTGATTTTAAGCGATCCTTGCACCAACTCTCTATTCGGTATCAGTTTTGCCTGTCCCGGTAGCGGACATAAATGACCGATGATGGAACAAAAAATAGGTAAGATTCTGATCGTAGACGACAATGAAGATTTGCTCAAGGCAGCCAAAATGTTCCTGAAACGGCATTTCTCGCAAGTGGATATTGAGAAGAACCCCGAGGCTATTCCTGCCCTCATGAACAACGAAGATTACGATGTAATTCTGCTTGACATGAACTTCACGAAAGATGTAAGCAGTGGCAGCGAAGGCTATTATTGGCTTGAGAAAATCCTTCAGCATGACCCTTCCTCAGTAGTTGTACTCATCACTGCTTATGGTGATGTGCAAATGGCGGTAAAAGCAATTAAAGCCGGAGCTACTGATTTTGTATTAAAGCCCTGGGAAAACGAAAAATTACTCGCTACCCTTTTTTCATCTATGCGCTTGCGCGAATCGCGCGATGAAGTCGAAAACTTAAAGGTTAAAAACCAGGAGATAAACCAGGCGTTGAATGACCGCTTTAGTGAGATCATCGGGCAAAGCAGCACGATGCAAAAAATATTTCAAACTATTGATCGTGTTGCCAGAACGGATGCCAATGTTTTATTACTGGGTGAAAACGGAACAGGGAAAGAATTAGTAGCGCGTGCTATTCACCGCAATTCATCGCGTAAAAATGAAAGCTTTGTGGGTGTAGACCTTGGCTCAATCACTGAAACACTCTTTGAGAGTGAACTCTTCGGTCATAAGAAAGGATCTTTTACAGATGCTAAAGAAGATCGCGCAGGCAGATTTGAGATTGCCAATAATGGAACACTTTTCTTAGACGAAATCGGAAACCTGTCTATGCAACTTCAGGCTAAACTCCTTACCGTTCTTCAAAATAGAAAAGTCAGCCGTGTGGGCGCCAACAAAGATACTTCGATTGATATTCGGTTAGTGTGCGCTACCAATATGCCGTTGTACGAAATGGTGAAAGAGAATCGCTTCCGTCAGGATTTGTTATACCGGATCAATACCATCGAAGTTGAAATTCCACCCTTGCGCGACAGGCTCGAAGATATCCCGCTGCTGGCAACTCATTTTCTCAAGCATTACGCGGTGAAATATGATAAGATTGTTAATAAAATAAGTGAGGGTGCTATGGCACGCATGCACAAACATCCGTGGCCGGGTAACATTCGTGAACTTCAGCACTCCCTTGAGCGTGCTGTGATTTTAAGTAACAGCAGCGTGCTTCAACCCGAAGATTTCAACTTCACACCGGTATCGGCTAAGGAAGACGGCCAATTAAGTTTAGAACAATACAACCTGGAAGAAGTAGAAAAACTACTGATCAGAAAAGTACTTAAAAAATACAATGGCAACATTACTCAGGCTGCATCCGAGCTTGGCCTTACGCGCTCATCGTTGTACAGAAGATTGGAAAAGTATGGGCTTTAAATAATTTTCAAAATAAAAATGCTGAACGACTTTCGATCCAGAGTCATCCTTCGCGTAGTCTTACTTGGCTTGAGCCTGACACTTTTCATCTTCATGGTTGGCCGGCCCAGCACGTTGTTTGCGGCAATCCTCACCAGCTTTATTATTTTACTCCAGCTCGTTGAAATTTTTCGTTTCGTAAGCCAAACCAATCGCAAACTCACTCGCTTTTTAGAGTCAGTAAAATACTCTGACTTTATTTCAGGGTTTGCTGCCGACAATAAACTTGGAAAAAGCTTTAAAGATCTGAATATCGCATTCAATGAAGTGTTAGAAGCTTTTCGAAAAGCCCGATCGGAAAAAGAAGAACACTGGCAATACCTGAATACAGTGGTTCAACAGGTCCGGACCGGAATTTTATCGTTTGATAACGATGGATACATCCAATTGATGAACATGAATGCCCGAAAATTTCTGGACGTTCAAAATATGAAAAACATCAGCGAGCTAAAAGAAATAAATCCAACATTATACCAAACGCTGCTTGGCGTTGAGCCTGGCAAAGGTGCCCTTTACAAAGGCGCTAATGAGGTTTATCTTACTATACAGGCAACCGAATTACGCATTCGCGGAAATGAAGTGAAGCTTCTGACGCTGCAAAATATTCAGCCAGAATTACAAAAGCAGGAAGTAGAAGCCTGGCAAAATCTTACCCGTGTGCTTCGTCATGAAATCATGAATTCGATTACTCCCATTTCTTCTCTCACGTCAACCTTGAAAGATATTTTAGAGCACGACCTCATGCAGAAAGAAAGCCATTACGAACTCAGGCAAGAGGGCGCTGACGATTTAAAAGAAGGACTGAATACCATCGAAAACCGAAGTAAGGGGCTTATCAAATTTATAGATGCCTATCGTGAATACACCTCTCTTCCTAATCCTAAAATGAAAATGGTCAGGCTGAAAGATTTGATTGACAAAGTCGCGATGCTCATGCGCCAGGAAATGAAAAAGCACAACATCAACTTTCATCATGAATGCTCTTCTGAATACCTGACGATACAGGCAGATAAAGAAATGATTGAACAAGTGCTCATTAATTTGTTGAAAAATGCTACAGAAGCTACTTCGGGTTCTATTGACCCGCATATTGAATTAATTGGCCGGTATGACGGAAGTCATGTAAAAATTGAAGTAAAAGACAATGGTTCAGGAATTATTCCCGAAGCTATTGATCACATTTTTATTCCCTTCTACACAACTAAAAAAAGCGGATCGGGTATTGGACTGAGTTTATCGCGCCAGATTATGCAGTTGCATAATGGCACATTAACCGTAGAGTCCCAGCCGGATGTGAAGACCGTGTTTACGTTACGGTTTTAGCCAGCATTTAGAAAGTTACTCCAAAGCGGTGAGGGCTTTTTCTACTGTTGCATTTCTTTTAATCATTGCTTAGCGATAAATACAAAATCACTTTGCTTCTGATCTTCCCCAAATGAACCTGAACGAGGCACTTGCTTCAGTACTTCCATATTGGTAATCAACTCTTGAAGGGTAAGGACACGATCGGTGCCACCCGAACTGCGCAACGATTCAATGAATTTACTGGCAAACGGAGAGTGTTTCCCTGGGATTCCGTCCGATACATATTCTTTCCCACCAGAGGTCAA
>Ga0187894_10006336_pt1 | contig 11648 bp, 7 predicted proteins | sample GBC1701081metaG_FD_136650 | JGI IMG/M metagenome (GOLD analysis project Ga0187894, IMG submission 136650) | White microbial mat communities from a lava cave in the Kipuka Kanohina Cave System on the Island of Hawaii, USA - GBC170108-1 metaG ...
CGATCGCGATGTCCTGGGTGCCCACGTACAGATTGAGTCCGGATGAGCCGAGGCGCCGGAAGATGTTTCGCTCGAAGTGAATGAAGTTGGCCGCCTCCACGTGCACGGCGGCCGGGTGCCGATGACCGGGGTACGAGGTGATCTCGTCGTTCGGAAGAGGCTGCGTAAAGACCGTGAACGCCTGATCCCCGATGAAGCCTTCGGCACTGGGCAGCAACCAGGTCGAGTGTTCGAACGTCAACCCTTCGAACCGGATGTGCTCCACCGGCGACGACAACGTGCCTCGAACGCTGATGAGTTGCTCGAGCCGAGGCGCCACGACTTCGACGGTCGCCATGTCCTCGCCGGGGCGCGGTCGATAGAACACGTCGCCGGTCACGCTGTCCAGGTACCATTCCCCGGGCGCGTCGAGAAACTCGAGGGCATTCTCGAAGTAGTAGGGCCGGGACTCCTTTGGGGGGTACACCTGCTGGAACACTCGAGTCCGCTCCGGCTCTCGCGGCGTGATGTAGGCGCTGCCTCCCGACACGGTGAACGACGCGATGCGCAGGTTCGCCTGGTTCACTCCCTTGCCTGGTACCACCATCTCCACGTCATTCAACCGCTGCCAGTTCACCACCTCGTTGGACGCAACCTCGAGGCGTCGCCCGCCCTCGTCCCACGATCGAAGCTGAAAGAACTGTCCGGCATTGGGCGTTCGTGCGCGCTGCGCCCTCACCCCGTTCACGTACAGCTGGCGGAACCGAAGTGTTCCTGCGGACGCGCGGTAGACGCCGTTCCCCACGGGCGCCCACCCGCCGATATTCTGACCTCCGGAGATCGTCGCGCGTTCTCCCGGATACGACCGGTAGATCACGGTGAAGCCATTTGCGCCGGAGTCGCCTTGATCGAACGCCACGGTCGCTGGAAGTTCGTAGGTTCCGCCTCGCAAGTACACAACGATGTCCTCACTCATCGTTGCGTTGACGGATCGGACCTGTGTGCGTGCCCGCTCGAGCGTTCGAAACGGAAGACTCTCGGTGCCGGGATTGCTGTCGTTGCCCGCAGGCGAAACGAAATATGTCGACGCCAGCGACTCGTGGATGGCGGGGGGACTCAGGGCTCCGGCACAAGACAGCGGCAGGAGGAATAACGCTCTCGAGAGGGTACGCCAGGCTCTGGTCACGAGTCCCGAGAATATGGCCATCGTTGGAGTCGCTCCTCCCTGATACGCCGAGCAGCTTCATTGCAGACCTGCTTTTGCAACGCACGAAATCAGGAACTCTGCCCTTTCGGGGACAGGCCGAGAGGGCGGATAGCACGTCTCCGCGCAACGCGTTGATCGCGGAGCGCCCTGGCTCAGCAAGGCGAATGCCAGACGAGCCGTATGTTCAAATAGTTGATCGAATGTTCTTATCAGTCGCCGCCAACCGCTCGATGTTGCCTGGTTGACAGGGCGTGGCCGTGACTCGGCGGTCCGCGGACGGTAGATTGGGCTCCTCGAAGTCAACGTGCGGCACGGGGCATTCTCCCACGGATCTCGCGAATCCCTTGGGTAGTAGATGTCGAGTCGACTGGGACGGTGGTTCTGCGCTTCAGATTGGCCCCGCGCCGCCTATCTCGTAAGTAGCTAGTTATAACCGCTATTTGTTTACGGCTCCGTTACTGTCCGGCTACCACACCATTGCGCCCCCATGGTTGAACGGCACTCGCCGGACCCCAATGCGGGTGGGCAGGAGCGGCCGTCGAAGCTGTAGGTTGGCGCCTTGTAGGGGTTGCTCCAGAAAGGTCCGGAACGGTTTCGAGGAGAGCGGCCACCGTTCGGCCCCTGCCCGGAAACCGCGAATGCCTGACCTTCTGAACACACGGCACCGGCGAGACCTGACGGTCCCGCCGGGCGCCTACCGCGGAGCGAGGCTGGCCGGGTTGGTCTTAGTCCGGGAGCGACCCGCCCTCGAACGAGAGGATGTTTACCTGGGGACCGCCGAAGACCGAGGCGGCGATGCCCGGCTGACCATTGGCGTAGGCGGTCGCGACGTGGCTGATGACCTGAACCCCGTTGAAGTAGACCCTGTGGGTGCTGCCGTCCGATTCCAGTCGCAACCGCTGGGGCAGGCTGCCGAGGTCCGCGCTCGAAGCGGCCAGCAGCGTGAAGTTCAAGCCGCCGACGTCATCGGTTCGATACAGCCGGACCTCCCCCGCGTACACGATGGCCAGGTACCCACTCCCATCACCTGATCCCTGGATTCGCGTGGCGACGCCCACCCAGCTCGCCGCGCCGGGATCCCGATCGTACGTGATCTCCACGTACTGATCCGGCCCCACCGCAGGTGTCGCCAGGCGTCCCAGGGCGTTCAGGCCGTTGGTGTAGGCGCCTTCGTCCTTGCGCAGATCCGCCCATGAACCCGGGGACTCCCATCGGCCGCCTTCATCCAGCGGATTCTCCGCCCCGGCAAAGTCGCTCACCACCGCGGACGGCGAGTTCGCGACCGAGAAGACGATCACATAGTCATCGGTGTTCGCACTCGCCCCGCCTCCGGAGCACCGCACGTAGACCAGGTAGCTGCCGCCGTTGGTCAAGCCACTCACCACCGTGGCGTGGGCGGTCGACCCGGTCGTGGCGAACGTATGCGGCATCGACGCGTACGCCACACCCGGCTGCCAGCTGTACCGGCACGTTGCGCTCTCGTCCGTCGTGAGACTCACCGTCGCCTGCGTCGTGCCCCACGCAAGCACGCCCGCCGGCTGCCCGCCGGAGCGCACCGGCGGCAACGGCCCTCCGAGATTTCCGCCTTCGAACGAAAGGATCTTCACCTGCGGACCGCCGAAGACGGAGGCGGCGATGCCTGGGCGACCACCGGCGTAGGCGGTGGCGACGTGGCTGATGACCTGGACTCCGTTGAAGTAGACCCGATGGGTGCTGCCCTCGGATTCCAGGCGCAGCCGCCGGGGCGGGCTGTTCAGATCCGCGGCGGCGGCGGCCAGCAGCGTGAAGCTCAAGCCGCCCACGTCATCGCTCCGGTACAGGCGGACCTCCCCCGCATACACGATGGCGAGGTACCCGCTCCCGTCCCCGGCCCCCTGGATTCGCGTGGCGACGCCCACCCAGCTCGCAGCGCCGGGATTCACGTCGTACGTGATCTCCGCGTACTGATCGGGCCCGACTCCGGACGTCAGGAGCCGCGCCTGGCCGTTCATGCCCTCGGCATGGGCCCCGTTGTCCTTGCGAAGATCCGACCATGAGCCGGGGGACTCCCACCGGCCACTCTCAGCCAGCGGGCTCTCTATCCCGGTGAAGTTGCTCACCACGGCGGACGACGTGGCCGCGACGGAGAACACAATCGCGTAGTCGTCGGTGTTCGCATTGGCACCGGTGTCAGCGCATCGTACGTAGACCACGTAGCTGCCGCCGTTGGTCAAGCCGCTCACCACCTGCGAGTGCGCAGTCGACCCTGTCGTCGCGAACGTATTCGCCATCGACGCGTACGCCACGCCCGGCTGCCAGCTGTACCGGCACGTTGCGCTCTCGTCCGTCGTGAGACTCACCGTCGTCTGCGTTGTGCTCCACGCGAGGACGCCCACCGGCTGCCCGCCGGAGCGCACCGAGGGCTCGTCGTGCGGAGTCTTGAATCCCCCCTCTGGCGTGAAGGTGATCACGTCAACGCTCGTCACGTAGCTGGTGCCCGCGGCAAGCGGCGCTGACGTGATCTCGCCGTCGGCGTTCAGACGGAAGAGCATGCCATAGCCCTCGTCTCCGACGACGATGTTGTAGCGCGACGGATCCGATTCCGTGGGCGCGGGTTCCACGGCGACGCCGAATGGGATCAACCAGTTGGCGCCAAGTCCGATGTTCTGCCACACGACCGAGCCGTCAGTGGTCAGCCCTCCCGGCGAGCCGTTCCACGCGGGCGTCGAGCTCGCGGACACACCCGCGATGACGACGCGATGAACCCGCTCCTCTACCTCGTCGCGGATGACCCTGCCCACTGCATACGCCTGGTCGGGCTCCCAGAGCGGCGCGTTCGCGTTCACGACTCTTTGCGCGTTGCTCGTCAGATCGACCAGGAAGATTCCGGGGACCGCGCAGCCATAGAACGTTCCCGCCGGAGGGGGAACGGTCGGCGTCGATGGCACCGGGTACATGAAGACCGTTGTCAGGATGTTCCCATCCGGTTCCACCGCGATCCCCATGGGACATCCCAGTGGAGACGATTGCACCACCTGGGGCGGGGGGGACGCCGAAGCCGGCCCCCACAACAGCGTCTGCGAGCCCCCCGGCACCATCGCGATGCGAATGATCGCCCCCGTGCCGTTGAACGAGCTCATGTCCGCCACGACGAGGGTGGCAGGGACGGTGGTGTAGTCGATCCCGAGGCCGTACGGATGGCTCAAGTACGAGCCGGCCGATGTCGTGTTCTGGCAAGCGGCGTTTGGGGGAAACACGTTGCACGGGCTTCCCGACGCGATGAGCTGCTGCGCGCCCGAGGCCGGATCGACCCGTATGATCTTGCCCGCCTCGTTGATCTCCGGCCTGTCATTGTCGTAGCCGCTGTCGGCCACATAGATGTAGCCCGTATTCCTGTCGACGGCGATCGCCCACGGGTCCCTGAAGAGCCCGCCCTCGGCGAGGACGCTTTGCTCGCCCGTCACCGGATTCACGCGAATGAGACCGAGCGTGCGGCGCACGACAATGATGTCCCCGTCCAGGGCCAGCGCGGCCCCCACCGTCTTGTGCATCGGGGACAACAGCTCTCCTTCGGAGATCACGGTTCTCACCCCCGTCGACGGGTCGATGACGCTCACGCTCGCCGTGCCGGGCTCCGCCACCAGGATGTCGCCGAGCTTGAGGACGACACCTTCCGCCGATTCCCCCAGCAGGCCGAGCAGCGCTACGATGGTGATCGCGATATAGAGACGCGATACGCCTCTCGCCGTCATTTCGGTTCCTCGCGCAGTCTCCCTCCGAGTGAGTAGCACGTGCTCCGTGGTCACCCTCACGCGTTCGCGTACGCGAGCCGCCGAATGACCTGGTAGCCCTTGAGCAGTTCCTCGATGCCGGCGTCCAGCGTGAAGGCCGGCCTGAAACCCGTCGCCTCGATCCGCGCGTTGCTGACGATGTAGTTCCGCTTGTCCGGGTCCTCGCCGATGTCCGACGCCACGAAGTAGAAGTCCGGGACGCGCTTCTGGATGCGCTCGCACAGCTCCCACTTGCTCAAATTGGCGTCGCTCAGCCCGACGTTGAAGGGGCGCCCCGTCATCGCGTCATAGTTGTCCAGGGCATGCATGAAGGCTCGAGCGGCGTCCCGAACGTGCAGATAGTTCCGCTTGAAGTGGGGCTCGAAGAGCACGATGAAGCGATCCGTCACGGCGCGATACGCGAAATCGTTGACGAGCAGGTCCAGCCGCATCCGCGGACTCGTGCCGAACAGCGTCGCGAACCTGAACGTCACCGCGTCCCCGCGGTCGAGCAGCCACGACTCCATCTCGACCTTCAGCCGCCCGTACAACGACACGGGCCGGAGCGGCGTGCTCTCGTCACAATAGATGTCCGCTTCGCCGACGCCGTACCCGCTATTGGTCGACGGAAACACCAATCGCTGATCCCGGCTCATCGATTCCGCGAGCATGCGAACCGCCTCCAGGTTCGTGCCCGTGGCCGCCGCCGGCTCCCGCGCGCAGATCGGCGCCCCCGTCAGGCAGGCCAGGGGCAATATCGCATCCGCGCTGCTGACCAGCTCCCCGACCACCCGCTTGTCCCGCGCGTCGGCCCGCACGATCGTGAGATTCGGATCGGCGCAGCAATCGAGCAGCGACGCCTGGCCGTACATGAAGCTGTCCACGACCGTGACGCTGTGCCCCGCCCGCAACAAGGCCGGCACCAGGACCGATCCGATGTAACCCGCTCCGCCCGTCACAAGAATGCGCACGCTCACACCTCGATCGTCATTGAGTCAGTTCCCGAAATGCCTCGATCTGCTGACTTTCCCGCGCCTCTTCCTCGGCCGAATAGTCCTCTTCGCGATCGAAGAAGATGATCTGGCTCCCCGAATACTCGATCTTGAACGGAACATGGATCAGCGAGTGGAGCCGGCTGCGGACCGCCTTCTGGCGGCTCGGCGGGACGAACAAGAGCAGGAATCCTCCCCCGCCCGCCCCGATGAGCTTCCCGCCCACCGCGCCCGCCTCGAGCGCGGCCTCGTAGATAACGTCCACGTGCGAGTTCGACACGCACGAACTCAAGCTTCGCTTGGCCAGCCAGGCCTCGTGCAGCAGCCGCCCGAACTCCGTCAAGTCGTGCCCGCTCCCGAGAATGGAGATGCTCTCCTCGACGAACTCCTTCATCAGCCTGAGCTGCCGCCGGCGCTCGTCGATGCCGTTCACGTAGCTCTGGGCCACGTTCGACGCGGTCCGCTTGATCCCGGTGTAGAAGAGCATCAGGTACGAGTTCAGCTCGCCGACCCGCTCGCGCCCGACCGTGATCGGCTTGACCGAGATCTCCCCGTGCGGGTGAAACGTGATGTGGTTGAAGCCGCCGTAGGCCGCCAGCACCTGGTCCTGCGAGCCTACCGTCTCCTTGAGCACCTCCTGCTCCAGGTGCACGCTCTCCGTCGCGAGCTGATGCTTGCTCGCGAGCTGGCCCTTCAGCGCGTACAGCGCGTGGAGAAGACCGACCGTGAACGCCGAGCTCGAGCCCATGCCGCTCCGCGCCGGAAGGTCGCCATCGTGGTGAATCTCGACCCCCCGCTTGATCCCCAGGTATCGCATCACCTCGCGGACGGCAGGGTGCGCGATCTCGTCGACCGTCTGGCAATACTCCACCTTCGAGTACACGAGGCAGATGCGGTGCTCGAAGAACGGCGGCAGGTACCGGCACGTGATGTAGCAGTACTTGTCGATCGTGGTCGCAAGGACCGCTCCGCCATGCCGGCGGTACCAGTCCGGGTAGTCCGTGCCGCCGCCGAAGAACGAGATACGAAATGGCGTCCTGCTGATGATCACCGTCGGTCTCCCCCCGTTTCCGGTTACGCCCTCGCGGCGCCCGGCCCGAACAGATCCTGCTCCACGAACCAGCAGATCAAGTGCTCGATCGCCAGGTGAGCTTCCTGGACATGCTGTGTGTCCTTGCTCGACACCACGATTCCGACGTCGACGAGCCCGGCGAGCTGCCCTCCCTCGCCGGTCAGGCCGATCGTGTCCATTCCCGCGTCACGCGCCGCGCCGACGGCACGCAGGACGTTCACCGAGTTCCCGCTCGTGCTGATCCCGATGAGCACGTCGCCCGGCCGCCCCAGCGCCTGCACCTGGCGCTCGAAGACGCCGTCGTACCCGCAGTCGTTCGCGAACGCCGTGAGGAACGAGCTGTCCGTCGTGAGCGCGATGGCGGGCAAGCCTGGCCGCTGGAGGCCCGCGCTGAATCGGCTCACGAACTCGGCGGCCATGTGTTGGCAGTCCGCCGCGCTGCCTCCGTTCCCGCACAGCATCACCTTCCCGCCGGCCCGAAACGCGCGGACGATCATCTCCGCGGCGGCGAGAATCGCCTCCGCGCACTCCGCGGCGACACGGGCCTTGACCTCCGCGCTCTCGCGCAGATAGACCTTCACTTCCTCCACGCGCGCGACCGCACTGTTCATCGCCATCACCCTCCCGATCGAGCCCCGGCCGCGCGTCCCGCCTCCACGCGCGCCGTCCACGTCTCGACCAGCTCCTTGAAAATGTCGTTCAAGCTTCTCGTGATGTCCCACTGCGGATAGTGCGCCCTCATCTTGCTCAGGTTGCTGATGTAGCAGATGTGATCGCCCTCGCGGGCCCGGTCGAGGTACTGCCACTGCATCGCCCGCCCGGTCAAGGCCCGGACCTGGTCGAACGCTTCCAGGATGGAGCACGAGTTGTCCCGGCCGCCGCCGCAGTTGTAGACCTCGGCGACCCGCGGCGCGGCGATGAACGCCTCGGCAAATCGCGCGACGTCGTACGAGTGGATGTTGTCCCGCACTTGCTTGCCCTGATAGCCGAACACGGAGTACACGCCCCCCGAGACGCCGACCTTGACCAGATAGCTCAGGAACCCGTGGAGTTCCACGGCGGAGTGGGCGGGCCCCGTCAGGCAGCCCCCGCGCAGGCAGCACGTCGGCATGCCGAAGTAGCGGCCGTACTCCTGGACCATCACGTCGCCGGCGAGCTTCGACGCGCCGAAGATCGAGTGCTTGCTCTGATCGATGGGACACGTCTCGTCGATGCCGTCCACGTACGCGGGATCGTCATAGTCCCAGCGCGTGGGAAGCTCCCTCAGCGCGATCCGGTTCGGGGCATCGCCATAGACCTTGTTCGTGGACAGATGCACCAGCGGCGAATCCGCGCACACGTGCCGGATCGCTTCGAGGAGATTGAGGGTGCCGCCGGCGTTCACGTCGAAGTCGTCGAACGCCCGGGTGGCGGCAAGATCATGACTCGGCTGGGCGGCCGTATGAATGACGGCATGAGGGCGCACCGATGTCACGATCTCCGCCACATCGGCGCGGTTTCGGATATCACCCTCGTGATGCGTGAAGCGCGAATAGCTCTCCACGAGGCGCCGCTGGTTCCAGCGCGTATCGCCGGCGGGTCCGAAGAACTCCCTGCGCATGTTGTTGTCCAGGCCGTGCACGTCCCAGCCGAGGTCGTGGAAGTGCGCCACCATCTCCGAGCCGATCAGCCCGTTCGACCCCGTCACGAGCAACCGCCGTGCCGTCATGCCGTCACCCCGACCGCCTCCGCCATCGTGTCGCACACCAGCTGAACGTCGTCTCGGCTCAACCCCGCCCACGTCGGCAAGTTCAAGCCGCGGCGTCCCAGACGTTCGGACACCGGGAGGCCGGATGCGCCCGCCTCATCGCGGTACGGCGGAAGCGTGTGCAGCGGATGCACGAACGGACGCGTTTCGACGCCTTGCGCGGCCAACGCCTCCACCACCCGCTCCCGGACGCCGTCTTCCCGGAACACGACCGAATACATCCACCACGCGTGCCGCACCCACGGCCGTTCCACTTGCCCGACGCGATGAGCGTCTCCCGCTCCGAGACGCTCCCGGTACCACGCCGCCACCTCCCGCCGCCGTTGCAGATGCCAGTCGATGTTCTCCATCTGCGCGACGCCGATGGCCGCCGTCATGTTCGTCATGCGGTAGTTGTAGCCGACGACCGGAAACCAGTAGCGCCGAGCCGGGTCCCCTCCCTGTGACCGGAATTGCCGAAGCCGGTGCGCGGTCTCGTCGTTGCCCGTCACGACCATGCCCCCTTCGCCGGTCGTCACGATCTTGTTGCCATAGAAGCTGAACGTCGCGAGGTCGCCGATCGAGCCGATCCGCTGACCGCGGAACTCGGCCCCATGCGCCTGGGCCGAGTCCTCCACGACGAACAGGCCGTGCCGCCGGGCGATGGCGAGAATGCGATCCATCTCGGCCGGGTGCCCGAACAGGTGCACGGGGATGATCCCTCTCGTGCGCGGCGTGATCATCGACTCCAGGGACGCCACATCGATGTTCCAGGTGTCGGCGTCCACGTCGACGAAGACGGGGCGCGCCCCGCAGTACGTCACGGCGTTCGCCGTCGCGACGAACGTCAGCGTCGGCACGATCACCTCGTCCCCGGGCCCCACGCCGAGCGCCAGCAGGGCCAGATGGAGTGCCGTCGTTCCGTTCGAGCAGGCGACCGCGTGCCGCACCCCGCAGAACTCCGCGAACATCTGCTCGAACCGATCGATGTAGGGCCCCGTCGACGAGATCCACGTCGACTCCAGGCAATCCATGACGTAGGCCTTCTCGTTCCCTGCCAGCATCGGCGCCGCCACTGGGATCAGTCGTTTCGTCATCGCCACACCCTCGTGCCTTCCGTTAGTCCTCGTCGAGCCAGTTCCGCTCGAGCAGCCATCGATCCTCTTCGGTCAGGGGGCGCCCGGCCGTACGCCGATAGACCGCCCGATAGGCCCGCGCCGTCCTCGCCCAGTCGAACCGCTTGCTCCGGCGGTATCCTCGCGACCGCAGATCCTCGCGCAGCTCCGCGTTCCCCATCAGCGTCGCGATGGACTCGGCGATCGAGCCCGCATCGCGCGGGTCGAACAGGCAGCCCGCATCTCGCACCTGCTCCGGCAGCGCCGTCACGTTCGCGCACGCGACGGGAAGACCTTCCGCCCACGCCTCGAAGATGGGCAGGCTGATCGCCTCGAACAGTGTCGGCATGATGAGCACCGTCGCGAGGCGGTACATCGCCTTGAGGTCCTCCTCGGGGACGAACCCGAGGAACTTCACCTGGCCCCCGAGCCGCAACTCGTCCACGCGTGCCTGGATCTGGGGCCAGAAGGCGGCGTGCCGGCTTCCCGTGCACACGAGCTGCACGACGAGCCCGCGTTCATCCCGGAGACGAGCGAGCGCCTCCAGCAGCGCGATGTGATTCTTGTGGGGCCAGGTGACGGCGGGATACAGCAAGAAGGCGTCGTCCAGCCCGTAGCGAACCCGGGTTCGCTCGACGACCTCCGGGCCAGGGCTCGTGTAGGATTCCGTCCACGCCGCCTCCGGGATCACCTGCACCTTGTCGGCGGGCACCCCGTACTGCCGGACCACGTCCTCCTTGATCCACTGCGATCCCACGGTGACGGCGTGCGCCAGCTGACACCCCGTTCGGTAGACGCGCTCTCTCCACGCGATCGCATTGACGTCCCAGAACTGCGGATGGTGGAGATGCTGCAAATCGTGCGGATTGTAGATCGTCGGCAACGCGCACACGGTGAAGGCGTGCCGCGGGATGTGCAGGATGTCAGAGCCCAGGCCCTCGAAGAATCCGTCGGAGAGCGGGACCTCGGGCCACTCTCGAGGGTCCATGACACGCGTCACGTATCGAGCCAGGCGCCGCAGCGGGTGCGCCCATCCGGGCGATCGCGTGGACTGGAGCGGGTCGTGAAACCGCAATTCCTGATTGCGCCCGAGACACGACTCGATCCACTCGCGCTGCCCGGGCCGGACCGCGACGATGTAGCGCTCGTCCCCGTCCGTGAGCTGCCCCAGCGCGCTGACGAGGCTCCGGACGAACGTCGCCACGCCCCCGCTCGCGTCGGGCATCACCCGCGCATCGATCGCGACCCTCAGACGCCGTCCGTTCTCAGGCATCGCGCAGTGACGACGTGAGCGCCCCGACCGTCGCGCCGGGCGCTCCTCCGAGCACGCCCTCGACGACCGAGCGATTGCGCCACGCACGACGCTTCATCGCCTGGACACCCAGGCCGAGGGCCGCCGTCGATCCGTCGCGCCCGCGGGCAAGGTCTCGCGCCATGTCGAACAGCGCAGCCCCCGTCAGCTCTTCGAGGCCGAGGGCATGAGACCAGCGGAGGTCCCAGCACAGATCCGCGACCTTGTCCGATCGCTTCACGCCGACGAACGGGACGTCCTGCAACGCGGAGAAGAGGCAGAAGTGATACCGCATGCCGATGGTGACCCGGCAGCATCCGATCAGCGACAGCATCTCCGCCGGGCTCCGGTACTCGTTCGGCACGAGCGTCGCCCGGTCACGGCGGCGCATGTGAGCCAGCACTCTCTCGCTCGCCGCCTTGTCGAGCGTCTCGTGCTCGCGCACCTCGTTCGACAGGAAGAGCACGCGCACGTCCTGCTCCTCGATGAGCCGGTCGAGCGCCTCGGCGATCTCTTC
>Ga0187894_10006337_pt1 | contig 11647 bp, 10 predicted proteins | sample GBC1701081metaG_FD_136650 | JGI IMG/M metagenome (GOLD analysis project Ga0187894, IMG submission 136650) | White microbial mat communities from a lava cave in the Kipuka Kanohina Cave System on the Island of Hawaii, USA - GBC170108-1 metaG ...
ACCAAACGGTTATTTTGGTACCAATGCTGAAAGCATGGGCAAGTGGCGCGATCCTCGCGAACGCTTTCAGCGTAGTAACCCTTCTCGCCCGTGTGAGCCCAGGGTTGTACCAACCCTGGGCGCAAACTAGAAAACGCCTTCGGCGTTCAGATTAGGACACTACTCAAGATCTGTACGTCCTGAAATCCTCTCAAAGCCGTTTGCGGTAGACGTAATAAACGACGCCGCTGTAGTCGTCGGTCAAAAGAAAGCTGTTCCGATCGAAAGCGAAAATGTCCGCCGGGCGGCCGTTAATGCGCCCCACCTCGAAAAACCCGGTGATGAAGTCTTCAGCGACGCCGGGACGCGATTCATCGATGCGCACCACGCGATAACCGCGACGCAGGCTCTTCTTCGTCGAGCCGTGCAACGCGACGAGAAATGAATTGTCGAAGTACTCCAAACCGAGCGGCGAACTATGCGCCGCAAACGGCACCAGCGCCGAGGGAACCTTGCCACAGTCAAACTTTGTTCCGCCCGGATTGAACTTCGGATCGAAATAAACTCTCGGCCCGGTCTGATAACAGTAGGGCCAGCCGTAATTCGCGACGCCCTGCATTGAATAGAACGTGTCGGCAGGACGATTGTCGCCGAGATGATCCGAACCCATATTGGTCGCATACAAGCGATTTTTCACCCAACGCAGACCGACGGCGTTTCGCAAGCCGCGCGCGAAGTAACGCTGGTTCCTGCCGTCGGGATCCATCTCTAAAATACTCGCGCGCACTTCTTCCTTCTCTTCGCACGCATTGCAACTGCTGCCGACAGACACGTAGAGCTTTCCGTTCCCACCGATGACGACCGTGCGCGTGAGGTGCCAGCCGCCGTACTTGTACCCCAAACCATAATCAGGAAACGTCGCGAGCACCTGCGGTTCGCCCGACGGAGCGTCTTTGCCGGCCTCGTAACGATAACGCACCAAACGATCCGTCAGCGCGAGATAGAACCAGTCGGTCCCATTGCGATCGGTGTAGAACGCGACGCTGTTTGGATTGCGCAGGTTACTGAGGTACTTCGTGACCTTCTTGAACTTGTACGTGGCCGGATCGAACTGGTCGAGGATATAGACCACGCCGCGGCGATTGTCGGTCAGGTTATACATGTCCGTGACGAAGATACGGTTGTCAGGACTGCGCGCCATGAACCGCACACGCTTCAGACCTTGCAAGGCGACCGCGATCTCAAAGCCCTCAGGCAGATTCAGGTCGAATGAACGGCCGTTCGCGAGGGTGATGTGATGTGGATGCGATTTGTTTACTTGGCTCGGCGCAGCGATTGTTGTTAACTGAAAGAGCAATAAAGCGAGCACAACGCGGGAACGTGTCATTCGGAAAAAATAACATAAATCTTTCAGCCGGAAGCATCTATTAACAAGAGCTAGGGGTGGCCCGAACTGTGAACCACCCCACCGCGCGATGTGACGACGTGGCACTCCCGTAGCCACCCCGATCACAGCACGATCGTGCGGATGGCCGAGGGCTGCCATCCGGCAAAAGATCACAACACTCGCAGAAACGCGACGAGATCTTTCTTCTCCTGGGCAGTCAGTTTCAGTTCGAGTACGAGATTGAAAAACTCTACCGTGTCTTCCAATGTCAGCAACCGGCCGTCGTGAAGGTACGGTGGCGATTCCTTGATGCCGCGCAATGGAAATGTCTTGATTGGACCTTGCGCCGTAATCATCATGCCGCCTTCCATGCGTGGTTTGTAAAACCGCTCCACCATCAGGTCGTGCATGAGATTGTCCGTGTAATACGGCGCCATGTGGCACGAACTACAGTTTGCTTTACCGAAGAAAAGCTCTTCGCCACGAACCTCGCTGGGGGTCGCTTTCGTGCGGTCCAACCGGCCGAGCACGTTGAGTTTCGGAGCGGGAGGGAAATCCAGCAGTTCCTGAAACTCGGCCATGAAATGGACCTGCGAACCGCGTTCGAGAATGTTGACGCCTTTCTTCGTAGCTAAAACGATGTCGCCGTCGAAATAGGCCGCACGCTGTTCAAACTCCGTGAAGTCTTCGACTGATTTCAACGCGCGCTGCGAACCGAAAAGTCGTTGAATGTTTACCCCACGCAACGAAGTGGTTTCGATCCGGCGGCGGTTCTCCTGCGGGCGAATGTCGCCGACGAGGTGAAACGCTGCCGAAGTGTGACCGTTGACATGACAATCGAAACACGCTACGCCGAGCATGCCGTCAGGACGCTCGGTCTTTCGATCCGCAGTGGCGTTGAATTGTTGCTGCGGAAACTGTGTAACCAGTAAACGCAGACCTTCGAGTTGCTTCGGATTTAGAATGCCGTTGAACAGTTCGTAGAAGTTATTGACGGTGATCAGTTGTCCCTGGGAAACATCGCCGAGATCTTTGCGGGACGTTAAAAACATCGCGGGAGGGAACTCCGGCAGGAAGTGGTCCGGCAGATCGAAGTCCATGTCGAATCGTTCGACGCGCGGGAGCAGCTTTATCTCGGCTTGTGGAAAAACCATGCCGCCGACCGGGTGATTCACATGCGGCAACGGCAGGTAGGGAAATACGTCCTGGTCCCGAATCGCTGCGGGAGTCATGCGTCCGAGTTGGTCCCAGGTCAGACCGTTTTTGAGTTTTGCAGTTGGCCCGACCGGTATCGGTTTGCCGCGCGTCATCCGTACGCTTTCATCGACGCGGCGGCTCAGATCGTAACGTTCTTCCAGGAGACGTTGATGCGCGGCCGCGACGCTGGCTTTGTTGGCCTTGTCGCGGGCGCGCACGACGTCAAACGGCTCTTCAATTACAGGAGAAAAGGAGGATGGACGTTGTTGTTGTGCGCGAACCCCCGTGTTCACCAGCAGAACCGCGACCACTGACAGTATAAGAGTCAGAGTCATCAGAACGCGGATTCTGTTTTGCTGTGCCATACTGTGAATAACACTCAAAGGTGCGGCATTATTCCCGGAATATTTATCAGGCTCTGCGTGTTGATCTAAAATAAAACCTCGGTGACGTCGGTGACATCGGTGAAGTTTGGCTCCCCGAGATATGGAAACTGTAGGTAGCAACTCAGTCTTCGCCGCAGCGACGCTGGAGCACCTCGATGCGCTCTATGGCTACGCCATGACGCTGACGCGCGACAAGACTGAAGCCGAAGACCTGGTTCAGGAAACGTACTTGCGGGCGGCGAGGGCTGCCAACCAACCGGCGCCAGAAGAGAATCTTAAGGCGTGGCTTTTCGTGATTATGCGTAATGCGTGGCTCAACATCGTGCGCCACAAACACCACGGAGAGCGGATATTTGAATCCGACGACGAAAACACTGCCGGCGCCGCAAGCGACAAGACATACGACCCGCACGTGGTCTACCTGCGGAAATTGGAACAAGAACAGGTGCGGGAGGCGATCGCGAGGTTGCCGGACCATTATCGAGAGATCGTGGTGCTGCGCGATATCGAAGGATTCAGCTACCAGGAGATTGCGACGGTGTTGAATTGTCCGGCGGGTACAGTGATGTCGCGGCTCGGACGGGCACGCGGAAAGCTGCGAGAAGCGCTTTCCGTCAGACAGAAAGTTCACAGATTATACGGATGACAAACTGCGAGAACATACGTGAGAGATTGACCTTGTATCTCGACAACGAGTTGCAGGGAGACGAGCGCGCGGCGGTTGAGGCGCACGTTGAGAGTTGCAATTCGTGCGCGTCGTTTGCGGAGAAGGAGCTCACGTTTCTCAATGCGATCCGCAAGAGCGGGCCGTTGTACGTTGCTTCGCCGGAGTTGAAGACGAAGGTTTCCGAGATCCTGAGCGGATCGAAGCAGCCTGTGGTTCGCAAGGGTTCGTGGCGAATCAAATGGGCCCTGCCGATTGCCGCGGCTTTGCTGGTCCTGTTGTTGCCGGTTGTGATTTGGCGTGTGATGCGCCAGCAGGATCATCCCGAGAAGGGAGTGCCCTCGGCGTTTGCGACGATGGCGGCCGAGAGTCATCTACGTCACATCCGTGGGCAGTTGCCGCTGGAAGTCGAGTCGTCCAACCCGCAAGACATCTCGAATTGGTTTGCGAACAAAGTTAACTTCAATGTGAAGCTGCCGAGTTATCAGGAGTCGTCAGGACAGGAGATCCTCTACACCCTCGAAGGCGCGCGGCTCGTGAATTACCAGAACGACTACGCTGCTTATGTTTCGTACCGTATGAAGGACCGTCCGATCAGTCTGGTGATTACGTCGGAACTGTTAGCGAAACCCGCCGGTGGTGAGGAGATTGCTTCACGCGGCCTGATGTTTCACTACAACGCGATTGACGGTTTGAAAGTGATTACCTGGTCCGATCGCGGACTGACCTACGCGCTCGTTTCAGACCTCGAAGAGCGCGGTCATCAGTCGTGCATAGTCTGCCACCAGGGCACAAAAGACCAGGACTTCATGGAGCCTCTCAAGCGGCACTGACATCGTCCGAGAAACTCCTCCGGCTCTGCCAGTTTTGAGTTCAAGCTTTAGCTTGCGGGCGCCACGCAGCCTAAAGGCTGAACTCAAAACAAGCCGCAACGATGTCGGCGGCAGAGCCGCAAGATCCCGGCGCGCTTAGGTGGATCGAGAGTACATCTTGATGATGCGCTGGATGGCTTCACGGCACACGCGGCAAAACTTGTCCGAGCGCGAGAACATGATGCAGTCAATCTCCGGCCGGTAGTAACCGCGCGCTTCGTACATCGCCCCTTCAAAAGCGCCGACCCGGCCGAAATGTTTCTCGGCCGCAAACATCTTCTGTTCGTGCGCGAGTTCCTCCTTGAAGAGCGCTTCCATCTCTTCCTCGGGCCGTTTGTCTTTGCGCAATTGCGCACGCTGTTTCTGGATCTCGAGGGAGTAGGCTTCAAACTCTGCCTTGTGCCACGGCGTCGGAATCGGCGTGACGTTGGCAAACGGCGAAACGAGGTGCCGCCACTTCAACGTAGCCACGTCCAGCAGCGCAGTGACGTTCGGTTCCCACGGTTCGACACGATCCGCTGCGGGAGCATAGGCCACCGATGACGTGTAGTACTCGTCAGCGAGACCGGCGAAGTGATGGCCGAACTCGTGAACGAAGACGTAGTTTCCGAAAGCGTTGTCGGCCGCCACGGTGCTGTAGAGGTTGAAGATTCCGCCGCCGCCGTACGTGCGACCGTTAACCAGCACCTCGATGAACTCGTACGGTGCGAACTGTGCGGCGCGTCGCAAGGCGCGGTTGTCGAAGGTCAGAACGTACCGTTCGGAGCCGAACGCGTCGTAGGTCGCACCGATAGGTGAATCGCGATAGATACCGGTTGATGGCCTTGAAATTCCGGATTGAGCCGCCGGTGGACAGAGCGCCCATACGTTGAAGTTGCGACGGTTTTCTTTGAAAGGCGAGGTCGCAAATAAGACTTCGGTCATCCGTCGGGCGTCGGCTTCAAACTTCTTCGCTTCCGCGGCGGTGTAACCGTCGCCGAGAATCAGGAAGTCGACTTTGTTTTCCGGCTCGCCGGCTTTTTGAATCGTTATTAGCCGCGCGGGCGCCGCCGGCTTGGAGCGATCGATAAACTGGCCGGTTGGATCGATCGTCGTTGTCCAGATATCTTTGAAAACGTTTTTGGCGTCCCGTTTTTGGAGAATAATAGTCACGGGCACCGCCGGCGCAGGGAAGCGCAATGACTCCTGAAACGTGCGCTTGGTTGACTTCGCTTCGTCGGTCGTTTCCCACTCGCCATAGATCGACGCGAACCCGCGCGAGTAGAGAAGCTGTTTGGTTTTCGCGTCGCGTACCTCGAAGAAATACTTGCCGAGGTTCGAGGCGTCGAGGGCCTGCGACGGATGGCCGGGCCACGGCAATGGCTCAATCACGACCCGGTCGACGCTGAATATCTCCTGCGAAGCATCGCCGGTGTGGTAGTAGTCGAGTCGCATGGTTTCGGCGGCGAAGGCGGTGCTTGTTAAGAATAGAACGGCGACAAAAGCAATTAATGGTCTGATTATCATAGGGTCGGATGATACACTATCAAACCTATGGCGAGTGTCCTTGAGATCATTCCGCTCGGCGGGATCGGCGAGTTTGGGATGAACTGCATGGCGGTACGTTACGGCGACGAGATGCTAATTCTCGACGCCGGGATGGGCTTTCCGGAGGAGACCGCGTACGGCGTCGATGTTTCGATTCCGAATTTTGGTTTCCTCGACGACTACCGCGACGCCATCACCGCCATCGTGCTTACGCATGGTCATGAAGACCATCTCGGCGCGCTGCCTTACCTGCTCAAGAAATTCAACGTTCCGGTTTACTGTTCACACTTCACCGCAGGCCTAGCGGAAAGCAAACTCGAAGAACACGATCTGCTCGACGACGTTTTAGTCCATCGTGTCGAGCCGCGCGACGTGGTGGACATCGGCGTTTTTAGCGTCGAGTTCATTCGCGTTTCGCATTCACTGGTCGACTGTTTCTCCCTCGGCATCAAGACGCCCGTTGGCACGATCATTCATACCGGCGATTACAAGGTCGACGAGACACCGGTAATTGGCGAGCCAATCGATCTGCGTTCGTTTCGGCGCTATGGCCAGGACGGCGTGCTGGCGTTGCTTTCCGACTCCACTAACGCGACCGTTCCGGGCCGCACGCCGTCAGAGCGCGCGGTCATTCCCGCGTTTGAAGAGATCTTTTCCGAAGCAAAAGGCCGCATCATTGTCGCGGCGTTTGCTTCGTCGATTCATCGTTTGCAGATCGTTTTGGACGTCGCGCAACAGTTTGACCGGCATGTTTGTGTGTTGGGCCGGTCGATGCAGAAGAACGTCGAAGTGGCGGAGCGGCTCGGTTATCTCGACATTCCCGACGGGCTACTGGTTTCGTTGAACGACGCCAAGCTGATGAGCAATCACGAGGTTGTGTTTCTTGTTACAGGTTCGCAGGGCGAGTCCCGGGCGGCACTGTCGCAGATGGCGACGCAGAGTTACAAGGGACTGATGATCGAAGAGGGCGATACGGTCGTGCTTTCGGCGCGCATCATTCCGGGCAACGAGCGGCTGATCTCGCGGATGATCGGGTTTATCTACAAACGCGGCGCAAACATCATCGAGGAGAAGCGGCGGCTCGTGCATGTCAGTGGACACGCATCGCAGGAAGACATTCGCATCATGACCGAGGCGGTACGGCCCAAGTTTGTTGTGCCGGTGCATGGTGAATATCGCATGCTTTTCCGACACAAGGAGTTTGTCAAAAACCATCTCGGCTACGCGGAAGAGAACATCATCCTGATTGAGAATGGCGACGTGCTGGAGCTCGACGGCGAGCGTGCGGTCGTAGTTGATAAGCGCGAGATCGGGCGCACGTTTATAGACGAGAGTGGCTTTGAGGAGATCGATAGTGAGACCGTGCGCGAGCGGAAGCAGTTGGCGTACGAAGGCACGATCACGGTGGTCGTGACGATCGATGAAGAATCGGGCGAGTTGCAGGACGAGCCGCGCATCCTGGCGCGTGGCGTGCGCGGTTTGGGAACCAATGGTTTTCGGCACAGCGCGTCGAATGGAAGTTACCTGCTGGCTGATGCGAAACGAGTGGTGACCGCGTCGATCGCCGGTGCTTCGCGGCAGACGTTGGCCGATGAGAGTTTGCTGAAGGAGCACGTGCGCGTGGAGTTGAAGCGTTTCATTCAAAAGCAGACCGGTGCGCGGCCGGTGATCATGCCGATTATTGTAATGGTTTAGGGACACGGACTTACACGGACCAACACTGACAGGCAGTCATTTCCGGTCCGTGTTTGTCGGTGTAGTCTGTGGCAAAAGAATTGAGCTCACGACACTGGAACAAAACAGTGATGATTACCGGAGCGTCGTCCGGGATCGGGAAGGGTCTGGCCTTGGAGATCGCGGCGCGGGGCGGACGGCTCGGTCTGCTCGCGCGGCGTGAAGACGCGCTCAACGAGATTGTCGAGCAGATCAAGACGCAAAACGGAAGGGCGATCGCGGTGAGTGCTGACGTGCGCGACGCGCAAGCAGTGCGAGCCGCCGCGGACAAGATTCGGGCTGAGCTTGGTCCAATCGACGTGATGATTGCGAACGCCGGCATCGGCACTTCAAACCACGCTTCACAACTGAACCCGGAACGGGTCGCGGAAGTGATTAATATCAATGTGCTCGGCGCGGTCAACAGCGTTGCCGCGGTGACACCGGAGATGGTCGAGCGCAAGAGCGGACAGTTGGTGGCGATCTCGAGTCTGGCTGGCTATCGAGGCTTGCCGAAGTCGGCAGCGTACTGCGCCAGTAAGGCGGCGCTCTCGTCGTTTTTTGAGAGTTTGCGTATCGATCTGCGCGGTACTGGCGTGACGGTTTCGGTTATCTATCCCGGATTCATCAAGACACCGTTGACTGCGGGCCGGCAGGCGAAGATGCCGTACCTCATGGAGCTCGATGAGGGAGTTGAAAAGATTCTGAACGCAATTGAGAAAGGAAAGAGGAGTTACGCCTTTCCCTGGCAACTCGCGACCATCGTGCGCACGAGCCTCGTTATGCCCGCTGCGATATACGATTGGATCGCAGAAAGAAACTCATTTCGCGAATGACCATTCTGCAAGCTATCTTCCTTGGCCTGGTGCAGGGCCTGACCGAATTCATTCCCGTTAGTTCAACCGCACATCTCGTTTTTGCCGCTCGCCTCGTTAATCTTTACGGCGGCGCTGACAAAACGCTGCAGGCGGAACAGACTACCGCCACTATTGCTGTGATTCAACTCGGCACGTTGCTGGCTGTCCTGGTTTATTTTGCACGCGACATCGTCAACATCCTGCGCGCGTTTGTCGGCGATCATATGGCGTGGATGAAGGGCCGTAGTGAGCCGGGTAGGCCAATACTCTCGCATGATGCGTGGCTCGGCTGGCTTGTGATCATCGGGTCGATCCCGGTCGGGATCGTCGGGTTGTTGCTCAAGAAACAGATCGAAGGACCGTTTACGAAAAACCTGTGGGTGATCGCGACGATGATGATCGTTGTCGGACTGTTGCTGACTGTGGCGGAGTTCGTCGGGAAACGGGACCACGGGATGGATCGGTTGCGTATCAAGGATGCGCTGGCGGTCGGTTCGGCGCAGGTGCTGGCGTTGATTCCGGGATCGAGCCGGTCAGGTTCGACGATCATGGGCGGGTTGTTTGCGGGCCAGACGCGCGAAACGGCGGCGAGGTTTTCGTTTCTGTTGTCGATTCCGGCGATTGCGGCGAGTGGACTGCTGGAGTTGAAAGAGGCGATTGTGAAATTACCTCAGGATAGTTACGGCGCTCTGGCCGTCGCGACGTTCGTGTCGGGAGCAGTGGGATATGCGTCGATCTGGTTCCTGTTGAGATTTTTGCGCACACACTCGACCGGAGTGTTTATTATTTACCGTGTGCTTGTCGGCGGGTTGATCTTGGCGGCCCTGTCGGCGGGATATATATCGGCGAGTATTTAGGCCACGGACGACACGGATAAACACGCAAAGGGTGGTGATTTGAATGGATCAGCGACCTCGAAGCCCTAGAGTGCCGGTTGAATTTCCGTTGGAAGTTGAAGGCACGGACCACACGGGCAAATCTTTTCGGGTTAAGGGTACGGCGGTGAAGATCAGTCACGGTGGCGCCACGATTATCGTCGACGTCGACGTTCCCGTCGGATCGCAGGTGATACTGGCTCAGGCCTCAGGTGCTAAACTGGTGGCTGAAGTAAATGGTTCATGGGTAGATGATCTGGACGGCAAGCGTCGCATCGGTATTAGGCTCCTCGACGCAAACGGCTGGTTTGGCGGATAGATCAAGAGCAATGAAAAGCAATAAATGAAAGCCAAACGGTGGAACGTGCGACGGCAGAACGCGGAAGCCGCCGCCTCGCTCGCACGCGTTTTGGGTGTCTCACCAATCCTGGCTGCACTCCTCATCAATCGCGGTTACGCGGATGAACATGCCGCGCGCGCCTTTCTCTCACCCAGTTACGACCAGCTACACGAACCTTATCTGATGCTCGGCATGCGCGAAGCTGTCGCGCGTCTGAAACACGCGATCGAGACGCAAGAGCCAGTGCTGATCTACGGCGACTACGACGTCGACGGCACCACCGGCACCGCCATCCTGCTCCGCGCGCTAAAACTGCTCGGCGCAAAAACCGGTTTCCACATTCCGCATCGCTTCACCGAAGGCTACGGCATTCAGCAGCCCGCGCTCGAACGCGCCTTTGCCGAGGGTTACAAGCTGGTCGTCAGCGTCGACTGCGGCATTCGCGCACACGAACCACTTTACTGGGCGCGCGACCAGGGCCTCGACGTGATCATCACCGACCACCATTTGCCCGACGAAAACGAAGGCGCGCCGCCCGCGTTTGCGGTGCTCAATCCGAATCAGGCCGGTTGTGAGTATCCGGACAAGCATCTCGCTGGCGTCGGCGTCGCGTTCAAACTGGTTCACGCGTTGTTTCGCGAGTACGGGCGCGATGCTCAAGTGGCTGCGTTTATGAAGCTTGTCGCGATCGGCACGGTCGCTGACGTAGCGAAACTGGTGGGTGAGAACCGTACGATCGTCTCGATCGGTTTGAAAGATCTGGCCCGGGCGGCCAATCCGGGCCTGAAGGCCTTGATCGACGTTGCCGGTTGCGGAGACGGCAAGGGCATGACAGCATACGACCTGGGTTTTCGCCTCGGGCCGAGAATCAACGCCGCCGGCCGGATGGACGCCGCTCGTGCAGTGGTTGAGCTGTTTGATACGCGCGATTCCGTTGAGGCACGAAGACTCGCGGAACACCTCGACGCGCGAAACGAAGAGCGCAAAACGGTGCAGCAACAGATCATCGATCTCGCCATGGCTGAGCTCGGCGACGGTACGGAAGCAAAGGTCGCGGTGATCCAGGGCTCGGGTTGGCATCGCGGCGTGATTGGAATCGCGGCCTCGAAGATTGCTGAACGGTTGAATCGTCCGTGTGTAGTGTTGTCGATTGATGGTGACGTGGCCCATGGCTCCGGCCGCAGTATCGAGGCGTATCACCTGTTGAACGGCCTGACGGCGTGTGCTGACTTGTTTGAAAAGTTTGGCGGGCATTCACACGCGGCTGGCATCACGATTCGACCGGAGCGAATTGCCGAGTTTCGGCGGCGTTTGAATGAACACGCAGCGTCGTGTTTGACCGAAGAGGATCTGGAACACTCGGTGGCGATCGATATGGAATTGCCCCCCGAGCAGGTGACTTTTCAATTAGCGCGGGAGCTGCAAGCGCTGGAGCCGTTTGGGGCTGGAAATACGCGTCCAGTGTTTGTAACCAGGAACCTGAGAAATCTTTCTGAGCCGGTGGTGTTGAAAGACAAGCATTTGAAATTGCGATTGGCGGGGCCGCAGAACCGGCCGCTGGAGGCGGTCTGGTGGAACTGTATCGAAACACCGGGGCAAACGCCCGTGGTTAACGGCAGCATCGAACTCGCCTACGCAATCGAGCTTTCTGCGTGGAACGATGAATATCGCATGCAGCTCAACGTCGTAGATATGAGGCGTTCATAGTGTTCTCACTGTCTTTGTGTCTCTGTGGTTGACTAATAACCACGGAGCCACAGAGAGACAGAGCATGAATGAAAATGCAGGCACTGACACGTAAACGATCATTTGCGATTGGGTGGCGGGCGAGGGTGCCGCTGATCGCCAGG
>Ga0187894_10006338_pt1 | contig 11643 bp, 11 predicted proteins | sample GBC1701081metaG_FD_136650 | JGI IMG/M metagenome (GOLD analysis project Ga0187894, IMG submission 136650) | White microbial mat communities from a lava cave in the Kipuka Kanohina Cave System on the Island of Hawaii, USA - GBC170108-1 metaG ...
GAACCGGATCGTCTGCGCGCGCATCGGCCGGGTCACGGTCGCGTCCGTCTACGTCCCCAACGGCGGCAAGGACTTCGACGCGAAGATGCGCTTCGTCGAGGCGCTCGATGCCTTCGCGGCAAGTTTTCACGCCATCGAGGCACCGCTCGTCCTCTGCGGCGACCTGAACATCGCGCGCGCCGAGATGGACATCCATCCGAAAGAACGCAAGCCGGGCGGCATCGGCCAACGGCCGGACGAGCGTGCGCTGTTCGCGCGGCTGCTCGAGCGCGGCCTGGTCGACGTCGGCCGCGCGGTCGATCCCGAGAACGCCAACCTGTTCACCTGGTGGGCGCCGTGGCGCAACATGCGTCAACGCAACATCGGGTGGCGCATCGACTACGTCCTCGCCAGCGAGGCCATCCATCGCACGACGACATCGTGCGGCGTGCGGGCGGAGATCGGCACGAGCGATCACGCGCCGGTGCTGGCCGACTTCGCGGTGCCGGCCGAATGGCTGGAAACGCCCGTCCTGGCCGGAGCCGAAGGGGCGGCAACGACGCCGTGGCCCGCGTCATCGGTGTCGCCGCCGACGGTGTCGCCACCCGTTCCCGCGTCCTCACACGGTGGACGCGGCGCGACTGCCGGTCAACTTTCGTTGCTGACGTTCGACGAACCGGATCCGCCGTCCCGCGACGATCGCGAGGACGATCGCCACTGACCAGCGCACCTATGACCACACGCCGTCTTCGCCCGAGTTCCGGTTCCTTATCTGGCCTGACCGCCACCCTGGCCGCCGTCGTCCTTGGCGTGACGGCCTGTTCGCGCCCGCAAGACACGAGCATGACCACATCTCGCGAGACCACCGCTCCGGCCGCCGCCACGCCGACGGCGCGGGACATCCACTCGTACGCCGTGCCGCAGGAAGCGCGCGTCACGCACGTCGCCCTGGACCTGCGCGCCGACTTCACCGCGAAACAACTCAGCGGCCGCGCGACGCTGACGCTCGCCGTTGCGCCGGGCGCAACCAAGGTTGTCCTGGACACGAACGGCCTGGCGATCGATCGCGTCACCGACGGCAGCGACCGCGCGCTGCAGTTCTCGCTCGGCACCGCCGATCCGATCCTCGGCCAACCGCTCACCGTCACGCTGCCCTCCGGTGTTCAGCAGGTTGTCGTCCACTACAAGACGAGCCCCGACGCCGCCGCACTGCAGTGGCTCTCCCCGCAGCAGACCGCTGGACGCCGCCACCCGTACTTGTTCTCGCAGGGACAGGCGATCCTCACCCGCACCTGGATCCCGACGCAGGACAGCCCCGGCATCCGGCAGACGTACGAAGCGCGCGTCACCGTGCCCGCGGCGCTGCGCGCGGTGATGAGCGCCGAACAGCTCACGCCGGACGGCGTCGCGAGCGGCCAGGAGCGCCGGTTCGACTTCAAGATGCCGCAGGCCATCCCGCCGTATCTGATTGCGATTGCCGTCGGCGACATCGCGTTCCGGTCCAGCGGTCCGCGGACGGGCGTCTATGCGGAACCGAGCGTGCTCGATCTCGCCTCGTCCGAGTTCACCGATCTCGAAAAGATGGTCGGCGCGGCGGAATCGCTCTACGGACCCTATCGCTGGGGACGCTACGACCTGCTCGTCCTGCCGCCGTCGTTTCCCTTTGGCGGCATGGAGAATCCGCGCCTGACCTTCGCGACGCCGACCGTCCTCGCGGGCGACCGGTCGCTGACGTCGCTCGTGGCGCACGAGCTCGCGCACTCCTGGTCCGGCAATCTCGTGACGAACGCCACCTGGAGCGACTTCTGGCTGAATGAAGGCTTTACGGTCTACTTCGAGCTGCGCATCATGGAAGCGCTCTACGGCAAGGAGCGCGCCGGCATGCTCGAATCGCTCGGACGCAAGGAACTGACGGACGAAATCGCGCGCATCGGTGCGACGTCACCCGATACGCGGCTGCACATGGACCTGACGGGACGGAATCCGGACGACGGCGTCGCACCGATTGCGTATGAGAAGGGCGCGGCGTTTCTCAACGTGATCGAAGCGGCGGTCGGACGCGAACGGTTCGATCAGTACCTGCGGTCCTATTTCGACCGGCACGCGTTCACGTCCCTGACGACAGAGGCGTTCCTGCAGGATTTGCGGACGAACCTGTTCAAAGGCGACAAGGCGCTCGAAGACCGGATCAACGTCCAGGAATGGGTCTATCAACCGGGGTTGCCGTCCAACGCGACGCCGACATCGTCCGAGGCGTTCGCGAAGGTGGATCGTCAGGTGGACGCCTTCGCCAAAGGCGCGGCGGCGAACACGCTCGACACGAAGGACTGGGCGCCGCAGCAGTGGCAATATTTCATCGGCGCGCTACCCGCGATGTTGACGGCGGCGCAGGTCGCGGACCTCGATCGCACGTATCAGCTCTCGAAGACCGGCAACAGCGAGATCCTCTTCGCGTGGCTGCGCGTGGCGATTGCGCATCACTATCAGCCGGCGATGCCGGCGCTGGATCACTTCCTCACGTCGCAGGGACGCCGGAAGTTCCTGCGGCCGCTGTATGAAGACCTGATGGCCAAGGACTGGGGGAAGGCTGAAGCGCGCCGGATCTATCAGCGTGCCCGTCCTCTCTACCACGCGGTGGCGACGTCGACCCTCGATGCGATTGTCAAATGACCGCTGCGGCACGTTCACGAGAAAGCGCGGGGCTGCTGATGTACCGGCGTCGGCCCGGTGCCGTCGAGCTGTTCCTCGTGCATCCGGGCGGACCGTTCTTCCGCAACCGGGATGATGGGGTGTGGACCATTCCGAAGGGGCTCATCGAGGAAGGGGAAGAGCCTCTGGCCGCGGCGCAGCGTGAGTTCCAGGAAGAGACCGGCATCCCGCCGCACGGTCCGTTCGAGCCCTTGTCGCCCGTCGTGCAGAAGGGCGGCAAGAAAGTGTGGGCGTGGGCGTTCGAGGGCGATGCGGATCCGGCCGCCATCACCTGCAATACCTTCAAAGTGATGTGGCCGCCCGGGTCGGGGCAGTACCGGACGTTCCCGGAAGTGGATCGCGCCGGCTTTTTCACGCCGGCGCAGGCCCGGCAGAAGCTCAATCCCGCGCAGGCCGCCTTCGTGGAGGAACTGCTGCGGCTCCTGTCCACCGCGTCCTGACCATGCTCACCACCCACGTCTCGCGGCGCATGCAGGCGGTGCAACCGCCGGTGATCCCCATCATCGGCGACTTGATTCGATCCACGCCCGGCGTGATCTCGCTCGGCCAGGGCATCGTGTCGTACGGTCCGCCAGCGGCGGCGCTGCAGGCCGCGGCGCGCTTCGGCGGACGCCTCGACGATCACCGCTACGGCCCGGTCGAGGGCCTGCCCGATCTCCTCGACGCGATCGCCCGCAAGCTGGCCACCGAGAACCACATCCCCCTCGCCGGCCGGCGCATCATCGTCACGGCGGGCGGCAACATGGGGTTCTTCAACGCGGTGCTGGCGGTTGCGGACCCTGGGGACGAGATCATCCTGCTCTCGCCGTTCTACTTCAATCACGACATGGCGATCGTGATGGCGGGCTGCCGCACGGTCAGCGTCCCGACGGACGCGTCCTATCAGCCGCGGCTCGACCTGTTGCGGCAGGCCATCACGCCGCGGACGCGGGCGATCGTGTCCATCTCGCCGAACAATCCGACGGGCGCGGTGTACCCCGCGGCGACGGTGGATGCGATCAACGCGCTGTGCGCGGCGCACGGGCTGTATCACATCCACGACGAGGCGTACGAGTACTTCACCTACGACGCCGTGGCGCACATCTCGCCGGCGCGGCGGGCGGAGAGCGCGCCACATACGATCTCGTTGTACTCGCTGTCGAAGGCGTACGGCTTCGCGAGCTGGCGCATCGGGTACATGGTGATCCCGGACGCGCTCTTCGACGCCGTGAACAAGATCCAGGACACGAACCTGATCTGTCCACCGGCGGTGTCACAGGCGGCGGCGCTCGCCTGCCTGGAGGCGGGCCGGGCGTATTCGACGCCGTTCGCGGCGCAACTGGGAGACGTGCGCGGGCGGGTCCGCGATGCGCTGACGGCCATCCCGGACGTGTGTACCGCGCCGCCGGCCGAGGGCGCGTTCTACTATTTCCTGCAGGTCCACACGCCGCTGGAGGCGTTTGCCGTCGCCGAGCGTCTTATCAAAGAGCACGGCGTCGCCGTCATCCCCGGCAGCGCGTTCGGCCAGCAGGACGGCTGCGCGCTGCGGGTATCGTACGGCGCGCTGGACCCGGCATCCGTGGCGGAAGGCGTGTCGCGCCTGGTCCGCGGGCTGCGCGCGGTCGTGTCCGGATAGGGTCCGGATCGGCGTATCGCATCGGCCCGTTTCGGCATAAGCTGAGGGGGCTGACGCAGTACGGCTGACACACGATGGCGGACATCGCACGATGACTGAATCGTGCGGTGCTGAATCGCGTGCGGTGCTGAATCGTGCGGGGGCCAACGGACGCAGACGGAGTCAAGAGGAGGAGTCGGTCAAATGACCAGCAAAGCCATGTTCGGCGCGGGCTGCTTCTGGGGCGTGGAGGCCGCGTTCCGCGCAACGCCAGGAGTGGTCGATACCGCCGTCGGGTTCGCCGGAGGCACCACCGAGAACCCGAGTTACGAAGACGTGTGCTACCGGGACACCGGCCACGCGGAGGTCGTGCTGGTAGAGTTCGATCCCGCTCGGATCTCGTTCGAGCAGTTGCTGAATGTGTTCTGGGAGAATCACGACCCGACGCAGATGAACCGGCAGGGGCCGGATATCGGCACGCAGTACCGCTCCGCCATCTTCTATTTCGATGAGGAGCAGGCGCAGACGGCGCGCGCGTCCAAGACGACGCTCGACGCGTCGGGCCGCTTCCGCCGGCCGATCGCCACGGAGATCACGGCCGCGGCGCCGTTCTGGCGCGCGGAGGAATATCATCAGCGCTATCTGGAAAAGCGCGGACAGGCCTCCTGTCATATCTAAGCGTCGGACGCGCTGAACGTCGACGCGCGCATGACCACCGCGCCGGCCGGTGCCGGCGCCTTCGAGGGCTCCGCCCCTCAGAGTACCCTTCAAGGGATGCAACCAATGTTCACCACGTTCGTCTCGTCCACCGCCGCCCGCGCCGCCGTTGCGGTCCTCTCGGTCGTCACGCTCGGCGCCGGCGGCGTGCTCCTGGCCCGGCAGGCCACACAGCCCGCCAAGGCCAAGGCCCCGCAGACCGCCGCCGCGCAGCCCACGGCCGGCGCCGTCGACGTCTTCAAGTCGGCGACGTGCGGCTGCTGCGCGAAGTGGAACGAGCACCTCTCGGCGAACGGCTTCGTCGTCAAGAGCACGGACATGCCGGACATGACCGCCGTCAAGATGAAGCACGGCGTCCCGGTCAACCTGCAGTCGTGCCACACCGCGATCGTCTCGGGCTATGTCGTCGAAGGCCACATCCCCGCGGACGTGATCAAGAAGCTGCTCCGCGAGCGCCCGCAGGTCATCGGCATCACCGTCCCCGGCATGCCGGTCGGATCGCCCGGCATGGAAATGGGCGACCGCAAGGATCCGTACGACGTCCTGACGTTCGACAAGCAGGGCAAGACGACGGTCTTCGCGAAGATCAATCAGTAGGCCGGACACCAGCAGGCCAAACACCAGCAGGCAGGACCACGCGAGCGGACGCGCGAGGCGTCCGCGGCGTGGACGGCGGAAGGCCAGGTACACCACATCGGCCGACGCGAGGCGCGACGAGACGATCGTCGCGCGACGCGGGCCGATGTTTTTCTGTACGGGACGAGTGAGCGGATGATCCGGGACGCGAGCGGCTAGACGATCGCGCAGTTCACGGATTCGAGGTCCGGGAAGTCCGGATCCGGATCGATGCAGCGCGACGGCCGTTCAGTCGAGAACAGCGCCAGGATCGAATCGCGGCGGCGCCGGGCTTCCAGCAGGTTGTCGGTACCGAGCGACTGCCGGACGCGTTCCTGCCGCCAGCCATCGTGGATCAGCGTGAAGGCGATCCACCACAGGCGGCCGTTCTTCCAGAGGTGATGGTTCGGATTGTTCACGAACGCGCGACTCGCCGCGAGCGAGACGCTGATCGGACGGCCCGCGAGCGGACTCGAGGGAACGGATGCGCTGGACTGGAACTGAGTGGATGACATGATGTCTTCTTCTCCTTGCGCGCAATCGAGAACTGGCGCCTGTTGCTGAAGAAGACATCCGGAGGAGCCGGACAGAACTTCATGAGTTCCGCGGTGGACATAAGGGTTGCCTCGGCTGTCGCCGAAACCACATCTCCCCTCGGGGTCCCGCACCGCCGGTTGGCGTTGCAAGCCCGGAGAGAATGGCACCTTGGGATGTCCGCCCAGGTTGCCGGACCCGCCTTGTCTCTGGCGAGTCGCTCCGGATGTCTAACGAAATTCAGTCTACCCGAGCCGACTCGGCGACGCAACTGGGAAGCCGTGTCATAACCTGTTCAACGCGTCGAACCCATGCATTCGCCTTATGAGTCGACACGCGGTACTCGTCCGCCTCCCTGCAGCCGACGCGCTGACCAGGCGAATCAAGGAAGAATCGAACGTCATCCGTGGAGTCTCGATCGTGGGCGCGAAGATCGGGCGGAGGCCGCGGGAGACGATATCCGCGCGACCCTGGCTGGCGTCAGGCGGCCCCTGGCGATCTACTTGTGCTCGTACTCTTTCAGGAAGCCCTCGAACTCGCGCAGGTGCTCTTGTTCGTCCGTCAGGATGCCAATCACCATGTCCTGCGTGACGTAATCCACGCCTTCGGACGCCTTCACGATCTTCGTGTAGTGGGTGATGGCGCCGCGCTCCGCGTCAATCACGCCTTTAATGACCGTGGCGACATCGGTCGTCTTCTCGGGCGGCTGCAGCGAGGACTGAGACGGCTTGAAGGCAAAGCTGCCCGGCGTGATGCCCGACAACGTCTTGATGCGGCGCGCGAACTGCTGAGCGTGTCCCAGTTCCGCGGTCACATCGGCCATCAGGCTCTTCTTGATCTCTTCGGCGCGCACGCCGTCGGGATTCACCGAGTTGCTGATGTAGTTCATGACCGTTTCGATTTCCATCCAGTACGCGGTCGTCAGCAGCTCGAGGATCTCTTCACGCTTCTTCGCATCTTCAATGATCGGCATGCCGAATCTCCTTCTCGAATGTGCATTCGCTCTGCCGTTTCAACTACTGCCCCTGAAGCCATTGCAAATTGAAGGCCGGCGCCGCGCGCGTCGAGGTACGCGGCGTGTCCACGCGTCAGCAGCGGTACGGCTGTGCTCGCGCGGCGCGGCCGGCTATCATGGATGACGTCATGCAATTGCGGCTGCTCTTCGACGTCTCGCCTTTCGAGACCGCGCCGGCCGTTCCGCCCGTGAACGACGTCGCGCCGCGCACCGCCACGGCTGTGTTGCTGCCGGAGACGCCGCCGGCGCCGATACACTTCTTCCGCAGCCCGCGCGCGAAACGCTACATCCTGCGCGTCCTGGGCGACGGCACGGTGCGCGTTACGATTCCGCGCCGGGGCTCGAAGCGCGAGGCTGAGCGTTTCGCCGATCGCTACCGCGCCTGGATCGAGACGCAGCGCCTGCGCCGCGCGAGCGCGCCCGCGGGCACGACCGCGTGGACCGACGGCACGCGCGTGCTGCTGCGCGGCGAGCCGATCGCGCTGCAGGTCGCCGTGCACGGCGAGGGGCAGCGCGTCGCGTTCGCGCATCACGCGCTGACGCTGCCGCACCGCGACGCGGACGTCCGCGCCGACGTCATCCGCGCGCTGCGCCGCCAGGCGATCGCGGAGCTGCCGCCGCGGCTGCGGGCGCTCGCCGCCACGCACGGCCTGACCGTGACGCGCGTCAGCGTCCGCAATCAGCGCGCGCGCTGGGGCTCGTGCTCGTCCACCGGACGCATTTCCTTGAACTGGCGGTTGATCCAGACGCCGGATCGCGTGCGGGACTACGTCATGCTCCATGAGCTGATGCACCTGCGGCAGCCCAATCACTCGCGCCGCTTCTGGCGCCTCGTGGCCGATGTCTGCCCGGACTATCAGGACGCCCGCCGCTGGCTGCACGACCACGAAGGCCGCCTGCTGACGGACGCGTCCGTGTGACGCGCGGACGCGCTCATTCGCTCGACGCGTCAGATTTCACGGCGCGCGTCACGCCGCGCCGCGCGACGTGTCAGGTCTCGCTGCGCTCCAGCCACTTCGTGACGATCGGCGCTTCGTACGTCGCCATCCGGTCCAGCAGGCGCTCCGCATCGTCATCGACCAGCACCATCTCGCGGTGGCGCCCCCGGAGAAATCCGCTTTCGACCGCGCGATCCAACTGCTGCGTGAACGGATCGTAGTAGCCGGCGACGTTGAGCAGCGCGCACGGCTTGTCGTGCAGCCCGAGCTGTCCCCAGGTGAAGATTTCGCAGACCTCTTCGAGCGTACCCATCCCGCCAGGCAGCGCGATGAACCCGTCCGCGAGCCGTTCCATCAACGCCTTCCGCTCGTGCATCGTCTGGACGACGTGCAGGTGCGTCAGGCCGCTGTGCGCGATCTCCCGCGTGACCATCGACTCGGGAATGACGCCAATCACGCGTCCGCCCGCCGCCAGCGCCGCGTCCGCCACGGCCCCCATCAGCCCGACGTGCGCGCCGCCGTAGACCAGTTCGATCCCGCGATCCGCCAGCAGGGCGCCGACGTGCCGGGCCGCCGTCTGGTAGACGGTGTCGTTCCCGGGGCTCGATCCACAGAACACGGTCACTCGTTTCACGCTCTCCCCGCTTTCCCGGCCGCGCGGCAGGACGTCGGTCCGGCCTTCCGTCACCCCATCACGGACGTACCCGACCTCGGATCGTATATTAGAATCGAACCCGCACCGCCACACCCAAGGACTGTCCATGACCTCGTCCACGATGCCATCGAGCACGACCCGCTCTCCACACACAGGCACACGCATGATGCACACGCGCGCCCTGCCGCTCGCCCTCGCCGCCACGCTCGCGCTCGGCGTGCTCGCCTGCGGCGATCGACAGCCGTCCGGCACGGCCTCAACGTCTCCATCCGGATCCGCATCCGGACCTGCGACCTCGGAGGAAGCGACGCGGTTCGTCGAACAGGCTGACAAGGATCTTCTGGAGCTGGCCAACAACGTCAGCCGCGCGCAGTGGGTCGCGGCGAATTTCATCACGACGGACACGGAGTCGTTGTCCGCCGACGCGTACAAGAACCTGATCGTCAAGACGATGGAGCTGGCGAAGCAGGCGACGCGGTTCGACAACGTACAGGTGTCCGAAGACACGGCGCGGCGTCTGAAGCTGCTGAAGCTGTCGAGCATTCCGCTGCCCGCGCCGTCCAACGCGGAGGAACAGAAGGAGCTGACGACACTGGCCGCGCAGATGGAAGGGATGTACGGCCGCGGCAAGTACTGTCCCGAGGGGAAGAAGGACTGTCTCGACATCACGGCGCTCGGACGCGTGATGGCGGAGAACCGCAATCCCGCGGAGCTGCTCGACGCGTGGCGCGGCTGGCACGCGATTGCGCCGGAGATCAAGCCGAAGTATCAGCGCTTCGTCGAGCTGGGCAACAAGGGCGCGAAGGAGCTGGGCTACACGGACCTCGGCGCGCTGTGGCGGTCCAACTACGACATGTCCGCGGAGGACTTCGCGAAGGAGCTGGATCGCCTGTGGACGCAGGTCAAGCCGCTCTACGAATCGCTGCACGCGCACGTCCGCGCGTCGCTGTCGAAGAAATATGGTGCGGCTGTCGTCCCCGAGACCGGCCCGATCCCCGCGCACCTGCTGGGCAACATGTGGGCGCAGCAGTGGGGCAACATCTATCCGCTGACCGGCGTCCCGGCCCGCGGCCCCGGCTACGATCTGACGAAGCTGCTCGTCGCCAAGAAGACCGACGCGAACGGGATGGTGAAGTACGGCGAAGGCTTCTTCACGTCGCTCGGTTTCGAGCCGCTGCCCGCGTCGTTCTGGGATCGGTCGCTCTTCACCAAGCCGCGCGATCGTGAGGTCGTCTGCCACGCCAGCGCGTGGGACGTCGACAACGATCAGGATCTCCGCATCAAGATGTGCATCGAGATCACCGGCGAGGACTTCGTCGTCATCCACCACGAGCTCGGACACAACTTCTACCAGCGCGCCTATCGCAAGCAGCCGCTGGTCTATCGCAACAGCGCCAACGACGGGTTCCACGAAGCCATCGGCGACGCGGTGGCGCTGTCGGTGACGCCGTCCTACCTCGTCAACCTCGATCTGCTGAAGCAGGCGCCCGGCGCCGAAGGCGACCTCGAGTTCCTGATGCGCATGGCGCTCGACAAGGTCGCGTTCCTGCCGTTCGGCCTGATGGTCGATCAGTGGCGGTGGAAGGTCTTCTCCGGCGACGTGCCGCCGGACCGCTACAACGCCGCGTGGTGGGAATTGCGCCGCAAGTATCAGGGCGTGTCGGAACCACTGCCCCGCTCCGAAGCGGATTTCGACGCGGGCGCGAAGTATCACGTGCCGGCCAACACGCCGTACTCGCGCTACTTCCTCGCGCACATCCTGCAGTTCCAGTTCCGTCGCGCGATGTGCCGCGAGGCCGGCTACAAGGGTCCGCTGCACGCCTGCTCGGTCTACGACAACAAGGCCGTGGGCGCGAAGTTGAACAAGATGCTGGAGATGGGTCAGAGCCGCCCGTGGCCGGATGCGCTCGAAGCGCTGACGGGCGAGCGGCAGATGGATGCGACCGCGATTCTCGAATACTTCGCGCCGCTCAAGCAGTGGCTGGACGAGCAGAACAAGGGACGCACGGTCGGCTACTGATCGCCGCGTCCTCGCGGTCCCGACACGCGCCGCGGACGGCGCGCGGGTTACTTCACCCCGCGCGCCTGTCCCGGCAATTCGACTTTCGGAATCCCGAACTGTCCGCGCAGCGCGCCCAGCTTCGCGAGATCGATGAAGCCGACCAGATTGACGATCGTGAGCTTCTTCGGCTCCTGCGCCAGCACCACGATGCCGATCGGCTTGTCATTCTGCGTGCGCACGAAGACCCCGACCGCCTCGCCGTTCTGATCCTTCACGTCCACCACGCGGCTCCACCCCGGCGCCGTCACCTGCCGCACGATCTCGTCGACGTCCTTGCTGGTGTACGCACCCGCCGCGCCGAATTCCAGGCTCCGGACGTAGATGCCTTCCAATCCCTGCATCAGCGCCCGCACCGCCACTTCGTCTTCATCGTCTTCGTCCATGAACGCCGCCGCGAGCTTCAGCAGCCCCGCGTCCAAGGTGACGTTGACGTTGTTGGTGGCCTTGCTGGCCAGATGTTCGAGCGACGGGAATGTCACGCGTCCCGTCTGCGCCGCCGACACGACGGGCACCAGCAGCAGCGTCGCGGCGATGGTCCACACCGATCGCGGAAAGAGCTGAGAGAGTGTGTTCATGATCCGTTGCGTCCCCCCATGATGCGGTCTGGCACTGTGACGCCGTCTCGCGATCGTGATCTCGCGGGCTGTCCGCCGCGGCGCCCGTTCGCGTGTCGCGTCCGCCTTGTTACTCGTGTCCCGTGTGCGTGGACAATGCCGCGCGCACGACGTCCAGCTTTTCATTCGTCAACTTGAGCGCCAGCAGGACGTCGGCCCGCGCGCGTGCGCCGCGCGCCTGTTCCCGCTCATGCGCCATCCAGCCGAGGCC
>Ga0187894_10006339_pt1 | contig 11642 bp, 6 predicted proteins | sample GBC1701081metaG_FD_136650 | JGI IMG/M metagenome (GOLD analysis project Ga0187894, IMG submission 136650) | White microbial mat communities from a lava cave in the Kipuka Kanohina Cave System on the Island of Hawaii, USA - GBC170108-1 metaG ...
ATCCGACGCGCGGATGTCGCTCCTGACGGAGCTAGGGAGCATCATCCACCGCATACCTATAAACATTGCGCTCCTCCGGAGCGGGGGAACTTGTGTAGAAACCTTAGCTGTCGAGTTTGCGCGTCTTCTTCACTCGCTCATTGTCTGAAGTCGCACAAACCCGATGGTTCGCAGACCTCTTTCACTCGATCAGTGATGGAAGCAGCGCAAACTGGACAGTTTGCGCTACCCTCGCCAATGCGTTCGCAGGAAGCGAAGGCCGCCCGCGAACGAATTGCAAAGATTTGGGTAATGATGAGCTTTGGCGATCCCACAACTGCTGTTGGGGGGATTCGCGAAACTGTCCAACCTCATCCTGGCGCACATGACTCCCTGTACCATCCCCCAAGACCAGATCCGAGGCCGGGACCAAATGCGGTCTTTACGCTGTATGAAGATGACGGGACTAGTCATGTGTTCCGGCGCGGCCAATTCCGGCGCACGCGCCTGAGTTACACGATCGAGGCGGCGGGCGCGCTGTTTACGGCCGAGCGCGTGGGGGGAGAGTTGGATGCGCCGGCGCGCGTCTTGTGGCTGCGGTTTCATCAGGCGGCCGCGCCGTCGAGAGTGGAGGTCAACGGGGCGCCAATCGAGCGGGCGGCGGACGAGGCCGAGATCGAGCGCCGCGGGCGCGGGTGGCTCTATAACAAGGCGGATAAGAAATTGACGGTGCGGGTCACGGAGGGCTGCGCGACGCTGCGAGTTTTCGTGCGCGGTTGAAGAGTGAAGGGATGGGGATGACGGCGGCGCCTTCAAACATCATCAGGGATGCGGCGGTCGCGGGGTTCTACCGGCGGCGCAAGGCGCTTGTCGTGGGAGCAGACGGCTTTCTCGGCCTCAACTGCGTGGACGCGCTGCGAGCGTTGGGCGCCGACGTGTCAATTGTGTCACGGCGCGCCCGGCCTCGCGCCGGGGGTGGCGCCGGCAAGGTCTTCCGCGGCGATTTGCGCGATCGCAGTCTGGCGCGCGCGGCGGTGGCCGGACAAACGATCGTCTTCGATTTCGCCGGCGTGTCGAGCGCCGTCGCGAGCAACCGCGATCCGCTCGGACACCTCGACGCGGAATGCCGCGGCCAGCTCAATCTTTTCCACGCCTGCGCGGAGACCCCGGCGGCGCCCCTCGTCGTCTTCTGTAGTTCGCGACTCGTCTACGGCAGGCCGCAGTATCTGCCAGTTGATGAACACCACCCGCTCGCGCCGCAGAGCCTGTACGCCGTACACAAAATCACGGCGGAGCACTACTTGCACATGTTCCATCAGACTCACGGCCTGGACTCCTGCATCCTGCGCCTATCAAACCCTTATGGCCCGCGCCAGCCGCCGGAGGCGAAAGGTTATGGCGTCATCAACCATTTCATCCGCGCGGCGGCGCGAGGCGAAGCGATCAGGGTCTTCGGCGACGGGACGCAGCGGCGCGACTACATTTACGTCCACGACGTGATCGCGGCGGCGTTGCTCTGCGCGGCGGAAGCGGGTTGCCGCAACGAAACGTTCAACCTGGGCGGCTCGGCCGGCGTCAGCCTGCGCGAGGCGGCTCAGACGGTAGCGCGACTCGCCGGCGGGACGCCGGTTTACTTCGAGCCGTGGCCCGCCGATTACCTGGCCGTCGAGACCGGCGATTATGCGACCGACCTGACGAAATTGAGAAGTCGCCTGCGCCTACCGCCCGAAACGCCGTTCGCCGAAGGCTTGTGGAAGACGCTGAATTTTTACCGCGCGGAAGAAAGCGCGCCTGCGCGCTTGCGCGAGCCGATCGCGATCGGCTGCGCTCTTTCTGAAGCGTAATGGGAATAACGCGAAGATTCGTCGCTATGCGATGCCCTGAAATAATGAAAAGGCGGCGCGTGATGTACCGTAGATTGTCTAACCTGCGGGGGCTTCATTATCAAGCCGCCTGGTGGTAACTAAACGGCTCATTAATCGAGTCATCCGCAGGTTAGACAACCTACGGTACGTTTCGGAGGAGTCGTTCATGTCGCGGTGAGCGACGCTTAAAAAGAATGAAAATCAACCACGAAGAAACGAAGAACACGAAGAGGGAACAGAAAAAAACCTTCGTGCCCTTCGTTTCTTCGTGGTTGATTTTCCGAGGAGGTCGAACCCAATGCAACCAAAGTTAATATTATGGCTCGTAGCTTCACTCATCCTTTGTTTCGCATGCTTGCCGGCGGGCTGCGCCGCCGGCGTGAATGACGCGGCGGGCGCGCAAGACGCCGGCGCCGATTACCTGCCGCTCGCCGAGGGCAAGCAATGGGTGTTGCGCTCGAAGACAACTGACATTCCGATCACGTTCGAGGTCGTCGGGCGCGAGGCTGCGGCCTACCGCGTAAATTTTGACAACCCGTGGGTGAAAAGCGAACTGCTGCTCGTTCCGCGCGACCGCCGGGTCTACCTCGCCGAGGTGAACTACGGCGGGCAGCGCAAGGAGATGCGATCCCAGACCGTCTACTTTGATTTCGCCGCGCCCGAAGGCGCAAGCTGGTCGAACGAGATTGGGACAATGAAAATCGTCTCGCGCCGCAAGACAGTCAAAACGCCGGAGCGCGTCCATCAGAACTGCATTCAAATCCTGGAGACCAACCCAAAGGGCGATCAGTTGTTTTGGACCTTCGCCCCCAACGTCGGCTGGGTGCAATTCGGCGAAGGCGGTTGGGCCTTCACGCTCGCATCAATGGTTTCGGACCTGGCCGGAGCGCATGCGCCGCGGCGCGAAGAGACTACGGCGCCTGTGTTGCTGGCCCCGGCGCGGCGTTCGCAAGAGCCGCTATACATCGGTCTTTCGACCAACCCGTTCGCCAACCAGCCGATCAACGCGCAGTCGCTGACCGAACGCTACGAGCAATCGCTCGCGGCCGGCGTCACCTTCCTTTACATCAGCCCGAAGTGGAACGAGTTGGAGCCAAGCGCGGGGAGCTACAATTTCAACTCCGATGGTTTCGACGAGAAGATCCAACGCGCGGAGCGGGACAATCTGCCGGTCGTGGTCAACCTGCGCATCGTGGACACCAACCAGCGTTCGATGCCGCCCGATCTGGCCGGGCGCGCCTTCAACGATAGCGTTATGCAAAGCCGCCTGCGCTCGTTGATTGACGCCCTCGTGGCGCGGTCGCGGGGGCGCATCCGATGGATCATGATTGGCAACGAGATTGACGGTTATTTCGGCCAACGTAGCCGCGAGGTCGCGGCCTACAGTCAGCTATTCCGCGCCGGCGCCGAGCGTCTCAGGCAATTGCAGCCCGGCATTCAGGTGAGCGCGACCTTCACTTTTGACGGACTCGCCCTCGCCGGCTCGACGCTCAAGCCGCTCACCGACCAATGCGATTTCCTGGCGGCGACCTACTACCTGATCAGGCCCGACTTTACGACGCGTGATCCGGGCGCGGTCGAGGGTGATTTCCAGCGCATGATCAGCGTGGCCGGCGGCAAACGGATCTTGCTCCAGGAGGTCGGTTGCCCCAGCTCGCCCATCAACCGTAGCTCGGAGCAGAAGCAGGCGCAGTTCGTCACCAAAGTCTTTGATAGTCTAAGCGCGCACTCCAATGATTTCATCGGGGCCAACTTCTTCCTGATGTCCGATCTGCCCGACTGGATGGTCAACGAATTCGCCAGGTACTACTCGTTCGGGAACGTGGAAAGCTTCAAAGCTTATCTGCAAACGCTTGGCATGTTCGACGGGCAGGGCCGGCCCAAACGGAGTTGGGAAGTCTTCCGCGACCGCACGCCACAGATCAACACGCCGCGCTGAGGTCAATGGTATTAACCAGTCCGGCAAAGATTTTGAGGTATTTTCATTTTCCATTTTCCACTTGTCATTTTTCATTTGTCATTGCCGGAGTTGCGACCACCGCACGCAATGACAAATGAAAAATGACAAGTGGAAAATGGAAAATGAAAAACGATCACGCCTCAGAATTTTTCCGTAAGCGCTTAAGTTAGCGAGTCAAATGGTAAGGTGAAGTGAAGCGGAGTCTGTTCGAAGTGTTTTGCGTGGCGGCCCCCAAGGTCATCGGGGGCGTGGGTATGGTGGCGCTCAATGCCCTCCTTATGCGCCACTTCGCGCCGGAGCAGTTTGGCGCCTATGCGCTATGTCTGGCCGGCGCGACGCTGGCGGACGCGACGATCGGATCGGCGGTTGATCTGGGCGTATTGCGCCTCGCGCCTCATTATCGCGCGACCGACCCGGAACGCGCGGCGCGTCTCCAAAACACGGCGATCATCTTCAAACTGGCGGTTTTTCTCGTGGTCTGCGTCCTGCTTGCCGGCGCGCTCCTGCTGGTCGAAAGCCGAGTAGACGGGCGCCCGGCGCCGGCGGGGATACGCTCGCTTTTCGCGCTCGGTTGCGGAGCGGGTCTGGGGCTGCTGCTGCTGCGTTCGGCGCAAGCCCAGTTCCAGGTCGAAGGCCGCTTCGCGCATTACGGGCTGTGCGATCTGCTCCAACATGCGGTCAGGTTCGGTGGCGTGGCTGTGCTGATCGCCGCCGGCGCCCTAACGCCGGGCGCGGTACTGAGCCTGTTCGCCATCGGCCCCGCCGCGGTGGTGGCATGGTGGGTGATGAGGCGGCGCAGCACACTCTCCGCCGCGCGGCTCTTCGACACCGGGGCGCTCGGCGAGTTGCTCCGATTGGTGAAGTGGTATTTGGTGACCTTCTGTCTGGCGTCAGCGCTTGGCCGGTTGGATGTTCTGCTGCTGTCGAGTCTGGCGGGCGCTGCGGAAGCGGGCATCTTCTCAGCCGGACAAACCTTCGCGGTGGTTCCGCAGTTGGCCGGCTCTTACTTGGCGGTCGTCTTCGCCCCGCGCGTGATCCCTTACTACCACAGCGGCCGGCTGCCGGCTTTCTTCGACCGCTTCCAGGCGGCGATCATCGGATGTTGTCTGGTGACCTATGCCGTGGCCGGGGCCGCGGTCGGGTGGGGCGGGGCATGGCTGTTGCCCGCTTCATTTGCGCGTTCGGCAGGCGTGATCCTGACGTTGCTGCCTGGAACCTTGGCCGGGCTGGCGACATTCCCGCTGACGATCACACTCATTATGTTTCTACGCCCGCGCTTTCTCTTCCTGATGGACTGCCTGGTCTTCCCGCTCATGGCCGCGCTCTACTTCGAGATCATTCCACGCCACGGCGCGGCGGGCGCGGCCCTTGTAACCTCTACTTTCAGCGTCATCAAAGCGCTCATCGCCTTGGGAGTCGCGCGGCGCTGGGCGCGCCTTTCAACACTGACAGAGGGACGGGGCGACGGGGCGACGGGGCGACGGGGCGACGGAGCGACGGGGCTTTAATTGGCCTCTCCCTCGCCCCATCGCCCCATCGCCCCGTCGCCCCATCGCCCCATCGCCCTGTCTCTCTGTCCGAAGCGCACTGTCAGCGAACCGCGAATCGCGCTCGCAGCTTCGCCGTCTCGTCCCGTCTGTCCCCGAGAACGGCTCCGCTACGGCGAAGCCTCCGGTCCGCGATCCGCTGACAGCTTTGTTCGGGGTAAAAGCGGGATATGCCCTAGCTCCCTCCTTTTATCCCGCCGGACTTACCCCGAAATCTCAACGACAACTACATGTGTTGTTCGCCGTGCCGCTGTCGTTGATCAAGAAGAAGGGACCGATTATCGAAAGCCTGATCACCGCGCTGCCGGCGTTGCGCGGAGCGACCGGACCCATGTCGAGAACCGCAAATACTTTCGAATCACGCAGCGTCAGGAAATTGCCTGAGCGGCTCGTGACGCCTCTGCCGATCAAAGTGAACCCGCCGGCGCCACATCTGGTGAATTGGTAATCGCCGGTGCAGGAGTCGAATTGCAGGCTGTCGCCGGTCCGGTCGTCCTGGAGACAGACATCAAAGCCGGCGCGGCGCGAAACACCGCCAATCGCGATCGAATGAACCGTTTCATTCACGCCGATGGCGCCGATGGGCGTCGCCGCTCCCGTCGCCAGGTTGATGGTGAAGAACTGCGATTGATTGGCGCCCGGCGTGGTCAGTGAAGCGAACGCCGCGTTGCTGGGCGACGCGATGTCGAAACCGGCCGAGCCGGTCGTCATCACGCCGAGCGGGCCGACGGTGAAGAGTTGCCCGGTGTTCGGCGATACCGGCGAACCTCCGACTGAACCTTGTCTGACGAGCGCGCCCAGGTTCGGGTTGACGCCATAAAGCGTGGTCGTCGTCGCGCCCTGGAAACTGTTGGTGTAAGCCGCGCCGACGACACCCGGATTCCGCCCGGCGTTCGCGTCGCCCGTGGCGAAAGCTAACGCGCCGTCCACGCCCGCGACCGCCCCGTTGTTCGGATTGAGCCGCAAGTTCTGACCGGTGTCGCTGACCACGCGAATGCGGTCAGGCACGGGGTTGAAATCAACGCCGAAATTAGCCCCGTTCAGCGCGGGACTGAAAGGCGCAACGTTGACTGGGGCAGCATTCGCCGTAGCGGGGTTGATGATGTAGAGACGATTGGCCGAGCTTAAAGCGTAAAGCTGCCCCGTGGCCGGACGGAAATCAATGCCGGTGACGGTTTCACCGCGCGCCATTCCGCCGATGACGCGCGAGCTGTTGATCACGCCCGGCGTCCCGGCGTTGAAGCTGATCAGCCTGTCGCTGGACGTGACGGCGAAAACATTGGGCGTGCGGACTTCAATCGCGATGTCGCGAATGATGTCGCCGCCGATGGCGCCGATAAGCGCCGCCGCGCCGGTCGTCAGATTGATCGCGTAAAATTGCGTGGCCTGGCCGCCCGGCATGTTGAACGAAGCGAAAGCCGCGCCGCTCGCCGATGAAATGTCGAAACCGACGAGGTCGTTCGGATCGACACCGAGTGAACCGACCGTGAAGAGTTGCCCGGTGTTCGGCGATACCGGCGCGCCTCCGATCGAGCCTTGAGTCACGAGCGCGTTCAGACTGGAATCAATGCCGTAAAGCGTGGTCGTCGTCGCGCCAAGAAAACTGTTGGTATAAGCCGCCCCAACGACGTTCGGATTCCGCCCGGCGTTCGCGTCGCCCGCGGCGAAAGCCAACGCGCCGTCCACGCCCGCGACCGCCCCGTTGTTCGGGTTGAGCCGCAAGTTCTGATCGGCGTCGCTGATCACGCGAATGCGGTCGGGCACGGGATTGAAATCAACGCCGAACGAGACGCCGCTCAAAGCCGGATTCAAGGGCGAGGCGCCGACCGGCGTCGCAACGCCATTCATCGTGTTGATGGTATAGACGCGGCTGGCGTTGCTGAGCGCGAAGAGCTGTCCCGTTGCGGGCCGGAAATCAATGCCGACGAGGTTCTCGCCGGAGCCGAGGCCGGAGATGGCGCGCGAACTGTTGATGACGCCCGGCGCGCCCGAGTTGAAGCTGACCAGTCTGTTGCCGGCCGTAACCGCAAAGACGTTCTCAGGCTGAACCGCGAACGCGATGTCGCGGATCAACCGCCCTCCACCGATCGCTCCGACCAGCGTGGCCGCGCCGGTCGCCAGGTTGATTGTGTAAAGCTGTGACGCGTTTGCGCCCTGTGGCGTTAACGAAGCGAATGCGGCGTTCGTCGCCGGCGCAATGTCGAACCCGACCAGCCCGGTCGTGTCAACATTGAGTTTGCCGACAGTAAACAGTTGCCCGGTGTTGGGCGAAACCGGCGCGCCTCCGATCGAACCTTGCGTTACCAGCGCGTCGAGACTCGAGTCAATGCCGTAAAGCGTGGTCGTCGTCGCCCCCGCGTAATTGTTGGTGTAGGCCGAGCCGGTGACGTTCGGGTTCTGCCCGGCGCTGGCGTCGCCCGCGGCGAAAGCGAGCGCGCCGTCCACGCCCGCGACCGCCCCGTTGTTCGGGTTGAGCCGCAAGTTCTGATCGGCGTCGCTGACCACGCGAATGCGGTCGGGCACGGGGTTGAAATCAAAGCCGAACGATTGGCCATTCAAGGCGGGGGTGAACGGCGTGTCGCCGACCGGCGCCGCAACACCATTGGTCGGATTAACCGTATAAAGACGGTTGGCGTTGGTCAGCGCGTAAAGCCGCCCGTTGGCTGGACGGAAATCAATGCCGACGACGCTTTCACCCTGCGCCAATCCGGTGATGAAACGCGCGCTGTTGATGACGCCCGGAGTTCCGGGATTGAAGTTCAACAACGTGTTAGTGACCGTGACGGCGAACATGGTCTCCTCAAAAGATTGTTTGGCCGCGCATGCGTTGAAGCTCGACAGGCCCTGATTCCTCCCCGGGACTGACTGAGCCGGGGTCGCGAGCATCGGCGTAATCGGATTGAGCGCGCAAAGTAGTACCAGCGTAATGGGCAACCATCGTTTGGCGTTCTTTTTTGATTGGGGTCTGTACATATATTTCTCCTCGATTGAGATCATCATTTCACAAGACACACTTCGAGAAGCCGGCCAACATCCATTTGGCCTGCAGGCTCCGTATTACTTTTTCCCAGAATTATTTTTGTCGTCGGTCTAGGCCGAGAATCGGCGAGGCGCTTGTGCGCCCTGGACGTCGGGGATTCCGGGGAGCAAGTTGAGTTGAAGAAGTATTTTCAAGATCACCGCTCAGCCCAGACTACGGGGGATTCGCCTGGGGAGATTGCCAGAGCCTGTTGAATATCACTCAAAAATTTCTCGCGGAGTTGTTGTTGATTTATTGAAAACTTGTTGGAGGAGCCATGAGCCAGTCAGAAAAACGTTACTACGAATTCGGCCAGTTTCGCATGGACCTTCAGTCGCGCGTGTTGCTGCGCAGCGCGAAGATCGTGCCCCTGACACCGAAAGCTTTTGACACACTGCTCGCCCTGGTCGAGCGGCGAGGCGAACTCGTCGGGCGCCAGGAGTTGATCAAAGCAGTCTGGCCTGACAGCCATGTGGTCGAAGGCAATCTCAACTCGAACATCTTCACGCTGCGCAAAGTGCTCGGCGGCAGAGAATGCAGCGACGAGTGTTACATTGCCACCGTGCCACGACGAGGCTATCGCTTCGCCGTGGACGTGCGGGAAGTGAGTGAAGCCAGATCACCGGGCAATGGCGCGGCGATCAGATCGCTGGCCGTGCTGCCTTTCAAGTTGTTCGGCGATGCGACAGGCGAAGCCTGGCTGGGGCTGGGATTGGCCAATGCTTTGATTACGCGAATAAGCTCTCTGCCGCGCCTGATCGTGCGTCCCACCAGCGCCGTGAGCAAATATACGGGGTTGGAACAGGACCCGCGGACAATTGGCCGCGATCTGGATGTGGGATTGATCCTGGTAGGCGGGGTTCAATGCGCCGGCGAGCGCATCCGCGTGACCGTGCAATTAGTGAACGTCGCGAGCGGCGCCCCGCTGTGGGCTGAAAAATTCGACGAGCGATTGACCGACATCTTCGCCGTCGAAGACGTCATCTCCGAGCGCGTGGCCCAATCTCTCACCCTCCGGTTGATGAACGAGGAACGAGCGCGTTCGACCAGGCGCGGCTCCGAAAACACCGAAGCTTATCAACTTTATCTGCGGGGAAATTGCTACTGGAACCAGCGAACCGCCGAAGGGTTGAAACAAGCCATCGCTTGCTTCACTCAGGCCGTCGCGCTCGATCCGCGGCTTGCGCCAGCCCACGTCGGACTGGCCGATTCCTACGCTTTGCTGGGATGCGCGCACGGAGAACTCCCGCCGCGCGAGGCGATGCCGAGAGCGAAAGCGGCGGCGCGAACGGCGCTGGAGCTGGATGAACAACTTGCCGACGCGCACACGGCGCTGGCCCTCACCCGCGCGCTTTACGATTGGGATTGGGCGGGCGCTGAGCGCGCTTACCTGCGCGCGTTGGAGATCAATCCGACGTATGCCACCGCGCGCCACTGGTATGGTTTGTGTCTCGCCTGGATGGGGCGTCCGGACGAAGCGCTGACCGAATTACGCTGCGCCCAACAACTCGATCCCTTCTCACCGATCATCGGCGCAAACGTGGCCTGGGCGCTCTACGCGGCGCGCCGTTACGACGAAGCGATCATCGAATGCCGGAAGACGATTGAGATGGCGCCGAATTTTTATCGCGCGTATGTTTATCTGGGCTGGGCGTACGAGCAGACCGGCGATTTCGAGGCCGCGATCAAGGAATTGCGCGCAGCGGTGGAGTTGCACGGAGGCGGGCCGGAAATCACTGGCCTAGGCCACACCTATGCGCGCGCGGGCCGAATTGACGAAACGCATCGGGTGATCGCCGAATTACGCCGCCGCGCCGCGCGAAGCTACATCTCGCCTTACGCTTTCGCCCTCATCTATGCCGGGATGAACGATCCGGACAATACTTTCGCCCATCTGGAGCGAGCATACGAAGACAGGACACACTGGCTGGCGTTCCTTCGAGTGGAACCGAGGTTCGACTCGTTACGCGAAGACGCCCGATTCATTGACTTATTGCGTCGAGTCCACGGTTGAGGATCGAGGATCGAGGGTCGAGGGTCGAGGTCGAGAGTAACTGCTCGGTCCTCCTCGTCCCGTAGGGACGGTTTGAGTTTAGGCAGGCCGTAAACGACCTGCCTAAACTCAAACCGTCCCTACGGGACGAAGAGAGCCGCAGCAGCTACGATAAAGAATCGTCTTACGAGTGATGACGCGATTTTCGATCCTCGATTTTCGATCCTCGATCCTCGCCCCTCACTTGATATTGAACTGAACGGTATTTGCCACCCAGCCATCAACATAGGCCAGGAGGTCGAGTTGGCCGCGCCCGGCCAAACTCGCTGGCAACTCCACGTTGATTTGATCCAGCCCGGCGAAATCGCCCTGCGCCCCGGCATAGATCGGCGTAAGCGGCGCGCCGCCCAATGTCACCTGCACGCGACTCAGATCGCTGCGGCCACGCAACCCGGTCCCGAAGAGAATCAAGAATACGCGGTCGCCCGGCGCGCTTAGGTCAATCGGATTGCTCGCCGATTCAAAAACCTGCTGGCCATCCGCGCGCGCGCGAAGGACGACGGCCGCGCCAAGTCCTTCGCCTGAAGCGTTGGCGGTAAACAGTCCCGGCCAGACTGTATTGACGCTGAGCGCTCCACGCGCCACCACGCTGCCATCGCGCAACACATCGATCAAAGCGGCGCCCGGCGCTACGCCGGCAGGGATCGCGTAGTTGATCTGCCCGGACGAAACGAAGAACAGGGGGGCCAGCCGCGCGACGTTTGCGCTGTCGGTCACCCGCACGCGCACGCCCGCAAGCTCCGTCGGCAGCGGAACGCTCGACGCCGGAGCCGTGACAGGCGCGAGGTTTGCGCCAAAGCCCGCGACAATCGCTTCCGCCGCCGCGACTTGATCCGGCGCGAAGCTCGCCGAGGAAACGCTGACGAACTCCGCCGCCGCCACGTTGTCCACTACCGCTTTGACCGCCGCTAGCGCGTTGAGCTTGCCATAACCGAACTTGTAACCGACCGCCGGCCCGGTGAAGCCGTCGTTGAGCGCCGTTCGTTGCAGGATGCGCGTGATCTGATCGGGCGCAAGATTGCGGTTGGCCTGCAGCATCAGCGCGATCGCGCCCGCGACTACCGGCGAGGACATAGAGGCGCCGGAGATGGCGTGATGGTTGCCGCCCGGACCTATCGTGGAACTGGCCGTGAAGGTCGATTTGTCAGACGACAAGGTAGACATCAGAAAAGTGCCCGGAGCGCCGATGTTCGGTTTGAGCCGCCCGTCGCGCGTCGGG
>Ga0187894_10006340_pt1 | contig 11641 bp, 12 predicted proteins | sample GBC1701081metaG_FD_136650 | JGI IMG/M metagenome (GOLD analysis project Ga0187894, IMG submission 136650) | White microbial mat communities from a lava cave in the Kipuka Kanohina Cave System on the Island of Hawaii, USA - GBC170108-1 metaG ...
TGCAGGATCACGGAGCCCTGGTCGGCCCAATAGCGCTGCAGCGCAAAAATCAGGTCCTGGAACGTGCGCGGAACGACGGATTGAGTACGCGACGGCATGCGGCTCCCTGACGCGGCAGGCCATTGATCCAAAAGGCCGCGAGTATACCCATCGACAAGCCCGGCGCGGCGCGCGCGACAGATACCGGATGTTGCGCTATCTTGGTGCAGATTCGAAGTAGGCCGAGCGCAAACGGAGGGGTTGGGCGTTCGATGCACGGAACCAGTGCAAAAGCCATCGCCATGCGCACTGAAACAGTGCGTCACCAGGCCTGACACGCTCGGAACCCATTGATTCTGCTCGAAACCGCTCTGGCACGAATTCTGCTCTGGCGATGGGCCTCGAGGCAGTCGCCACGGCCGTACGGCCGCACCCGCTGTCCGCCCAACAATTTCTACCGAAGGAGCCCGCGCTCATGACGCCCGCCGAAGTCCTGAAGCTGATGAAAGAGAAGGAAGTCAAGTTCGTCGATCTGCGCTTCACCGACACACGCGGCAAGGAACAGCACGTCAGCGTTCCCGGCCACGTCATCGACGACGACTTCTTCACCGACGGCAAGATGTTCGACGGCTCGTCGATCTCCGGCTGGAAGGGCATCAACGAGTCCGACATGATCCTGATGCCCGACGCCGCAACCGCGGTCGTCGATCCGTTCTTCGAAGAGACCACGCTGCTGCTTCGCTGCGACGTGGTCGAGCCGGCGACGATGCAGGGCTACGAGCGCTGCCCGCGCTCGCTCGGCAAACGCGCCGAGGCCTATCTCAAGTCGACCGGCATCGCCGACGGCGCGCTGTTCGGTCCGGAGAACGAATTCTTCATCTTCGACAGCGTGCGCTTCGGCAACGAGATGCGCGGCTCGTTCTACCAGATCGATTCGGTGCAGGGCGCGTGGAACTCGGGTAGCGAATATGACGGTGGCAACAAGGGCCATCGTCCGGGCGTGAAGGGCGGATATTTCCCGGTACCGCCGGTCGATGCGTTCCAGGACGTGCGCTCCGCAATGTGCCTCGCGCTCGAGGAGCTCGGCTGCAAGGTCGAGGTGCATCACCACGAGGTCGCGACCGGAGGCCAGTGCGAAATCGGCGTCGGCGCCGGCGGGCTGGTGAAGAAGGCCGACCAGGTGCAGATCCTCAAGTACGCCGTGCACAACGTCGCGCACGGCTACGGCAAGACCGCGACCTTCATGCCGAAGCCTCTGGTCGGCGACAACGGCAGCGGCATGCACGTGCACCAGTCGCTGCAGAAGGAAGGCAAGGCGTTGTTCGCCGGCGATCGCTACGGCGGTTTGTCGGATCTCGCGCTCTACTACATCGGCGGCATCATCAAGCACGCCAAGGCGCTCAACGCGTTCACCAACGCCGGCACCAACAGCTACAAGCGGCTGGTGCCCGGCTTCGAGGCGCCCGTGATGCTCGCGTACTCGGCGCGCAACCGCTCGGCGTCAATCCGCATTCCCTGGGTGTCGAACCCGAAAGCGCGGCGCATCGAAGTGCGCTTCCCGGATTCCAGCGCCAACCCGTACTTCGCGTTCGCCGCGATGATGATGGCGGGCCTCGACGGCATTCAGAACAAGATCCATCCGGGCGATCCGGCGGACAAGGATCTGTACGACCTGGAGCCCGAAGAAGCGAAGGACATCCCGACCGTCTGCCACTCGCTCGACATGGCGCTCGAGCATCTCGACAAGGACCGGGAGTTCCTCACCCGCGGCGGCGTGTTCACCAACGACGTGATCGACGCCTACATCGGCCTGAAGATGCAGGAGGTCACGCGCTTTCGCATGAGCACGCACCCGGTCGAGCTGGAGCTGTACTACAGCTGCTGATGCTCATGCGGCTGCACTCATCGTCGTGACCAGGACGGCGCCAGCCCCGCGGGAGGCGGCGAGGGACGACCCCGCCGCCTCCCTTCGTGCGCCAGCGCACACACGCGCACGGGCGTTTTTGTCTGACATGGCGTATCGGGCTATGCTCTGGTCCCATGCGCCGGTCACTGACATCGCTGGTATTGCTGACGGTCCTCGCGGTCGCGACGAGCTCGGCTGCGACGCTCTACCGTTGGGTGGACCGCGACGGCGTCGTGCATTACTCCGACCGCCCGCAACCCGGTGCCACGCAGGTCGAGTTGCAGAGCGCACAGACCTTCTCCTCGCCGGCGACGCCGACGACCGCGTCGCGGCAGTCGAACCGCGCCCAGCCGGCGGCCGTGCCGTACGAGAACCTCGACCTGTGGAAGCCGCAGGAGAACGAGGTCTACAGGAACTCGGGCAATCGCATCGACGTGCGGCTGCGCCTGGAGCCGGACCTGCAGCCCGGCCACGCAATCTGGCTGTACCTGGACGGCAAGCGCGTCGATGGTCTGCCGACCTCGGGCGAGGAATTCACCGTCGACAACGTCTGGCGCGGCACGCACACGCTGTACGCCATCGTGGCGGATCGCAGCGGCGCACCGGTGATGCGCAGCCAGAGCGTCAATTTCACGATGCAGCAGGCCTCGCTGCTCTCGCCCGGCCGCGCACGCCAGGCGGCCCCCGCGCCGGGTTCGCCTGCGGCACCCGCCGGGCCGCGCAGCAACTAGCGCATTCCCGTTTCCTGGCTGCGCGGCGGCCCGCCCATGGCCGTTGACCGCGCACGCCTGTTCGCCATGCCCGGGCTCGATGCGCAGGAGCTGCTCGATGCGCTGAGCACCGGCGTCATCGTGCTCGGCGACGAGCTGCGCATCCTGTCGATCAACTCCGCTGCGCAGAATCTGCTCGGCATGAGCCACAACCAGGTGCGCGGCCGCGGCCTCGGCGAGCTGCTGCGTGCGCCCGATACCTTCCACCAGACGCTGACGCGCGCACTCGTCAACGGCGAGCCCTGCGCGCTGCGCGAGGTGGCAATCCAGCCGCTGCTCGGCAGCGGCGAGGAACGCATCGCGGACGTATTCGCCACGCCGCTCGACGCGCCCCATCCGGCGCGCCGGCTGCTGGTCGAAGTGAGCGATGCCACGCAGCGCCATCGCATCACGCGCGAGAACGCGCTGCTCGCGCAGCTCGGCGGCAGCCGCCTGATGGTTCGCAAGCTGGCCCACGAGATCAAGAACCCGCTCGGCGGCCTGCGCGGGGCGGCGCAACTCCTCGAGCGGCAGCTCAAGGACCATTCGATGCGCGAATACACGGAAGTGATCATCAGCGAGGCCGACCGGTTGGCCGCGCTCGTCGACTCCATGCTCGGGCCGACGCGCTTCCCGCAGAAGGAGCCGTTGAACGTGCACGAGCTGTGCGAGCACGTGTATCACCTGTTGCGCAGTGAAGCCGCGGGCAGCGTGCTGATCGAGCGCGACTACGATCCGAGCCTGCCCGGAATGTCGCTGGATCGACACCAGATCATCCAGGCGATGCTCAACCTCGCGCGCAACGCGTTGCAGGCAATCGCGGGGCGTGGCCGCATCGTGCTGCGCACGCGAGTGCTGGTCGGCCAGAGCATCGGCTCCGTCCGGCATCGCCTGGTCGCCAGTATCCAGCTCGAGGACGACGGTCCGGGCGTGGCGTCCGAAGTACGCGACACGCTGTTCTACCCGCTGGTCACGGGCCGCCCCGAAGGTACAGGTCTCGGCCTCGCAGTCGCACAAGACCTGGTCACGCGCCACGGCGGCCTGATCGAGTTCGACAGCGAGCCGGGCCGCACGCAATTCACCATCCTGCTCCCCATCGAGAACGGCAATGGCTGAGGCACGCTCGCTGAAGGTATGGCTGGTGGACGACGACGCGTCCATCCGCTGGGTGCTCGAGCGCGCGCTGCGCCAGAGCGGTATGCATCCCAAAGCGTTCGAGCAGGCGGACGGCGTGCTCGACGCACTGCGCGCGGAGTCGCCGGACGTGCTGATCACCGACATCCGCATGCCCGGGCGCAGCGGGCTCGATCTGCTGCGCGAGATCCACGGCGCGCGTCCGCGCCTGCCCGTGATCGTGATGACGGCGCATTCGGATCTCGACAGCACCGTCGCCGCCTACCAGGGCGGCGCGTTCGAGTACCTGCCGAAACCGTTCGACATCGATCACGCGCTCGACCTCGTGCGCCGCGCCGCGCACCAGGGCGCGAACGAGGCACTGGCCGAGACGGAGGCGCGGGCGATTCCGGAGATCATCGGCCAGGCGCCGGCGATGCAGCAGGTCTTTCGCGCCATCGGCCGCCTGTCGCGCTCGAGCATGACGGTGCTGATCACCGGCGAGTCCGGCACCGGCAAGGAACTCGTGGCGCGCGCGCTGCATCGGCACAGCCCGCGCGCGGGCGGGCCGTTCATCGCGCTCAACACCTCGGCGTTCGCCGCGGAGCTGCTCGAGTCCGAGTTGTTCGGTCACGAGAAGGGAGCATTCACCGGCGCCGACAGCCTGCGCCGCGGGCGATTCGAACAGGCGGACGGCGGCACGCTGTTCCTGGACGAGATCGGCGACATGTCGCCGGCGCTGCAGACGCGCCTGCTGCGCGTGCTCGCGGAGGGCGAGTTCTACAGAGTCGGCGGACAGATTCCGATCAAGGTCGACGTGCGCGTGATCGCGGCGACCCATCAGGATCTCGAGAGCCGCGTGGCCGGCGGATCATTCCGCGAAGACCTGTTGCACCGTCTGAACGTGATCCGCATCGGCATCCCGCCGCTGCGCGAGCGGCGCGAAGACATTCCCGAGCTGCTGCGGCACTACCTGCAGGTCGCCGCGCAGGAGCTGGGAGTCGAGGCCAAGACGCTGGCGCAGGCCGCTGAGCAGGTGCTCGTCGCCAGCGATTGGCCCGGCAACGTGCGCCAGCTCGTGAACGCCTGTCGCAGGCTCACGGCGCTCGCGCCGGGGCGCGAGGTCAAGGCAGCGGACGTGCCTGCAGACCTCGGCGGTGCGACGTCGTCGGCGACGGGCAGCGGCGATTGGACGCAGATGCTGTCCGACTGGGCCGCCCGCCAGCTCGAAGCTGGCGCCGAGCGGTTGCTCGACGAGTCCTTGCCGCAGTTCGAGCGCACGCTCATTCGGGCGGCGCTGACCCGCTCCGGCGGCCGGCGCCAGGACGCCGCGCGACTACTGGGTTGGGGCCGGAACACGCTCACGCGCAAGATGCGCGAGCTCGGTATGGACGACTGACGCGTCGCCGGCAGCGCGCCCGGAGCGCGCTGCCGCAGGGCCGCCGTATAATCCGCGGCCCGTTTCTCCTCCGGCGGCCCCATGATCGACTTCGAGCGCTTACTGGAAACGGAATTCCTGGGCAACGACGTGCTCGACTGGGCGCTGGCGCTCGGCGCATTCCTGGTCACGTTCACCGTCCTGCCGCTGGTCCGCGGCTACATCGGCGCGCTGCGCAAGCGCAAACCCGTGCACCAGCACGCCGCTCTCGACCTCGCCGCCGTGCTGCTGTCGCGCACTTCGCGACTGTTCCTGGTCGCCGTGGCCCTCTGGGCCGGCGCGCAGTTCCTCGACATGCCCGCGCGTGCCGAGCGCATCGTCGATCGCGTGATGCTGGTCGTGTGGTGGCTGCAGGTCGGCCTGTGGCTGATGTGGGGCGCGACCTATCTCATCGACCGACGTCGCGGCGTCGACTTCGAACGCGCCGATCACGGCGCCGCCGGCTCGATCGACATCATCCATTTCGTCGTGCGCCTGGCGATCTGGGCGGTGGTGCTGCTGGTCGCCCTCGACAATCTCGGCATCGAAGTGACCACGCTGGTCGCGGGGCTGGGCATCGGCGGCATCGCTGTGGCGCTCGCTGTGCAGAACGTGCTCGGCGACCTGTTCGCGTCGCTGTCCATCACCCTCGACAAGCCCTTCGTGGTGGGCGACGTGCTGGCCATCGACAAGGACGTCGGCACGGTCGAGCAGATCGGCGTCAAGAGCACGCGCCTGCGCAGCGTCGACGGCGAGCAGATCATCATCTCCAACGCCGACCTGCTCAAGGCGCGCCTGCACAACTTCGGCCGCTTGTACCAGCGGCGCATGGTCTTCAGCGTCAGCGTGCGTTACGAGACGCCGCTGGAAGTGGTGCGCGCCATCCCCGGCCTGCTGGCGGATATCGTGCGCGAGCAGCAGCGCGTGCGTTTCGATCGCAGCCACTTCGTGCGCTACGGGGACTTCGCGCTGGTGTTCGAGGTCGCGTATTTCGTGCTCGACTCCAACGGCAACCTGGCTCTGGACATCCAGCAGGCCATCAACCTGCGGATCTTCGGGGAGTTCGGCAAGCGGGGCATCGTCTTCTCGTACCGCGAGCGGCAGCTGCCGCCGCCGGCCGAACGGGCGGACGACGATGCCGCCGGCGGTGAAGCCTAGCGAAAGCCCTGCTGGCGCCAGGCTTCGTACAGCACCAGCGCGACGGCGTTGGAGAGATTCAGGCTGCGGTTGCCGGCGAGCATCGGGATGCGCACCACGCGCGCTGCGTCGATCCCGGCGAGCACCTGCGCACGCAGGCCGCGCGTCTCCGAGCCGAACAGCATCGCATCGCCTTCGCGCCACTCGACGTCGCTGTAGCAGCGCTCGCCGCTGGTCTCGATCGCGAAGATGCGTGCGTCGGCTAGCGCCTCACGGCACGCGTCGAAGCTGCGGTGCACGAGCAGGCGTGCGGCATCGTGGTAGTCGAGCCCCGCCCGGCGCAGGTTGCGCTCCTCGAGATCGAAGCCGAGCGGCTCGATCAGATGCAGCGTCGCGCCGGTGTTCGCGCACAGGCGGATGATGTTGCCGGTGTTGGGAGGAATCTCCGGCTCGCATAGAATCACGTGCATGGCTGCGCAACCCGAAAACGTGCCGAACCCGCTCGCGGTCGACTTCTGCGGCCTCGAGTTCGGCTCGCCGATCGTGCTGCTGTCGGGCTGCGTGGGGTTCGGCGAAGAGTACACGCGCGTCGCCGGCTTCTCCAACCGCGACGTCGGCGCGATCGTCCTCAAGGGCACGACCCTGGCACCGAGGCTCGGCAATCCGCCGCACCGGCTGTGCGAGACGCCGATGGGCATGCTCAACGCCATCGGTCTGCAGAACCCCGGCGTGGCGCACGTGGTGGACCACATCCTGCCGACGCTGGATTTCACCGAGACGCGGTTCATCGCCAACGTGTGCGGCTCCACCATCGAGGAGTACGCCGAGGTGGCGCGACGCTTCGACGACTCGCCGATCGACGCCATGGAGATCAACATCTCCTGCCCTAACGTCAAGGAGGGCGGCGTGGCGTTCGGCAACTATCCGGAGATGTCGGCACGCGTAGTGGCCGCGTGCCGGCGCGTGACGCGCAAGCCCCTCATCACCAAGCTTTCGCCGAACCAGACCGACATCCGCGAGAACGCGCGCCAGTGCATCGAGGCCGGTAGCGACGCGCTGGCCGTGATCAACACGATCATGGGCATGGCAATCGACGTGCGCACGCGTCGCCCGGTGATCGGCAACATCCAGGGCGGACTGTCGGGTCCGGCGATCAAGCCGATTGCGCTGCTCAAGGTTCACCAGGTGTACGAGGTCGCGGGCCCGCGCAACATTCCGATCATCGGTCAGGGCGGCATCACCAGTGCCACGGATGCGATCGAGTTCCTGGTGGCAGGCGCCAGCGCGGTCGGCGTCGGCACCGCGCTGTTCTACGAGCCGCTCGCCTGCCGCAAGATCAACGCGGGCATCGCCGGCTACCTGCGCGAGCACGGCATGCAGAGCGTGCGTGAGCTCGTGGGTTCGCTGCGCACCGGCAAGGACACGCAGGACACGCCGCTCGCGGGTTGAGAGCGAGTTGCTACTGCTCGCGGGCCGGACGATCGTGACCTGCCCGGCAACGACCTGCCAGCCCTTCGCGCCCTTGCTGGCGACGCGGGCCGCAGCCACGAGCGCAACTGCAGACGTCGAGCGCACGGTCAATCCGCTTCCGGGCGGATCTCGCGCGCCATCAGTTCCTGCACTGCGTCGCGCACCGCGAGACCTTCGTAGAGCACGCGGTACGTGACGTCGCTGATCGGCATCTCGACCTGCTCGCGCGCAGCGACTTCGTGCACGGCGCGCGCTGCGTGGTAACCCTCGACCACCTGGTCGATGCCCGCGAGGGCCTGCGATACCGTCTGGCCCGTTGCGATCGCCAGGCCGAAACGCCGGTTGCGGGACTGGTTGTCGGTGCAGGTGAGCACCAGGTCGCCGAGTCCGGCGAGGCCCATGAAAGTTTCGCGCCGGGCACCGAGGGCCTCGCCCAGCCGCGTCATTTCCGCCAGTCCGCGCGTGATCAGCGCGATGCGGGTGTTCGCGCCGAAACCCATGCCGTCGGCGATGCCTGCGCCGATCGCGAGCACGTTCTTCACCGCTCCGCCGACCTCGACGCCGACGATGTCGGTCGAGGTGTATGCCCGGAAGTTGAGCCCGGAGATGCTGCGGGCGATGGCCGCCGCGAACGCCTCGTCGGGCGAGGCCACGGCAATCGCCGTTGGCAGTCCGGCGCCCACCTCGCGAGCGAACGTCGGGCCGGACAGCACGGCGATCGGCCAATCGGCACCGAGAACCTGACGCGCCACCTGACTGGGCAGCAGGCCAGTGTTCTGCTCGAAACCCTTCGTGGCCCACGCGAGGCGCATGCCGGGCTGCAGGCGGCCCCGCATGGCCTGCAGGAGTGGACGGAATGCGTGGCTCGGGACGGCGATCAGGACGTCGCGCGCGCCGTGCAGCGCGGCGTCGAGAATGCTTTCGACCTGCAGGCTGCCGGGGAAAGGTGAGTCGGGGAGATAGCGGCGATTGACGCGATCGCGCACCAGCGCCTCGAGCTGGTTGCCGTCACGTCCCCAGAGCCGCACCGGCCGCCCGGTGCGTGCGAACTGAATCGCCAGCGCGGTGCCCCACGAGCCGGCGCCGAGGACCGCGATCGGTTCGACGCCTGCCTGTTTGCGACTCGCCACCATGCTGCCACTGTCGTTTGAAATCGTGGAGGCGACCGTGTGGCCGGCGCCGCGCCGCGGCGCCGCGCGGTCAGTTGACCGCGGGAGATTGCGCCTGCTGTGCCTGCGCCGCCATGGAACGCTCGAACAGCGAGTCGAAATTCACCGGCGGCAGCAGGAACTGCGGGAAACCGCCCTGCGTGACCAGCTCCGAGCATGCGGCGCGCGCGTACGGGAACAGCACGCCCGGGCAAACGCTGCCGATGATCTTCTTCAGATCGTCCGGCGCGCAATTGCGCACCAGGAACAGCCCCGCCTGTTTCAGCTCGACGAGGTAGGCGACCTTGTCGCCGACCTTCGCTTCGACAGTGACCGTCAGCACGACCTCGCGCAGCTCCGGCGCGACTTCGCTGCTGGTGGTGTTGAGGTTGAGCGAGAACTTCGGATTCCACTCGGCGGCCGGGATGCGCGGCCCGTTGGGCGCTTCGTACGAGCAATCCTTCAGGTAGATCTGCTGCAGGATGAGCTGCGGCTGCTGGTCTGCCGGCGTCGCGGCGGGCGCTGCACCGGGCGTTGCGTTGTCAGTCATGACTTCTCCTTCACCAAACTGTCCAGTTCGCCCGATCGCTCGAGCGCATAGAGTTCCTCGTAGCCCCCGACGTGCCGGGAACCGACGAAAATCTGGGGTACGCTGCGCCGTCCGCTGCGCGCCACCATCTCGGCGCGCGCGTCGGCGTCGTCCGCGTCCACTTCACGAAACGCGATTCCCTTGCGCTCGAGCAGCGCCCGGGCCCGGGCGCAGTAGCCGCACCAGCCCGCGCTGTACATCACAACTTCCGGGGTCGCCATTGCCATTATTGCCGCATCGGCCGGCGCCGGCCCGCGATCACTGCTTGCCCTTGCCAGCGCTCGCGCCACGGACGAGCGGCAGATTCTCCTGTCGCCACGCGCCCAGGCCGCCCCGCAGGTTGAACACCTTCGCGAAGCCCAGCTTCGCCAGTGCGCGCGCCGCGGTGCCGCCCTGCATGCCGCTGTCGCAGCAGACGATGACCGGTTTCTCGCGAAATTTCTTCAGCTGCTCGGCGCTCGCTGCCAGCTCGCCGGGAGCGATGTTGCGCGCTTCGCCGATGTGCCCCGCATCGAACTGCGCCTTGTCGCGCACGTCGATGACCACAGCGCCCTGGTTCATCAGGCGGACCGCCTCGTTGGGCGCGACCGCCGCGAAGTCTTGAATTCGCGCGCGCATCTCGGAGACGATCACCACCAACAGCATCAGCACCGCGGCCGAAACCAGGTAGGGGTGATTGCCGGCGAATTCGAACAGTTGTTGCATGCGAACCTTCGGAAAAAGGGCCGCGAGTATAGCAGCGAAGTCAGCCGCTTACCTGTGGGCGCTGGCCCTCGCGGTCACGCTGGCGCATGCCGCGGACGAAGCCGGTACCGAGGCGGATCTGCGCAAGGTCAGGGCCCAGATCACCGAGCTGCAGAAGGCTATTCGCCGCAGTACCACCGAGCGGGACACCCTGGCGGCGCGCCTTCGGGACGCCGAGACCTCGGTCGCGGCCGCACGTCGCAAGCTCGACGAGACGCGTGCCGAGCGCAGCGCCAGCGAGGAGCGCCGGCAGGAGCTGGAGCGGGACAAAGCGCGCAGCGAACGAGTGCTGCAGGACGAGCGGGACGCGCTGGCGGGGCAGCTGCGTGCGGCCTACACGGTCGGTCGGGACGAGCACCTCAAGCTGCTGTTGAACCAACAGGACCCCGCGCAGCTCGGCCGCATGCTCGTGTACTACGGGTACTTCGGCCGTGCGCGCGCCGATCAGATCGCCACGATCCGCGCCGAGCTCGCACGCCTCCTGGAACTGGCCGCCGCGCTCGACGAGCAGACTCGCCAGCTGGCGGTGCTCGAAGAGCGGGCGCGTGCGGACCTTGCAACGCTGCAGGGTGCGCGGCGCGATCGCGGGCGCGTGCTGACCGAGCTCGACCGCAAGCTCAAGGGCCGCGTCGCATCGCTCGCGAAACTGCAACGCGAGGAAAGCACGCTCGAAAAGTTGCTCGCCGACCTGCGTCGCGTGATGGCCGATTTTCCGCTCACGAGCGCCGAGCCCTTCGAACGCGCGAAGGGCAAGCTGGCCTGGCCGCTGAGTGGGCGCCTGATGGCGGACTTCGGCCAGCGGCGCGCCGGCGGCGTCAACTGGCACGGCGTGCTGCTCGCTGCCGAGCGCGGTTCGCGCGTGCGCGCCGTGTACTACGGCCGCGTGATCTATGCCGACTGGCTGCCCGGCATGGGGCTGCTCACGATCCTGGAACACAGCGGCGGCTATCTGAGCCTCTACGGCCACAATGAGCAGCTGTTCAAAGCGGTGGGCGACTGGGTGTCGCCAGGCGATGTGATCGCCGCTGCTGGCGATTCGGGCGGGCGCGAGCAGACAGGCCTGTACTTCGAAATCCGAAAGGGCTCGCGTCCGCTCAATCCGCATCAGTGGATCAAGAAGCCCCTTCCCAAGCGGTGAGGCCGTGGGGCGATTCGAGCGCCATCGGGCCGACCACCACCATCGCGCCGTCCACCACCATCAGGCCGTCCACGGCCCTCAGGCGTCCCACCGCCGTCCCGCGGCTCACCTGGATTGAGACGTAAGTCCCCCTCCCGCAAACCGGGATTTGACGACGAAATGCGAAGCGCGTCCGCCCGCGCAGGGCTGCACTGAGAAGCCGGTCGTCCGGGCGCCGGCAGCGCCCGAAAAGTAAGCGAAATCCCGGCAAA
>Ga0187894_10006342_pt1 | contig 11636 bp, 7 predicted proteins | sample GBC1701081metaG_FD_136650 | JGI IMG/M metagenome (GOLD analysis project Ga0187894, IMG submission 136650) | White microbial mat communities from a lava cave in the Kipuka Kanohina Cave System on the Island of Hawaii, USA - GBC170108-1 metaG ...
GCTGACCATCAATGAAAACGCCGACCCTGACGTGCGCGGCGATATGGAACGCCATTTCAATCACGCCGTGCCCGAAAACGCGCCGTATTACGAGCACACCCTGGAAGGCCCGGACGACATGCCCGCCCACATCAAATCGTCAATCCTGGGCAGCTCGCTTTCGATACCGGTCGGGCGTGGGCAGTTACGCCTGGGCGCGTGGCAGGGAATTTATCTTTGCGAACATCGCAACGATGGCGGCCCGCGCCGGCTGGTGGCGACTTTGTACGGGAAGAGAAGTTGAAAAGCGCTCTCGCAAAAATTCCACGTGCGATTTCGGCGAGTTGTTGTAGAATGCCCCCGCTAAAACGATACCTCCCTGGATCAAAATTCCCCTGAAGCAAAACAGGTTTGAATCTCCACCACCTCTTCGCGAAGGAAGAGCCACATACCTGACACTTCCCCGTCTCTAAACCGCAACAGATTATCGGCTGTCCGTCCGCCGCGAACTGCGGCGCATGGTACGGCTTTGACAACAGGAGGAGTTGGGCATGAGGACCCCGTGCAAGCTTACCGCTTTACACAATCTGATCACCCGCAGTTCATCCGTTTTATCGAGACTTGTTGCGCTCGGCCTGGCGCTGGCGGTCGTGACGCTGGCCCTGGCCGCGCAGAGGCGATTGGCCGTGACGGCGCAGGAGCCGTCCGGAGGCCGCGCGCCGAACATTAATCTGGTTGAGATCGCCTCCGATCCGAACGGGTCAACCGGCATCGCTCATCATCAACCGACAAATTCACTGCTTTTATCTTCAGGCTCCGGCATGGAGTTGTTTGGAGCGGACGGCGCTCGCATTGCGCTTTCCCGGATCGGTGTTCATCAGGGCAGGCTTGCGTCCGTGCGAGAAAGCGGCAGCGGTTTTGTCGCTGGCGCCGTCTTTGCAGGCGCCGGCTCGCCCGGCGCGATTGTTCGCCTGTCGCTCTCTGACTTGCCCGATACGCCGCGCGCTCAAAGCTCGCAGAGTTTTTGGACTGTGTTGGAGGGAGAGACTGGGCTGGTAAGCGGTCTTTATTCCGGCCGCCGGAATTCGCCCGCGACTTCATCCGATTCATCCGATTCTTTTGGGGCTGTTCTCGGCAGCGATCTGATCGCGGTCACAACCGCTGGCGGCGTTTGGCGGATTGATTCGGAGGGCAATGCGCGGCGTGTGACGGCGATGATCACGGCGCGTTCGGATAACGCGGAAGAATCGCCGGTCTCTTTCGAAGCAGTGACATTGGCGCCGAACGATCCCGCGACATACGGAGCGCTGGCCGGAAAGATTCTGGCCGTTGCCGGGCGGCAGGGCCTGATCTACGTTATTGACTCCGGAGGCCGTGTTGAATCATTCGATCTCGGGATTCGTCATCTCAACAACCTTCTCCTTATTCCCGCGAACGAGAATCTCTTCGGCGTCACGATTGATCGGCGAACGGCCGGCCAGCCCAGAGATCAAATCAGAAGCCAGGGGACGATCTGGGGCGCGCCCGCCGCGGATTTCACAAGTGTGGTCGGCGACTTTCTCGTTACACAAACCGGGGGCGAGGCATGCCAGTGCCAGCCTGCGATCTGGCGTGTGCGGTGGAACGGCGCCGAGTTCGAGAAGACCAGGCTGGCCGAGATCGCGGACGCGCCTCAAGGAGTCGAATGGGGGCAGGTGACGTTTTCGCCGTTCGGCGCCGAACTGTTCAATGAGACGCCCGGCGCCGATCAGCAGCCGAATCTCAGCCTGGTCAAGAGCGTGACGGATTTGAGCGGCGGCTTCATACAACCAGGGGACATTCTGGAGTACACGCTGACGCTGAGCAATCCATCGTCCCGCCCGGTCGGCAGATCGTTCATCGCCGAATTCATTCCGGCCAACACGGACTACGTCGCGGAAAGCTCGCGGATCACCGCTGGGGCGAACGCCGGCGCGAAGACCGACGCGATAGACGACGATCAGGTTGACGCGTTCAAGTCCGGCGACAGGGTCGTCCAGATCAATATCGGCGTGGGGACCGGCGCCGGCGGGCACAGCAGCGGCCTTCTGCGCGGCGGTACGCTTGCGCCCGGCGAGAGTTCGACGATCATCTTCCGCGTCACGGTCAAAACGGGTTTGAGCGAAGGCGCGCCGATCATCAACGGAGCGCAGTGGGGCGCCGAAGACATCTACCCGGGAGGCAATTCCAACACCGTCTCGAACATCGTGGGGCCGCCGCTCAAGCTCGAAAAGAGCGTGACCGATTTGAACGGCGGACAGGCGCTGCCGGGCGACACGCTCGAATACAAGCTGACGCTGATCAATCAATCTTTCAACCCGGTCGTCAGGTCGTTTATCGCCGAGTTCATTCCCAGGGGAGTGACCTACGTCGCAAACAGCGTGCGGATCACGGCGGGCCCGAACACCGGACCCAAGACCGACGCCATCGACGCCGATCAGGTTGATTACTACCCGACGGTGGGAGCGAACGGCCAGCTCAACATCGCAACTGGCGCAGGCGCGGGCGGCCACGACGCCAATGGAGCGTTGATCGGCGGCGGGCTGGCCCCGGGCGAAGGCACGACGATTGTCTTTCGCGTGACCGTCAACCCCATTACGAGCGCGGAAACCGTCATCGTCAATGGCGCCAATGCGGGCGCGAACGACGTTTATCCCATCGCCAATTCCAACCTCGTTTCGACCCCGATCAGTTGCCGGACAATCATCTTAAGCCCGGCGGCGGGCGCGCTGCCGGCGGGAAGCCTCGGGGCGGCTTACAGCCAGACGTTCACTCAGACCGGAGGGCTTGCGCCGATCAACTTCTCTGTAGCGGCCGGAGCGCTGCCTCCGGGCTTGACGCTCAACGCCACGACCGGCGCGTTGACGGGAACTCCCACGCAAGCCGGTGATTTCTCGTTCACGATCAGGGCGACGGACGCGGGCGGCTGCGCGGGCAGCGCGGCTTACATGCTGCGCATCGGCCCGCCATGCGAGCCGCCCAGGATCATCGCCCAACCGGAGGATCGGGTTATTTGCTACGACACTCAGGTAACTATCTTTGCGGCCGCCTCAGGTACGAACCTGCGCTTTCAGTGGCGCAAGAACGGAGAGAACATCCCCGGCGCGACCGCAAGCACGCTCACGTTTCCCAACGCCGTGGGGAGCGACACCGGTAGATATAGTCTCGTGGTCACGAACGAGTGCGGGACTGTCACGTCGAGAGAGGCGCTTCTGACGGTCAGATCCAACACGATCATCACCCAGCCGGTCTCGCTGGTCAGAACCGTTGGCGAGAGCGCGACTTTTTCGATCACCGTCACCGGAATCGGCGCTTTTACGCTCCAGTGGCGCAGGGCCGGCCAGAACATCCCGGGCGCGAACGCCAGTACCTTTACCATCCCTTCAGTGGGGAGAAGCGACGAGGCCAGTTACGACGTCGTGATCACGAACGACGGGTGCCGCCCGCTCATTTCCGCCTCCGCCACATTGACGGTCCGCTGCCTGCCCATCACCGTTAGCCCGGTGGCGTTACCCGTGGGCGTAGTCGGGACGCCTTACAGCCAGACGTTCACGCAGACTGGCGGCCTCGCGCCGATCAGATTCATCGTGACCTCGGGGCCGCTGGTCCCGGGTTTAACGTATGACGAGCCGACAGCCACGTTGGCTGGGACGCCCACGCAAGCCGGCCAATTCCCGTTCACCATCACGGCGGTGGACGCGAACAGTTGCAGGGGCATTCAATCCTACCTGTTGACTGTTACGCAGTCTTCGGTTCCCGATTGCAGGCAAACGCTCTGCTTCCGCTCGGCCAGCTTCTACTCGCTCAATACCGGCACGCCCTTGATTCCCAACGGCTCGGTGGTGATCGGCGGAGTCAATTCAGGTAACCCCGTCTCCACGACCGATCCGCTGGTGAAGCAGGCGCTGGACGAACAGTTCGGAACGTTCAATAGTGAGTTTGTGGCGGCTCAGTTGAATTTGCTTTCCGCAAGCGCCTTGAGCTCGGAGGACCTGGCTGCCGTGATGGCGGCGAGCCTAGGCTGCTACGGGCTGCAATTCAGTTCGGTGACCTTGAGCGACGGCAAGGTTCTGAGCCCGCAATCCCCGCTCTCCGATCTGATGGCGAGCGCCGCCTTCGTGGCCAGGGAAACCGGGACCGAGCGCGACAAATGTATACTCATCAGGCTGCTCGGCGCGCTCAATGGTTCCATCCCGGCCAATGTGTGCAACAAGCCGGCTGGCCCGGTTGACTTCAGCAGTTGCCAGTAACGGCTGAGAGATGAGAGTGGGAGAGCGGGAGAGGGAGAGAGCGGGAGAGGGAGAGAGCGGGAGAGTGGGAGAGCGGGAGATGAAGAGCCTCTTTCTCTCGCTCTCCCACTCTCCTGCTCTCTCCCTCTCCCGCTCTCCCACTCTCCCGCTCTCTTTTCTATTTCAACACCCCAACCTTCAAATGCGAACTCATTCGCGCCGAGCGGTAGATTCGGTGAGTGGCTTTCTGAAAATCGGCTTCGGTGGCGTGGTAGATGTCAACGAACTTTTGCGGGTTGCGGTCAACCAGCGGGAACCAGCTGCTCTGAACCTGGACCATGATTTTGTGCCCCGCCTTGAACGTGTGATGAACATCGTTCAGCGCGATCTTGACTTCGTCCGGGTTGCCGGGCGCGAACGGTTCGGGTTTTGAGAGGCTGTTGCGGAATTTGCCGCGCATCACCTCGGCGCGCACCAGCATCTGGAATCCGCCCATCTTGGCGTTCACGTTGGACGGCGAATTGTTCGGCGCGTCGTCCGGATAGACATCAATCAGCTTGACGATGAAATCGGCGTCGGTCCCTGTGGTCGAGACGAACAGATCCGCTGTAATCGGCCCGGCCAGCGTCAGGTCTTCGCCGAGCGCGGCGGTTTCGTAGACCAGCACGTCGGGGCGGCGCGCGGCGAAGCGTTGGTCTTCGATCATATACCCAGTCCCGCGCGAATTCGTGATCGTGTTTGTGTAAGGCACGGGCTTGCCGGGATCGCTCACATATTCGTCAAAAGACTCTCCCGAAGTTTTGGGCGCGTCAAACGACAAATTGCCGTTTTCCTGAAAGTAGAGCGAACGCGATTGCAGATCTTTCGGAGGCCATTGGTCGAAACTCTTCCATTCGTTCGCGCCGGTGCGGAACACCGCCGCTTCCGCCAATTTTTCTAGTTGCTTCAACTCGCCTTTGTCTTTCAGGTAAAAGTTGAAGAAGGGAAGCTCGATGTTTTCGCGGTACCACGCCGAGGTGTTCGAATCGAAGCGGATGGCGCCCAGGCTGTCGCCATTACTGCCCGCCCATTGCCCGTGCGACCACGGCCCCATCACCAAAGTGTTCTTCGCTCCAGGATTATTTTTTTCGATGGCTTCGTAAATTTTCAGCGGCCCGTATAAATCTTCAGCGTCGAACCATCCGCCAACCACTAGAACCGCGGACGTGACTTTTTTCAGATGAGGCAGGACGTTGCGCGCCTGCCAGAATTGGTCGTAAGTCCCGTGCGCTATCACGTCGTTCCAATATTTGTTCTTGCCTTTGAAGTAGTTCTTTTGCGCGTTGGCCACGGGACCGAGTTCGAGAAAGAATTTGTAGGCGTCCGGCGTCCCATAATCGAAGCTCTTGAACTGATTCGCGGTCGGTTCCGGCCGCGGCATCCCGAAAAACATATTGAAGCCGAAACTGTCGAAGAGAAACAACGCGCCGTTGTGATGATCGTCATCGCCTACGAACCAGTCGGCGATGGGCGCCTGCGGCGAAGCGGCTTTGAGCGCCGGGTGCGCATCCATCAACGCCGTCGCCGTGTAAAAGCCCGGATATGAAATCCCCCAGACCCCCACGCGCCCGTTATTGTTCGGAACGTTTTTGACCAGCCATTCGATGGTGTCGTAAGTGTCGCTCGATTCATCAATATCCTTGTTCGACTTTTTGTTCGGGATGTGCGGGCGCACGTCCTCAAATTCGCCCTCGGACAGAAACGTCCCGCGTACGTCCTGATAAACGAATATGTAATTCTCCTGCATAAACGCCGCCGACGGGCCGAGCGAGGGCCGGTAAACATCGGCGCCATACGGCCCCGCGCTGTAAGGCGTGCGCGTCATCAGGATCGGATGTTTTTGCGAGGCGTCTTTCGGCGAATAGACGACGGTGTGGAGCTTCACGCCGTCGCGCATCGGAATCTGATGCTCGGATTTGACGTAATGGTCTTTGACATTGAATGGGGCTGATTGTTGCGCGCCTGTCCGCGGCGCGAGCGTAATGATGATCAGCGCGATGACGCCGGCGAGCAGGCGCAGCGCGGACAACTTATTCGATTTCATCAAGCGTTCTCCTCCAAAATCGTCTGTAGTTCCGCCTTCAGGCGGTTGGTCAAAATCGTTTGTAGTTCCGCCTTCAGGCGGTTGTCCGGATCATCGAGCCTGACCGCCTGAAGGCGGAACTACAAACTTTTTCATTGTTCAACGATTCCTCGAATTGTTTTGGTCAGGTTGATCTTGCTGTTTGCTTGCGCGGGCATTATATCTTGATCACAACCGGTTGGAGAGCGACGTCGAATCTGAGCGATGAACAAGGAGAAATAGCCTTATGAAAAAGATGGAAGTTTCAGTGGGCCGCGGCCTGATTGCGCGCCGTGATCTGTTGCGGTCCATTGGGGCGATAGGCGGCGCAATCAGCGTATCGTCCCTGTTGAACCGCCCAACCCACGGAGGAGTATTGATGAATAGTGAACAACTGATTTTCGCAAAAGCAGCCGTTGACCATCTGATACTCGGCGCATCCGATCTCGACCAGGCCGTCGCGTGGTTTGAGACAACAACCGGCGTGAAACCAGTCATCGGCGGCGTTCATCCGGGGCGGGGAACTCGCAACGCGCTGGTTTCGCTGGGTGGGCGACAATACCTGGAAATCCTCGCGCCCGATCCGGCCCAGCAGGGCGCCTCGTTGAAGTATGATCTGAAGCCTCTTGCCACACCGCGGTTGATCCATTGGGTGGCGGTTACGAACGACATCAATCTGGTCGTCGAAAAATCGCGCTCAGCCGGTCTCAGCCCTGTTGGTCCGCGAGACGGATCGCGCGCTCGTCCCGACGGCCGGATGTTGAAATGGAGTTCGCTCGATGTTGTCAATAATGAACGCGTGACCCTGATTCCATTCTTCATCCAGTGGGCCGCCGATTCGCTGCACCCGTCGCAGGATTCGCCGAAAGGATGCGAGCTTCAATCGTTGGTGATGGAGCATCCGGTCCCGGCAAGCGTGTCCGAGACATTGGGAAAGCTCGGCATCGGGGCGGAGGTCAAACAGGCGAAAGAAGCGCGGCTCCGCGCGGTTTTGAAAACGCCGAAAGGCAAAGTGGAATTGATCTGAGCAAAAAGGAGATTGTTCCCAAATGAAATTGATTATGGATAAACCTGAAGCTGTGAAAGCCGGAAGAAGGCGGCGCGTGTTCGCGTGGCTGTCGTTGTTGATCGTAATCGCGATCGCCTTCGCGTTCGTCTTCATTCCGGCATGGATGATCATCCCGTTCAAATCGCAGACCTCGCGCGGAGTTGCTTTATCGTACTCGCTGAAGAGCTGGTCGCCGGTTGTGACGGTCGTCGGGGGATTGCTGTCGGCCGCGCTGATCGTTTATCTCTGGCGCGGCGCGCGTTGGTTCGGACGTTTGGCGATGATCGTATTGCTTGCGCCGGTCGCGCTCTCAGTCTGGTTCGCGCGGCAGAATCATTTTGAATGGATGTTCAACCCGCTGCTCGATCCGGCTTACGCTCGCGCGAACGAGGCCGATTTCGTCGCCGGCAATGACATGGTGATGTCGGTGGTGATCAACGACGAAGTGGCGGCTTATCCGATCAGACAAATGGGATACCATCACATCGTGCAGGACACGGTCGGAGGCGCGCCGATAGTCGCCACTTACTGAACGCTCTGTCACACCGGTCTGGTGTGGGAATCGACAGTCAACGGGCGCAAATTGAATTTCCATCTTGCGGGCATCAACAACCAGAACTTCATCATGCGCGATGAAGAGACCGGTTCCTGGTGGCAGCAAGTGACCGGCGAGGCGATTCAAGGCCCTCTGAAAGGCTCCAAGCTCAACCCGGTCTTTCACGATGAGCTGAGCTTCGCCGTCTGGAAGCGGGAACAACCGCTTGGACGCGTGTTGAAGCCCGATCCGCGCGTGGCTTCAAAGTACGAACCGGCGGATTGGGAAGAGAAATACGCGACTTTTCACGTCGTCACGCCGGTGGACCGTGAAGATAAACTTGCGCCACGCGCCCTGGTCGTCGGCGTCAAAGTGAATGGAGAGGCCAGAGCCTACCCGGTCGCCGCTCTGGAAAAACAAAGCCCGATTCTCGATCAACTGGGCGGCGTTCCGCTCCTTCTCGTTCTCGGCGAAGATAAAAAGTCCGTGCGCGTCTTCGAGCGTTTGGTGGATGGCCGCGCGCTCGAATTCTTTGCCAAACGCGAATCTCAGGCTTTGGAATTAATTGACGCCGAGACCGGCGCGACATGGGATTTCACCGGCAAAGCGGTCAGCGGGCAGTCGGCGGGCAAACAGTTGAAGCGCGTACCGTTGCTCAAGGATTATTGGTTCGACTGGAAAATCTATAATCCGAAAACGTCTGTGTACTTGCTCGGAGAACGTTAAAAAGGGGTGGTTGGTGGTTGGCAATGCGCAATCGAAAATTCAGTAATTAACCGCCAACTACCAACCGCCAATTAAAAAACTGGAAACCTGAAGTTAAAAAAGCGCGTCTTTAGAATCGCTCACTGAGAAAAGCACCAGCCGGTGTTTCTTCAAAGGGGTATCCTCCTGTAAGGCTGCTGCGGACTCATATGGTTTGCGGCAGCCATTTTTTTCAAATCTATTGAATAGCTGGATACGGGTTTTGGCGCAGTGAAATCAGAAACGCGCATTCGCCGCGAGTTATTGAGGGCTAATTGGGTGCAAAAATTAGGCCAGCTTGCGCCGTCATTTCCGCGTAGTGTATCATCGGATTGCGGTTGACACGGGCTGGTCGAGCCTGCACTCCCTATCGTTAAATCAGACGCGCGCAGGCGCCAGACGTACAAAAAAGCACTCAAGGAGCTGTTTAGATGTCTATACGCAGCAAACTTACGCTGGTCACACTATCCGCCTTCATCGCTCTTTATTCGATTGTCGGCGGGATGCTCTCCAAATCTAACAATCCGCTCTTCAGGGCGATCGCTAATCCGGGGCCTTACCCGCAATTGCGCATCTTCGAGGATGTGGTGCGGCATATTGTCAATGATTACGTGGAGAAGCCCGACCTCGAGAAGGTTCGGGTCGGCGCGTTGCGCGGTTTGACTGACGGACTCGATCCTTACAGCGCCTATTTGCTGCCGCCACAAGTCAAAGAGTATCAGTCGAACAAGACCAAGCTCGACATGACCGGAATGGTCGTCGGCCAGTATTCAGGCTTCGCTTATGTGATTGCGGTGATCCCGAGTTCGCCTGCGGAGAAGGCCGGCATCAAGGTCGGTGATGTGATCGAATACATTGACGGCCATGCGACGCGCGACCTCGATCTTTACGACGTGAAGTCACTGCTTTCGGGCGACTCCGGTTCGAGTGTCGAGTTGACTCTGATCAACCGCAAACCCGAAAAGGTTAAACTCGTGCGCGGTAAAGTTCCTCCGACCGCCGCCGAAACACGTCTGCTGGAATCACAAATCGGATACATCAAAGTTCCGATCCTGGGCAAAGGCCAGGCGGAGGCGATGGAAATCGCGATCAAAGATGTCGTCAAGAAAGGCGCGAAATCAATCGTTCTCGATTTGCGCGGTTCAGCGGGCGGGGAATTGAATGAAGGTATAAAGGTCGCGGACTTCTTTCTGAAATCGGGCACAATCGCCAAATCAATCGGGCGCAAAGACAAGGTGCTCGCCACCTTCGACGCGAAGGCTGAAAACGATCTGACCGAACTGCCAGTGGCCTTGATCATCGATCGCACCACGGCGGGCGCGTCAGAAGTCGTCGCGGCGGCGTTGATGGAAAACCAGCGCGGCGTGGTCGTCGGCGAAAGGACGCTCTTCGGAATGGGTTCCGAGCAGGAGCTTTTCCCGCTCGATGATGGTTCGGCCTTGTTGTTGACGACTGCTCGCCACGCCTCGCCGTCAGGCCTGATCTTTATGACTGCCGGCGTAACTCCTAATGAGGAAGTCAAACGCGCCGACCTGGCCGAAGTCGGGACGCCTGATGAAGGCAAACAAGGGCAGCAGAACGAAGGCGCTCCTCCGGTTGTCGTCGCTCCGAAGCCGGCGGACGACCTGATGCTCAAGAAAGCTATCGAAGTTCTCACCAGCGGCGCGAAAACTAAACGCCGCGCTGCATAGTCTCATTCTCCTCTTCTTTCAATTGCTCGAAGCGGATCTTGCCGGAAGGCGGGGTCCGCGTTTCTTTATCGCTATCCTGACGTTTCCGCTGTATGCGGCGAGCAGATCTATGAAGAGGTTCTAGGGCAGCAAATGTTGGTCAACCCCATTTTGATCGTCGAAGTTCTTTCACCTTCCACCGCCGCCTACGATCTGGGCGAGAAGTTTACGGCTTACCAGTCCATAGAAAGCTTTCGCGAATACCTGCTCATCTCTCAATCACGCCCACACGTCATCCACTACGTTCGCCAGTCGAAGGGGAAATGGCTGCGCAGTGAAGTCGACGGTTTGAGTAATGAGGTGGATCTGGAGTCTTTGAACGTAACGCTGCCGCTCAGGGAGATTTACCAGCGCGTGGAATTCCTGACAGAACCACCGGCGCGCGAAGGCTGAACGCCGCGCCGCGTAATCTCATCGGAGAATCATCAAGCTATGTTCAATCGTACGGTTTTGAAGTCTGTATTGTCGTTCGCTCTGTTCATCATCTTCACTCAATTCACATCCGCGCAGGATTGGCCGCGATGGCGCGGCGTGAATGGAGACGGCGTCGTCGCAGGATTCACCGCGCCGAAGACCTGGCCCGAGCAATTGAAACAGCGATGGAAAATCACCGTCGGCGCGGGCCATTCCTGCCCGCTGGTGATAGGCAACGGCGTCTACCTGCATTCGCGGCAGGGCGAGAATGAAGTCGCCGCCGCTTACGACCTCAACACGGGGAAAACACTTTGGCAGGACAGTTATCCCATAGCCTACACGATGAACCCGGCGGCCACAGACCATGGAAAGGGGCCGAAATCGACGCCGGTCTACAGCAACGGCAAGCTTTACACCCTCGGCATCACCGGCGTTCTATCCTGTTACGACACGGCGAAGGGCAAGCTGCTTTGGCGTAAAGAATTCGCCAGGCAGTTCAAGTCAACTTCGCCGGATTTTGGCACGTCCGCGTCGCCCATCGTCGATCGAGGGCTGCTGATCGCCTACGTGGGCGGCAGCGACAGCGGCGCGTTGAAAGCTTTCGACGCCAACAGCGGCGAAGAGAAATGGAGCTGGAACGGCGACGGCCCCGGCTACGCTACGCCCATCGTCGTGGAGATCGCGGGTAAACGTCAGATCGTCACCCAATCGCAGCAGAACATCATCGGCGTCTGGGCCGACAACGGCGGGCTGCTGTGGAAGATTCCATTCACGACCGAATACGTGCAGAACATCGTCACGCCGATTCAATACAAAGACCTGCTGATCTTTTCGGGAA
>Ga0187894_10006343_pt1 | contig 11636 bp, 7 predicted proteins | sample GBC1701081metaG_FD_136650 | JGI IMG/M metagenome (GOLD analysis project Ga0187894, IMG submission 136650) | White microbial mat communities from a lava cave in the Kipuka Kanohina Cave System on the Island of Hawaii, USA - GBC170108-1 metaG ...
ACCCGGAGCACCCGAGCATAGAGCATGCCGTAAGACAGGACAGCAAGGGGTTTCTCGAAGAGGAGCTGAAATTACGTGAAGAGCTCGGCTATCCGCCCTTTTCGAGGCTCGTGAATATAAGGTTTACGGGAAAGAGCGAGCGGGAAACAGGAGAGCTTTCAGCGAGGGCGGGCGAGATCGCGCGTAAGCTCGTTACGAAGCTCAAGCCCGGCGCGGTACATATTCTCGGGCCTTCGCCCTGCCCGGTGAGCAAGATAAGGAACAGGTACAGGTTCCAGATGCTGCTTAAATCGACCAACGCCGGGCTTCTGCGGAGCTTCACTAAAAAACTCAGGAAGCTTATATCGAACGTCACCGGAGACGTGAAGGTTTCAGTGGACGTTGATCCTTATAATTTTAGTTGAGGGTCTAATCTACAGTAGATGACGAGGACAGCGCTTGGTGGAAGGCCATCCCGCTACACTGTCATCGCGAGGGAGCGTATTATGCGACCGTGGCGATCTCGCTTTTTTTCATGAGATTGCTTCGTCACTTCGTTTCATTTTCAGTCACCGATTACCAAAGTACAGGTGCTTATAGCCATACGCCTGAGGTGTCCGATTCCTCGCACGCTCGAAATCGTTCTCGAAAAGACAGGTTTTTCCTCATGGCATGAGGATGAAGGGACGCGGCTGGAAGCCGCTCCTACAATTCCGGAGTAGGTTGTAGGGTCGGATGAAGAAATTACGCGGAAATCGTACAACCGCGCTGATTCTCCGCCTCCTATAAACACAACCCCTTATTTCTGGTAAAATTTCGGTGTCGGGTCGTTATCTACAAGTTCTGTGTGAGACCAGGCAAGTGAGGGGGTAAGATGGCTAGAAGGCAGCGGAAAACGGCGGGTGCGGAAGGGGGCGGGCCGAAGGTCGATCTGAGCGACCTCGGCAAGGCCGGAGAGCATTTCATCGTGAGCGCGACGGAGATGGTCGTGGGCACGGGTTTTGCGATCAAGGGCGTAAAGGAGCTCCTCGAGAAGGAAGAGGGGAGGAAGTTCGTCTGCGAGCTCCCGTTCAAGGCCGTGAGCAAGGGGTTCGAGCTCGTCAAAAAGGCGGGGGAAGAGATAAAGGAGCGCAGGAAAAGCGGGGCCAAAGGGGCGCGCGGAAAAAGAACCAGGAAAATAAACGTTGAATAGAGCATTACCCGACCCCGATAACGCCCGTACCGCTTTAGAGCGTTTCAGAGAACTCCACAGCGACATACCGTCCGCGAAGAAGGACATACTCGAGCTGCTCGCCTCTTGGAGCTCGTTCCTGAGAAGGGCTATACTGCGGGACCCCGGAATACTCGATTACCTCGATTCGCCATTAATACTGAAAACGAAAAAAGAACCCTTCGGTTACTCCGAGGAAGCGGGCGATATAATGATTTCCTCCCGATCCCAGGCGGAGCTGCAGATGCTCCTCACTCAGTACAAATACAGGGAGCTCGCGAGGATCGCGTACAGGGACATTACAGGCGAATCCCCTTTCCCCGATACGATGGAAGAGCTCTCCGACCTCGCGTGCGCCGTCATCGGAGCAGTCGTCGCGTACCACTGGAAAGAGCTCGGGACCGGCGGGGCGGGCGAGTTCGTCGTGCTCGGTATGGGAAAGCTGGGCGGAAGGGAGCTCAACCTGAGCTCGGACGTGGACCTCATCTACATCTACAGGGATAACGGCGACCCGGACCCCCTTTTCAAGCTCGGCGAAAGGACGACACGGACCCTGAGCGCGGTGACGGAGGACGGCTTCCTTTACAGGGTGGACCTCGGGCTCAGGCCCGGCGGGAGCAAGAGCTCAGTCTCGGTCCCTATAGAAGGCGCGCTCGAGCACTACTTCTACTGGGGGGATACGTGGGAGAGGGCGGCGATGATTAAGGCGAGGCCCGTCGCGGGCGATATGCGCCTCGGTGATGAATTCATCCGGGAGATCGAGCCCTTCGTTTACAAGAAGTTCCTCGACTACACGTCGATAGAGGACCTTAAAGACATGAAGATGAAGCTCGACAGGCTCGAGAAGAAGCGGGACGTGAAGCTGGGCAGGGGAGGGATAAGGGAGATCGAGTTCTTCATACAGGCGCTCCAGCTCGTAAACGGCGGGGCGGTGAAGGGCATAAGGGAGAGCAACACCCTCCGCGCCCTCGAAAAATTAAGGATGAATAAAATTATAGACAAGGACGTCCACGAAACGCTTTCGTCGTCTTATCTGTTTCTCAGAAAGGTCGAGCATTACATTCAGATCGCGGACGAGAGGCAGACGCACAAGATACCGGCTGCTCCCGAGGAGATAGAAAAGCTCGCGAAGAGGGCGGGACTCAAGGGCAGGGACGAGTTCGAGGCCATATACACCGACAAGACCTCATCTGTTTCGAAAATATTCAAGGGTCTCTTTTACGAGCGCTCTGAAAAAACCGAAGAAGTCGGAAAGGAATTCCTCAGGGCGGCCGATTTTCTGACCGAAGGGAATATCGACGAGAATGAAGCGGTCGAGAACCTAAAAAAGCTAGGGTTCAAAAACCCGTGGAGCGCCATAGACCTTTTCTCGAAGCTGCTCGACCCGAGGCGGGGCGCGCTCACCAGGGAGGGGCGCGTCACGACGAGGCGCGTAATCCCGGCCTTTCTCGGGAGCATATTGAAATCCCCCGACCCGGACGCGGCGCTGATCAACCTCGAGCGCTTCATCTCCGGCATAGGCTGGAGGACTTCCATCTACGCCGTGCTTCTCGAGAACCCGGACATCATAGAGCTCCTCTCGAAGCTCTTCTCGACGAGCGGGTACTTGTCTACGTTCCTCATCAGGCATCCCGAGTACCTGGACGTTATCACGCTCAGGAGCGTCAGGACCGAGTTTGCGTCGAAAGACGATATAATAAAAGAGCTCGAATCGACTCTATCCGTCGAAAGTGAATACGAGGGTAAGCTCGACGCTATAAGAAGGTTCAGGCACGTGGAGACGCTCAAGATCTGCCTCCGGGACTTAAACGGCGAGGTCGACCCGTTCTACGTCGGCTGGTACCTCTCTCTCGTGGCTGAGGCGGTGCTCGAGGTCGGACTCGGGCTCGCCTGGGAGGTAATCGCGGGGAAGGAGAAGGGAAAGAAAATGGGCCCGCGCATGACGGTGCTCGGCATGGGGAAGCTCGGCGGTCGCGAGCTCAGTTATAATTCCGACCTCGACCTGATTTTCATATACGACGGCGGGGCCGGGGAGCACGAGTTCTTCTCCAAGCTCGGGCAGAAGGTGATCTCGGTGCTTTCTGTTCCGACCGGTGAAGGCTTCGCGTACAAGATCGACATGGGGCTCAGGCCTTCGGGGCGCTCTGGAGCGCTCGTCACGTCGTACGACGCCTTCAGGAAATACCACGAGGAGAGCGCCCAGGTGTGGGAGAGGCAGGCGCTCCTCAGAGCGAAGCCTTCCGCAGGCGATGAGAGGCTCGGGAAGCGCGTTTCCCAATCGATAGAGGAATTCGTTTACGGCAAACCCGTGCCGGCCGATTTTCACAAGGAGATAAAACACCTCCGCGCGAGGATGGAGACCGAGCTTGCGAGGGAGAGCATTAAGAAGCTCAACATCAAGACGGGCAGGGGCGGCATAGTGGACATAGAGTTCCTCGTCCAGATGCTCCAGTTGAGGCACGGCGGGCAGCACAGGGAAGTGAGGGGGCAGAACACCCTCGACGCGCTCGGCGGGCTCCGGGACGCGGGGGTAATAAAGGAGAAGGAGTACGAGGCGCTTTCTGACGGGCTTTACTTCCTCAAGAAAATGGAGAACTTATTAAGGCTCCTCCACGACAGGTCAATAAACGAGCTTTACGAGAGCGATTTCGAGAAGCTCTCGGCCGAATTCGGCATGGGACCCGACGGAAAAGAGCTGAGGGATAAATATATAGCCAGGACCAGCACGATAAGGAAGATATACGACAGGTATTTCTCATGACAGGCGCGTTTGAAATAATCGCCTGTCTTAAGGACTGATATATATATGAGCAGGTTCAAGAACTGTATATTCATAATGGCCGACGGAGCGAGGGCGGACGTTTTTACGGAGCTCCTCGAAAAGGGAGAGCTCCCGAATATTTCGAGATACGTCGTCGAGAGAGGCTCATTCAGGATAGCGTCCTCGGTTTTCCCGTCGACCACCGGACCCGCTTACACGCCATACATATTCGGAAAGTATCCGGGCAGGTGCAACTTCCCCGGGATAAGGTGGTTCGACAGGTATATCTACCCCGACAGGCGGAAGCTCTTTTCTTTCCGCCGCTTCAGGAGCTATATCGGGCTCGAGACCTATTTCATGAACAGCGACGTTTCGACTGACAACAAGAGCCTCTTCGAGCTATTCCCCCGGAGCGGGAACATACTGAACGAGCTCTCCCGCGGGGTGAGCATCAGGTACGACAAGACCCGGTTCTCGAAGCTCTATTATAAGGTAAAGGGGCATTTTACGGACAAGAGCGACGAGGTGGATATGGTCGCGCGGCGGATACTGCTGCGTGAGCTCGACGAGATACACGATTTCATATTCGTCGTGTTCCTGGGCATAGACACGTATTCACACATAAACCACCCGTTCCACAGGAAGGTGCTCGATTCCTATACGAGGATAGACGAGACCGTGGGGCTTGCGGCGAAGAAGCTCGAATCGGAAGGGAGGCTCGACGAGACGCTCATAGTCATCGGGAGTGACCACGGGCTTACGCAGACGCATTCCCATTTCGATTCCCTCGAGTTCCTGAACCGGAGGGGTTACAAGACCTTCTATTACCCGAACGTCCTCAGGCATTTCACTGACGCCGACGCTGCGAGCCTCATATCCGGTAACGCCATGGCTAACATATACGTGAAGAGCCCGGAGGGCTGGGGGAGGAAATCGACTTTCGAGGAGCTTTACGCTCTCGCTGACAGCTTCCTCGAGAGACCGGAGGTCGATATTGTCGCCGGACTCGACGAGAAGGGCAGGGCGAGGATGAAGAGCGTGAGGGGAGAGGCGGCGGCATGGCTGGATAGTGAAGGTCTGATAAACTATGAAAAGGTTTCAGGCGACCCGTTCGGATATAACGGCATGCCAGGCAGGATGAGTGCTGACGAGGCGCTCGACCTTAGCTTCGGAACGCGCTACCCGGACGCGCTCCTTCAGATAGTACAGCTCCTCGAAGCTCCCCGCGCCGGGGACCTCGTGCTGAGCGCGAACCCCGGCTACGACCTCCGGGCGAAGCACGAGAGCCCGGAGCACCGCTCCTCCCACGGCGCGCTGTTTAGCGAGCATATGCTTGTGCCCGTGGCGATGAGCGCCGTTATTAAAAAAGAGCGCCTCAGGACGGTCGATCTCTACCCCACGATATTGAGCCTGATGGGAAAACCCCTGCCGGACGGCATAGACGGAGAGGACCTGAGCCGGTGACGGGAATGCGCGGGCGGTGAGTGCGTATTACGAGAAAACTGCCCTCGCGACGGCTTCGGATATAAACAGCATCACCGCGCCCCAGAGGAAGTAGCGCCATATATCCCTGTATACCTTTACGAGACCCGAAGCATTAACTGCGCCGGGCTTTTCAGGGGCTATATCCAGCTTTTCGAGGTTCGATTCGCGCGGGTCCACGTTCACTGCGAATTTATAAGAATCCTTCCCCGATTCCCTGACCGTATATATGCCTGGCTCGTACGTCTTATCGAATAGCGCCGGGCTTGTTTCGATCACGTGTCGCTTCCCCGAAGGGTTTATCACTTCGATCCTGTCCGCCTCGTCTGAGGCGTCGATCGGTATGGCGTCCCCGACTATAAAATTCCTCCTGCCTTCGTTCGCGGAGCCGGGCAAGTCGAGGATACTCTTCACGACGGGGAGGAATACGGTGGTTATCGAGAAATTATTCCAGCTCGTATCGGCCGTTGAGGTGACGAGGAAGACGCTCCCCTTGCCGAAGGATTTTTTTATCATGAACGGGTCGCCGCCTTCGAGACCCAGCAAGACCTCCGCTCCGGGGGATGGCACTGCCTTTACATGCTTCCTGACCCCGACCTGGCTCAGCCTTTCTCCGATCTGCTTCGGAAAAACCGGCTCCGGCGCGGGGACTATTTTCACATCTCTCTCTTCTTCCGCTATAAGCTCGGCGGGGAGGAGGTCTTTGAGGAGTGCGTTGTACGAGGAGGCCCTCACGCGCTCGCCTAAGAATATCACCGCAGTGCCGCCCCGGGCGGCGAGCTCCCCGAGCTCTTTCGCGCTCCCCTCCGTCATGTCCCCGACGTTAGCGAGGAATACGAGGTCGTACCCCGAGAGCTTCTCGTCGAGGAAGCTGTCGTTGTCCTTGACCGTGATGCGAGCGCCCGAAATCTCGGATATCGTCTCGGCAGCCCTCGCTAGGTAATAGGTCTCCGAGAGCCTGGCGTCCTCCCTCGGGTCCCCGTCCACGATGAGCACGTTGAAATCGTCCCTGTCCGACAGCACGAAGTACCTCGTATCGTCGACGGCGAGCCCGTCGCGCGGTATCACGGCTGTGACTTCCCTGAACGTGCCGCGGGCATCGCCCGGGGACCTGTCCCGGGCTTTGTCGAAGGGCTTATCCCCGGAGATATATTCACCCGGTATGGAGAACTCGTTCAAGACCGTCCCCCCGGGCGGGATATCCAGGTACGCGCTCAGCTCTTCCACGCCTGCGCTCAAAGACGCGAGGAGCGACTCTTCGGGCTTATCCGAAAAGTTGGAAACCGAAAGCCCGAGCGTGACGGCGTCCTTGCCGTAGCTTGCGTCAATCCCGGTCACTGCGCTGTTCGCCTGAGCGGCTTCCCCGGAGACGTCTATGATCGTGAGCCAGTCCTTTTCGATTTTTTCGTTCTGCCATCCGTTCTTCCGGAGGTCTGTTATGAAGACGACTTCTTTCGTCTGTCCGGGCGCGCCGTCGAGCGCGGAGAAAGCCTCTTCGAGCCGGTCTTCATTATCGGCGAACGTGTTTGAAATCTTTATTTCGCTCAATTGGTCCCGGAGCGCCTCCTTGCCGCTCGAAGGCGAGAGCCTCCCTTCTTCTCCGGCGACCAGCGGGGCGGCTATGCCGAAGCTCCCGTCGGGGAGAGTTTCTATTATTTCCGCGGCCTTCTCCCGCGCGCGCGCGAAGTTATCTCCGTACCCCATGCTGAAAGAGTTGTCTACTATTATCCCGAGCGCCTTCGGGCCTCCGCTTCCGGCGGGGGCGAACGAGAAGAGCGCGGGCTTGGCGAATACGAGGACGAGGAAGACGATTACGCACGCCCTCAGGAGGAGGAGCAGGAGGTCTTTCAGCCTCGACCTCGCCGACGCGTCCCCTTGCGAGGCTATAAGGAACCTGATAGCGGGGAATTTTTTTACGGCGCCCGACTTCCTCGATATGAGGTGCGCGATCACCGGCAGGGCGACTGCGGCGATCCCTATCAGAAACAGCGGGTTAAGGAAGGAAAAATTCAAGGCCTCTCTCTCTATTTATCGGCGATCTCGATAAGGGATTCCTCGACCGGCCGCGAGGTCGGCGAGAGCACGTACCTGGATTCGTATTCGTGGCAGAGGAGTTTCAGCCGCCCGGTGAACTCCCTTATTCTTTTCCTGTACCCGTCCCTTACCGCGTCCGTGTCCACTATGACCTTTTCTTCGGACTCCATATCGAGGAATTCGAGCGGGCCGCGGAACCCGAAATCGATCTCGTCCTCGTGGAGCACGTGGAATATGACCGTATCTTTTTTTGCCGCTTTCAGCAGCTGGAGCGATTTCTCTATCTCGCTCTCGTCTGTGAGGAGGTCGGACAGTATGATGAAAGACGCGTCCTGCTTGAACACCTCGAGCGCCTTGAGCAGCGGCTCCATGAGCGCTGTCCCCCCGGAAGGCGTCAGGGATTCGAGCTTTTCAAGTATGGGAGTTATATAGGAGTTGCCCGCCCTTGGGGGTATAATCGAGAGCTCCTTTCCGGAGAATGCACCTGCGCCGACCGAGTCCCCTTGTCTGAGGAGCAGGTATGCGAGTGTCGCGGCCAGGCTCTCGGCGTAACGGAGCTTCTGAGAGCCGCCCTCGCCGTAGCCCATAGAGGCTGAGCTGTCGACGAGGATGCACCAGGCGAGGTTGACCTCGTCCTCGAACTTCTTGACGTAGAGCCGGTCGTGGCGTCCGTAGAGCCGCCAGTCCACCTGCCTCAGCTCGTCACCTTTATTATATTCCTTGTATTCGAGGAAGTCGGGGCTTATGCCCTTGTACAGGCTCTTGTGAATGCCGGCCTTCCGGCCCCTTACGCGCGACGGGCTCCTGAAATAAAAGCGCCTTAGACGCGAAGCAGTCTCTATGTCGAGTATGCCGTTTGCCATGGTTCAAAATTTAAATGGATTAAATTGAAAGTATAACCGAGGGGGGAGGGAGATTCACTAATTTCAGAGCAGGAGGTTTTCTATTTCCTTCGTCACCGAATCTTCCCCGAGGTTCTTCGCTATGGATATTTCCTTGACGAGCAGCGTGCGCGCGGAATCCATTATCCGCTTTTCGCCGAACGAGAGGTCCTTCTCCCGCTGGAGGTGGTTGATGTCCCTGAGCACGACCGCTACCTCGAATATGTCGCCGCTCTTGAGCTTGTCGGAGTATTCGCGGTACCGCTTGTTCCAGCTCTGGCCCCCGTTCTGGTGGTTCGAGTTTTTGATTTTTGTCTTGAGGATATCGTAAATCTTGGTTATCTGCCGCCTGGTGATCACGGGCCTGAGGCCCACGATCTGGGCGTTATCGGTCGGGACCATTACGGTTACGTCGCTGTCCACGACCTGGAGAATGTAAAAATTTCTAATTGTTCCGCAGATTTCCTTTGATTCGACCGACTTGATCTGCACAACGCCGTGAGCCGGGTATACCGCTTTGTTCCCTACCTTAAACATTTCGATGTTAGTGACCCCTTTTGTGTGATTGGCGGCGCTGCTCATTACAATCTATCACAGTTCGGACCCCAGGTCAAATGGGCCGCAGGCGGCGGGAGCGGGGTCCGGATACGGAAAAACGTGTATTAACACCGTCCGGGCTGGCCGGAAGACGCCTTCCCCGCTGTGTAATATGACCGATTCCCCTCCCTGTTTCTCCCCCCTCGGCACGCTCACCGGGAATAACCGGGCGGCCCCGGGGGGGGAGCCTGTGAGGATTGATAGAAGTGTCCGTAACTCTGGATTATTTCTATCCGGTATCCTTGAAATCCATTACTGCATGATATACATTCTTACTTTCCCGCCGCCTGCCCGCGAGCGGAAACCGAGGGAGGTATTAACCGGTGCAGCACATAATTGAAAAGGAGCTACTCGACAGGCACGGTATCAGGAACCCGGGAAAGGTCTACTATAACGCGCCCGTATCCGCCCTCTACGAGGAGGCGGTAAAGAGGGGGGAGGGGGAGATCGCGGAGGGAGGTACGCTCGTCGCGTATACCGCCCCTCACACGGGGCGCTCGCCTCAGGACAGGTTCATAGTGAAGGAGCCGGGCTCGGAGGAGGAGATTCTATGGGGCCCGGTAAACAAAGCCATATCCCCCGCCAATTTCGACTCGTTATACAAGAAGGTCACCGCCCACCTTACAGGCAGGGACCTCTTCGTGAGGGACCTGTACATATGCGCCCACCCGGAATACCGCATGCGGGTCCGCGTGATTAATGAGTACGCGTGGCATAACGTATTCGTCAACAACCTGTTCATTAGGCCTGACCGGGACGAGCTCCCCCACGAGTCGGTAGAGTTTACGGTGATCGCCGCGCCGGGCGTCGAGGCCGACCCCGACACCGACGGCACGAGGACGGGGACGTTCATAGTCCTCAACTTCGACAAGCGGGTCGCGATTATAGGCGGCACGCGTTACGCGGGGGAGATGAAAAAATCCGTATTCACCGTGCTCAATTTCCTCCTGCCCAGGGAAGGGGTGTTCCCGATGCACTGCTCGGCCAACGTCGGCAGGGACGGAGACGTGGCGCTCTTCTTCGGCCTCTCGGGCACGGGCAAGACGACCCTCTCCGCGGACCCGGTGCGCGCCCTCATAGGGGACGACGAGCACGGCTGGTTCGACCGGGGCGTATTCAACTTCGAGGGCGGCTGCTACGCGAAGGTCATAAAGCTCAACCCGGCGACCGAGCCCGAGATATACGACGCTTCGCTCAAGTTCGGCACGGTGCTCGAGAACGTCGAGATAGACCCCGTGACGCGCAGTATTGATTTCGACAGCGACAGGTTCACGGAGAACACGAGGAGCGCCTATCAGATAGACTCGCTTAAAAATATCGTGCCCGCGGGCATGGGCGGGATACCCGGGAACGTATTCATGCTCACGTACGACGCGTTCGGGGTGCTGCCCCCGATTTCCAGGCTCACGACCGAGCAGGCGCTGTATTATTTCACTCTCGGCTATACTGCGAAGGTTGCGGGGACGGAGAGGGGCGTGACGGAGCCCCAGGCGACGTTCAGCTCCTGTTTCGGCGCGCCGTTCCTTCCGAGGCCGCCTCTATTTTACGCTGAGATGCTGAAGCGGAAGCTCGAAGAAAGCGGCGCTTCCGTGTGGCTCCTCAACACCGGGATAACCGGCGGCCCTTACGGGGTCGGAAAGAGGATGCCGCTTCCGCAGACGAGGGCTCTCGTGAACGCAGCCGTGAACGGCGAGCTCGACAAGGGGGAGTTCAGGGAAGTGCCCGTCTTCAGTCTTATGGTCCCGTCCTCCTGTCCGGGAGTGGACGACAAGCTGCTCGAGCCCCGCAAAAGCTGGGCCGACCCGGCCGCGTACGATGCGAAGGCGGAGGAGCTAAAGAGCAGGTTCGAGCAGGAATTCGCCAAGCATAAGGCGTGAGGAAATTTTAAAGGATAAGAGTGTGTTAGGAAGACTCCGCCACTCCGCCATGTCCGCCACCCCTATACCCCGGCGAAGGTGGCGGAGTGGCGGAAAGTCCGAAGTTGTCATTGAGAGCGGAGTGAACGAATGTGAACGAAGCTCGGCAATCTCGCTTTTTCTTCTATTTCCCTCTCCCTATATTGGAGGGGAGAGGGTGAAGGGTGAGGGTGTACCATACTCTCAAGCATGGGACGTATGGGACACATCATCCAGGTATATACTCCGTCCGTCTGTCCCATATGTCTCAAAATTGCTCTTATAGCATATTACTCACTTAGTCTTCTGATATATGGCTGAATTAACGTCCCTCCGAGCAATTCCAAATTTGTTCTTGTTGAATCCCTGGAATTAATTACATCAATTGTAGAAGGAAAAAATTTTGGAGGAATTGGATTTTCTGCGAACTGATTATGGAACAAATAACTTTCTATCGTATTCTCATAATTGAAACCCAATATACCTGAAATGCCTGTATTATGTTTTATCGTCATAGCCGCATTACCTTTTTCCATATGATGTAATGGCTTTAATCCAAAAGTCATTTCTCCGTACATTGCCCTTGCATATGTAAATCCAGTTATTGATTCATTTGAGAAGTTCATAGATACGAGTATTAAAGGGAAATCTGGTTTTGACAAGTTGAACTTTTTTCTCAATTCGCTGAGATCTTTTCTCAACCTCTTGATTGCCACATTCATGTTTGTTGAATTATCTTTAGAAACAAGAATTGCTTTGTAAGCTCCCCATTTAAGTAGACAGTTTTAAAGTAGAAC
>Ga0187894_10006344_pt1 | contig 11636 bp, 10 predicted proteins | sample GBC1701081metaG_FD_136650 | JGI IMG/M metagenome (GOLD analysis project Ga0187894, IMG submission 136650) | White microbial mat communities from a lava cave in the Kipuka Kanohina Cave System on the Island of Hawaii, USA - GBC170108-1 metaG ...
AGCCGATTGATTCAGAGGCTTAAACCGCCGTTTGAAAGCACGGCGGCTGTGCAACGCCCTACATATCTCCCTCTAAATCCCAAAGCGGATGATAGAGGGAGTCTTGGGCTAATTCAAGATAAAACCGAATCATAGGGCAAAGAACACAGGACAAAAGGCAGTTGATTCGCTCAACTGCCTTTTGTCTAATCACTTAAAAATCAAACCGCAGACCGACGCGAACTTGTCTCGGTCTTGCAGTTCGTGTCGGAACAAGAAACGAATCAAGAAACGCCTGTCTGTCTGCGGGCGTAGTTGTCGGGCTGAGCGCATCAAAATTTATAAACTCGGAGCCAAAGCTAAACACTCTTGCATTAAGGATATTGTCAAACTCTATCACCGGACGCAGTTTCATTCTTTCACCGATGCGAAACTCTCGCGTGATATTCAAATCAAAGAAAAATTGTGCAGGTCCGATTCCTGCGTTACGCGGCAGGTTACCGGATGTTCCGATTGTTGTGTTTGTAAATTGCGCCACGAAATTCGGGTCGGTTGATGTGCCGGGCGGATGCCACACAATAGAGTTTATGTCACCGCTGAAATTCGGGCGGTCATTGTTTACGTCGTCAAGATTTCTATCAACGCCGCCAAGTGAAAGATTGAAAGGCGAACCGCTTGTGACGCGAACAATTGGCGAGAACTGCAACTTGCCCAACATACGCGGCATTCCGAATGTTCCCGAAATGACAAAACGATGGCGACGGTCTTGCACACTGTTTTCGAGTTCGCGTTTGAAATCGCCGACGACCAATGCCTCTGATGTATTCACAATACCGTCATCACGCAATTTTGAAAGTGTGTAAGATGTACGGACTGAAAAGCTGAAACCGCTTTTCAATCGCGCAAGACGACGACGCAATTCAAGCGTTAATCCGTGATAATAACTATTACCGACGGATGCAAGTTGCGCTTGCTGACCGAGGCTTGGATTCGGACGCAGGTTGGCTAGTGCGGCTAAAGCAATATCAACAGGCAAACCGTCGCTAAAACTATTTAAGTTTACCAATGTGATTCGTGTGCCGTTGATTATGACGCAACCGCCCAAATCAGGATTTGTCGGATTGGCGTTTGTGGGACACCTTTGCGGATTCGCAGAGTCAAACGGCGTCAGCATAAAACGTACTAAATCACCCGCACCATTTGTTGTGTACAAAGGACGTACACCATTAACCTGGGCATTTGAAAAATCACGCGAAAGCAAATAAGACGCAAAGTCCGGGAATCCCGCAGGAAGACGCGGGGCATTAGGATTAAACTCGCGCCACAGGTGAACGCCTCGATTCCAAGTGTAATTTGCCTCAAAAACAAAGCCCTTTCCGAGTTCTCGTTCAATACCTATATTTACTTGGTAACTTTCAGGAATTCTTATTGTCGGGTCTATGCTTGTAAATGTTGCTCTGCCTTGCGGTGCGTACTGCGGAAACTGCTGAAAGATAGGACTGTTAAGCGGCACGGCATTCGGGAAACCTGACGCTATGGCATTCAAAACCGTTGTACGGTCGCCTGTTGGGATTTGATTTGTATCAAACAAAACTCCGTTTGTCTCAACACTGAAATCATCAATTGTCCTGAGCAGAACACGGTTATAGAAGATGCCGCCTCCGGCGCGTATGACGGTCTTACCCGTCTTGAACGGGTCGTAAGTCAACGCTATGCGCGGACCAAAATTGTTACGGTCTTTCAAGATGGATTCATTCTCATAACGCAAGCCAAAACTGAGTTGTAAATTCTCGCGCACACGCCATTCGTCCTGAAAGAAAAATCCAAGATATGTGTTTTCTTGTGTTGATTGCTTTTGATAATTGTGGCGATAGCGATTCAAGGTATTGGCAAGAAAATCGCCTGCACTTCTAAAGTTGTATGTGCCAGTCGTGTCAAAAAGGTCAAAGAAAGTCGAGCGTATGTGCTGGAAATCTCCGCCGAATTTTAGCGAGTGACTGCCACGGATGTAGGTCATAGTGTCTGTTACTTGCCAGCGATTTTCACTTCGGCTTGTACCGTTTGATGTCGAAGACCCCGCTGTTAAGGTCGGTGCTGTTGTGCCGCCCGGACGCAACGGGTCATTCATGGTAATAAGAACAACAGGCTCGCCTTCTGTTTGTGCCACAACATCGGGTTTTAAGGTCGAATACTGAAAACGAAGTTGATTGACCATCGAAGGCGAAAAGACAAAATTATCCTGTGCCGAAAAAGCGTAGGTGTTCTTTATATTTCCGACGAATGCTTCTTCCAAACGTCTTGTCGAACCTGTCGTGCTTGATTGACGTTGGTTATCCTGTCTTCCGTATTGAATTGAAAAAGTGGCGTTGTGCGTGTCCGTGAAATTATGGTCAACTCGACCCGAAAAAATGTGGTTGCGGTTTGGCGTCGAAACGGGAACGATGTAAGGAGCGATGCTTGCCGCAAGCGAACCGCTTATAACTTCTAACCTAGCCGCGTTAGGGTTTGTCGGTTGCGGCAAAGGAAAACGTGAATTTTGAACGATAGGAACAAGCGTATCAATCAACGTGGTATCTTGAAGCGAGTTAACTTCGTAAGCCGCAAAAAAGAAAGTTCTTTTCTTAATGATTGGTCCTCCAAAAGTAAAAACGGGATTTAGTTCCGTCAGAGGCAAGCGTTTCAAACCGCGTTGATTATTGCGCCAGGTATTTGAGTTTAGGCTTTCGTCTCGAAAAAAGAATGCCGCACGCCCCTTGTATTTATTTGAACCTGAGCGTGTACGCAAATTTACGCGCCCACCCGAAGCCCGCCCGTATTCGGACGAGAACTGATTCGTTATGACCTGCACTTCTTCAACTGCTTCGAGCGAAGGTTGAAAACGCTCTGTTGCGGCGCGGTCGTCATTATTATCAAGCCCGTCAATCGTTACGTTGTTTGAATAAGCAGTTCCGCCCGATAAAGAAAAATTTCCGGCTTCCAACAGATTTCCGCTCGGCGTGCTGTTTCTGTCTTCTGCCAGATTACGTGTTGATAAAGGCTCTTCTCCAACGCTGCTGAGAAGAAAAATCAAATCAAGTGGCGAGCGTGAATTTACAGGAAGGTCTTCGATTTCTCTGACAGTAATTGTACTGCCGACAACCGTGCGTGTTGTATCAATAAGCGATGCGTCCGTATCGGCTTCAACCGTTGTTGCGGCGTTCACGCCCTGCGGGTAAAGGGTTATATCCAATTGCACATTCTGCGCGGCGATTGTCGTCAAATCTTTTACAGTCGTGTCCTGAAAGTTTTTGAAAGAAGCAACGAGTTCATAAACACCGGGGTCAAGTTCAACAAAGCGATATTTCCCTTCCGCATCTGCGATAACGCTTCGCTCTTTTCCCGTTGTGATGAGTTTTGCTTTTACCGTCGCGCCCGGAATTACAGCGTTATTCTGGTCAATGACGCGCCCCGATATTGTCACATCATCGAGGTCCTGAGCTTTTATTGACAGGCAAAAAAGAAAACACAACATTAAACATGCGGATAAGCAAATCGGTTTGTAAGCAAATAAAACGAGGCGAGTCATAGTGAACTCCTTCTTTAGTTGATAGTTGTCAATATGCAGCTAAAAGTCGAAAGGATTTGACCGTTAGCTTGCCAGTAATTATTACCTTGTTTGAAGATTCATTTTATCAAAGCAAATAAGGATGCTCTGATAAAATGACTTTACGACCATGCTTGTTCTGTTATGATGCCGCAGAATTTAGCATTCCAAATGAATGAAAGCAAGATTTTTTGAAAAGAGGGTGTAATCTGTCAGTTTTATGAGCGGAAAGTAAAACCGCACTGCCAGCCTGTTTCCTTAATCATTGATTTTGCTCACGGAGTCTTCGACAGTCTGGCAGACTGTCGTACTATTTGGTTTCAATGCTCATGAATCTGACTGATTACAAGAGGATTTCTAATGACCTTTGGATTTTTACTTTTTCCTAATCTTGAAGAACTCGATTTTGTAGGACCTTGGGAAATTATAAACGTCTGGCGGATGTTTTTCGATGGACCGGAATGTTTGACCATAAGCGAAAACGGCGGTGAAGTCGTTTGCGCCAAAGGATTAAAAATGTTTGCGGATTACAGTTTTGAAGATTGTCCGCAACTTGATTATTTGCTGATTCCGGGCGGGCAAGGTACGCGAACCGAAGTTGGCAACGTAAAGCTAATTGAGTTTGTGCAAAAACAGTCCGCGACTTGTAAACATATCACTTCGGTTTGCACGGGTTCGTTTATCCTGCAAGCCGCCGGTTTGTTAAAAGAAAAAAGCGCGACGACGCATTGGGGTTCGCTTGATAGGTTACGTGCTTTTGAAAACATAACGGTTGACGAAAAGCGTTTTGTGCGTAACGGAAATGTCTGGACTGCGGCAGGCGTCTCGGCAGGAATTGATTTGGCACTTGCATTGGTCGCAGAAGAAGCGGGCGAGGAAACCGCAGGCGAAGTTCAGTTTTATGTTGAATATTATCCAAGCCTGAAACGCTACGGCACAGCACACAAAGGCGTAAAAGCACCCGCTTATTTGAAGGAATAAAACTTTCAAGAGCCTCTCAAACCTGCTACTGTTCTCATTAATCGTTCGACACGTTGCGGGTCAATGTCATTTGCCCAGTGTCCCTCAAACTTGAAATAAGAACCGATGATGAAAGCGTCTGCGTAATCGAAAAAATCTTTGATGTTGTCGGCGTCAATGCCTGAACCAAGAACGACGGGCAAACGGCAATGCGCTTTTGCTTCTTTCACATCTTCGATTTTTGGTGCGTGTCCCGTTGCACTTCCCGTGATGATTACAGCCGAACCTAGCATAAATTCAACTGTCTCTGCCATCTCGCCCAAACTGATGTCCCAAGTGATTGCGTGCGATGAATGTTTCTTTTTTATATCAGCCCACACTTGGACTTTTTCCGCGCCAATCGCTTTGCGGTAACGCAGAAGTTTTGCCGCAGATGATTCAATCAAACCTTCATCAGCGATGTGCGCGAACACAAAACTCTCTGCACGGATGAAATCCAAATCAGCGGCGTGTGCAACAGCCATCGCTTCGATGTTTGCGCCAGCCAATATCTGAATGCCTACGGGCAGACGGCTTTCCTCTTTTACAGCCTTTGCGATAATCGCCAACGCGGCTGTGATTTCCGCACCTACTTCGCCTTTCAAATACGGCACATCGTGCATATTTTCGATGCCGATTCCGTCAACACCGTGTTCAAGATAAACACGCGTTTCCATCAAAGCCTTTTCTGTTATTTCCGGGACACTCTTTCTGCTGTTTGGCGTTGCGGGCAGAGCCTCTACGTGAATCATTGCGATAATAGGTTTTGCGTTTGAAAATAATTTTGTAAGCACACTTTGATTTTGTTCGGCACGTTTTTTTTTGTCAAAACGATTATCTGTTAGGATGACAATCTATGACACAAAACAAAACTTTACCTGTTGAAGAAATACGTTCGCACTTCCCTGCTTTGGAACGTGAACATAAGGGTTTGCCTGTCGCCTATTTTGACGGACCGGGCGGGACGCAAGTTCCGCGTCCGGTTGTCGAAACGATGGCGGATTATCTTTATCACCATAACGCAAACACGCATTGGGCTTACCCGACAAGCAACGAAACAGACGAGATTATAGAAAATTCAAGACAAGTTTTAGCAGAGTTTCTAAATGCATCTTCTGACGAAATTGTGTTTGGTCAAAACATGACCTCGCTCACGTTTCATCTTGCGCGTGCGCTCGGAAGAAATTTTAATGAAGGCGACGAAATCATTGTCACCGAACTAGACCATCACGCAAACAGTGACACTTGGCGTTCATTGGAAAAAGAGCGCGGCGTGAAGATTCGTGTTGTACCGATGAACATTGAAAGCGGCACACTTGAATTTAACGAGATTGAAAATTTCCTGAACGAGAAAACAAAACTTCTTGCAATCGGTGCGGCTTCAAACGCTCTTGGTACAATCAATGATGTTGCGCGTGCCTGCCGTTTAGCGCGTGAGGCGGACGCACTCAGTTTTGTTGATGCGGTTCATTACGCCGCACACAACCTTGTTGATGTAAAAACTTTTGACTGTGATTTCCTGGCTTGCTCGGCTTACAAGTTTTACGGTCCGCATATCGGCGTCCTCTACGGACGCAAAACTCTTTTGCAGGAAATTGATTTTCCAAAGCTAAAACCTGCTCCTGATTATTCACCCGAACGTGCAGAAACGGGAACACAAAGTCACGAATCAATCGCAGGCGCGGCTGCGGCAGTTGATTTCCTTGCTTCACTTTCGACGGGCGAAACAAAGCGCGAAAAATTAAGGAACACTTTTGATGAACTTCATTCACGTAAAAAAGAACTGACAAAAATTTTGTGGGACGGTTTGACCGAAACAAAAGGCGTCAAGGTTTACGGTCCTACTTATGAACTGCAACGTACACCCACCATCTCTTTCACAATTCAAGGACATAAGGCGAAAAGCGTTTCACAAAAATTAGTCGAACGCGGTGTTTTCACTTCGCACGGAGACTTTTACGCACTGACAGTTGTAGAAAGATTAGGGTTATCAAATGAAGGTCTCGTTCGTGTCGGGTGCGCCTGTTATACAACTACTGAAGAAGTTGAGCGATTGGTTGATTGTATCCGAAGCATCTGTAACGGGCATTAGACACCGATTGCAGGCGCATCATACAATGAAAATCGCATATCACATTTGTTTGGAGGATAAATGAGTAAAGCAGGACGTATAACGCGCCTCAATCCGAAAGCAAGCATTCCGGGCGGCGAAATCTTAATTGAATGCGAGGGCTTTGATACAAGCGAGCGTAAACAAATTGTAGTCACCTTTGATGGCGTGCAAGGACGTATTGTTTCGGCATTGCCGAATCGTGTTTTGGTTATTGTGCCGGATAACGTGAGCGGCGAAGTTTTCGTTTGTCTTGAAAATGGTAGTGAACGAAGTGAATCGGCGACAATGATTGTCGGAAGAAAATTAGCTGACGAGTTACATCCCGTCACAAATCCGGCATTTGACCCCGAAGACGGTTCGCTCTTTGTCACGCGCTCAGGCTCACGCGGTCAACAACTTCCCGTCACACTTTTTCGTATTGACCCGAACGGCGAACTCGAAGAATTTTCCGGCGACATTATGAACCCGACAGGAATTGCCTTTAGCCCTGCGGGCGAAATGTTTGTGACAAGCCGCGCAGAAGGCACTGTCTATCTGGTTAAACGAAACGGCGAGATAAAAACTTTTGCACAAGGTATGAACATCGCCACAGGTATCACTTTTGACCGTGACGGAAATATGTACATAGGCGACAGGGGCGGGACAATTTATCGCGTCAACGGAATCGGAGACGAAACGGCTTGGGCTGAAATCGAACCTTCGGTTTCGGCTTACCATCTGGCGTTTGGTTTGGATAACTGTCTGTACCTCACAGGTCCCACGGTTTCCAGCCACGAGAGCATAACCAAAATTGACCCCGACGGAAACGCAAGCGTCTTTTTCAAAGGTTTAGGACGCCCGCAGGGTTTGGCTTTTGACCGTAGAAGAAATTTATTCGTGGCGGCTTCGTATCAAGGTCGTCGCGGTATCGTACAAATTTCCGAAGACGGAAAAACCTGCAAAATGGCAATCGCGGGAATGAACATCGTCGGACTGGCTTTTAACACGGATGGCGAAGCCTGTGTGACTACGAATGATTCGGTCTATGTCGTACCCGTAGGGATTTACGGAATATTGTTGGGTCAATAACAAACGAGGCATTTGATAATGAATTTTGGTCCCGAATTAATTGGTTACTTGGCAATTTACATAGTCGTTTTGATGTTTGCGTTTTCGGCACATGAAGCGGCGCACGCTTGGATGTCTCATAGATTTGGCGATGACACGGCATATCTGCTCGGACGTGTGACTTTGAATCCGGCGGCACACATTGACCCGATAGGCTCGCTTTTGATTCCTATTGTCAATTTCCTGACAGCAACTATGGGCGTTTTTGTGCCGTTAATCGGATGGGCAAAACCGACGCCCGTTAACCCCTTGCGTTGGCGAAACAAAAGAGTAGCTAACATAATGGTTTCGCTCGCGGGAATAATGGTTAATCTTCTGATTGCGACAATCGGTTTAGTAATTATCAAAATATGCCAATATACGGGGGTGCTCAGTTTTTCGGGTCTCGTTTCCGTTTCAGATCCGATTGCGCTCTTATTGTTCCAAACGGTTTCGATGAATGTCGGTCTGGCGTTTTTCAATTTACTTCCTATCCCGCCCTTGGATGGAAGCCATGTAGTTGAGGAATTCTTACCCGCAAGTATGCAGGATACTTGGAAACAAATTGAGCAGTTTAGTTTTATCATTCTCCTAGGTCTTATGTATCTTGGCGTTATAAGCGTACTTTTTCGACCGGTTCGTTTCGCACTTAATTTTTTAATTTACGACTTATAAAATCTATTCTTAAAATCATGGCAAAGAGAATTTTTAGCGGCGCACAACCCACAGGTAATCTACACATCGGCAATTACCTTGGTGCCTTAAAAAACTGGGTTCAACTTCAATACGAATACGACAGCTTTTTCTGCATAGTAAACTTGCACGCGATAACATTGCCGCAAGACCCGCGAAGTTTAAGAGAAAAAACAAGAGACCTTGCGCGAATCTACCTGGCGGCGGGAATTGACCCGAAAGTCTCTAAAATTTTTGTTCAGTCGGATGTTTCCGAACACGCGGAACTCGCTTGGGTTCTAAACTGTATCACGCGCATAGGCGAACTTGACCGCATGACGCAGTTCAAAGAGAAAGGAAAAAATCAACGCGACAGTGTAGCCGTAGGGCTGTTTGATTATCCCGTTTTGATGGCTTCGGACATTTTGCTTTACAAAACCGATTTGGTTCCCGTCGGGCAAGACCAAAAACAACATCTTGAACTCACACGTGATTTGGCTATTCGTTTTAATCGTGATTTCGGCGATACTTTTGTTGTGCCTGACCCGTTTATTCCAAAAGTCGGTGCGAAGATAAATTCTTTGGTAGAACCTGAAAAGAAGATGTCCAAGTCTGACGAAAACGCGAATGGTTCAATTTTCCTAATGGATAGTGCTGATGTCGTAACAAAGAAAATCAAACGCGCCGTAACGGATTCGGGAACAGAGATTCGTTTTGACGAAACACGTCCGGCAATAACAAACCTTCTGACGATTTATCAGTTACTAACAAACAAAACACCGCAAGAAATCGAATCTAATTTCGAGGGCAAAGGTTACGGACATTTGAAAACGGAGTTGGCGGAAATTGTGGTTGAGTTTCTTAAACCGTTTCAGGAAAAAGTACGCAGCATCAACGACGAGCAATTAGACAGAATCTTCAAAGACAGCGCAGAACAAGCCCGAACAATTGCACGGGCAACATTAACCCAAGTCTATCAACGCATGGGTATTGCCGGGTGTGAGGGCGTTTAATCTGCCAACGAATCAAAGTCGAATAACTGATGCAAGAAATAACCGAAACAACGCAACAACAAACCATAAACGTCGCGGGTGCAACGCCCGAAATTACAAGTGAGCGCGGCGAAGAACTCAATCTAACACTTGGCGAATTTGCAGGTCATATGGACTTGCTTCTTTATCTGATTCGCCAAGAGCAAGTCAACATTTATGATATTCCGATTGCGCGAATCACCAATGAGTACCTTCGTTATTTGAAACTGATGCGCGAACTCGACATTACGATGGCGGGCGAGTTTTTAGTGATGGCGGCAACCTTGATTGAAATTAAATCAAAGATGCTTTTGCCGCGCGACCCGCTTGCGCCGATTGATGAAGACGAAGACGACCCGCGCCGTGAACTGATTGACAGATTGCTCGAACATCAAAAATTCAAATCAGCCGCGCAGATGCTCTGGTCACGCTCAACCGTTGAACAAGCCGTTTATACACGCGCCGCAATAGAAACGGATAAAAACAATCCCGAAATTTCTGTCGGTGTGTTCGATTTACTCTCGACCTTTCAAAAAATCCTGGCACGTAAAAAAGACGAAATACTCCTTGAAATCGAACGCGAAGAGATGACAATGGCTGAAATGATTGAACGTCTTCGCGCTCTTGTGGCAGGTGAAAAGAAAGTAAACCTGAGAGTTTTTTTTGAGCAGGCACAATCAAAAAAAGAATTGGTAATTGCGTTTCTTTCCGTGTTGGAGTTGGTTCGCCTTGCCGAAATAGTTTTCACGCAGAAGAACACTTTCGGTGACATCTTCGCAAAAAGACGACTTGAAAAAAAGAAAACCGAACGCCCGCAAGAAACAGAGCAAAGCCCTTCTTAATCCTTAGTTTTTAGCAGTTGAGTCTATATTTTTACTGGTAGCTCAAAAATCTTTCTAATCCGCTACGCAAGATTTTCGTATTAATAAAAACTCGATTGTTTTCAGATTTAACAGCGGCTTGTTCGTAAAATTCCGCCGCAGAATTTCCTGACATAAGTTTGCTTGCAATCGTGAAAAGCCAACTGAAACGATTTGCGACTCTCTCTGCCGCTTTTTCCGAATTGGTCTTAAACACAAAATCAAAGTTTGCGTTTACGTCATCAAAATTTATTTCCAATTCCACACCGTTTATCGTTTCGTCGCGCACGCTCCAAGCCATTAACTGCAAGACCTGGCTTTCGTCTGTGGCTTTTACAAAATCACCCAAAAGTTCAAGCAAGACAGGATTATTTGAGTTCATGGAAACAGAGAGATTGCCGTCGGTTAATCTGCCGTTTTCAAAATCCGAAACAATCCGAACATGGTGTTTTTTCGATAAATCAACCTTGCCTTCATAAATGGCAAGGCGGACTTTTGAATAAAATCTTTCAAATGGTTTTATGTCGGGAAGTGCGTATCCATCTTTCTTTGCGTGTGAACGGTTGTTTGTACGTGACGATGAATTTTCATCTTCAGCATTTATTTGAAAATAATTAGCGAACGGTTGTGTGAAGATGTGCGATTCGGTGGCAAAGAGCAAAACAACCAATAACAAAAAACTGATGCGACGTTTATTCTTACTCATGTCGAAAACTCCTGATGTTTTATTGCTTAACTTTTGAAAAGAACGCTATGTACTTTGAAAGCTTGCTATTTAAGTTCATTCATTTAGGTTATTCAGCGATTCCTTTAGTTTATTGCTTGGCGAAAGATAGTAACGGTCAACTCTGCCATCTTCTTCTTCGCCGTCTTGAAACAGAACTTTGCCCGAAATCGAAATACCTATCGTTTGTCTTATTGCATCTGTCGTTGAATAGATTAGTTGACTGCCATAGTTTTCTTCATCAATAGCCAAAACCTTGCCTTTGAGTTTCAGGGACATCATAAATGTAGGGTCGTCGCGGTATTCGGGCGGAACAAAAAAATAGGTTTTTTCATTATCTATCAGATACTGATATGCGGTTCTTGCCGTTTCCTCGTCGGCAAATGTCAACTTTCCCTTGAATTTATAAAAAGTGCTCATTAGTTTTTATCTTGATAATCAAACGGTTTGTGATCTTCTTTCCGTTTTTTTTATCTTGAATTAGCCCAAGACTCCCTCTATCATCCGCTTTGGGATTTAGAGGGAGATGTAGGGCGTTGCCGCCGCCGCCGTGCTTTCAAACGGCGGTTTAAGCCTCTGAATCAATCGG
>Ga0187894_10006345_pt1 | contig 11635 bp, 10 predicted proteins | sample GBC1701081metaG_FD_136650 | JGI IMG/M metagenome (GOLD analysis project Ga0187894, IMG submission 136650) | White microbial mat communities from a lava cave in the Kipuka Kanohina Cave System on the Island of Hawaii, USA - GBC170108-1 metaG ...
TAAGTGAAGAGTGTGCATAAATCCTGGGAGCGCACGCGGCCTCGCGTGCGGGCTTGCCGAGAGAACACTTTACGATAAAGGCGGCGATTGAGTAGGCCGGCACGCGAGGCCGCGTGCGCTCCCAGGGGTAACGCCTTCTCGATATAGACTTTGATTTTGAAGGACTTTTATTTGCGCACGCTTCATATAAGTCCCTGCCGCCGGTCTCCACCATTTCCACATTGGGTCTTATTCCGCCAATACCTGAGTATTCAGGTGAATCGATTACTCTTACTGTGCGCGCCATAAATGCTCCTTAACGCAAACCACTTCTTTTTCAGACCACTCTAGACCGCCATGGATCGTATGCGCCGGCGGTGTTTAATCGCGTCATCACCGAGGGAGGCAGCTTCGTAAAGCATAGTTCGCGGGTTTCATCGTCCACATCAACGCAGACCACTTCGCCGCTCGCAACCTGCCTGGTCGCGATCAGATTCGACAGCGGGAGGATCAGATGGCGCTCGATGGCCCGTTTGAGCGGGCGGGCGCCGTAACGGCGGTCGAATCCTTCGGCGAGCAGAAACTCTTTCGCGACGTCGGTGCAATTGATCGCAAAATTGCAATTCCCCGTGGACAGGATGCGGCGCTGCACCGACATCAATTCAAGTTCAATGATCTGCCGCAGCGCTTCTCCGGTCAGGGAACGGAAGACAACCACTTTGTCGAGCCGGTTCATGAATTCAGGCGAGAATTTGCGCCTCGCGGCCTCGATGCCGATCTTCTCTAACTGCGAATCGAGTTTCGGCGCGACGCCGCTGCGGCAGGAGAAGCCGATCTTACCTTCCGTCAGCTCGCTCATTTCCCTCGCGCCGAGATTCGACGTCATGACCACCACACAGTTGGAGAAATCCACACGCCGGTTGTCGCCCAGCGTCAGCGCCGCTTTGTCCAGCACACCGAGCAGGAGTTGCCAGAGGGCGTCCGAAGCTTTCTCGATCTCGTCAAAGAGCAAGAAGGTGAGCTTCGCTTTCGCCGTCTGGAATCGCTCCAGATTCTCCTGTGTCAACAGCGGCGGAGTCTCGCGATGACCGAGATAGCCCGGCGGCGAGCCGACGAGTTTGGAGATTTCGTGCGAGTGCTGCAATTCGGCGCAGTCAATCTTCACCATCGCGTTCGGATCGTCGAACAGCGCTTCGGCGGCGGCCTCGACCGCCCGCGTCTTGCCCGATCCGGTCGGCCCTAGAAAGAGCAGCGCGCCGAGCGGCTTGCCTGGCAACGTCATCTTCGCCAGATAGACCTGGTAGATTTGCGATAGCGCCAGGGCCGCCTCATCCTGCGCCACGATTCGCCGGAAGAGTTCCCGCTCGAATTCACCGGCCTCATCGCATCTCTGCCTGATGTTGAGCGAGACCATCCCTGATTTTTTACCGACGCCAACTGCGGCTTTCAATGTCTTCTCATTCCTGATTGACATGGCTCTTTCTCTCCTCGGTTGCGCCTCGGCGCTTTCCGCAGGCGCGATCCTCACGGTTACCTCTCTCCAAGTTTTCAATCTCTCCCGCATGCCGCGACAGCAAGGACGATGCCAGACGCAACAGCCGAGGCGATTGCCAGCCGGAAGATGTGTTGCTTGTGTTCTCAGGAGCGATCCCTTTTCTTGCCCTTTTCTTGAAAGCTATAGTTAGGCGCCGGATGGCGCTTTGTCCCAAAAATCCCCAATTTAGCCTATGCGCACTGTTGCATTTCGCATCAGCCTGCCGCCTTAAATCCTTAAATACAGATCAAATCCACGTTTGCCTTAATTGGCCATAGTGGCTTGAGACTTGCCCTCTGAGCAGCGGCTAGGGAAAGGCGCCAAAGGCGCTGGACAGAAATCTTCGCGCTCAGGCGCCGCTTCTAAGGAGGAAGGACATGCTATTTCCAATCGGGGATGATAATTCGTCACGGTAGGATGTGGCGGAAAAATGTAAGACAGGAAAATAAAAATGACACATGGTATGTCTTAGTTTTATTTTCCCGTCCGGCATTTTCCTGTTTCCCAGTCTATGGCTTCGGAGAATTTTTCCAACCCCGCAAAGCATTTACAACTCGCCCAGGTAGTTACTTTTCTTTACTTTTATTTGTGTGAATCGGCGCCGCGCCTTTTCCTGGGCTATTTATTCAAAAACCATAAGCTCTGCAAGCTGGAAAACCAGAGTTGCCTACCCTATGCTACCGAAATGGCCTAACCCGGCGCCGCATCGCGTTGGGTTCAGGTTCAGAGGCAGTCATGAAACAATCACTTGAAAGAAATGTTATTGCGGGGCTGGTCGTCGTGTTTTTGGCCCTGATCGCGAATGCGGTTCTGTCCAACCAGGCGGCCAACACACTGGCGAGAAACGAAGAGTTGGTCACTCACACCCGCGAGGTGCAACTGCAGATCGGATCTGTGCTTTCAACCGTAAGACAGGCCGAGAGCAGCGCGCGCGGCTACGTGATTACCGGCGAAGAGTTTTACCTGGGGCCATATCGTCAGGCTATCGCTGAAATCGATCCGAAGCTGAAGCGCCTCGATCAATCGATGACGGACAACCCCAGCCAGCGGCGGCGGCTCGCGCTCTTGCGTGATAGCGTGCAGCGCAGGCTCAACCTGCTCGCTGAAATCACCGAGCGGCGGCGGCGTGGCGCGTTCCTGTCGCCCGCGCCGCCGCCCCATCAGGGCGAGCAGGAGATGGCCGATATTCGCCAGATCGTGGCGGATATGGATAAAGAAGAAGCGGCCTTGCTCAAAATTCGGGAGGCGGAATCGCAGGCCAGCCATAGCGATGCGCGGCTGACTTTCGCCATCTCCACTCTCACATCCGTGGCCTTGGTCGTTTTGATGGGCTGGGTGCTGATGCGCGGGCTGGCGGAGCGCCGGCGCAACGAGGCCGCCATTCGTGAACAGCGGGAGTGGCTGCAAATCACGCTCTCCAGCATCGGTGACGCGGTGATTGCGACCAACGCGCAAGGGCACATCCGATTCCTCAATCCGGTGGCCGAAGCCCTGACCGGATGGACTCAGGCGGAAACAGAGGGCAAAGCGCTGTCTGAAGTCTTCAGGATCGTCAATGAGAAGACCCGCCAGACTGCTGAAGATCCGCTGACGAAAGTGCTGCGCGACGGCCAGACGGTCGGTTTGGCCAATCACACGCTGCTCATCGCCAAGGACGGCAGGGAAACTCCGATTGACGACAGCGGAGCGCCGATCAAAGACCCGGCGGATAACATCGTGGGCGCGGTGCTCGTCTTTCGTGACATAACCGAGCGCCAGTACGCCGAAGAGGAGTTGCGCGCCAGCGAGGAATTCAATCGCGGCATCCTGGAGAGCGCGCCGGATTGCATCAATGCGCTGGACATGGATGGCCGCCTGCTCTCGATGAATACGCCGGGCATGTGCTTGATGGAAGTTGACAACTTCAGGTCGGTTGAGGGCAAGTATTGGATTGATTCCTGGCAGGACGCGGATCGCGATGCGGCGCTGGCCGCCATTGAAACCGCTCGCGGCGGCAAGGCGGGACGTTTTCAGGGCTTCTGCCCGACCGCTAAAGGGGCGCCCAAATGGTGGGATGTGATCGTCGCTCCGATCCGCAACCGGCAGGGCAAAGTGATCAAGCTGCTCGCCACCTCGCGCGACATCACCGCGCAGTACGAGGTGGAGACCGAGCGCCAGCGGATCGCGCAGGAGCGCGCCCGGCTGCTTAAAGTTGAACAGAGAGCGCGCGCCCAGGCGGAAGAGGCCAATCGGATCAAGGATGAATTCCTGGCGAACGTTTCGCATGAACTGCGCACGCCTATGAACGCCATCCTGGGCTGGGCGAACCTGCTGCGCGGCGGTAGTATGAACGAAGCGGATACCCATCGCGCCTTCGAGACGATCGAGCGTAACGCGTCGGCGCAGGCGCGGCTGATCGAAGACCTGCTCGATGTCTCGCGAATCATCACCGGCAAGCTGCGTCTGGAACGACAGACAGTGGATCTCGTGCGTGTCATCGACGCCGCGCTGGAAGCCGCCAGGCCGGCGGCCGAGAGCAAGCAGATCACAATGGAGTCGCGCCTCGACTCGCAGGTTGTAAAGGTCTTCGCCGACCCGCAGCGGTTACAGCAGATTGTTTGGAACCTGCTCTCTAACGCGGTCAAATTTACTCCCAGGGGCGGGCGCGTGGAGGTGGAGATCGGCGAACGCGAGTCGCAAATTGAAATCACTGTGAGCGATACCGGGCAGGGCATCAATCCTGATTTTCTGCCGCACGTCTTTGACCGCTTCCGTCAGGCCGAAGCTTCGACCACGCGCAAGCACGGCGGTTTGGGGCTGGGGCTGGCGATTGTGCGTCACCTGGTCGAGTTGCACGGCGGGAAGGTCACGGCTGACAGTCCCGGCGAAGGCCAGGGCGCAATCTTCACCGTCAGTCTCCCGACCCCCGCGGTGTATCGCGAAGCGCCGCCGGAGCCCCAAGCCGTGGTGGCCGACGAAGAAGAAGACCGCCTGTTGCTCGCGCAGGCGCCGTCATTGGACGGTCTGCGCGTGCTCGTGGTGGATGACGAACCGGACGCGCGCGATCTGCTCGCCGTCGTTCTCCAACAGCGCGGCGCGCTGGTCACGACGGCCGACTCCGCCATCGCCGCGCTGGATACGCTCAATACGCAACCGTTCGATGTGTTGATCAGCGATATTCAGATGCCGGAGGTGGATGGTTATGAGCTGATCCGCCGCCTCAGAGCGAGGGAAGCCGGATGCGGCAAGTTCATCCCCGCCGTGGCGCTGACAGCGCATGTCCGCGCGAAAGATCGCGCGCGCGTGCTCGCCGCGGGGTTTCAAATGCACGTCTCCAAGCCGGTCAGCGCCGCCGAACTGGTTATTGGAGTGGGAAGCCTGGCCGGGAATTCGGGCCGGGCATGACATTGAGCTTTCTCAACACAAAGGGACGAAGGGGGAGTAGGGAGTGGGGAGTAGGGAGTGGGGAAGTAACTCACTTGTCTCCCTGTCCCCGATTCCCCACTCCCTACTCCCCCTTCGTCCCTTTACGTTGAAAAGCGTTCTCGCAGGATGAGTATTCAATGAGCGGACAAAATACCCAAAATATTCGGGCGCTGGTCGTCGAAGACAGCGATGACATGCGCGATTTGATGCAGTTGCTGCTGGAAGAGCAGGGCTATGAAACGCTCGCGGCGGCGGATGGCCGCGCGGCGCTTAAATACATCGAAGACGATCAGGAATTTATTGATCTGGTCATCACCGACGTGCAGATGCCGGAGGTGACCGGACACGAAATTCTGGCCGCCGTCCGCGCGCGGCGCGGCGAAACGCCCGTGATTGTCATCACGGCTTTCGGTTCCGTCGAGCAGGCGGTCGGCATGGTTAAGGGCGGCGCCTTCGAATACCTGACCAAGCCCTTCAACAAACCGAAACTGCTGGGCCTGGTGGAGAGGGCGCTGGAGCACAGCGCGGGGCGCCGGGAGCAGGCGCGGCTGCGGCGTGAATTGCCCGCGGCGCCGGCGCGGATTATCGGCGCGTCAAAACCGATGCGCGAACTGTTTGAGCAAATCGCCAAGGCGGCGCGCAGCGCCAGCACCGTGCTCATCACCGGCGAATCGGGCACGGGCAAGGAACTCGTCGCTCGCGCGATTCACGACGCGTCGGGGCGTAACGGCGCTTTCGTGCCGGTCAACTGCGCGGCGATCCCGGCGGAGTTGATCGAGTCGGAATTCTTTGGTCACACCGGCGGCGCCTTCACCGGCGCCAAGGGAATGCGGCCCGGCCTGTTTGAAGCCGCCGATGGCGGCACGATCTTTCTTGATGAAATCGGCGAATTGCCGCTGACCATGCAGCCGAAGCTGCTGCGCGTTTTGCAGGATGGCACGGTGCGCCGCATCGGCGCCGACCGCGAACGCCAGGTGAAGGTGCGCGTGGTGGTGGCGACCAATCGTGATCTGGAGAGTGAAGTGCAGGCGGGCAAATTCCGCGAAGACCTTTACTGGCGCTTGAACGTGATTCAATTGAGCATGCCGTCGCTGCGCAAGCGCCCGTTTGATATTCCGCTGCTGATCGAACACTTCGTCGCCAGATACGCCGAAGCTTCCGGTTCGCCGCCGCTTGAAGTCTCGGCGGAGGCGCTGGCGATCCTCACGGTTTACGCCTGGCCGGGCAACGTGCGAGAGCTGGAAAACGTGATCGAGCGTGCGGTGGCGATGACCAGCGGCGCGGCTCTCAGGCCGGATGATTTGCCGGAGCGATTGCGCTCCGGCAATCATGCGGCTTCAGCGCTGAATCAGGCGCGGGAAAACCAGATGACGCTCCGCCAACTGGAGCAGACGTATGTGGCTGAAACCTTGCGCCGCGCGGGCGGCAATAAATCACGCGCGGCGGAGATGCTCGGCCTCGATCGCAAGACGCTCTATCGCAAACTCGAAGAATGCCGCGAAGTGGGATTGCTGGACGACATGTGATCAGATTCAGCAAACGCCATGCCTCAAGCGAAACTCGCCGCCTTCGCCGCAGTCCGTTCAATCAAGGCGTATTTCATTCCGCGCTCCCTGTAGCTATCCGCCACATTCCTCGTAGCTCTTCACCCCAGGCGGTTCAAAATCATTGATACAAATGCTGTCTGCTTCGAGTTAGTCGTGATGGATGCGGCATACCGGTTGCTGTTCAGCCTTTAGCTGAATGTAGCTCGGGTGTTTTGGCGGACAAACGACTTCAGGCAAGGAGTGAAGAGATGAACTTGGTGAGCTTCATGAATCACTTGTTGACGGAGAACGGAGAAGAGGAGAAATCCTTGTCCCGGCAGCAACCCCTGCGCGAAAGCGCGGAGCAGTTACGGCTCTCGTTGTGCGCGGCGCGCGCCGGCTCGCGTCGCAGCGGTGGGCTGGGCCTGGGATTGGCGCTGGCGAATGAACTGGTCAAACTGCACGGGGGGACGATTGACGTAGAGAGTCCGGGTGAAGGCCAGGGCGCGACTTTCACTATCAGACTGCCGTATCCCTCAAAGTCAATCGCCGAGGAATCATCCGTTGAGGCACACTGGTTGCGACTGAAACTTTCGAAGAGTTTGCAGGCGGCCGGTTACTGACAAGCCCCGTGAAACGGCCGCAAGTGGCCGATCACTACGACATCGGATCGAGAGAAGGAGGGCTGAGATATGACACTGGAATCACTTCTCATTTTGTTGTTACTTACCGGAATCTGCGGAGCCATTGGACAAGCGATTTCGGGTAGTTGGAGCGGGGGAATCCTGGGTTCCATCGTGATAGGTTTTATTGGCTGGTTGATTGGGTCGTGGCTGGCTGGGAAGCTCGGATTGGGTGAACTGCTCCCGCTCAACATCGGCGGATGGTCGTTCCCGATACTCTGGTCAATCATCGGCTCGGCGCTGATCGGACTGCTGCTCAACCTGTTTGTTGGCCGCGATCACGTTGTCGTGCGCCGCTATCCCGACTACTGAAATCGCCGACGGCCTGAGACGCTACCTGCGCGGCGTCCCATCGTGGCGGGCGAACCCGGCGCATTTATCAACATTCGGTCACCAGGAGAAAAGCGATGACACTGTTTTCACTTTTGATGCTGTTGCTGATTGCGGGAATTTGCGGCGCAATCGGTCAGGCGATAGTCGGTTTTCGGGGAGGCGTTTTGGTCTCGATCGCCATCGGTTTTATCGGCGCCCTGATTGGTATGTGGCTGTCGGGCGCGATGGGCTTGCGCGAGATGTTCGCGGTGAATATAGGCGGAAAGACCTTCCCAATCATCTGGTCAATCATTGGGTCGGTTTTGTTTGTGGCCTTGCTCGGGTTGTTCCGGGGGCGCCGATACGGCCGATACGTCTAACAATACAAATCTCGATTCACGAAGACACGAAGAGCGCGAAAGAAGAAAAGGCTTGAGTCTGTTCTTCTCTTCGCGCTCTTCGTGTCTTCGTGGTTTGCGCCAGGGCATTAGACCTCTTGCAAAAACGATCCAGGCTCAGGCTAAGGACTGCCCAAAAAAGACTGAGGTCGCGAAAGCCGTAGCGCAAACTGTCTAGCTAAGGTATCTACACAAATCCGGCGGTTGATCTTTGTCCCGGAGGGACATCGGATATTAGCCGGTGGTTACGCTGCGCTCCACCACCGGCTAATGTCCACTGCGCCTCCGGCGCAAAGAATTGTGTAGATACCTTAGCTAGACAGTTTGCGCTACGGTCGCCGCTACAGGGCAAATTATCAGGGCCGCTGTGGCGGGCAGCCACAATCACTGTTTCTCCCCGCTACAAGTCAGCGATTAATGCTTGGCGAGATATTCCCGGCCCGTGATGGTTTCGCTCAAGCTTTATTCATATAAGCCGTCCGTTTCTTCAAAAAAAGCCGAAAATAGCCGTGTTTTGAGCTTTGAGGCGCAAGCGGCCAACCTGCTTTTCGACCAGAGCCGCACTTTATCAACTGAGACGCCTCGTTCTCGCTGGCGCCCTCCTGGCGCCTTGGTTGCCTTATAACATTCGCGCAGAGACGGCGCTAATCAGGCGGCGGCGCATCGGGGAGGCAGATGGAGCGGCGCGCGGGCTGGTTTCAGCGCCGTCTCAGACAATACATCCCATAACTAAAGGAGAAGATGTATGTGGAATAAAGATGAAGTTAAAGGCAAAGGCAAAAAGATCAAGGGACAGGTCAAGGATAAGGTAGGAGAGCTGATCGGCAATCCTGAGCTTGAGGCGGAAGGCGAAGCGGATCGCGTTGAAGGCCAGGCGCAAGAAATCCTTGGTCGAGCGCGCCGTGAAGCTGAGAAGTTAATGGAGAGAGTTGAGGACGAGGTGAAGAAAGAGAATGACTGACGAGGATATAGCTTGCGACAATTCATACAACACGAGGCAATACGAGGAGGAGAAATGTTTAGAAGATCAATTTTGGTAATGGCGGCGGCGATCAGTGTGGTTCTCACTGCCGCCGCCGCTCAAGATAAAGCAGGTAAGAAACTGGAGGATGAGGCCGAGCAGTCGGCGAAGGCGGCGAAAGTCCTGCGCGAGATTATGGACACGCCGGATAAAGGAATCCCTGAAGACTTGCTGGCCAGAGCGGAATGCGTGGCGACCTTTCCCTCGGTGATCAAAGCAGGCTTCATCGTCGGCGGGCGCGGCGGGCGCGGCGTGGCAAGCTGTCGCACCAGCGCGGGCTGGAGCGCGCCGGCTTATTTCAATCTGGGTGGCGGCAGCATCGGTCTGCAAATCGGCGCGGAGGCCACGGACTTCGTCCTGCTGTTTATGAACAGGGATGGTTTGGACAGTCTGCTCTCGAACAAGTTCACGCTGGGGGCTGACGCGTCGGTCGCCGCCGGACCGGTGGGCCGTCAGACCGGAGCGGAGACGGACGCCGCGATGAAGGCCCAAATCCTTTCATATTCGCGCAGCCGCGGGTTGTTTGCCGGGCTGGAATTGAAAGGCGTTGTGATCACTCCCGATAAGGGAGATATGCGTGACGTCTATGGCGAAGGGATTACGGCAAAGGAAGTGTTGAAGGAGAACAAGGTCGCCGCGCCGGAATCGGTGCGCGAGTATCCTCAAACCCTGAGCAATTATTCAACGCGCAAAGCGAAAGCGGAAAAGTAGCGCGCAAGACAGATCAGGACAGAAGCTCGGCTCTCGGCGCCGTTGTCCTGGCAATTTCGGATGAGGCGTCCATGCTTCGCTCGCCGCGTTGACGGGCCGTCTCATCCGCCAATTCAATCAATCGAACCAGGAGGAGATATGCGAAAACTGTTTTGGGCTTCATTCGTTGTCATGGCTTTCGGCCTGATCCTGACGGCCTGCGCCCCGACTGAACCGGGTGAAACTATGAGCAAACCGAACGTGAAGATGACCGACTCGGAGTTGGAGAACAAAATCAAGGCCAGGTTCGACTCCGATGCGCAGCTTAAAGCGGCGGATCTGAGTGTCAGCGCCAACGCTGACAGGAATGAGGCCACTCTCTCCGGCACGGTTGGGACCCAGGCTCTACGGACCAAAGCGGTCAGTCTGGCCAAAGAGGCAAGCTCAGGTCTCATCCTCACCGACAAGATCGTGGTTAAACCGCGTGAGTTGACGCGCGAGGAATATACCGAAGAGAACGCGCGTGAGGAACGGGAGAAAGCCAAAGGGACGGGCGAGAAGATAGGCGATTCACTGGATGACGCCTGGATTCACACGAAGATCGTCGCCAAACTCATCGGTAACGCCGACACGCCGGAGCGCAAGATCAATGTGGACGTGGTTAACAACGTCGTCACTTTGCGCGGTACGGTGGATACCAACGAACAGAAGGTCAAGGCCGAGCGCGTGGCCATAGAGACGGAAGGTGTCAAGCGCGTCGTCAATCAGCTCAAGGTCGGCGCCGGCAAGTAATTCACCTTAGCGCGCTGAAATATCGGAACACGCGGAGATAGACGACAATCTCTCAAGGGCTTTCAGCGTATTCAGGTTTTCAGCGCGCTACGGCGTTTTCCATTTAGGTTCTGGCTATTGCTACTGAGGCGCGCCTGCGGGCGCAGCAGCCCGCCCAATGCGATCTTACCTATTTCTTCGACTATCTGTTCAGGCGTCAGACGGCCGTCAGGATGGTACCAGCGGGAGAGCCACAGAACCGTGCCGAGCAAGCTGAATGTCGCCACCGTGACGTCTACCTCTCTTAACTTTCCTTCCTCCCGGAGTTGTTTGAGCGTCTCGCGAATCAGATCGACGTAGACACGCTTCCGCTGGTCAATCTTGGAGCGGTGTTCCGGAGTCAGCCCGGCGACCTCGTCCACCATGATCGTGACCGGGTTGTACCCTTGCGGCGTGATGTGGCTGGTAATCAGCCGCACGTGGTTCGTGATGATCGCGCGCAACCTCGATTCGGCATCGGTAATGGCGCGCGCCGGAAAGATCACGTTCTCATCAAGCTCATCCATGCCGAAGTTCATGATGCGGAAGAGCAGGTCTTTTTTACCCTCGATGTGATGGTAAACGCCGGCTTTGGTAATTCCGACAGCTTCAGCGATGTCATTCATGGATGTGGCGTCATAGCCCTTTTCGCAAATGAGCAGGGCCGCCGCGCGATAAATCTCGCCCAAACGATCCGGTTCGTCCGATGTAGACAGATTAAATGGTGTTTTTGTTCTCAAGGTTGTTTCTCCGGGTAGCTCCACACTTAACCGTGGTGGATGACTAATGAGGGAAAAGAGAGAGTACGGAACAAACGGAAATAACGGAACAGACGGAAAAAAAACAGAAAATATTCCGTCTGTTCCGTTATTTCCGTTTGTTCCGTACTCTCTCTTCGACTTGCCCTATCGCTCTCCACGGTTAAATGTAGACCTACCTTTCTCCGGATTCGCGCAAACAAAGCTTTGCGCGTCGTCGGGGTTTCCAGTCCCGTTGTACTTCGCAACCTGCGGATACGGGCACAGCGGACGGGTTCGAATTACCTTTCCGTCCCGGCTCTGCGCGGCCACGATCTGTTTCGGCGCGACGCCCTTCTCGACCCATTCAACCAGCGCCGTCAAAAAGTCGCATTGATCCGTACCGACTCCGCCTCGGCAATGCGCCATTCCGGGAACCATAAACAGCCTGAAGAAGTCCGTTGTTGACGCTCCGAAGCGGGCGCTGACCTTCTCGTAATAATCAACGCCCATCAGCGGATTCAACGCGGTGTCGGCCCA
>Ga0187894_10006346_pt1 | contig 11634 bp, 6 predicted proteins | sample GBC1701081metaG_FD_136650 | JGI IMG/M metagenome (GOLD analysis project Ga0187894, IMG submission 136650) | White microbial mat communities from a lava cave in the Kipuka Kanohina Cave System on the Island of Hawaii, USA - GBC170108-1 metaG ...
GGCGGGCGCGGCGACTCGATGCTCACTTCGATGTTCTGCGGGAAGGCCTTGACCTCTTTGACGGTGGTGAGCGCGGGGTTGAGGCGGGCGGCCTGCGACCCGAAGAAGCGGCTGGCCTCGCCGACAAGAAGGGCGTCGAGGTCGATGACCGGGCCGCCGCCGGGGCCCATGCAGGCGATGGGCACATCGACGATCACGCGGTCGGTGAAGAGGCGGGAGACGGAGGTCTTGGATTCCTGGTCGCCGGTGGAGCGGACATCGAGGTTGGGCTCGATGAGGGCGAGGCGCTTGTCGTAGCGCTTCCAGTAGACGTACATGTCGGCGCCCTGAAGGCCGGCCCACGGGGTGCCGGAGGCGATCGTCATGGCGAAGAAGTAGCGCTGCTTTTCGAAGTTGCGCGGGAGTTCGGCGAGCAGTTGCTGGTCCTTCTCGCGGAACCAGACCGTGTACATGGGGTCGGAGCCGTCGGCGGTCGAGACGACCTTGACGAAGTCCTTGGCGACTTCCTTGAACTCAGGGAAGTCCGGCTTGTCCTTTTCCTTGTCGCCGGCGGCCTTGGCGGCATCAGGCTTGGCGCCGGGCGGGCCCTCGGGCCGGTCGGGCGGGGTGCCCTGGGCGACGGCTGCGGGCGACATGGACAGGACCAGCCCGGCGGCGGCGAGCAGAGCGACCGCGGCCGAGGCACGCGAGAACAGCGATTTCATGGCGAGGCTCCCAGATTCGAGGGCGCGGTGCGCAAGCCGCGGCCCGGAAAAGCGGATGACGCCGGCCCCGACCGAGCCCACCCGGCCGGCCCCACCCCCGCGGCGGCCCGCCTAGGAGGTCGGCGGACCGGTCGCGGTGCGATCAACCTTTACAGTACGACGCCCGATAAGGGTGCGTTTGGGGGGAAATGGGGAGGGATTTTGGAAGGGAAGCAGGGGCTCGCGGAAGCATCGCCTGTCGGGCGTGGACCGAGCGCGGCGCACGGGGCCAGCTCGCGCGGCAGTCGGCCCAGCGACATGCCGCGGGGTCAGGGGTGGTTAGTTGATGGGCGAGCGGCCCGCGGTGGGCTGAAGGTCCGATCTTCGAGTTTGAACGTGGAGCAAGAAGTCCCGCACCGAGCGGCCCGCACTGTCGTATTCGATGCCGGCTCTCAGCAGTTCCCGGGAAGCGTTTTCCGCCGAGCCAAGGGTGAGGAGGAACACAGAGACGGAGCCGCCGACGCCGCCGTCTTCCACGAATCTCTTTTCGCGGATCGCGATCGCTTCCCGCACATCATCGAGGGCGTCGGAGTCACCCAATCGCGCGCGGATCTCAGCCCGATACCCGAGCGTGTGCGCCCGGACGCTCATCCCGTCCACCCTCTCAGGGTAGTTCGTCGCGGCGCCGGCGTAGATATCCAACGCTCGATCCAAGAGCCGGAGGGCCTGTTCGTGCTGGCCCATTCGGTCACGGCACAGCGCTTCGTAACGGGCCGAATCGCCGAGGTCGAACACTTCTTCGACCGGAGCATCTGCGCCAGCGCGCCTTTCGTACTCCGATCGGGCTCTTACGAACCACGCAACCGCTCGCTCAGGGGAGCCACTCTCGAACCAGATCTTGCCGACAAAGAACAAGACATCGCCGCAGTGCTCGCTCGGGTTGGCAGAGGGGGGCTTTTCGCACGCGCGCTCGAACGCAGCCTCGATTTCGCGGGCGATCGCTTCGGCCTCATCGCGTCGGCCCTCCTGCATGAGCGCGATGGTAAGAATGGAGGCTGCGCGGCCCTCAAGGACCCACCATCGGAATGTATCGCTCGACTTGCCGGACCACAGCCTCGCCCAATGGATGACGTCGCGAAATGGGTTCTCGCATTCCGAGAAGCGTCCGTTCGCGTACCAAAGATGAGCCAGGGCGAAGGTCGCGTGTGCCCCGACCAGTGCTTCTTCCTCGGTTTGGAACTCGCCGGGCCCGTCGGGTGAGACGATACTCGCGGCGCGCACAAAGGCGGTCTCAGCCCCGGGCCCATCGCCGAAGCTGGGTCCCTCCGGTCCGCCGAGAACGGCTCCCAATTGGACGTAGTACCGCCCCGCCGCCGCCCGAACCTCTGGCGAGGAACCCGCATCGCGCAGGAGCGCCTCGATGCCGGGACGCAGGTTCTCGAGAGTTCGGCGCCGGGTTTCGGCGCCGGCACGAGACAACTGTATTGAGGAAACGAGATTGTCGATCACTTCGCGGGACGTGTTCAGTGCCTGGCGCTCGGCGCGAGTGGCACGGACGGCCTGCACCGTCGCGACGGCGGCGGTGGCGGCGAGGAGCACGCCGGCGATCAAGACGCCCGCGACGAAACGCTTGTGACGCGCGGCGAATCGCCAGATCGTGTAGGCGGTGCTGGGCGCACGGGCCTCGACAGGGCGGCCCTCGAGCCAGCGCGCGACGTCGGCGGAGAAAGAAGCGGCCGAGGGGTAGCGCATGGTCGGGGAGCGCGCGGTGGCACGGGTGACCATGGCATCGAGGTCGCGATCGATGGCGGATCGAGGCACTGGAAGCCGTAACCCGTGCCACCGATCGCGGTCCTCCGAGATCGGTGCCTGAGTCGGAGCACCGATTCCTGATGACAGGAATCGGTGGCACGCATGAACCAACCGCTCCGGCTCTTCGTGTCGCAGGCGCCAGAGGGCGCGGCCGAGAGGCTCGCGGCGCACATCGATGGGCGGGCGGCCGGCGAGGAGTTCGAAGGCGACAACGCCGAGGGAGTAGACATCGGCCCGCTGATCGATCGGCGCTGCGCCGCCCTCCAGTTGCTCCGGGCTCATATAGGCGAGCGTGCCGAGCAGTTGCCCTGACTCGGTGGCGAGTGATGCGCCGGCATCGGCGGTCAGGGCGCGGGTCACGCCGAAGTCGATGATCATTGGTGCGCCTGCGCGCGAGATGAGGATGTTGCTGGGCTTGATGTCGCGGTGCAGGACGCCGCGTTCGTGCGCGTAGTGCAGGGCCAGCGCGAGTCGCCGGACCACTTCCATCACTTCGCGTGACGAGCGGGGTTGCTCGGAAGCCCATTGCGAGAGCGGCACACCATCGACGAGTTCCATGGCGAGAAAGGCGGCGGGAGCGGCCGCGCCGTCGATGTGGAGAGTGCCCGCTTCGTAGATCCGCGCGATGCCTTCGTGCTCGAGGCGGGCGGCGAGGCGCGCCTCGCGTTGGAAGCGCCGCGATTCGCCCTCGCCGAGCCAGGGATGCGAAAGAAGCTTGAGGGCGACGGTGCGGCCGAGCGCGGCGTGGCGGGCTTCGTACACCACGCCCATGCCGCCGGCGCCGAGGCGGCGGACGATGGTGTAGTCGCCGAGGGCCGTGCCGGGCGGGATGCCTCCGTCTGCAGCGCCGTTGGAAGGAGCGGGATCCTCGCGCACGCGGATCGAAGGGGACTCGAGAAAGGCCGGGCACCGGTCGTGGGCATCGAGCAGCGCGCGCAGGCGCTGGGCCGAGGCCGAGTCGGCCTCGTTCAGCGTGGCGAGGCGGTCGCGCCGTGCACCAGCGGGAGCGTCCGCCAGTTCGGCGAAGAGGGCGATGAACGAGTCTGTTTCAGGACCGGGGAGCATTCAGAAGGACTCACCACAGAGGCACAGAGAGCACAGAGTTTCGTTCCTGAGCCATGAATTGTGTGTCCTGATCATTGGAGTCTGGAATCTGAATCCAACACCCGGAGCCCAACTCGTTTGAATGCCTCTGTGTCCTCTGTGCCTCTGTGGTGAATCCCGACCTCATCCCCACATGCCGCGCTCGGAGCCCCACGTGTAGAGCCAGGCGCGGGAGAACTTCCACAGCTCTTTGACGCGCGTCTCTGAAGCGCCGACCGCGGTAGCGACCTCGGGCACGGTGCGCCCCGCGTAGACGCGCAGCACGAACACCGTGCAGGCGTCGGCCGAGGCGCGCTCGAGGGCGGCGAGCGCTTCCTCGAGTTCGAGCACGGCGACGGCGGTGGGATCATGGCCATCGGCCTCGGGCTCCACTACCAGTTCCATGCGTTTGCCGCGGACTTTGAGGCGGCGGGCGTGGTCGATGAGGACCTGGCGCATGGCGCGGGCGGCCGCGCCGAAGAAGTGAGCGCGGTTGTCCCACGGTCCGGTCTTGTGCATGAGGCGGGGCAGGGCCTCGTGCGCGAGCGTGAGCGGGCTGAGGCCGGCCTGGGGGAATTCCTTGAGGAGGCGCGAGGCGAGGGTTTCGAGTTCGTGATAGATGCCGACGAAGGCGGCTTCCTGCTCGCGCGTCATCGGGCCGCCGATGGCGTTGACGGCGCGGGTGATGGTGCCGGCTTCGACGCCGCTCATACGAACGTAACCCCAATCACGAGGAATCCGCGTCCCACCGGGGGGGATTGTCGCATGTCGGTTGTGTGGGGGCAAGAAATGCCCGGGCGATGGGCGAGGACGGAGCCTGCGCCGGCCGGTGCGCGGCGGCAACACAGCTCCAAGCCAGTAGAAGCGCATTGGGCGTACGACGCCGAACGAAATGGGCCCGGAGGGAGTGTTGCCTTGGGCCGTGCCGCGCGCAGCGGGCGCGTGAAGGAGACGAGGATGGGACGGCTAAGTTGCGGTATGCGAATGGGTCTGGGCGCGGCGACGATCGTGTCGACGATTTCGGCGGCGATACCGGAGGTGGTGCTTGCGCAGTGCGACGAGCCCGTGCAGACGCATCACGTCTATGCGCCCGACGGCGGAAGCATCGATCAATTCGGGGTGCGCGCCGTGCGCTTCGGCGATTGGGCCGTGATCGGCGCCCCACGCCATAACGCGAACCAAGGCGCGGCGTATGTGTTTCGGAACAATTCAGGAGTTTGGCAGTGTTTCCAGAAGTTCACGCCGACCGTCTCTGCTGGGCCCCCCCAGCTCGGATGGGGGCTCGCGTACAGCAACTCTCGCATCGCGGTTGGGGCGTACGCGGAGACCGTCAGCGGGACCAACCTGGCGGGCGCGGTCTACACCTATGCGTTCGATGGAGCGATGTGGGTGTCAGCCGGAAAGATCGCGAATCCGAGTCCAGGTTCGAACGAGTTCGGGATTTCGCTGGCCATGTTCGGGGACCGGCTCGCGATTGGAGCCGAGGGGCGGACAATCGCGGGATCGGTGCGCGCCGGGTCGGTCTACATCTACGAATGGAATGGCGCGGCATGGCAGCAGCAGCAGGTCATCGACAACCCGCTACCGGCCCAAGAGGATCTCTTCGGTTCGTGGGTGGCGATGAACGACCTTTGGCTGGCCGTCGGCTCGGATGGGGACGATACATACGCGTCCAATTCGGGGACCGTCTACATGTACGAACGCGTCGGCGCGCTATGGACCTATCGCGGAGCGCTCCCTCGCGCTGGAGCGGGGAGTGGCGACTTCTTCGGGCAGACCCTCGCGCTCCATGAGAACACTCTGATCGTCGGCGCGCCATTTCACGATGTCGCGGGCACCGATGCCGGCTCTGCGTATGTCTACACCTACGATGGCATCGGCTGGACGGAAGCGCAGCGCCTCAATGCCGCGCCAGCATCCGTGAGTGATGCCTTTGGCGTCGGCGTCGCCTTCGACGGAACAAACCTGATAGTCGGTGCGATCGCCGGGCCTGGCCAGTCGGCCGACTCAGGCAACGCCTATGTCTTTCGAAAGGTCTCAGGCATGTGGACGCAGCAATATGTCCTCCAGGCCGACGACGGACTGAACGGGGACGCATTCGGAGGGGGGCGTCGGGCGATTGGCCTCGAGAACGGCCGCGTGCTCGTCGGCTCACCACGCGATGACTACAACGGTCACACGGACGCAGGCTCTGCGTATTTCTTCGATTTGGACCCCGTCGGGCTGACGATTGATGACCAGCCGGACAACGTGACGGCCGGCCCCGGGCAGACGGCGATGTTCAGCGTAGCCGTCAGCGGAACAGCGCCGATCTTGCATCAGTGGCGGCGCCATGGGGTAGACCTCGCCGACAACTATCCCTTCTCGGGCGCGACCACGCCGACGCTCACTATCAGCCCCACGTTCATTGACTTCGGCGGCACGTACGACTGCGTGATCTCGAACGTGTGCGGCAGCATGGTCACGACGGACCCCGCCACGCTCGCGGTTCCCTATTGCACGGGAGACGGCAACGCCAGCCGCACGGTGACGTTCGACGACATCCTCGCGGCGCTGGCGAACTTTGGGGCGGTGTGTCCGTGAAGTCTCGTGTACTCGGCCTGTCACCGATCACCACTAAATCGGGAGCAACGAAGTGAAGATCAAACTCGGAGCGGTTTCCGCAGCCATTGCCATGCTCAGCGCCAGCCCGGCGCAAGGCCAATACGAGAACGGTTTCGTCTGGCGTTTCTCAACAGACTACGGCGCGGGCACGCTTCAGGGCGCTTCGATCGGGTACGGCAACCCACAGTCAGATGCGGCCGGGCGCACGCCGTGGTCGTACGAGTGGGTCGCCGAGGGGCTGGCGCTCAGCGGCTCGCCGCCGTGGTATCGCGGGCACTCCACGCTCATGACGTGGGACCCATCGTACTTCGGATTCCCGGGATTCCCGCGATGGTCGAAGGCCAATGACGCCGGCGCATCCCTTCAGATCGGATACGTGGAGCACTATGTTTTTGTCGGGGCGGATAGGTCGGCGCCCGTGATCCGATGGACGAATCCGCTGGGCCGCACGATCACGGTGGAAGTGCGCGATGCGTTGCAACTGCATTGGTTGCAGGGCACGACGGCGGTGATCGAAGTGGCGCTCGCGAAGTTCTCTGTCGCATCGGCTTCGCACTCGCTGCTTTACTCGGCGTCCCGGCCGCGCCCCGCGATTCCGGGACCGAACGAGTCGGAGAATCTGGAGGTCGCGCCGATGATGGTGTCGCTCGACGCTGGCGACAGTCTGGCGATTTCCATCCGCGCGATCGGGACGGGGACTTGCTACGTTGGGCTTGATACCAATCTCAGGATCATGCTGGTGACTGGCGGCGAATGTCCTGTGGACTCCAACGCGGACCGGCAGATCACGTTTGCCGACGTGCTCGCAGTGCTGGCGAACTTCGGGGCGGTGTGCCCGTGAGGATCCGGTAAATCCTGGGCGGTAGGCGCCCCGTGCGCACCGCCACAATTGTCGGAAGGAATGCACCATGAGGCAGCCGATCGCCGTGCGAGTCATCCGTGGGGCGTGTCTTGCCTTGACCGCGGCCGCATCGCTCATTGTCGCGCCGCGAGCCCGAGGCCAGTGCGATGAGCCGGTGGAGGTCCAGAAGCTCATCGGTTCGGTCACGGCGATGGAAGATCGATTTGGTGAGGGAGTTGCTACGGACGGAGTTCGAATCCTGGTCGGTGCGCCGGGTGAGAATGCCGGGTCAGTCGATTCCGGGGCTGCATACATTTTCGCACGCCAGGGCGGAATGTGGGTGGAGGAAGCGAGACTTACCCTTCCGTCGCCTGCCCCAAACTCGTACATGGGCGCTTTGCTGACGGTCGCGATCGAGGGCGACACCGCCGTGATCGGAGCCGACGGATACTCGTCTCAGAGCGGCCTCGTCGTGATCTTCAAGCGTCAGCCCGACGGAACATGGGCTGTTGGCCAATCGCTGACTTCTTCGAGTCTCTCCAGCGCCGGCCGTGCGGTCCGATTGCAGGGCGATCGCCTGCTCGTCGGCGCACGAAACGTCAGCGCCTCGTCAGGTCGCCTTCACGTGTACAAACGAACCGGCGGCGGCCCGTTCGCACTCGAGCAAACCCTGGCCGCCACGCCCGAACAGTCCAACGCTTTCTTCGGTCAGCACGCTGCCATTGACGGGGACACGATTGTCGTCGGTGCTCAGGGGGAAAACTCGCCCGCGACGGACGCCGGCGCGGCGTACGTCTTCCGCTTCAACGGGGCGACTTGGACCCAGCAGGCGCGATTGACCGCTCCCGATGCCGACGCAAACGACCTGTTCGGCAACGACGTGGGCATCAGCGGTGACACTGTCGCGATTGGGGCTTGGGGTGAAGATACGAACGGCTCGGACAGCGGCTCGATCTATATCTTCTCGCGAGATATGAGCGATGCATGGGTCTTCGCCCAGAAGATCATGCCGTCGACGCCAACGCCAACCGCGGCATTCGGAGCCCGCCTGCAACTTTCTGGCGAGATGCTCCTGGCAAGCGCGAATGGGTTTGATGGTCTCGCGTCAGATGGCGGCGCGGCCTTCCTTTTCCGAAGAAATGCCGGGGTTTGGGCGCAAAGCGACATGCTCGTCCCCAACGACCCAGGTGACACGGACAATTTTGGCGCGTCTGTATCGCTTGCCGGAACCGTCGCTGTGGCAGGGTCATTCTTTGACAACAACGTTGCTGGCACGCACGCAGGTTCCGCCTACGTTTTCGACCTCGACCCGGTCGGTCTCACGATCGAAGACCAGCCCGACAGCGTGAGCACCGGCCCGGGTCAGACGGCGCAGTTCACGGTCGCGGTGTCGGGGACGGGTCCCATCGCCTACCAATGGCGACGGAGTGGCGTCGCACTGCAGGACAACTTCCCGTTCTCGGGAGCGAACACCGCAACGCTGACGATCAATCCCACGTTCGTTGATTTCGGAGGAACGTACGGCTGCGTGATCTCAAACGTGTGCGGCAGCATGGTGACGACGGACCCTGCCACGCTCGCAGTTCCCTATTGCACGGGAGACGGCAACGCCAGCCGCACGGTGACGTTCGACGACATCCTGGCGGCGCTGGCGAACTTTGGCGGGGTGTGTCCGTGAGTTGGGAAGGCAATAGGCAACAGGCAATAGGCACTTGCCCGACCTAGCGCAGCCAGAAGAGAAGCGAGATTGTGATGCCGGCGAACAGCAGGCAGGCGGCCTGAAACGGCCGGTCGCGGAGGGCGAGTTCGGTCGGGTCGTCGTAGCGGCCGGTGTCTACGAGGACGATCGAGCGCAGCAGTGCGTAGGTCGCCGGGATCATGGTCAGCCAGAGGAGGTTAAAGCCGCGCATGTAGCGCGGGCCCTGGTCGTTGACGTACAGGGCGTAGGTCATGAGCGTGACGACGGCCGTGACGACGACGGCCATCTGCAGGAGGCGGTCGGTGTAGGTCGCGTGGACGGGGCGGATGAGGGAGGCGGGGGAGGCACCGGAACCTGCCCGCGATTCGCCTCCCGGAGAGCCGGGAGGGCTCATCGCGGGAAGAGAGACTTCTTGGGTCGCGTGTCCGGGGGTCGCGCTCGCTGCGCTCGCTTGACCCCCGGCTATTGACTTCCAGCCCTTCGGGCTGAGAGATGTGGAGCGCCACGATTCACTCGCGGACTCGCTCGTCGTGGGCGCGCCTGTCTCCGCGATCGCGCGGCGCTCGCCGAGGCGCTTGCCGAAGGCGAGGAACATCGAGAGGAAGAAGGTGGTGTTGAGGAGCCAGGTGGACGGCGCGACGGCCGCCGCGGCACAGCCGCCGAGCACGCGCAGCACGAAGCCCAGCGAAAGGCTCATCACATCGGCGATGACGCGGTGCTTGAGCCAGAGCGAGTAGAGGGTCGTGAGGCCGATGTAGAGCGCGAGCGTGAGCAGGAGCCAGAGCGCGCCGGGGCGCGGGATGAGCAGGCACAGGGCCGCGGCGACGATCATCAGGATGCCGGCGAAGAGGCGCGCGGTGGAGAGCGGGACATCGCCGCTGGCGATGGGGCGGTGGCGCTTGCGCGGGTGAGCGCGGTCGGAATCGCGGTCGGCGATGTCGTTGAGGACATAGCAGGCGCTGGAGGCGAGGGCGAAGGCGGCGGCCGCGATGAACGCCTCAAGGGCGATGCGCCCGATCGAGCGCTCCGCGGCGGGCATGTCCTTGAGGCCGTAGAAGGGGCCGATGAGGACGAAGGCGCTCTTGGCCCATTGCGCGGGGCGGGCGAGGATCAGCAGATTGAGCCAGAGAGGGCGCGGCATCGGATGTGGGATCTCGGATGTCGGATGCGGGAAGTGGGATGGGCGAGTCGTTGAGGGAGGACGGGGCATTATGGTGGAGGTTGAAGTCATCCCTGCGAACACCTCTCATGAATCGCGCTGCAGGGGAAGCCTCCCCCTGCGATCACTCCTCTGGAACTTCACTGCAGGGGAAGGATCCCCTGCGGGGCACCCCTCTGATTCCGCTGTGTAGGGGATGTGTTCCCTGCGGTCACCCCTCATGGATTGCTGTGCAGGGGAAGTATCCCCTGCAACCCCTCTTGGGGGAAACGAAAGACATCTGTGCCTCTGTGGTGAATCTTGATTTCCTATGGCGACGCGATGTCTTGGGTCTCTGACCATCGCAGGTACATCCGAAGGTATCGGACATCATCGGCATCGGCCGCACCGTCGCCGTTGAGATCGGCGAGATCCGGGGAGGAGGGGGCCAAGTCGTGCCATGTGTACAGGTCTTCGACGTTGGCGAGGGCATCGGAGTTCAGGTCGAAGCCGACCGGGGGCGGGGGTGGCGGCGGGGCGAGGGCGTCGAGTTCGGTCACGGTGACGAACTTGTGCAGGCCGCCTTGGCTGCCGCTGAGGCGTAAGGCGCTGGCGGCCATGGGCGCATCGAGCACGAAATCGAGGATCTGGAAGGGAATGGCGGGGTCGGGAGCAGTCGAGAAACTTCCGGAGAGCGGGGTCCACACGCCGCCGATCTGGGCCTCGAATGAGAACGAGTCGAACCAGCCGCCTTGCAGGCTCATCTGATCCCAGCGATCGCCCTCGATGAGGCGGATGGCGTGAACGGGAACATCGCGGTCGTAGGTGACGGTGACGGTGATCGACGGAACGGGCGCGATGTTGGTATTGAGGGAGGAGTAGAAGCCGCGGCGGGAGTCGGGCTCTTCGATTCCGCTGAAGTCCGATTCGGTTCCGTTGGCGAGCTTGGCGTGGTCGGCGGAGCCGTAGCCGCTCCAGGGCGCGGCGACGACGCTGGAGGCGGTGGTGACAGTGCCGCCGGCGCGCCTGACCTGCACGTTCGCGCTGCGCGATTCCTCGCGCTGGGTCGGCACGAGGGTCAGGACATCGCCGCGCGGCGCGGGAGGGAGGAGCCAGAGGCCCGCGACGGGATCGACGCGCCCGCCGGCATCGATGATGTTCTGCTCGATGATCGGGAGCATGCGCTGGGCCATGAGCGTGAACGTGTCCTGCGCGCCGGCATCGGCGGGCAGATGGTCGGGCATGGTCGGGCGCGTGAAGTGGATGTTGAAGCGATCGGAGAACGTGTAGTGAGGCGGGAAGTCGGCCTTGATCCCCGCGTAGCCGAGGACGAGGCCCGCGAGGCCGCCCATCGTGGCCGTGCCGTTGTCCGAGTCCCAGCCGGAGAGCGTGCCGATCTGAACGGTTCGCGTGTAGTTCATGCGGCCGTAGAGCAGGGCGAGCACGCCGGTGGCGAGGTTGACGCTGGATTCGAACCAGGCGCGGTAGATGAAGCCGTTCGCGGCGGCGCTGGCGCGATAGCGGTCGTCGATCGCGTCGCGCGTGGACTCCCAGTCTTCGGGGTCGGGATTGGCGAGGAAATCGGCGAGGACGAAGTCGATGACATCGGCGGCCTTTGAAGTGTCGGGGATGAACCGGCGCGCCTGCTCGACGAGCCAGATCGTCTGATCGCGCCCGGAGAGCGAGCGATCGACGCACGGAGCCAGCGCGTAGAGCGCGGCGTAGAACTGCGCGGCGTGAGCGGCGTAGCCGCTGGCGGTGGTGCGTATGGGCA
>Ga0187894_10006347_pt1 | contig 11634 bp, 9 predicted proteins | sample GBC1701081metaG_FD_136650 | JGI IMG/M metagenome (GOLD analysis project Ga0187894, IMG submission 136650) | White microbial mat communities from a lava cave in the Kipuka Kanohina Cave System on the Island of Hawaii, USA - GBC170108-1 metaG ...
CCACAGGTGCCCAGCGCGGTAGGCGAGCGCCCGCGGCGGGCGCATCACGCTGTAGCGGTCCGGCCGCAGCCGCGGCAGCCGCGCGGCCATCTCACGCGCCACGCGCTCGACGCCCCCGATTTCGGTCCGGACGGCGGCCCGCGCGTCGATGATGACGGGGGCGTCTCGCCGCCCTCCGGTCTCGCCGTGTGGAGCGGCGCGCGCTTCTACCACGACGGGGCCGGCCGCCCGCTCACGCGGCGCGTCGGAGCGCGGTCCCACCGGCCAGCAGGAGGCCGCCGGCCAGAGCGAGCCCGACCACAGCGAGGCCGGTACGGGGGAGCGTGGGCGCGGCGCTCGTAGTGGCTTCCGCGGCCGGCTGGGCCGGGGCGGCCACGGGGTCTTGTGGAGGCTCGGGTGCGGGAGCGGCCGTGTCGCCGCTCTGATCGCCTCCGCCCTGGGACCCGGAGTCGCCCTGACCGCTCTGCGCATCGCCCTGGGTGTCGGCGGGCGTGTCGAACGGATCGGTGTACTGCTCGTCCCCGGCGCTCTGCCCGAACGCCGCGGCCGGAAAGGTCAAGGCCAACGCGAGCGTCAGCGCCAGCACCCTGTCGGTCGCGCGCATTCCGAGATTCGTAGCAGATCGACCTCGGGCCAAGTGGGCGGCTCGGGTGGCCGACCCGTTCGGACCAACGCGGCTCCGGAGGCGGGACCTACCCGTCGGGGCGGGGGCGTAGTCCGTCGACGATCAGGTTGACGGTCGCCTCGATGAACTCGTCATCCAGGGGGCGGCCGGTGACCAGCAGGCGCATGTAGGCGGGGCCGAGCACGGCCTCGATCACCGTGCCGGGCTCGACGTCGGTGGCGATCTCGCCTCGCGCGCGGGCGCGCTCGACGATCTCGCCGTCGAGGGCGAGACGCTCGGCCCAGAAGGCCGTGCCGGCGGCGGCGATCGCTTCGTGGTGAGGCGCGAGCGAGGGCAGCGCGCGCACGGCGCCCTCGACTTCGGGCGTGGTCGCGTTGGCGATCGCGGCTCGCGCGAGCTCGAGCAGGTCCTGGCGCAGCGAGCCGGTGTCGGGAACCGGCACGCGCTGGCGGGCGCGCTCGCGCATCGCGTCGAGGATCAACGCCTCGCGCGTGCCCCAGCGCCGGTACAGGGTCGTCTTGTGGACTCCGGCGCGGCGCGCGATGCCGCCGAGGGTGAGGTCGTGATAGCCGACCTGCGCGAGCTCCTGGAGCCCGGCCGCGAGCGCAGCGGCTCGCACGCGGGCGCTGCGCCCGCCGGGGCGCGGTCGTGCGGCGGACTGCTTGCGCGTGGACGAAACCATCCGCCGCAATCTTAACGCTACTACACGTCGCCTTTGCTATCGTGACTCACTAATGCAACTTAAGATCGCGTTTAGCGGAGAACCCAAGGAGGAAACGATGCGCCCTGACGACCACCCCGAGAATCAACACGAGATCACGCGGCGGTCGGCGCTCGGCGGCGCCGCCGCCGGCGCGCTGGCCGGTCTCAGCGCGCTGTCGGCCGGTCCCGCCGCGGCCGCCGCGCCGCGACGTCGCTTCCAGGACAAGGTCGTCCTCATCACCGGCGCCACGTCGGGGATCGGCGAGGCCACCGCGCGGGCCTTCGCGGCCGAGGGCGCCAAGGTCAGCTTCTGCGGCCGCCGCACTCAGCTCGGCCGCAAAGTCGAGCGAGAGATCCGCGCCGCCGGCGGCGAAGCCACCTACATCCGCGCCGACGTACGGGTCCCTCAATCGGTGGAGTCGTTCGTCGACCGCACCGTGCGCCTCTACGACGGCCTGGACATCGCGTTCAACAACGCCGGCATCCAGACCACTGCGCTCCTGCACGAGACCACCCTCGAACAGTGGAACGACTCCACCGACACCAACGCCCGCGGCGTCTTCTTGGCCATGAAGTACGAGCTCCCCCACATGCTGCGCTCCGGCGGCGGCATCATCGTCGTCAACTCCTCCGTCGGGGCGATCGTCGGGCGCCCGCAGCTCTCGACCTACCAATCCACCAAACAGGCGCTCCAGGCCCTCGTCCAGTCGGCCGCGCTCGAATACGGCGAACGAGGCATCCGCGTCAACGCGATCCTTCCAGGCATCACCGACACCGCGATGATCCGGCCGCCCGGCCTCGACGACCCCACCTGGGAGCGCGCCACCCAGGCGCTTGGCCAATTGAACGTCGACGGCCTCAAGCGCATCGCCCAACCCGACGAGATCGCCCACGCCGTGCTGGCGCTCTGCACCGACGAGCTCGCCTACATGACGGGAGCATCAGTGCCCGTCGACGGAGGAATCGCCGCCGGCCGCCGACTCCTCCTGCCCGGGCAATGATACCCCGCCGGCGACGGGTATTGGAGCCTGTGGCTGACCACGCGGCGCCGCTCAGGGCGAGCGCAGGCTGGGGTCCGGCCGCGCCGTGGTCGCGACCGTGTCCTCGGCGCGCCACCGTCGGGCCTCGCGCCGCAGGCGCGGCACGAGTAGGAGCGCCTCGAAGGCGATCGGCAACGACATCTTGCTGTCGCCCGCCCGGCGATCGCGGAAGCAGATCGGGATCTCCGTCACCGTGAAGCCGGCCAGCAGCGCGCGGTAGGTCAGCTCGATGTTGAACACGTAGCCCTGCGCGCGCAGGGTCGAGAGCTCGACCGTCTCGAGCACCTCGCGCCGGACGCAGCGAAAGCCGGCGGTGAGGTCGCGCACGCCGACCCCGAGGACGAGGCGGGCGTAGATCGAGCCGCAGCGGCTCAGCACCCGGCGTAGCGGCGGCCAGTCGGCGATCCGCCCGCCGGCGACGTAGCGCGAGCCGAGCACCAGGTCGCTGTCGGCGGCCGCGGCGATGAGCGTCGGCAGGTACTCGGGGTCGTGCGAGAAGTCCGCGTCCATGACGATCACGAGCTCCGCCCCGCCGGCCAGCGCGTGCTGGAAACCATCCAGGTACGCCTTGCCCAACCCCTCCTTGCCGGGACGATGCAGGACCTCGACCGGGGGCAGCTCCCGCGCGAGCCGGTCGGCCAGCTCCCCGGTCCCGTCGGGCGAGGCGTCGTCCACGACGAGCAGACACCACCCCCCGGGCGCGATCCGTTCGAGCTGCCGAACCGTGGCGCGCACGATGGCCTCGAGGTTCCCGGCCTCGTTGTAAGTGGGGAGGAAGACCCAGAGACCGGCGCCCATGGCGGAGGACGATAGCCGCAAGCGCTCGATAGCTTCTATCGCCCCATGGGCCGCCCGGCGAGACCGCTGCACATCCTCGTGCTGGCCGACCGGGACTGGATGCACCACGACACGGGCGGCAACGGCGCCAACCTCCACGCCCAGATCAGCCGGTGGGTGTCGTGGGGACACCGGGTGACCGTCGTGGCCGGCGACTACCCGGGCGCCAAACGGGTCGAGCGCTTCGGGCCGAGGCTCGTCGTACGCCGCGTGGGCACCCGGGTCACGGTCTTTCCGCGCGCCGCGCTGGCCGTCATGCGGGGGGTGGGACGCGACGCGGACGTCGTGCTCGAGGTGATCAACGGGATCACCTTCCTGACGCCGCTCTGGCTGCGCAAGCCGCGGGTGGCGATGGTGCACCACGTGCACCGCGAGCTCTTCCTCGGTGAGTATCCACGCTCCGGGCTGCTGCTCTACTGGGTCCTCGAGCGGCTGCCGCTGCTGCTCTACCGCCGCACCCCATTCCTGACGATCTCTAACTCGGCCCGTGACGAGCTGGTGCGCGACGGCGTCCCACGCGAGAACATCACGGTCGAGTACCTCGGCGTCGAGCCGGAGCGGTTCCGGCGCGGCACGCGCGCGAGGCAGCCAAGCCTGATCTTCGTCGGCCGGCTCAAGGCGTACAAGCGCGTCGAGCTGCTGTTCGACGTGCTCGAGGCGGTGCCGAACGCCACCCTCGACGTGGTCGGGGAGGGCGACCATCGTCCGGAGCTGGAGGCCGAGCTCGAACGGCGGGGCCTCGGTTCGCGCGTATGCATGCATGGCTATGTGGACGAGGGGACAAAGGCCGCGCTGTACGGGCGCGCCTGGATCAACCTGACCGCCTCCGCCTCAGAGGGGTGGTCGTTGACCGTGATGGAGGCCGCCCTGTGCGGCACGCCGAGCGCCGCGTTGGCCGTGGGTGGCCTGCCGGAGTCGATCGTGGACGGGGAGACGGGACTGCTCGCCCACAGCTCCGACGAGCTCGGCCGGCGCGTGCGCGAGCTCGTCGAGCGGCCCGAGCTGCGCGAACGCCTCGGCGACGCGGCCGAGCGCCGGGCGCGCGGTTTCACGTGGGACCGGTCGGCGCGAGCCTTCCTGGAGGTGCTCCGGCGAGCGGCGTTCGGCGAGGCGGCGCGGCCGGAGGCGGTGAGATCCGAGACCGCCGGCGTGGAGGGTTGGCTCAGCGACGGCCAGGCGCGCCGCCTCTGGGAGGCCGCGCGCCGGGTGGGCGGCGCGGGGCGGATCCTCGAGATCGGCTCCTTTCGCGGCCGCTCCACGATCGTCATGCGTCGAGCGGCGGCGTACGGGGTGGAGGTCGTGGCCGTCGATCCCCATGGCGGCGGCGACCGGGGCCCGCGGGAGATCGCGCCCGACGCCGCCCGGGGGCAGGCGGACTTCCAGGCCTTCCACGCCAACCTCGAGCGAGCCGGTGTAGACGGACGGGTCCGCCACGTGCGTCGGACGTCGACCGAGGCCCTCGCCGAGGTGGACGGGCCGATCGACCTGCTCTATGTCGACGGCGCCCACCGCTACGCGCCGGCGCGCGCCGATATCGAGGATTGGGGCGCGCGCGTCACCCCGAACGGCGCCATGCTCGTGCACGACGCCTACAACGCGGTCGGCGTCACGTTCGCCCAGCTCCGTCTCCTGTTCCTGTCGCGCGAATGGCGCTACGTCGGCCGTACACGGTCGCTCGCCGAGTACCGCCGGGAGGCCCTGTCCGGCGTCGATCGGGTCGGCAACGCGCTGCGCCAGGCGACCGGCCTCCCATACTTCGCCCGCAACGCCGCGATCAAGCTCGCGCTCGTGGCGCGGCTGCGCCCCGTGGCCCGGCTGCTCGGGCAGCCGGACGCCGACGCCTGGCCGTACTGACGGGTGGCGTCCGAGTCCGGGTCGCGCCGTTAGGCTGACTCGCTTGGACGACTGGCGCTACCGAGAGCAGTATGAGCTCGAGGACTGGCACTGGTGGTTCCGGGCGCGGCGGGCGGTGATCTGGGCGCTGCTGCGGCGCGCGCGGATCCCGGCTTCGCCGCGCATCCTCGACGCCGGCTGCGGCAGCGGGCGCAACCTGGTGGAGTTCGGACGCCTCGGGGTGGCGGAGGGTGTGGACGCGTCCGCGCGCGCGGTCGAGTACTGCCGGCGGCGGGGCCTCGCGGGCGTGCGCGAGGCGCCGCTCGAGACGCTTCCCTTCGAGGACGGCCGCTTCGACCTGATCCTCGCCACCGACGTCATCGAGCACCTCGACGACGACCGCACGGCGCTGGGCGAGCTGCGACGCGTGGCCGCTCCGGGCGCGCGGCTCGTCATCACGGTGCCGGCGTACACCTGGCTGTGGAGCCAGCACGACGTGTCGCTGCACCATCGGCGCCGCTACACCGCGCGGCGCCTCCAGGCTCGGGTCACGGCCGCGCGCTGGGAGCCGGTGGTGCGCTCCTACTTCCACAGCGCCATGCTGCCCGTGGTGGCGGCGGTCCGAACGGCGCGCGGGCTGCGATCCCGGCCCGACCCGCTCTCCGACCTCGCGCTGACACCCGCGGCGGCCAACCGCGTGCTCGAGCTGCCCGCCCGCGTCGAGGCGAAGCTCATCGAGCGCGGCGTCCGGTTGCCGGCCGGCGTATCGGTCGGGATGGTCTGCGCGGCCCGGTGATGCTCAGCCTCGTCGTCCCCGCCTACAACGAGGCGCTGCGGCTGCCGGAGACGCTCGACGAGATGCGCGCCCACTTCGACGCCACCGGCGAGGAGTACGAGGTGATCGTGGTCGACGACGGCAGCGAGGACCGCACCGCCGACGAGGCCGAGCGCAAGGCCGCCGGCTGGCCTGAGCTGAGCGTCGTTCGCCTCCCGGTCAACGCCGGCAAGGGCGCGGCGGTACGGGCGGGGATGCTGCGCGCCCGCGGTGTGGAGCGCGCCTTCAGCGACGCCGACCTCAGCACCCCGCTGGCGGAGCTGGCGCGGCTGCGCGAGCGGCTCGGGGGCGACTGCCACGTCGCCATCGCGTCCCGCGGTCTGCCCGACTCGCGCATCGAGGTGCATCAGCCGCGCCCACGCGAGCTCGCCGGGCGGACCTACAATCGACTGCTCCGCCTGCTCGCCCTGCCCGGAATCCGCGACTCCCAGTGCGGGCTGAAGGTGTACACCGCCACCGCGGCGATCGCCTGCTTCACCCCGCTGCGCACCACGCGTTTCGGCTTCGACGCCGAGGTGCTCATACGGGTTCGTCACCACGGGTGGTCGATCGCCGAGGTCCCGGCTCGGTGGCGCCACGTCGAGGCGTCGCGGGTCAGCGCCGGCCGGGATGCGCCTCGCATGCTCCTGGATCTCCTGCGGCTTCGCTTCGGACTGATCGATGGGGACGAGACGATCCCAGCGCCGGCCCTCGAGCGCGCTCGCTCTCCCTCGGAGCTCTAGCCGAGACGTGGCCGCCCGGGCGCACGGTGCGGCGGCGTGGTCGCTGCTCCTCTACGTCGCGCTCGCGCTTGCCTTCTGGGGGCCCTGGGTGCTGGGCGCTCCCCGGTCCACCATTCTGGCGGCCAACGACATCGACCCCAGCGCCTACCTGTGGTTCCTGTCGTGGTGGCCGCACGCGCTGCTCAACGGGCTGAACCCGTTCTACACGGAGCTGATCTTCATGCCCGAGGGCTACAACCTGGCGTGGGTGGTCTCCATGCCGGGCCCGAGCCTGCTGTTGGCGCCGGTGACCCTCGCGCTCGGGCCCGTGGTCACCTGGAACGTCATCTCGTTCGCCGCGCCCGCCCTCAGCGCGTGGACCGCGTTCCTGCTCTGCCGTCACCTCACCGGCGCGACGGCTCCGTCGCTCGCCGGCGGCTACCTGTTCGGCTTCTCGCCCTACATGCTCGGCCACCTGAGCGGAGCCCCGCAGCTCGCGTTCGTCGCTCTGCTGCCCGTCTTCGTGCTGCTGGTGCTGCGTCACCTCCAGGGCTCCCTGTCCGCGCGCTGGTTCACCGTCGCGATGACGGCGGCGTTCACCGCCGAGCTGCTGATCTCGACCGAGGTGTTCGCCACCATGGTCCTGTTCGGGGGCATCGCCCTCGTGACGGCGTACCTGCTCTGGCCGGAGCGACGGGTCGCGCTGCGGCGTACCGCCCTGCTCGTAAGCGTCGCCCTGGCCGGCACGGCGGTGCTGGTGAGCCCGCTGCTCTACTACGTCTTCTTCCGCGAGCGCACCCTGCCGGACCATGCGCTCGAGGCCTTTCCCGCCGACCTCCTTTCCTTCGCCGTGCCCGGCTCCCTGATCGCCGCTACGCCGGAGCGCCTCGGAGCGGGGGTGCCTGAGTGGGCGAGCGGCTCCCCCTACGTCGGCCTGCCCCTGATCGCCCTGGTCGCCGTCTTCGCCTGGACCTACAGGCGCCGCCAGGTCGCGCGGTTCGCCGTGGCCATGTTCGTCGTGGGCGCCATCGCCGCGCTGGGCAAGGCGCTGCACGTCGGCGGGACGGACACGAGCATCCCGCTGCCCTGGGCCGGCCTCGCCGAGCTGCCGCTGCTGCGATACGCGATCCCGATTCGCCTCTCGGTGTTCGTCTTCCTGGCCGCCGCGGTCATCGTGGCCCTGTGGCTCGCCTGGCGGCCGAACATCGGACGCTGGGCGCTGGTCCTCGTCGTCGTGCTCTCGCTGCTGCCCGCGCTGGGTAGCGCGACCTGGCACACGCGGCTGTCAGACGTTCCCTTCTTCTCAGGGGGCGGCCACGAGACGTACCTCGGGCCGGGGGACCGCGTGCTCACACTTCCCGTTTGGGGTCGCAACATGCGCTGGCAGGCGCAGGCCGATTTCTCGTTCGCCATGGCCGCCGGCTACGTCGGCGCCTTTCCCGAGAGCTACACCCGCTACGCGGGCTGGAACGCGCTGCTGCCGACGACGCTGTCCGGGCGCGTCGACGTCGACTCCCCCGCGCGGCTGCGTCGCTTCATCGCGGACAAGGGAGTGACGGCGATCGTCGTCGAGCGTGGGCTCGGCGGCCGGTGGCGACGGCTGTTTCGGGACCTGGGCGCGCGTCCGGTGGACACCGGCGGGGTGGTGCTGTACCGGCTCGCGCCGCCGCCCGCGAGCTGAGCTTGCGGCTACGCACGGCCGCGCGGCCGACGGTATGTTCAGCGCGATGGAGCAGCCGTGGCTATCGGTGGTGGTGCCGGCGTACAACGAGGAGCGGGACATCGCCGAGGCGGTGACCGCCCTATGCTGTTGGCTCGACCAGCGCGACCGGCCGTATGAGGTGATCGTGGTCGACAACGCCTCCGAGGATCGGACGGCGGAGCTGCTCGAGCCGCTGCTCGACGGCGGCCAGGTGCGTCTGCTTCGCAACGAGGCCAACCGCGGCAAGGGCTATTCCGTCCGCCGCGGAATGCTCGACGCCTCGGGGAGGTTGCGCCTGTCATGCGACGTCGACTGCCTGCCCTCGCTGGTCTCGCTGCCGCGCATGCTGGAGGCGATCGAGGACGCGGACGTGGTGCCCGGCTCCCGCCTGGGCACGGGCGCGCGCGTGACCCGACAACAGCCATTGCGGCGCCGCATCGTCGGCTGGCCGTTCATCGCCCTCACCCGGCTCCTGATGGCGGAGCCCACGCGCGACGTCTACTGCGGGTTTAAGCTGTGGCGGGGGACGGCCGCGCAGGCGGTCTTCGCGCGTCAGCGGTTGGACGGCTGGGTCTTCGACGCGGAATCGCTGGGCATGGCCCGCCGGCTGGGATTCCGCATCGACGAGGTCGGCATCGTCTGGACCGACCGCGACACCTCCAAGCTCTCGATCCTCAAGACGTTCGTCCCGGCCGTGACGGAGCTGCTCGCCGCCCGGCGCAGCGTTTGGCGCCAAGACCGCGCTCGCCCCGTCGCCGCGGCGGGGCCACTCGCTGAGCCCCCTGAGTCGAGCCTCTAGCGCGTCGCGGCGCCTGTCCGCCCCGTGACCACCTCCTCCCAACCGCTCGCGCGCCGAGCGCGCCGGCTGGAGCGGACCTGGCGGTGGTGGGCGGCGCGTCCGGCCCTGGCCGCCGCCGTCATCTACGGGGTGCTGTCCGTGGTGTTCGTCGGACAGGGTTTGCTGCCGGAGCGAGCCCTGTCGAGCTCGGACCTGCTGTGGAGCACGGCGCCGTGGTCATCCTCGGCGCCGTCGGGGGTGCGCTTCGGCGGCGCCAACTTCGAGCTGGCGGACGCCGTCACCGTCTTCCAGCCCTTCTTCGAGCACACCCGCGCCGTCCTGCCGGATGCGCCGCTCTGGAACGCGCACGTCATGGGCGGGCGGCCCTTCCTGGCCAACGCCCAGTCGGCGATCTTCTCCCCCTTCACCGCGCCGGTCTACTTCCTTCCCCTCTGGAAGTCGCTGGCCGTGGTGGCGATCCTCAAGCTGTTCGTCGCGGCGTTCGGCACCTACCTGCTGGGGCGCTGCCTCGGCATGCGCTTCGGCGGCGCGCTGCTCGCGGGCGTCGTGTTCGCGTTCGGCACGTTCTTCGTCGCCTGGCTGGCCTGGCCGCTCACCAACGTCTTCCCGCTGCTCCCGTGGCTGCTCCTCCTGACCGAGCTGCTCATCCGCCGTCCCGGGCCGCTGCCGGCCTGTGGCCTCGCCGCCCTGGTGGGCCTGACGTTCCTCGGCGGTCATCCCGAGACGAGCTTCCACGTGCTTGTCACGACGGTCGTGTTCTTCGCGTTCCGGGCCCTGCTGGCGTGGTACCGAGGCGACCGCGAACGCGGCGATCTCTCGCGGCCGACGCTCGCCTTCGGCCTGGCCCTCGTCGGCGGGGCGGCGCTGGCGGCGCTCATGCTGGCGCCGCTGCTCGAGTTCTTCCTGCACTCCGGCGACTACGCCCGCCGCCTCGCGGTCGAGCCCGGTCATGCCCAGGCCAAGTATCTCGGCGCGATGTTCCTGTTCGACTACTGGGGCCGTCCGACACAGACGGCGCTGGTGGCCGACCTGGTCAGCAACCGCGGCTTCTACGCGGGCGGGATCACGCTCATGCTGGCGGCGTGCGCCCTCCTGTTGCGGCCGACGATCACCCGCGTCGCGTTCGCCGTCTTCGGCGCCGTCGCGCTGGCCGTGGTGCTGGGCGTCGACCCCTTGTTCTCCGCGGTGGCCGCGCTGCCCGGCTTCCGCACCGCGCACAACGGCCGCATGGTCGTCCTGGTGCTCTTCGCCCTGGCGATGCTGGCCGGGTGGGGGCTCGACGAGCTGTGCCGGCGCGAGCGACCCGCGCGGCGGCGGCGCAGCCTGGCGATCGGGGCGGCGGGCGCCATCTTCTGCCTGCCGATCGCCTGGATGCTGGCCACGGGCGCCATCGTCCCGGCGCGGCTCGGGTCGGCGCTCGAGGTCGCCTGGGGATTCGCGGACCCGCCGCCGCCTCCGCCGGCCGGCGCTCCGGTTCCGCAGCGGACCGTCGAGATCGTCCGGCTCGGCGCGCTGCTGCAATGGCTGCCGCTGGCCGGCGCCGGGCTGGCGCTGATCGCCCTCCGTCTCGGGGGCAGCCGAATACGCCGGGTCCTACCGGTCGGCGTTCTGGTGGGGGTGGCCGTCGCGGTGCTGGTGGCGGACCTCTTCCGGGCGAACATGGGCTTCAACCCGGCCATCCCGATCGATCACGCTGAGCAGCCCACCACCGACGCGATCCGGTACCTGCAATCGCGCCGACCGAACCGCTTCGCGGGGCTCAACCGGCCCGGCATCGGCCAGCCGCTCCAGCCCAACCTCTCGATGCGCTACGGGTTGTACGACGCACGTGGATACGACTATCCGGTCGTGCGTCGCTACGACGACTTCTGGCGCGCCACCGCGGCGCCGCCGGGTGACCTGGTGCCGCCCACCGGCCGCGCGGAGCCGACGGCTAGGTCGCTGCGGGGCCTGAGCCTGCTCAGCGTGGCCGACGTCATCCAGGACCCGGCCGATCCGCCCGCGCGCCTGCCGGGGCTGCGCTTCGCCTACTCGGGCCCGGACGCCCGCGTGTACCGCAACGTGAACGCGCTGCCCCGCACGTTCTTAGTGAACCGCCAGCGGGTCGTGCGAGACGCCGACGCCGCGCTCGCTGCCACGATCGCGCCCGGGTTCGACGCCCGACGGGTGGCGGTGACCGAGCGGCCGGTGCCCGGCCTCGCCCGAGCGGGCGGATCCGCGCCGCCGAGCCGGGGGGTCGCGCGCCTCGTCAGCTATGGCGATGAGAGGGTCGTGGCCACGGCGCGGACCGCGACCGGCAGCCTGCTCGTGCTGACCGACGTCCACTACCCGGGCTGGAAGGCGACGGTGGACGGGCGGCCGGCGCCGATCGAGCGCGTGAACTACCTGCTGCGCGGGGTGATGGTGCCGGCCGGCGCGCACCGCGTCGAGTTCCGATACGAGCCCATGAGCTGGCGGATCGGCTGGATTGTGTCGATCGTCGCCGTGCTCGCGGTAGCCGCGGTGGCGCTGGCCGGCTGGCGCAGGGAGCGGCGGCCCGGGCTGCGGCGCGGCGGGCCGC
>Ga0187894_10006348_pt1 | contig 11634 bp, 10 predicted proteins | sample GBC1701081metaG_FD_136650 | JGI IMG/M metagenome (GOLD analysis project Ga0187894, IMG submission 136650) | White microbial mat communities from a lava cave in the Kipuka Kanohina Cave System on the Island of Hawaii, USA - GBC170108-1 metaG ...
CTTCCGCGCGTTCGACATCTTCAAACCATATCCGATCAACAGGCTTCAGGATTTGTCCGGCGGGTTCGGCGTGATGATGGACGACGTGCTCGCCGGGATTTACGCGGCTGTGCTTTTGTCGCTTTTGTTGATGCTGGCTGTTTAACCGATTCCCAAACTGACAGGCCTTTTTATGCTCAACGCTGAAATCATCGCTATCGGCTCAGAGATGTTGACGCCGTTCCGGTTGGATACGAATTCGCTGTGGCTGACCGAGCGGCTCAACGCGATGGGCATTGACGTTAAACTCAAGACGATTGTCGGCGACGACGAGGCGCGGCTGGAAGAGACCATCCGCGACGCGATGAAACGTTCGGAGATCGTCATCTCGACCGGCGGGCTTGGCCCGACCGAAGATGATATTACGCGGAAGATCTTCGCGCGCGCCTTGAAACGGCAATTGATCCTGGAGCAGTCGATCCTGGACAAGCTCAGAGCACGGTTCGCCCGGCGCAACATGCCTATGCCCGAGATTAATGCCCGGCAGGCGCTGGTCATCAATGGCGCGCAAATTCTGGAAAACAACAACGGCACCGCGCCCGGAATGCTCATCACCGAAGGTAAATGCACGGTGGTGTTGCTGCCTGGCCCGCCGCGAGAGATGAAGCCGATTTTTGACACGTTGGTCATGCCGGTGTTGAAACAGCGCGCGGGCGATATGCTGATCGTGCGCCGGTGTTTGAATATCTTCGGCCTGGGCGAATCTGGCGTCGATGAACTGGCCGCGCCGATTTACCTGAAATACCGGAATCCTTCGACGACGATCCTGTTCAAAGACGGCCAGATCGAATTGCACCTGACGGCTCAGTCGCGCAGCGAAAGCGAGGCCGGGAGTCTGCTCGATGAACTCGCGGGGCAGCTTGATGAAGTCCTCGGCGAATATATCTTTTCGCGCCGCAATGAAACCCTGGAAGAGGTGGTCGGCGAACTGCTCAAACTGCGCGGCTACACGCTGGCGACGGCTGAAAGCTGCACTGGAGGATTGCTGGCCGGGCGGATCACCGATGTGCCGGGCAGTTCGGAGTATTTCCTTGAAGGCGTGGTCAGTTATTCAAACGAAGCGAAGTCCGATCTGCTGGGCGTGCCGAAGAAATTGATCAAAGAGCATGGCGCCGTCAGCCAGCAGGTGGCCGAAGCGATGGCCGCGGGAATCCGCAAGCGCGCCGGTTCGACCTTCGGCATAGGCGTCACCGGCATTGCGGGACCGGGCGGAGGCAGCGAAGAGAAACCGGTCGGACTGGTTTACATCGCGCTGGCGGACGATACGCAGGCGACAGCGCGCAAATTGATTTTTCCCGGCGACCGTCAGTTCATTCGCACGCTGTCGGTCAATGCGGCGCTGGACATGTTGCGCCGAAGAATCAAATGAAATACAGCAAGTTATTACAGGCTGTAAGCGACGTTTTGTTGTCTGATCCGCTTGGTGAACCCAGATAGAAACCTATGAACTATTTGGCTCTGATTCTTGCCTATCTCCTCGGCTCAATCCCGTTCGGCTATCTGATCGTGAAGCTGAGGAGCGGTTCGGATATTCGCGAAGTCGGGAGCGGCGGCACCGGTGCGACCAACGTTTCGCGAAAAGTTGGGAAAGCCGCTGGCGTTGTGACGCTCGCGCTCGACGCATTGAAAGGCGCAACGGCAGTGCTGATGGCTCGATGGTTGACGGGCGACGAGGGGACTTCATGGATTGTTGCCGCAGCGGCTGCGCTGGCTGTGGTCGGGCATTGTTTCCCTGTCTGGTTGAAATTTAAGGCCGGCAAGGGGGTGGCGACTGGGTTGGGAGTTTTTCTGGCGATTGTGCCATGGGCGGTCTTGGCGGCTTTGGCAGTCTTTATCGTAATCGTATGGCGCACGCGTTACGTATCGCTCGGCTCAATCATCGCCGCCGCGTTCATTCCTCTGTGGACCTTGCTGCTGCACGCGCGGATTGAGCCGGTCAGCGATTTCGCGCCGATAATGGTTGCTCTGTGCGTGGTTGCGGCCGTGATCATTTTCAAGCATTCCGAGAACATCAGACGGTTGGCGGCGGGCACTGAAAACAAGTTCGGCGTGGCGAAGTGACGGCGCTGCGAACGGTAGCGAGCGGGTGATTTTGCCATAGATGATTCAGCCGCTCGATACCGCTCGCGGTACTGAACCGGATTGGCGAATGAAAGAGATTGCGATTATCGGGGCAGGCGGTTGGGGGACGGCGCTGGCGCTCGTCGCGGCGCGCGCGGGCAATCGCGTCCGCTTGTGGGCGCATAGCGCAGAAGTCGCTTCGATTCTGGAAAACGAGCGGGAGAACAAAATCTATTTGCCGGGATACGCTTTGCCGAATGAGATCGCGCCGACCAATGACATCGCCGGAGCGCTGGCTGGGGCCGAAATCGTTTTAACCGTCACGCCTTCGCACGTCTGCCGCGAAATTTACACGCAAATGCTGCCACAATTGCGCCCGCAGATGATCTTCGTTAACGCCTCCAAGGGGATCGAGGTCGAGACCGGGATGCGGATGGAAGAGGTTGTCCGCGATATTTTGAAGGAGCATTTCGAGCCGCGTTACGTCGCGCTGTCGGGGCCGAGCTTCGCGCTCGAAGTGGCAAAGGACGAGCCGTGCGCGGTGGTCGCGGCCTCGCATTCGATGACCTGGGCCGCGGCGGCGCAGGAGGCGTTTTCGACCAGCCGCTTTCGTGTTTACACGAACAACGATGTGATAGGGGTGGAGATCGGCGGCGCGGTCAAGAACGTAATGGCGATTGCGACGGGCGCGGTCAACGGCCTCGGCTTGGGCTACAATAGCGCGGCGGCGTTGGTCACGCGCGGGCTGGCGGAGATGACGCGACTGGCAATCAAATTGGGCGGACGCGCTGAGACGCTGGCTGGATTGGCTGGAATGGGCGATCTGGTGTTGACTTGTTTCGGCAATCTTTCGCGCAACCGCCATGTCGGTTACGAACTCGGGCGTGGACGCAAACTCAACGAGATCATCGGCGAGATGCGCGAAGTCGCCGAGGGCGTGAAGACCGCGCGATCTGCTTACGAACTGGCGAAAAAATTATCTGTCGAAATGCCGATAACAACGGGCGTCTACCAGATGCTTTATGGCGATAAGAGCCCGCGCGAACTGATGGTCGAGCTGATGGAACGACCGCTAAAACGAGAATGATGGCTGAGAAGACACAGACTAACAAAGTAATTACGACCAACCGCGAGGCCTATCACAACTACCACATCCTCGAAACCTGGGAGGCTGGGATTCAACTGGTGGGCACCGAAGTCAAATCCGCTCGCGAGGGCCGCGTCAATCTGAAAGACGCTTACGCGCTGGCGCGCGACGGTCAGCTCTGGCTGCTCAACGCGCACATCAGCCATTACTCGCACGGCAACCGCCAGAACCACAATCCCGTGCGCGACCGCCGGTTGCTGATGCACAAGCGCGAAATTTATCGTTTGCAATCGAAGATCCAGGAAAAGGGGCTGACGCTGGTGCCGACCAAGTTATACTTCAAGGGCAATCTGATTAAATGTGAGCTGGCTATCGCGCGCGGCAAGAAGCTTTACGACAAACGCGAAGACGAAGCGCGCAAGACGCAGGAACGCGAAGCTCGCGCGGCGATCAAGAACAGATCGAGAATCGAGTGACAAGGATGGGAAGAGGGGGAGTGGGGAGTAGGGAGTGGGGAGTGGGGAAAGAAATTTCCTCGTCCCCCACTCCCCACTCCCTACTCCCCACTCCCCACTCCCCCTCTTCTCTCTATCCGAGAATTTATTTTTGAGGAGTGATTGAAATGGAAGTAAAAGCGGATTCAAGACAGTTTCACGAAATAGAGTGCGACGCGCTGGTCGTCGCTGTTTTTGAAGGCGAAAAACCCGAAGATGGCGTGCTCGCCGAGATCAATAAACGCTCGAACGGTGTAATCACTTCGCTGATTGAGACCGGCGAGTTGACCGGTAAATGGGGCGAGAGCGCCTACGTGCACAATCCCGGCGATATGAAATCGCGGCGGTTGTTGTTGCTAGGCGCGGGCAAGAGGGAAGATTTCACCACCGACAACGTTCGCAAACTGGCTGGAACGGCGGCGCGTACGTTGCGGGGCAAAAAAGCCCGCAGCTTCGCGATTCTGCGCCGCTCACAACTGCCCATTGGCGACAGCGCGCAGGCCGCGACCGAAGGCGCGTTGATCTCGCTCTTCGATCCCGACAAATACCATACGAGTGACAAGACTGAAAACAAGCTTGAGACGATGATCCTGGTTGTGCCTGACGCCGAGCTGGATGAAGTCAAGCGCGCCGTCGAACGCGGACGGATCATCGCCGAAGCCACCAACTTTGCGCGCGAAGTGATCAACGAACCGGCCAATGTGATGACGCCGACGGAACTCTCCCGCCGCGCTGAGGGAGTCGCCAAAGACTATGGCCTTGAAATTGACGTCCTCGATGAAGCGCGAATGAAAGGCCTCGGGATGGGCTCGTTGTTGGGCGTCGCGCAAGGCTCGGAGGAACCTCCGAAGACAATTGTGCTGACTTATTCGCCGAAGGCGGAATCGAAGGAAACCATCGCCATCGTCGGCAAAGGCGTCACGTTCGACACGGGCGGCATTTCGATCAAACCTTCCGATGGAATGGAGAAGATGAAATACGACATGGCGGGCGGCGCGACCACAATCGGGGCGATGCGCGCCATCGCCCAACTCAAACCGCCGGTCAAAGTCATCGGCATTGTTCCCGCCACTGAAAACATGCCCGGCGGACGCGCGCAACGGCCCGGTGACGTGGTGCGCGCAATGAGCGGCAAGACCATCGAAGTCATCAACACCGACGCCGAAGGCCGTTTGATACTGGCCGACGCCGTCGCTTACGCGCGCAAACTCGGCGCGACGAAGATTGTCGATCTGGCGACGCTGACCGGCGCGGTCTCGATTGCGCTCGGCGATGTTTACGTCGCGCTTCTCGGCACCGACCAGGCGTGGGTCGATCAGGTTCTGGCCGCGGGCAAGAAGGCCGGCGAAAAGATCTGGCAGTTGCCGCTCGACAAAGAATACCGCGAACAGATCAAGAGTGAGATCGCCGACATCAAAAACGTAGGCGGCCGCAAGGCGGGCACGATCACCGGCGCCTACTTCATCCGCGAATTTGTCGAAGATACGCCGTGGGCGCACCTGGACATCGCGGGCACGGCCTGGAACGAAAACGGCAAACCACACCTTGCGGTCGGGCCGACGGGCGTCTGTTTGCGGACGCTGGTGAATTTGGTGTGCGGGTAGGAAGGGGAATGGGGAGTAGGAAGTAGGGAGTGGGGAGTGGGGAATAGGGAATAGGGGAAAGGGAAAGTCTTCCCCTACTCCCCACTCCCTACTCCCCATTCCCCTTTTCCCAATTGACCGGTTTCAAAACCGCGCAGTAGAATCCGCCTTACCACTCACCTCAATTTTTAATGGAGAAATAGCAATGAATATTCAGGAGATTGAAAAGCTGCTCGGAGAGGAAGGGCAGGCTTTGTTGAAGCACGAGTGCAAAACGATTTCGAAGGACCTCTTGCATTTGCCTGGCCCCGACTTTGTTGACCGCGTTTGGATCGGCACGGATCGTCATGCGGCGGTGTTGCGCAATTTGCAATCGCTCTTCAACACGGGGCGGCTGGCGGGCACCGGTTACGTTTCGATCCTGCCGGTTGACCAGGGTATTGAGCATTCCGCCGGAGCGAGCTTCGCGAAGAATCCGATCTACTTCGATTCCGAAAACATCGTCAAACTGGCGATTGAGGGCGGGTGCAACGCCGTGGCCTCGACGCTCGGCGTGCTCGGTTCATGCTCTCGCAAATACGCGCACAAAATTCCTTTCATCGTTAAACTCAACCATAACGAGTTTCTGACCTATCCGAACAAGTTCGATCAGGTGATGTTCGGCAGCGTCGACCAGGCGTTTGACATGGGCGCGGCCGGCGTCGGCGCGACGATCTATTTCGGATCGGACGAAGCCACGCGCCAGTTGCAGGAGGTTTCCCAGGCGTTCCAACACGCGCATGAACTCGGCCTGTTCACCGTGCTCTGGTGCTATCTGCGCAATCCCGCGTTCAAGACCAAAGAGAAGGATTACCACGTTTCGGCCGATCTGACCGGGCAAGCGAACCACCTGGGCGTCACGATTGAAGCCGACATCATCAAACAAAAGCTCCCGCTCAATAACGGCGGCTATAAGGCGCTGGCTTCGAAAGAGAATCCTTACGGCAAGATTGATGACCGGGTTTACAGCGAGATGACTTCCGACAGCCCGATTGACCTGACGCGTTATCAGGTGGCCAATTGTTTCATGGGCCGCGCCGGCTTGATCAATTCCGGCGGCGAATCGAAAGGCCAAAGCGATAAGGCCGAGGCGGTGCTGACCGCAGTCGTCAACAAACGCGCTGGCGGAATGGGTCTGATCTCCGGCCGTAAAGCGTTCCAGCGCCCGATGGCCGAGGGTGTGGAGATTCTGAACGCGATTCAGGACGTTTATCTGGCGAAAGAGATCACGGTCGCATAGATTTTGTTTGCAAAACTACTCGGGACTGTTCTTCCAGGATGACAAGAAAAACGCGGAACACGCGGAAATAACGGAAGCTGCGGAAGATGATCAAGAGACTCTTGAGTCTTCCGCGATTTCCGTTATTTTCGCGTGTTCCGCGTTTTCATAGCCTCCATTTGCTCGCGGTTTCAATCGCACTCTCAATCATCATCGGAAGACAGCGACATCACGATTCGCAACACGTACCAGAAGAGCAATGCGACCGAAGCGAACAGCGACAGCGAGGCCGCCACGTGCTGATCGGTGCGGTAGTGATGCAGAACCTGCGACGTGTCATAAAGGATCGCCACCGAAGCGAACACCACCATGATGGCGGAGAAGATGATCCCCAGGCTGAACCCGAAGATGATACTCGCCGCAATCACACCCAACGCCACGAACCCGCCAATAGTGAGGATGCTGCGCATCCAGGAAAAGTCCTTCCTCGTGAGGAGGACAGTCGCGGTCAGCCCGGTGAACAGAAAGCCGGTGATCATCCCCGCCATCGGGATTACGGTAGGATCAGAGAAGTTGGCCGCCACATAAAGCAGGGGCAGGAAAATAATGGCCTGCGCCACTACATAAAGCCCCAGCCCCAGATACTGCATTTGTGGTGAGGTGTCCGATTGCGCCCACCGCTCGGCCAGCCACGAAACGCCCATAAACGCGGCCAGGACTATCAACCACGAAAATCCACCGGTCATCGCGCGGGCCATCGCCCCGGCTATCGGCAATTGAAGCAGCATCCATTCAACGGCGATGAACGCCATAACGGCCAGCGCCAAATGAGCATAAGTCCGCCGAATGAAGCTGGCTCGCTCGGAGGCTCCGGCGTAGAATACGGCATCAGCGTAGGTTGCATTGTTCATATCAATCTGTCTCCCTGTTCATGGTGCTTTTGGCCATTTGAGTTTTGATCTAAAAGTCGCGCGCTCTTGCGTCAACTTCGGCAAGTCTACTACAAGGTTACAAGCGTTGATACTGGTTTCCCAGGAGTATAACCAATGGCCGAATTCCATTTTGGCTTTAACACGATGACGGTGTTTTTAGGCGCCACCGCCATCGGCTTCGTTTTTCTGCTCGTCTCATTTTTTTTAGGAGATCTCTTCGAGCGGATCGGTCTGGACATTGATCTGGGCGCGGGCGCCGGGACTCATGATCTGGGTTGGTTCGACAGCCGAGTGCTCAGCATGTTCGTGACTGCGTTCGGCGGCTTCGGCGCCATCGCGACGTTGCTTGGATTGGGCGTAGTCGCCAGTTCAGCGCTCGGACTGGCAGGCGGAATGGCGCTTGGCGGGGCGGTTCTGTTTTTCGGGCGGCTGCTTTATCAACAGCAGGCTTCCAGTTCGGTCAGCGCGCATCACCTGATTGGGCGCATCGCCAAAGTGACTGTCACTATTCAGGCTGGCAGCGTCGGCCAAATCAGTTGCCTTATCGGCGAAGAGCGCGTCGAAAAGTTGGCGCGGTCAAGAAACGACAATGAGATCAAGGCGGGTGTGATGGTCATTATCGAGGAGGTCACGGATGGCGCCGTGATCGTCAGCGCCGATGAAGAGATTACCCGGCTCTTTATCCCCGCCAATTCGTAACCTGCGTTTCAAATAAGGGAGATGAAAACTATGTTTGAATCAGTTGAATCAGCATTGCTCATTCCGATTGTCGGATTGGTTGTTCTTGTCGGCTTCATCATCGCGATGATGTTGATCGCCAAAAATTACGTCAAAATCTCGCCCAATCAGGCGGGGGTGATTTCCGGCCGCAAACGTAGACTGCCCGATGGAACGGTCGTCGGCTATCGTCTGGTGCGCGGCGGCGCCACGTTGGTCATTCCTTTTCTGGAGAAGGTCGAATATCTGAACCTGAACGTGTTGACGGTGCCGTTGGCGACTTCGCGCGCTTACACCGCGAAAGGCGTTCCCGTATCGGTCAAAGCCGTAGCCAACGTCAAGATCAAGGGGGACGATGAATCGATGCGCGCCGCCTCCGAGCGTTTCCTCGGCATGGAGACGCAGGAGTTCCACCGGCTGGTCTTCCAAACTCTGGAAGGGCACCTGCGCGCGATCCTCGGCACGCTGACGGTCGAAGAGATCAACAACGACCGGCAGAGCTTCGCGCAGAAATTGACGTCTGAAGCCGCGATCGATCTTGAGAAGATGGGCATCGGGCTGGACGCCCTGACCATTCAAGAGATCAGCGACGAAGAAGGCTATTTGGATGCGCTCGGCAAACGGCGCACGGCGGAGGTCAAACGGGACGCTGACATCGGCGAGGCCGAAGCGAAACGCGATTCGAAGATCAAAGCCTCCGTCGCGTTGCAGGAAGGCGAAAAAGTCCGTCTCGAATCGGAAGCCGATATCGCGCTCTCAACCAGAGAGGCCGAAGTCAAACGCGCGCAGTACGGAGCCGAGATCGAAAAAGAGCGCGCGACATCGAAACAGGCCGGCCCGCTCGCGGAAGCCAAAGCCAGACAGGAAGTCGTCGCCGAAGAGGTTCGCGTCGAAAGGATTCGCACGCAGGAGCAGATCGCCGTCCAGGAACAGGAAGTCCTGCGCAAGGAGAAAGAGCTTGAAGCGACCGTGGTCAAACAGGCCGAAGCCGACCGCCGCGCCGCCGTGTTGCGCGCGCAGGGGGAACAGGAAGCCGCGATCCTGGCCGCCGAAGGCCGCAAACAGGCGATGATCGCGCAGGCCGAAGCCGAGTCCCAAAAACTGCAGCGCGAAGGTCAGGGACGCGCCTCCGCTATCGAAGCCGAAGGCCGCGCAGAGGCCGAAAAGATCCGCGCGCTCGGCATGGCCGAAGCCGAAAAGATTCAAGCGCAGGGGCTGGCTCAGGCAAAATCCATCGAAGCGCAAGGTCTGGCCGAAGCCGCCGCGATCAAGGAGAAAGCCGCCGCGTGGCGCGAATTCAACGAATCCGCGCGCTTGCAGACTCTGCTCGAAAAACTGCCCGGCATCATCGAAGCCACCGCGCCCGCGCTCAGAGCCGTCTCCGAACCGCTCGGCAAAATTGACAAGGTGGTGATGATCGACAATGGCGGATCGGGCAGCGGCAATGGCTCCAACCCGATCAATCGGTTCGCGCAGAGTGGCCCGGCGATGATTTTCTCCCTGCTACAACAATTGCAGGCGCTTGGCCTGAATGTGCCCGACGTGTTGTCTCAGCTTGGGGTTCAATCGAATGCCGAGCCTCCCAAGACCATCAATCCGCCAGACCTGAAGGGGTAAAACTCAGAGGGACGGAGAGACAGAGAGACGGAGGGACAGAGAGACAGAGGGACAGAGAGGAGGAGAGAAGAGAACGTTTCTGTCCCCCTGTCTCTCTGTCCCTCCGTCTCTCTGTCCCTCCATCTCTCCGCATTACGCCGACGTCGTTCCCACCGCGGGTTTGCGTTTATCATCCACGCCGGAGATCAATCGTCGTCCGATGATCAATCTGAGCCACAGCTTGAAAAAATCGTAGCCTGTCTGCGCCACGCGGCGCAGCGTGAAGAATTGGGACTGTCCGTGCAACCTAGGGTAGTGATGAACCGGCGTTTCGGCGAAACGATAACCGGCCGCTCGCAACTTGTAGACCATCTCCGTACAGACGACGCCGCTGGTCGAAGTCAGCTCGATGCTTTGAATGGCCTCGCGCCGGATCAGACGAAAATCGCAATCCACGTCGCGGATCGGTAATCCGAACATCCATCTCGCCAGGAATTTGTAGATCGCCCCCAGCACAATGCGGCGGCGATTGTCCGACCGCTTGAGCTTGTAGCCGTTGACGATGTCCACTTCTTCGGTCATCAACGGGAGCAGCTTTGTTATCTCGCGCACGTTATATTGACCGTCTCCGTCGGTGTAGAAGACCAGGTCTTTTGTGGCGTTCTCGAAGCCGCTGCGCAGCGCGCCGCCGTAGCCGCGGTTGCGCGGATGGTGAATGACCCGCAGGCGCGGCGTCTTGCTCGCCAACTCATCCAGCACGGCGGCTGTGCCGTCGCTGCTGCCGTCGTTGACCACGATCACTTCGTAATCGCCGGTGATCTGTGGCGCCACCGCCAGGGCTTCGCGCACCAGCTTGGCGATTGAGTTTTCGTCGTTGAATGCGGGGAAGAAGAGGCTGACGCCGGGGGATTGGCGCCGCGATTTCTGACAAGCTTTCATGTTTCCTCCGAGTAACGGTGACAGGTTTGAAATCTCGCGAGAGCGATCTCGCGGTGTGTCAAACAGTCAGTGGCAAACTGTGGCGCCGGTGGGGATCGGCGGAGCCGGTTAGTAAGATCGGGGGCCGGACTCAACTTTGCTTCGCGCTTCCACTGCGTTCGGCGCATTTGCCTCGATCGCATTTGCCTCGGTTTCATTTGGACGGGCCATTGTCCAGCAGACGAACCTTTCGGTTTCGCCGAGAATCTTTATGCTCTGATCGGCGGCGGCCGCGGTGATTATGGATGTCCGGAAAATCTCTTTATCCATAATCACCGCGGCGTTCGGCGCTCTCTCCAGTTTGATAATCGCTTCATTCGCGTTGGACAGAAGTTCGCAATTGCGGCCGGCGTACCAGATGAGTTGAAACAGGTGCGCATCGCGAGGGACGCGTTCGGTGTAAAGCAGGATTCTCCGCTCCGGATCCGTGGCCGCCTCCGCGACCGGCGCAAGGCGGCGCAACTCTTCGGGGCGGACGCGGTATTTCGGATTTAAGGCCATTCCCACCATCATCAGGCACAACACGGCATAAACCGCTTTCAGGAAAAACCGCCTGCGATGAGGCGCAATCCAATCGTTGAGAGTGATGGCGGACAGAATGGCGAAAGCCGGAAACGCGGGCAGGAGATAACGCAACCATTTGAACTCGGCCAGGCTGAAGGGGACGATCAGGGCCAACACCCAGATCACCAGCAAACTGCCTGTCGAATCGCGTTCCTTGATCGCCTTCTTCGTTTGCGTCCACATCCCGATAATCATCAGAGGCAGCCACGGCCAATAGGATTTAATCAGAAAGAGCGGATACCGAAATAAACCCTCGCCGAGTTGATTCGCGCGCTTTCCGTTTGTGAGCGGTAAATTGTCGAAGGTGAAAGAGAAGTGCAGCGCC
>Ga0187894_10006349_pt1 | contig 11634 bp, 12 predicted proteins | sample GBC1701081metaG_FD_136650 | JGI IMG/M metagenome (GOLD analysis project Ga0187894, IMG submission 136650) | White microbial mat communities from a lava cave in the Kipuka Kanohina Cave System on the Island of Hawaii, USA - GBC170108-1 metaG ...
CGCCCTCGACGATGGCCGCGAGGCGGGCCGCGTCGCGGATCACGATGCGGCCACGCTGTCGCGTGATGCATCCGGCGGCCTCGAGCTGGGCGAAGGCGCGCGCCACGAGCTCGCGGACGGTGCCGAGGCGCGCCGCGAGCTGCGCATGCGTGAGCGGCAACTGGACCGCGGTGCCGGGCGCCCGACCGGTCGTGTTCGCCCGGGCGTCGAGGTAGCGCGCCAGACGCTCCGTCACCGGGCGAAAGGCGAGGTCGGCGACGAGGCCGGCGAAGCCGCGCAGGCGCCGCGCGAGCGCCTCGACGACGGCGAGCGCGACGGCTGGCCGCCGGCGGCACAGCGCGATGACGTCGGCGCGCGGCAGGAGGAGCACCCGAGTCGGCTCGACCGCGATGGCGCTCGCTATGTACCCTCCGCCATCGAACAACGGGCCTTCCCCGAGGGTGGCGCCCGGTCCCTCGGCGTGGAACACCTGCTCGCGCCCGCGCAGCGAGAGCTGCCGCACCTCCACCGCCCCCTCGACGATGATGGTCAGGCCGAGACACGGCTCGCCCTCCTCGAAGATCGACGCGCCGGAGGGAACGAGGCGCGCGCGGCACCGGGCGGCGAGCCGGCGCAGCTCGTCAGCGGGCAGCGTTCGAAAGTACGAGACACGCGCGAGGGCCTGACCGCGGGAGCGCGTGTCTGGCGAGCGGGCTGCGGCCCGCGCGCGCGTCGAGGAACGGGCCGAGGTCAGCGGAGGTTCGGGGTCTTGCCGAGACCCGTGGCCGTGCGGTCCGGGGCCTGCTTGAGCGTCACGGTCGCGCGACCCGTCTGATTGCTGTTGTCACGCCGCTCCAGCGAGATCACGACCGTCTCGCCGCGCCACCAGAGCGGGGAGTCCCCGCGACCCGGCTCACGCCCGCCGGCCGGGACCTGGCCTTCGGTCGGCGGACCATAGTGGTCGACGAATACCCGGGCGATGGCGGGGAAGTGGCCCGGATCGAAGCGCACGATGCCCCGGACGAATCGGTTGTCCTCGAACTCGAAGGACACGCGCGCCGGCACCGGTCCCACCGGCTTGTCCCAGACGCACGTCAATCCATAGCAGAACGCCTCGGAGGGCACCGTGGTCGCGGCGTTCAGGATTTCGCGCGCCTGGTCCACCGACGCGCCCCAGGGCACGCCGTGGAACGAGATCGGCTCGGTCCAGGCCCACGCGAACGGGGTGAGGCTCGTGATCAGCGTGGCGATCAGCGCGAGCTGTCTCATGGGCGTCCTCCATGAGGGGCGGATGCGCCCAGGATACTCGCGCGCGGCAGCGCGTCAAGCCGGCGGGGCCCTCGTCGATTACCCTCCGGGCCCCGGGCGCGGTCGCTCGGCGGTGCGCGGGCTGGCACCGGGGTCAGGGCCCAGGCGCCGCACGATGATGGTGATCCGGCGATTCATCGCGTTCAGCCGGTCGCCGGGCACGAGCGGGATCCGGTCGGCGTGGCCCACCAGGCGATCGATCCGGCCGGGCTCGAGCCCGGAGCCTTCCATGACGCGCCGGGCGCTGTTCGTCCGGTCGGTGGACAGCTCCCAGTTCGAGTAGGTGTCCTCGTTGCTGTACCGCCGGCTGTCGGTGTGCCCCTCGATCGTGAGGTGGTTGGGCAGCTTGGCGACGACGCCGGCAAGCTGGACGAGGATCGTGCGGAGCGTCGGCAGCACGGCGGCGCTGCCGACGGTGAAGAACGGCGAGTTGTCCTGCTCGATCAGCTCGATCCGGAGTCCCTCGCGCGTCACCTCGATGCGGATCTGCTTGCGCAGCGACTCCGGCATGCCGAGTTGTTCGAGCGTGCCGCGGAACTGCTCCGCCGCCGCCTGGAGCGCCCGCTCCTCGTTGGTGGCGTCCTGGTGCGAGCCGCCGACGTTCTCGGGCGGTTGCCCGGGCAGGATGCCGAGGTGCCCGGGGATCATCGAGGGCGAGGACTTGACCTTGAACGTGCCCGGATCGCGGAAGTACTGGGCCACGGCCTCGCGGGTGCCCGAGTTCTGCCCGATGATCCACAGGACGATGAACAGCGCCATCATCGTCGTCACGAAGTCGGCGTAGGCGACCTTCCAGGCGCCGCCGTGGTGGCCGCCGCCATGCCCCTTCTTGATGATGATGCGCGGCTTGGGAGACTGGTCGCCCTTCATGAGGTCCGGGTCCCGGCCGAACGGCACGCCTCGGCGAGCGCATCGCCCTCGGGCCGTTCGTCGCTCCAGATGACGTGGCGCGCGACCTCGACGGCGACGAGCGGCGGCGCCCCGCGGGCGAACGCCACGAGGCAGTTCTTGATGCACAGGAAGAAGCGCGCCTCGGCGCCCGCCTGCGTCTCCATGTTCGAGGCGAGGGGCTGGAGGTAGCCGTACGAGAGGAAGATGCCGAGGAACGTGCCGACGAGCGCGACGGCCACGTGATGGCCGATCTCCTCGGGCTTGCCGTCCACGTGCTGCATCGTGATCACGATGCCGAGCACGGCCGCCACGATGCCGAGGCCGGGCAGCGAGTCGGCGACCTTCAGCAGCGCCGCCGCGCCCTTGCTCTCCTCCTCGTGATGGCTGTCGAGGTGCGCCCCGAGGACCATCTCGAAGTCGTCGGGACGCATCGTGCCGTCCACCAGCATGCCGAGCGCCTCGCAGGCGAAGTGCACGGCCCCGGTGCGCGCGAGCACCGCCGGATGCGCCGACATGATCGCGCTCTCGGCCGGGGACGCGAGGTCCTTCTCGAGCGCGATCAGGCCGCTCTTCTTGGCCTTGGCGAGCAGCTCGTACAGCATCTGCAGGAGGTCGAGATAGAGCGCGCGGTCGAACGGACTCGGCTTCATCGCGCCGGTCACCTGACGGAGGATTTGCTTGAGGAGGCTCGGGGTGGTCGCGATCAGGAGGCTGCCGATCGCCGCGCCGCCGATGACGAGGAACTCGGCGGGCTGGATCAGCACGAGGAGGGGGCCGCCCGCGATGGCGAATCCCACGAAGACGCTGACCGTGACGACGACGATGCCGATGAGCGCAAGCATGACAGCGGGACCGGGGCGGGGACCGCCGCCGGCTAGCCCTTGAAGCGCGAGAGAATCTCGTCAGCCAGGTCCTGAGCGGACTTGTCGTCGGCCGCTGCCGGTGCGTTGCTCGGAGCGTCGTCGGGCGCCGGCCCGTCCCGCTCCTCGCCGAGCGACACGAGCCCATGGATCTTCCCGACGCGCACGCCGACCTCCTCGAGGATCTCGAACGCGCGCTGGATCTTCTGCGAGGTCAGATCCTGGAACTCGAGCGCGTTCATGATCGAGAGCACGCGATCGTTGCTGCGGTCGACGAGGCTCTGCACCTCGGCGAGCGACCCGGCCACCTCGGGCGGCAGGAGCTGGCTGCTGGCGGCGGCCTGCGCCCGTCCGATGAGCGCGGAGAGCGTCTGCCCCTCCTCGAGCAGCGCTTCCGTCTGCTCGAGGACGCTGACGGTTGCCGACTCCGTCATGCGGACGATCTCCTTCAGGTCGCGGAGGACGCCGGGCATGGAGTGGGAGCTGGCGGTGACGTGTGCGTGCACGGTGAGGAGGTTCTGGCGCACCTGGTCGAGGTAGAACGCCAGCTCTCCGATCTCGTCGCGGGCGCGCGCCGGGATCGTGACGTAGCGCTCCCCGGAGCGCGGGGTCTCTGCGGAATCGGCCATCGGTCGGGCCCTCGCTATTTCGCGCCCACCACCTGGGAGATCTTGGCGCGCAAGGTGGCGGTGTCGAACGGTTTGACCATGTAGTTGTTGACGCCGGCCTTGAGCGCCGTCACGATGTCCTCCTTGCCCGCGACGGTCGTGACCATCAAGATCGGCAGGCTCTTGCTGGCCTCCGCGCTGCGCACCTCTTTCACGAGGTCGAGGCCGCACATCTCCGGCATGTTCCAGTCGGTGATGAGCAGGTCGTACCCGCCCTTGCCGAGGAGGGCGAGCGCTTCCTTGCCGTTCTCGGCCTCGTCGACCTCTTCGAATCCGGCCTGCTTGAGCTGGTTCTTGATGATTCGCCGCATCGTGGCCGAGTCATCAACCGTGAGGATCTTCATCCTGTCCGCTCCTTCGAGGGGGAAAGAGTCCGGTCGGCGCGGCTCAGCCGCGTCACACCGCTGGTAGCTCGATCGTGAACCGGATGCCGTTTGCCGCGAGCGCGGCCGCCGACAGCACGCCGCCGTGCTCGCCGACGATTCGGCTGGCCCGGTAGAGGTCCATGCGCACCGCCGGATCCGGCCACTCGTCGAGCGCCAGCGGCCGGGCCTCCTCGGCGCCGGAGACCGCGCTCGCGAGCGCGATCCGCACGATGCGCTCGCCGCGCAGCACCCCCGGGGCCTCGGTGGTGTCGATGCGGATCGGGTGCGGTGCGTGGCCGTGCTCGCCCGCGCGGGCGAGGGCGCCGAGCAGCGCGCCCAGCACGTCCGAGAGCTGCCGGTCGTCGCCGGCAATCGAGGGCAACTCCGGGGCGAGGACCGTCGACACCGCGAGGCCGCGACGGACTCGCGGGCCGAGCGTCTCGACCAGCAGGTCGTTCACGTCGAGGAGCCGCATGGCCGCCGGCTCGGGGGATCGAGCGTCGCTCGCGCGGACGACGTCGACCAGCTGCGCGATGACGCGCGCGGCGAGGTCGGCCTGCGCCTGGAGCGCGTCGAGCGCCGCCCGGACGTCGCCCAGCTCGCCGCGATCGAGGGCGGCCTGGCTCCGAGCCACTGCGCGCGCCACGCCTTCGGGGAGCGCGATGTCATTCGGCATGCCCGTCGGGTGCTCGGACTGGAGCAATCGCGCAAAGCGCAGGACGTCCGGGTTCGCGTCGGACCCGCGCGGGGGCGCTGAGTGGACGAGCGTCAACAACTCGCCCGTCGACGATGGTCGGCGGGGCGCTTCGCGATGGCCGTTCTGCTTGTGGAGCACGCTATCGGGCAGCATTCGCACCTTCCGCCTTCATGGTGGGGACAGGAGGTGTATCGGTCGCTCACCGACCGAGCTTGAGCCGCTTCGACGGGCGCGACCCCGGGGGCGGCACGCGCCCGGGCCGACTGGGCACGCTTTGCCTAGTTCGAGCGTGCCCGCGGCGGCCCGGCGACGTATCGCCCTGATTTCATGCGCCTCCGGCGCTGTCCTCGGCTGGTACCGAACTTGCCATCCGATGGATCATGCTGCAGACACCAGGCCGACCGAGTGATCGCCGACGGGAGGAGATCGCCATGAACACCGTCCTCATGCCCACGCTACTGGGCCAGCCAGCCGAATCCGACGAGCGACCCCCGGTGTGGCCGTCCGACCCCGCCCCGGTGGCCCGGGACCTCACGAGCATCTTCATCGACATCGTCGACACGGCGATCACGCGCGCCGCCGGCATTCCGTGCTCGCTCGACGAGTATCGCGACGGCCTCGAGCTGATGTCCCAGCGGCTCGGCCGGACGATCGCGTCGCTGCCGATCCTCACGGCCCGCGTCGAGGACAGGGTGCCCTCGGTGCTCCCGCCGCTGTCGATTCGCCGCCGCGCCTGAGCGATCCGGCGCGCCGTTCGCGGCCGCGCGGTCGGCCGCCGGCGCGCCGGTCGATTTTTTGGTCCGCGAGGGGCGACGACGCTATGTTCCTTGTGTGGTGCCCTTCGAGCCGAGGAATGGCGCGAGCGCGTCCGACGCCGGGCTGGGCGAGCCGGCCAGGCCCATCCGCGTGTTCCTCGTCGACGACCACGCCCTGATGCGCGAGGGGCTCAGAGCCGTGCTCGAGCGGCGCGAGAACGTGGAGATCGTGGGCGAGGCCGGCGACGGCCACGAAGCGCTCCGGTCGATCGAGGCGGCGGCCCCCGACGTCGTGGTGATGGACATCGCGATGCCGGGCTTGAACGGCATCGAGGTCGCCCGGCGGCTGCGCGCCGGATTTCCGCAGGCGCGCATCCTCGCGCTGTCGATGTACGACGACCAGGAGTACGCGAGCGAGGTGCTGCGCGCCGGCGCGGCCGGCTACATCCTGAAGGACGCGGCCAGCTCGGAGCTGGTCAAGGCCATCGAGGCCATCGCGCGGGGCGAGGGGTATCTCTACCCGATCATCGCGAGGAAGCTGGTGGACCACTACGTGCGCGGACCCGAGGGCATCCGGGTGGACGAGACGACCGGGTTGACCGCACGCGAGCGCGAGGTGCTCCAGCTCGTGGTCGAGGGCTCGGGCAACAAGGAGACGGCCGAGCGCCTGGGCATCAGCCCGAAGACCGTCGAGGTTCACCGAAGCCGCATCGCGGCCAAGCTCGGCATCACGGATCTCCCGGGACTCGTCCGCTACGCCATCCGTCGCGGGATCATCAAGCCCTGAGTAAGCGGGAGGGGGCCTCGACGGCCCCCTCCCAGGCCCTCCCCCGAGGAACGACGAGGTTGCGCCGGCGAAGCCGGCGCTCGAACGATAGGAGGAGTCGTTAGACCGCGGTTGGTTGGGCTGGCGTTGGTGGGGGGCTCGCGAGGCCGGCGATGGCGATGTCGTCGCGCGTCAGGTCGATCTCGACTGGGGCGACGCGCTGGCCCGTGGCGTCGGCGAGCAGTCGGATGACCGGCCGTCCCAGCGCCTGGCGGTTGATGCGTGCGACCACGCCGGTGCATCCTTGCCGCGGCCCTCGCGCGACGACCACGCGCGTGCTGAGCGGGTAGGGCGGCACGATCGAGAGGAACAGGTCGGCGACCTCGCGATTGAACTGGGTGCCCGCGCCGTTCTTGATCGATCTCCATACCTGATCGTGAGGAAGCGCTTGGCGATAGGGGCGGTCCCAGGTCCGCGAGTCGTAGAAGTCGGCGAGCGCGACGATCTCGGCGAAGGGCGTGATCGTGCCCGGCACGTGCCTCTCGGTGCCGCGCGGAATCCGGTTCGTGCCGGTGAGTCCGCGCGGATAGCCGGTCCCGTCCTGCCGCTCGTGATGCTGGTACGCCACGTGCGAGGCGACGACGCCCAGCTGGAATCCGTCGCGAAGGAGCAGGTAGCCGAGCACCGTGTGCTCCGAGAGCTTCCGGGCCTCGTCGGGATCGAGCTTGCCCGCGCGTCCGACGAGCGCGTCGGCGATCAGGACCTTGCCGATGTCGTGCAGCATGGAGGCCGCGCAGAGCTTCCGGAGCGTCTGGCGATCGTAGCCGAGCAGTCGCCCGATCAGGGTGGCCATCACCGCCACGTCGACGCCGTGGTGGTAGTGGTAGGTGTCGCCGCTCCGCTGCGAGCCGAGCCCGGGCAGGAGCTGCTGGTCGAGCACGGTGCGGACGATCGCGTCGGCCTGCGCGAGCACCCCCGTGATCGCGACGTCGTCCTCGATCGCGCGCTGGAACCGGCGCGTCTCGATGACGCCGCGGATGTCGTCGATCGTGGCGGAGCGCAGCACGGGCGCCTCCTGGGCCACGAGTGCGAAGGCCCGGCGGATCTCGACCCCGGCGCCGAGGCGGGTGTCCTCGGACAGCACGTGGTCGTACTGGATGTCCCGCGTGTCCTCGTCCTCGATCCAGACCCTGGAGCAGCCCATGGCGCCGAGGCGGGCGATGTAGGCCTGGGTCAGCGGCACGTCGGGACCGAGCAGGGTCTGCCCGTCGGGATTGTGCACGCCGACGCCGAGCATCATCCCCGGGCGGACCTCGTGGAGCGGTGTCAGGAGCATGGGCGTCTCACCATGGTGCGTCGCCCCGACTGTGGAGCAAATCCGATGCCGCAGCGCCCACGTAGGGGGCGCCGCTCGCCAAAATACAGGAATGCCCTAATTGATCTGACCCCTGGCGAATTGTTCTGATGGGAACGCTGCCGCGAAGCGCTCGGCAAGACGTGCCCAGTCCTGGAGGCCCATGCGCACCATCGCGATCATCGACGACAACAGTTCGTTCGCCGAGATTCTCTGCTACGAGCTCGTGCGCCGAGGCTATTCGGCGCAGCGCGCGCACACGGGCGCCGATGGCCTCGCGCTGGTCGCGCGCGAATCGCCCGGGCTCGTGTTCCTCGATCTCCGCCTGCCGGACATGAGCGGCATGGAGGTGCTGAGCCGGATCAAGCGGTGCTCGCCGGACATCCAGGTGGTGATCGTCACCGCGCATCCGCAGCTGTCCACGGCCCTTCAGGCCATCAAGAACCACGTCGTCGACTACCTGTGCAAGCCGTTCGCGTTCGCGGAGCTGGACGGCGTGCTCGACCGCGCGTTCCGCGACGGGCCGGTCGCGGTCGCGCCGGCGCGATCGGAGCCGCGGCGAGACGACGGCGCCATCGAGATGGTCGGGCCGTCGGAAGCGTCGGTGGCGCTCCGGACGGTCATTCGGCAGCTCGCGCGGAGCGCGGTGCGGGCCGTGCTCGTCACGGGCGAGAGCGGCACGGGCAAGGAGCTGGTCGCCGCGCTGTACCACGCTGAGAGCCCGCGGCGTCACGGCCCGTTCGTCGAGGTCAACTGCTCGGCGGTCAGCGAGACGCTGTTCGAGAGCGAGCTGTTCGGGCACGAGCGCGGCGCGTTCACCGGCGCGGTCGGCGCGCGGCGTGGACTGGTCGAGGTCGCTGACGGCGGCACGCTGTTCCTCGACGAGATCGCCGAGACGCCGCTCGCCTGCCAGGCGAAGCTCTTGCGCTTCCTCGACGACCAGACGTTCCTCCGCGTCGGCGGCTCGAAGAAGGCGCGCGTCGACGTGAAGATCATCGCGGCGACCAACCGCGACCTGAAGGCGATGGTGGCTGACGGGACGTTCCGCGGCGACCTCTACTATCGCTTGAACGTGGCGCCGGTCGCCCTCACGCCGCTCCGTGCTCGCCCCGACGACATCCTGCCCCTCGCCGAGTACTGGCTCGGGCGGGTGAGCGCCGCACACGGCGGCCGCGTCGTGGGGTTCACGCCCGAGGTCGAGGAGTTGTTCCTTCGCTACCCGTGGCCGGGCAACGTTCGCGAGCTGCGCAATCTGGTCGAGCGCCTCGTCATCCTGAGCCCGGGAGATCGCATCACGCCGGCCCAGCTCCCGAGCGACTTCTGGACGCCGCCCAGCACCGCCTTCCTGTCGGAGATGGAGCGCGCGCGCCAGCCGGCGAGCGCGCCGAGTGGCGACGGCGAGGAGCCCCGCGCGAAGGGGACCGACAAGGACGAGGACGCGTCGCTCGACGAATTGAGTCACGCGCACATCCGTCGCGTCCTGGCCAAGGTGAACGGCAACAAGACGAAGGCCGCCGAGATCCTCGGCATCTCCCGGCAGACGCTCCGCTCCAAGCTCGCCTCCTCCCGCTGAAGTCCCGGCCGGGGCCACGCTGGGCCCCCGTCCGAGCATGTTTCCGCATCGATCGTGCCAGCCCCCGCCGGCGCTCGATCCCCCGTCTGGTCCACGTGGCCGGGGGTCGCCGGACAGGAATTGGCCGGCGGTGCCGGCTGGTCCTTGCCGGCCGGCAAGATTTTCCCCGCCCATCAGAGGACCGCCGCGTCCCCGTTCGCTCATTCCGCCCGGTCGGCGCGATTTTCCGCAGGGTGACGCCGTGGCATCGCAGTTGCTCCCCGACGACCCGTGACCGATGGAGGGACGCTGTAGAGATCGGCACGATCAGCCCTCCACATGAGGACTACCTGCAGGGCGAGCCGCAGCCGAAGGCGAGGCGAGCGGATGTGGAAGTGGGTCCGAACGAAGTGAGGCACATGGAGACGGCCAGCTCATGAACATGGTGCGATCGACGGGCGTCGGGGTCCGCGCGTGGGAGGCGGACCCGGAAGGGCAGGAACCCGAGCCGAAGGCGGCACCGACGGTCCAGCTGTCCGGCCCCGTCATGGTCGTCGACGATGAGCCGATGGTCCGCAAGTCGCTGGCGAGCGCGATCGAGCGGATCGGCGCCGAGGTCGTGACCGCGGCCGACGGCGAGGAAGCGCTGCGGAAGTTCCGCGATCTGCACAACCCGCTGATCTTCACCGACGTGCGGATGCCGAAGCTCGACGGCCTGGCGCTGCTCCGCTCGGTCAAGAGCCTCGTGCCGCAGACCACGGTGGCGCTCATCACCGGCTACGGCACGCAGGAGCTGGTCGAGCAAGCCTTCCAGGAGGGCGCGAGCTACGTCCTCACCAAGCCGTTCACGTTCGCCGAGGTGAGCCGCATCCTCTCGGACACGCTGGCGAGCCAGGGCTCGGGCGCCTGGCACCGGCGGCTCATCCTCACCGAGAGCCCGCGGATGGAATCGCTCCTGGCGTTGGCCCGGCGCGTCGGGCGCACGGAAGCCTCCGTGCTGATCCAGGGCGAGACCGGCACGGGCAAGGAGATGCTCGCGCGGTTCATTCACGACGCGAGCCCGCGATCGAGCGGGCCCTTCGTCGCGGTCAACTGCTGCGCGCTGCCGGAGAACCTCGTCGAGTCCGAGCTGTTCGGCCACGAGCGGGGCGCGTTCACCGGCGCGGTGGGGCGGCGCGCGGGCCGGTTCGAGGTCGCCTCGGGCGGCACGCTCGTCCTCGACGAGGTCTCGGAGATCCCGCTGCCGGTCCAGGCCAAGCTGCTGCGCGTCCTGCAGGAGCACGAGGTGCACCGGGTCGGCACGAGCCATCCCATGAAGGTCGACGTCCGCGTGATCGCCATCAGCAACCGCGATCTCCGGCGCGAGGTGCAGGCCGGCCGCTTTCGCCAGGACCTGTTCTACCGCCTGAACGTCGTCAATCTCGTCCTGCCGCCGCTGCGCGAGCGTGTCGGCGACATCCCGCTGCTGTGCCGCCACTTCCTGCAGAAGTACGCGGTCGCCTACGGCAGCCGCGCCGAGTCGTTCGCGGCCGACGCGATGGCGCGCCTGCTCAGCCACTCGTGGCCGGGCAACGTGCGTGAGCTCGAGAACGCGGTGCAGGGCGCGACGATCTTCTGCGCCGATCGCGAGATCACCGCCGACCGCCTCGTGCTCGACGGCCTGTCGGCGGAGTCGGCGCCCGTCGGCCCGACGGTGGTCGACATGGAGAAGGACCTGATCCTGTCGACGCTCAAGCGATTGAACGGCAATCGCACCCACACGGCCAAGGCGCTCGGCGTCTCGGTGCGCACGATCCGCAACCGCCTGCGCGAGTACCGGCTGACCGGCGCGTCGGAGCTCGTGTCGTGATGCGGCTCTTCGGCAACGCCGTCGAGCAGCTCTCCCGCGGGCTCTCGCTCGCGAGCATGCGGCACGGCGTGCTCGCCCAGAACATCGCGAACGTCGACACGCCCGGCTATCGCGCCCGCGACCTCGTCTTCGACGACACGCTCAAGGCCCTGGCCGCGCCGAGCGGGGGCCAGCTGTCGCCCCAGGGCCCGGGCGCGGTGGTGGCGGGGCGCACCGCGCGCGTGGTCGCGACCACCGACGCCACGGCGCGGCCGGACGGCAACACCGTGCACCTCGACCATCAAATGGCCCGGATCGCGGAGAACACGCTCTACCAGCACACGCTGGTGCAGCTCCTGGCCGGGCAGTTCAACGCGCTGAAGCAGGCCATCTCGGGCCGCGTGTAAGGAGACGCAAGCGATGGACTTGTTCCGCTCCCTCGACATCAGCGCGTCGGGCCTCTCGGCCCAGCGCAGCCGCATGGAGGTCATCGCCGAGAACCTCGCGAACAGCGAGACGACCGTCACCGCGAACGGCGGGCCGTACAAGCGCAAGGTGGTCGTGCTCCGCGCGGGCGACCCGCAGAGCTTTCCGTCGCTGCTGCACCAGCC
>Ga0187894_10006350_pt1 | contig 11632 bp, 6 predicted proteins | sample GBC1701081metaG_FD_136650 | JGI IMG/M metagenome (GOLD analysis project Ga0187894, IMG submission 136650) | White microbial mat communities from a lava cave in the Kipuka Kanohina Cave System on the Island of Hawaii, USA - GBC170108-1 metaG ...
ATGGCGTTTCCATCGGACTCGCGCTTGAACGTGCCGATGGTTCCGTTTCGCGTTTCGAGACAGTGGCGTTGCCCGCGAATCATCCGCAGGCCAGCGCCAACTTCAGTTACGTCGAACGGGTCCTAAAGTTCCTGCTTTGGTCGCGCGGCGGATGCAAAGTCCATTTCGCCGGGCCCGCGGAGTTGGGCGCGCAGTTGCAACGGCATTATCGCGAATCGACCACGGGCAAGTTCGACGCCTTGATCATGGGCGAGAAGATTTACGAGAAACCCTTCGAGGTAATCCTCACGACGCCGGAACAACTGCCACCCGAGCGAGAGTTCACCGCGCCGCTGGGCCGGCATCTCAACGGATGCCGCATTGGCTTTGATCTGGGCGCCAGCGACCGCAAAACCGCGGCCGTGATTGATGGCAAGGCCGTCTTCTCCGAGGAAGTTCCGTGGGATCCGCGGAGCCAGTCCGATCCGCAATGGCACTTCGATGAGATCATGCACTCGCTCAAGCGCGCCGCCGCGCACCTGCCGCGGGTCGATGCCATCGGTGGCAGTTCGGCGGGTGTGCTGGTGAACAACCAGGTGAAGGTGGCGTCACTCTTTCGCGGCGTGCCGGAGGACTTGTTCAAGAGCCGGGTGAAGAACCTGTTTCTCGAACTCAAACGCGCGTGGAACAACATCCCATTTGAGGTAGTGAATGACGGCGAAGTAACGGCGCTGGCGGGCGCGATGGCTCTGAACGAAAACGGCGTGCTCGGCATCGCGCTTGGTTCCAGTCAGGCCGCCGGTTATGTGAATCGGGAAGGCAACATCACCGCGTGGCTCAACGAACTGGCCTTCGCCCCGGTGGACTACAATCCCGCTGCGGCTGTGGATGAATGGTCCGGTGACTATGGCTGCGGCGTGCAGTATTTCTCGCAACAGGCCGTGGGCAGGCTTGTGCCGGCGGCCGGCATTGATTTGCCCAAGGACATGCCGTTGCCCGAAAAGCTCGTCGAGATGCAGAAACTGATGGCCCTAGGCGACGAGCGCGCGGCCAAGATTTACCAAACCATCGGTGTGTATCTCGGCTATGCTATCGCACATTACGTGGAGTTTTATAACTTCAAACACCTGTTGTTGCTTGGACGCGTGACCACAGGGGAAGGGGGCACAATTATCACCACGAATGCAAAGACCGTAATGCGAGAGGAGTTCCCAGGATTGTCCATTCAGATTCACCTGCCCGACGAAAAAGAGAAGCGACACGGGCAAGCGATGGCGGCGGCGAGTTTGGCACCGGCGGGTTGAAACCCATTGAATCAGGGGACAGTTAAAGCGTGAATGAAAAACCGGACAGTACTAAAGATTAACGTCTCAAACCTATTTACCGCTGAACAGATGACTTCCTACTCCGACTTGGTCGCCGCTTACGCCAAAATCCTGGCGGATGGCCAGGCCCTGCCGATGGGCGGTGTCACGCCGCTAGAGAAGCCGTTACTCGCGCCGGATGCACCCAAAGCGTTGATCTTCTCGCCGCACCCGGATGATGAAGTGATTATCGGCGGGTTGCCGTTGCGCCTGTTGCGTGAAGCGAAAATGAACGTGATTAACGTCGCGGTGACGCAAGGCAGCAACAAGGGGCGTCAGGCCGAGCGTTGGAAGGAACTCACGGCCTGTTGCCAACATATCGGCTTCGGCTTGATCCAAACACGCGCGGGAGGACTCGAAGGAATGAACCCTAAGTTCCGTGAAACAAATCCTGTGGCTTGGACCGAATCAGTAAAACGCATCGCCGAAATTCTGGCTGAACAAAAGCCTCGGATCATTTTCTTCCCGCACGATCACGATTGGAACAGCACGCATGTCGGGACTCATTACGTCGTGGCTGATGCACTGGCGCAACTCCCATCGGACTTCGCCTGTTACACTGTTGAAACCGAATTCTGGGGCGCGATGGATGATCCGAATTTGATGGTGGAATCCAGCGAACGCGATCTGGCCGATTTGCTTACGGCGTTGTCGTTTCACGTCGGTGAAGTGAAACGCAATCCGTATCATTTGCGCACACCGGCGTGGATGATCGACAGCGTGCGCCGCGGCTGTGAATTGGTGGGCGGCCAGGGCGGAGCCGCGCCGGATTTTCCATTCGCCACACTCTACAAGCTCCGCCGATGGAGCGGAGAGAAGTTTGAACCGGTACTGGAACGAGGACGATTTTTGCCAAAGTCGGAGAACGCTGGAAGGTTGTTTGAAGCTTAAAACCTGCGCGGGCGCGAATTTTCAGAATTGACGCGTTCAAGACCCTCCGGTGCAATGCCGCCATGATCCGACGTTTTTCGTTAGCCGCCGTTTTCTTGATGACCTTCGCGTTGGCGCCTGCTTCGTTGCGCGCCGCCGACGCCTTGCGTTTTGACGCTCAACCGGGGAGCAAAGTCACGATTGATGGCACGTCCACCGTGCATGACTGGAAGGTCGAAAGCCGCATTGTCGGCGGATTCATTGAATTGGATCCGAGCTTCGAGTCGGATGCCACGCTGAAGAGCGCCAAGACTCCCGCAAAGCTCGAGGTCACGATTACCGTCCGCTCGCTGAAGAGCGGAAAGAAGCTAATGGATTCGGTGATGCACGATGCGATGAAGGCCGCTGCGCATCCGAACATTGTCTATAAGCTGCAGTCCATGACACCCAAAGGAACAGCGTCGGCGAGTGGGCCGATCGAGTTCGACACCCAGGGCACTCTCGCGGTCGCCGGTGTCACCAAGACCAACAGCATGGCCGTGAAGATGGAGAAGATCGAAGCTGGCAAGCTCAAGTTCACCGGCACCACGTCGGTCAAGATGACGGACTTCGGCATCCAACCTCCCTCGCCGACTGGGACGTTTGGGCTGATCAAAACCGGCGACGACGTAACGATCAATTTTGAATGGCTCGCCGCCAAAGCGGCGGCGAAGCCCTGATCAGACGCTCCTACTTAAGCACAAGGACGGTCGTCTCTCCATTGCGGTCTAATTTGACGCTGTCGCGGCCGATAGAAACGACTTTGGCTCCGCCGATGCGATCCCCCCGATGCACCGTCTTGCCATTGATGACCGCAGAAGGATTGGACTTGCGGTAGAAGATGCCTTGGAGTCTGAACTCGGCGAGCGATTCCGTGTCATCATGGCCGTTTACCGGAGCGGGGGCAGGGGTCACGGCCTTTACGTCTGCGAGGGGAGAGCGCGAAGGACCAGTGGATGCAGGTTCAACAGGTTTCGTCGCGGACGGCGTCTTGAGCGGAACGGGTCGGTCGTCACTACGAGTGGAAGTTTTAACCCTAGCCGACATTGGTGTCGGTTGCCGGCTGGCGATGAGATAAGTCCACCAACTCACGAGAGTGATGGTGAGCACGGCCAGCACTGGCCAGACCATCCAGTGAACTCTGGCACTGGTCGCTGGAGATAACGGCGGGGTAGAGTAGCGAATTGTGGGAGTGGCGGAGGCCGTGGAAGAGGAAGCACTTGGCGCGGGCTTTTCGGGTACCGTCCCTCGCCATTCTTCCAGTTCGTTCTCCAGGCCGAGCCGGCGCAGATACTCCAGATCCATCGTCGGATGAACAAAGTCGTCCTGGCCAGGATGCTCCTCGTGTTCCAGCACATCGGCGACATGCACGGCGGTCAAGGGCGTGAACTCAGTGGTGTTGCTGCGTAAAGGCGCATGATGCAGCGCAATCGCTTCCAGGATCGGAACGGGAAGGCCCCACAGACCAAGAAGATAAGCGCCGGTTTCGGCATGGGTGGCCCCGAACAACTCAGCCTCCACTTCGCACACGGGAATCTGCCTTTTCTTGGCTAGCGCCAGGCCGCCATTGTAGGTATCGGCCATGTTCGAGGCCAGAACGATCTTGCCGATGTCGTGAAAGAGTCCGGCGGTGTAAGCCTCGTCGGCGATTTTCTCATCGTTGGTCACGCGCTGCGCGAGTTTCTTGGCGCGATGAGCCACCGCCATGCTGTGCCGCCACAGTTTGTCGGTCGAGAAATAGAGCGGCTTCACTTTGTCCAACTCAGCATAAGCGTGGACGCTCAAGACCAGCGACCGCACGGTGTCGAGACCCAGGATGAAAACGGCTTCGGAGGGACTGTTGACACGTTGTTGCAAACCGAAGAAGACCGAATTGACCACCTGAAGGAGCTTGGCCGTCATCGCCAGATCCTTGGCGATGATCTCTCCCACTGCGGCCGCCGAGGCGTTCGGCGATTGCAATTCCTTCATCACTTCCAGGTAAAGCGAGGGCAGGCTTCGGAAGGTGCGCATCTTGGACACCATTTCCTTGACGCTGTCGCTCTGCAGCCATTGGTTGATGGCGAGCGTGCGTTCCAACCGCGAACGCAAAGTTTCAGCCTCAAGCGGCTCGCTGAGCACCTGGTGCAGATCTCCACTGCTCTGGCTGACGATGTCTTTGTCTTCCGGCTTGCAAACGATGAATCGGATCGTTCGAGGGAAAGAGATGGCGACTTGTTGGAGCAATTCCGCGCCCGTCATGGCCTTCATGTGCATCGCGGCCACAACCACATCCACAGGCTGGGTGACTAGCACTTCCAAAGCTTGCTGCCCGCCTTCGGCAGTGAGCAATTCCCACACTTCGGCCCGGTCATGGAGCATCTGTTGCAGGGACCGCAACTGATCCGTCTGGTCGTTCACGAGTAAGATGCGGGGCTTGGCTTGCATCGGCAAATCAGGTCTTAAGCTGTTTCCGAAAGCGGTCCGTAAACGGATTCAAGTCAAGTTGGGCAAAAGGCTTGCCCAGCACGGCACTGGACTCGCCGCGGCAGCCAGGAAATGGCAAAATCCTGCTACAACTCATCAATCGCCTATCGGCAGACCCACCGGTTAGTTGAAGCTGTTTTTTAGTCCTTCAGCGCCATTCCCGCCGGCAAGTGGGCCGATTACCGCGGCCCAAAACCGTGCGCAGCTCCGCACTACACGCGCCTTGCCTCGACGATTCGTGTCGTTATTCTTTCCCGCGCAATGCTCAAGTCGAATGCCGTTTCAGCCCTATCACGGGCCTTTTTTGTCGGCACTGTTCTAGCCGGACTGGCTGTCGTGTCTGCCTCTATCTTGCGAGCGCAAACGCCTGTTCCGTTTCAGCCGCCAAGAATCGCGCCCGCCTCGAATGAAGGCGAACTGGCCATCAAGAGGTTCAAACTCGCGCCGGGCTTGAAGGCGGATTTGTTCGCCGCCGAACCCTTGTTCGCCAACCCCGTGGCGATCTCCACGGACGAAAAAGGCCATTGGTACGTCGCCGAGACTTATCGCCTGCACAAAGGGGTGACGGACATCCGGGGCCATATGAACTGGCTGGACGAAGAACTGGCCGCTCGCAGCACAACCGACTTAGCCGCACTTTTTCAGAGATATCGGGTCAAAGGTCTCACCGACGAGTCGGAGCGCGTGCGAATGATCATGGATCGCGACGGCGACGGGCGCGCGGATCATTCGACGATTTTCGCCGAAGGCTTTAACACAAGTGTCGATGGCCTCGCCGCCGGCGTGCTCGCGCGCCACGGTGACGTCTGGTTCGCCAACGTTCCAAATCTTTGGTGGCTGCGGGACACCAATGGCGATGGCCGCGCTGACACTCGCCGGTCTCTGCACTACGGCTTCGGCGTGCGCGCCGGGTTCATCGGACACGACTTGCACGGACTGCGCTTCGGACCGGACGGCAAATTGTATTTCAGCATGGGCGACCGCGGGCTCAACGTGCAGACCGGCCAGGGCGCGGTTGTTTCGCTGGAGACGGGCGCCATTTTGCGATGCAACCCGGACGGTTCGGGTTTGGAGATTTTCGCCACGGGATTACGCAATCCGCAGGAACTGGCCTTTGACGAGCACGGAAATCTTTTTACGGGCGAGAACAATTCCGATGGTGGCGATCAAGCGCGCTGGGTGTATCTAGTGGAGGGTGGTGATAGCGGCTGGCGCATTGGCTGGCAGTTCATCGAGCGGCCGAACTCTCGCGGTCCGTGGAATCAGGAAAAGCTTTGGCACCCCCAATGGGATGGCCAGGCCGCTTACATCCTTCCGCCGCTCCTCAACCTCGGCAATGGGCCATCGGGTCTCGCGTTTTATCCGGGCACAGGTTTGCCGGACCGTTATCGGGGCCATTTCTTTCTAGCGGACTTTCGCGGCGCCGGCCAGGGAAGCGGTGTTCATGCGTTTACCCTCAAACCCAAAGGCGCAAGCTTTGAAGTGGCCAACCGCCACGATTTCATCTGGAACGTTCTGGCGACGGACGTGGAGTTCGGAGTCGATGGCGGCCTCTACGTTTCTGATTGGGTGGATGGCTGGGCGCCACCCGGCAAGGGCCGTATCTATCGCGTCCACGACCCCGCACTCAACCGCGATCCGCTGGTGTTGGAAACGAAGAAGCTGCTGGCCGATGGCTTCGAGAAACGCCCGGTTAAGGAACTCGTCGCGCTGCTGAACCATCGTGATATGCGAGTGCGCCAGGAGGCCCAGTTCGCCTTGGCTGCACAAGGTCAAAAAACGATTGCCACGTTCGCCAAGATTGCCGCGGAAGGAACCAATCGGCTGGCACGGCTTCATGCTATTTGGGGTTTGGGCCAGATCGAAGCCAGTGTTGAATCGGCTCGGCAAAAGGCGCGAGCCGTCGCGCCACTGCTCCCGCTGCTGGCCGATAGCGATGTTGAGGTGCGTTCCCAGGCAGCCAAGGTTCTCGGCGATGCGCGGTCAAAGGACGCCTTCGATAACTTGGTGAAATTGCTTTCGGACTTGGAGGCTCGTCCTCGCTTCTTCGCCGCTATTGCTCTCGGCAAGCTAAGAAACCCCAAAGCGGTGCAGCCGCTGGTGGAAATGTTGCGCGCCAACGCCGATCAAGACCGCTACTTGCGCCATGCCGGCGTGGTGGGCCTGGCCGGCTGCGCCAGCGCATCTGTTCTGGAAGCGCTCGGACGCGACTCTTCGACGGCGGCGCGCATGGGTGCGCTGCTGGCCATGCGCCGCTTGAAAACGCCGGCCATCGCGATGTTCCTCAATGACGCCGATCCACTCCTCGTCGTCGAAGCGGCGCGCGCTATTAACGACGTCCCGATTTACGACGCTCAGCCTCAACTAGCATGGCTACTGAAACGGCATGATCTGGCGTCCCTCGCCCAAAAAGTCGACATCCAGACCGCTTTGCTGCGCCGCGTCGTCAACGCGAATTTCCGTCAAGGGCAACCAGAAAACGCCGTCGCCTTGATCGATTTCGCCGCCAATGCCAGCGCTCCAGAAAGCATTCGCGCGGAAGCTTTGCAGTTGCTAGGCCAATGGGTCCGTCCCTCCGGGCGTGATGCCGTCGTGGGTTTTTGGCGACCTTTGCCAATGCGGGATCCGAGTTCCATTATCGAGCTAGTCGCAGCCAAGTTTGACCCGTTGATGAGCCAGCCCGGCGAGATTCCGGCTGCCGCCGCGCAAATGGCCGGCCAACTTGGCTTGAAGCAAGCCGGTCCTCAAATCTTTGCGCTGATGAATGCCCAGACCTCAACTCCCGGCGCGCGAGTTCAGGCGCTCAAGGCTCTCGCTGCTTTCAAAGACCTGAGGCTGATGGAGGCTTTGCAGTTGGCGCGCCAGGATGCCAGCGAAACCGTGCGCAAGGAAGCCAGCCGCTTGCAGGCGCAAGTGCAACCCGGCGAGGCCATCGCCCAATTGCGCGGCGCTATTGAAACCGGCGCGTTGAGCGAACGCCAAGCGGCCTTCGCCACCCTTGTCACCCTTCAGGACGGCAAAGTGGACCAGATCATCGGCCAATGGCTGGATAAACTCTTGGCTGGTCAAGTACCGGCGGAACTCGCGCTCGACGTAATCGAAGCAGGCAAGCAACGCACGGCTCCCGAGATTGCAGCCAAACTTCGCTCGTACGAGGATCGCCGTGATCCCACGGACCGCTTGCGGGCCTACCGCGAGTGTCTCACTGGCGGCAATGCGGAGGAGGGCCGGAAGATTTTCTACGAGCGCGCCGAAGCCCAATGCTTCCGCTGCCACAAAATCAACGGCGAAGGCGGCGAAGTGGGGCCGGATCTGACTGGCTTCGGCGCGAAACAAAACCGCGAATACACTCTGGAAGCTCTCACTCATCCCAACGCCCAGATCGCGCCGGGCTTTGAAAGCGTGACCGTCGTTTTGAAAAGCGGCACCACTTACGCCGGCACACTCAAGTCTGAAACCAGCGGAGAGCTGGAAATCCATTCTCCCGAAGATGGTCTCGTGAAGGTGAAGAAAACGGACATTCAAATCCGTGAGCGAGGTTTGTCCGCAATGCCCGAAGAGTTACGCCAAGTCTTGAGCAAGTCTGATTTGCGCGATCTGGTCGAATTCTTAGGCGGTTTGAAGTAGTGAGCGTGACCGAAATGCCTCGCCCGGAAGCTAAATCTGTCCGTCCCACCCGACGCTGCCGGTGACGGCTGGCACGCTTAACCAATTTCTCACCATCATCGACAACTTGGGATTGCATCATGGCGATGGTACAGTTTGGAACGCCGAGCATCGCTCGGCATTGATTGAGCGGCATTCATTCGAGCCGAGTGATGCTCGGTGCTCCAGTCTTCGCAAACTGTGTCACTACCCGCCCGCCCGTTCCGGGAAAATCCCGCTTGCCTTTTTGAAGTTGCCCCGGAAGATGTCCCGCCTCGTATGCAACAGCAAACAGCGGAGTCCACAGCGGTCCTCAACTTGTTGACCTGGATTGAAGTCAACAAGCGGAAGCTGCTGATCGGCGTGGCCCTGGGCGCCGCGGTCATTCTGGCTGTGGTTATTGTGGTTAAATACCAGGCTCAGAAAGAGGTCCGCGCCAGCGAGGCGCTGTCTGAAATAAAAGTTCCGTTCAACCCGGCCACTCCGCTGCCGCCGGAGACCCTCGCGGCGTTGCAGCAGGTGGCTCAAGAACATCAGGGCACAAAGGCCGCCGCGCGGGCGCTGTTGCTGGCGGGCGCCTATTTTTACGCAGACAAGAAGTATCCCCAGGCTCAAGAGCAGTTCGCACGGTTGGTCGATCAATACAGCGAAAGCGAATGGATGCCTGAAGCTTTGCTCGGTCTGGCCACGAGCCTGGACGCACAGAGCAAGACCAACGAGGCCATCGCGGAATATGAGAAGCTGCGCAAACGCTTCGCCAACCACGCCGTGACGGAAGAAGCCAAACTCGCGGTGGCCCGCCTGTATGAAGGGCAAAAGCCCGAAGATGCATACAAACTTTACGACGAATTGAGCAAGGCCAGTCCGATGGGACAGATGTCCGGCCTCGCGGCGGAAGCTGGTTTGCGCAAAGTGGAGTTGAAAGAAAAACATCCGGAACTCGCCAAGCTCGATGCGCCGATTCTGCCGCCGGCACCGACGCCTGGCGCGCCCAATATCACTACGAATCGGCCGCCGCTTATGATCACGAATCGGCCTGCTGGAGTCACAAACTTACCAAGGCAGATTACGATCACCAACCGGGCAAGCGCCGGGACCAGCCAAGTGATTCGGATTCCGTCCCCACCCCTCGAGGTTCAGCCGCCTTAAACGCCAACGCCGCCTGCTCCGCCCAAGCCTCAAACGGCATGCCGAAGCCTCGCGCAGGTGAAGCGCACAAAGAAGAGCTTCCACCGCCGACCGGAGAAGGGCTCCGAGGGCCGGTCCGAGCCAAGCCCCCAGCTCAAGCCATTCAAACTAACCACCATGACTCTTTCATTCGTGAAGCAATGCGCGGCGGAGTTCGTCGGAACGTTTTCGCTGATTTTTGTCGGCGGTGGTGTGGCCTGCTTGGTTTATGGGGCGGTTCGTGGTCAAACATCTGCAGCCGAGAACGCGATCAGAACCTTGCTTTTGGCGCTTAAGCCATCTCATCTATTCGCCGAACCAACGGTATGAAACTGACGATCATCGGGACGGGTTACGTGGGGCTGGTGACGGGCACCTGCTTCGCCGATGTCGGCCACCAGGTCATCTGCGTCGATAACAACGTCGAGAAGGTGAAACTGCTCCAGGCCGGCGGCATTCCGATTTACGAGCCCGGACTCGAGGAACTTGTCCGCAAGAACGTCAGCGCGGGACGGCTTCGTTTCACCGCCAGCACCAAAGACGGCGTCGAGAATTCCGACGTCATTTTCATTGCTGTGCCTACGCCACCGCAGCCGGACGGCTCGGTGGACTTGAGCTTTATCGAAGGCGTGGCTCGCGAAATCGCCGGGGCCATGACCAGCTACAAGATCGTCGTGGACAAGAGCACAGTGCCAGTGAAGACCGGAGACAAAGTGGCCGAGACGATTAAGCGCTATTGCAAAGCCAAGGTGGAGTTCGACGTGGTCAGCAACCCGGAATTCCTCCGCGAAGGGTTCGCGGTGGAAGACTTGATGAAGCCGGACCGCATCGTCGTCGGCGTGCGCTGCCAGCGACCCGTGCAGGCCATGAAGGACGTTTACACACCCTTCAACGCGCCGATCATCGTCACGGACATTAACTCGGCCGAGTTGATCAAGCACGCCGCGAATTCATTTCTAGCGCTCAAGATTTCCTACATCAACGCTGTCGCCAACATCTGCGAAGCCAGCGGCGCTAATGTCATCGAAGTGGCCAACGGCGTGGGCCTGGATGCGCGCATTGGCCGGCGTTTCCTCGACGCGGGTATCGGTTTCGGCGGCAGTTGTTTTCCAAAAGACCTCAGCGCTTTCATCAAGATTTCTGAACAGCTGGGCTACGACTTCCGCTTGCTGAGAGAGGTTCAGCGTATTAATGCCGAGCAAATGGATCGGTTCGTCAAAAAAATTCTCGAGACCTTGTGGGTATTGAAAGACAAAACCATCGGAGTGCTAGGGCTGGCCTTCAAACAGAATACTGACGACGTGCGACTATCCCCCGCGATTGATCTGTGCCAACGCCTCAAGAAAGAAGGCGCGCGACTGCGCGTCCACGATCCCAAGGCTATCGAAAAGGCGAAAGATGTGCTCAAAGACGTGACCTACGTCGAGGACATGAACGACGTGGCCGAAGGCTGCGACGCCTTGGTAGTGGCGACCGAATGGCCAGTTTTCAAAAAGCTCGATCTGGAACGCGCCCGCAAGCTGCTCACGCACCCGATCCTTTTCGATGGCCGCAATCTGTTCGATCCGGCAGAGATGGAGAAGCTCGGCTTTATCTATAAGAGCGTGGGGCGGTGACCTAGGATCGCGACCAGGTTCCGTTCCCTCTTTTGCCTCCATGGGGGCCGACCAGTCCCAAGCCAATTCCCACAGGACGGCAATGTTTTATTTGGTGAACTAACGACCCAACGACCCGGCGCACGGGACGCCACGATTGCAACCGCGATGCCCCCGCCGCGTTCGCTGCAGCGCCTTGAAATCAAGCGGGCCCACCGGTGCCAGGACAGCAACGGCGAAGGCTGACGCCTTCGCCGACGCACGATCTTTTTCCTTTACACCAACGGGCTTAACGGGGGTTAGGCCACGTCTTCAACAAGCCTGAAAAGCCCATGGAAAAATCCTGGCTCATCCTGCAAACAGCACACGGTGCGCGCGATCCTCAAGCTAAGCCAATAGTACTGATAGCCGGGCCGGTTGCGAATGTCGCTTGGCACGATACTCGATTGTAACTCATCATAGCGAACCGGCTGAAAGGCGACGTGGATCGGCTTGGGATCGTGCGTA
>Ga0187894_10006351_pt1 | contig 11632 bp, 5 predicted proteins | sample GBC1701081metaG_FD_136650 | JGI IMG/M metagenome (GOLD analysis project Ga0187894, IMG submission 136650) | White microbial mat communities from a lava cave in the Kipuka Kanohina Cave System on the Island of Hawaii, USA - GBC170108-1 metaG ...
AATCGCGCGCCAGAAATCGGGCACGACGATGACGCGATCATTGCCGCTCAATTCTTTGATCTGCGGCGCTGAGGGAGTGCAGACCAAAATCCCGCCCGCGTTCACGTAATCAACCAGCTTGCGCTGGGCCTGGGCCGAGAGCCGAAACTTTTCTCCGTCTCTCCGTCTCTCCGTCTCTCCATCTCTCTGTCCCCCGCTCTCATCAAATACCGGAAGCAACAGAGCCTTGTGTCGCTTCAAAACCTCGACCGGCTGGAATTCCGGATCGATGTATTCGACCGCAATCTGGTTCAATTGACAGAACTGCTGAATCTGCATGTGCGCGCGCGAAACCCGCATGATGTCGTCGCGCGTCAACGCGGCCTGATCGTAAGAGCTGATCGGATAAACGAGGCCGAGGTCGGCGGCCTTGTGCGTCGCGGCCAGTTCCCTCCCCAACCCGGCGATCAATCTGCCGTTGCGATGGACGGCCGATGCGCGCGGGCGTTCGTTGCGGGCAAGCGTCAGCGCCGATTCCCACGTGTAATAGTGATTGGCCCAGGGAACTTCGTAACCGGCGGGGTAGAGCGTGTCCTGCACTGGAAAATAGTTCAGCCCGCGCAATCCGTGGCCGATCATCAAGCGCGACGAGAGCAGCGTGTTCGCCGGATCGGCGGTCTTCGCGTAAGCGTCGTCGCCCGTGCCGTACCAACCGGCTTGATACTCGATGATCATCGGCGGGAAGCTCGGCTGGGTCTTCAGCGTCTCGGTGTAAAACTGGAGCGTCGCCGTGTCTTCCCAACGCAGCGCGGGGTCATTGCCGAAGTTGAAATACCATTGCCCCATCACGCCGATGCTGTGCGGCGCTCCGGCGGCTGAGACTCGCATGTCGGTCGGGTTGAGATACAACGGCATGGTCGCGCCCGCCTCGCGCAAATATCCGGCCAGCGTGTTCATATACTTCCAGAAGACCGGCCCATTGTAATTCGCGCGATTGATCGCCTGGTCATCATCCAGTTGAATGGCGATCAGGGCGCCGGCGCCTCCGCCGCTACCTCCGCTGCTACCTCCGCTGCTACCTCCGCTGCTATTGGATGCCTGCCGGTCTTTCAACAGCTCGCGCATCACGTCGGCGAACCATTTGCGCGTGTATTTCAAATGCGTCTCGTTCGCCAGCCACTGCGCGCTCGCCTCTTCGGAGTTGCTCGCGCTCAACCCCGACAGCGGCGGGTAATGCCCGTCGAGCCGCGACGCTTCGTTCATCTTGAATTCGGGCCGCGCGAGCAGCCAGCCGGGATAACCGCCGTTGCGCCATTCGTTCAAGATCACCGGGCCCGGGCGCGCGATGACGGCGAACCCCATCTCGTCAATCATCGCCAACAGGCCTTTCACATCGCGGCGCGGATTCGAGCGGCCGTCGAAATCGAGCTTGCCCTCTTCCGGCTCGTGCCAGTTCCAAGCGATGTAGAGGTCGATGGTGTTGACGCCCATGGATTTGAGTTTGACGAGAGACGCGCCCCATTCGTCGCGAGGGATGCGGTTGTAGAAGAAGGCCGCCGAGTGCGCGAAGAACGGTTGGCCGTTGAGTTGGAACTGAGGATAGCCATTGACCAGTTGTACAGTCTGTTTTGGATTGCGCTCGGTATGGCCCCGGCCGGCTTTGATTCCGACTGCAAGCGAGGCGAAGATCGCAACAAGCGAAAGGCGAAGTAACAGGCTTGAATTCATCATAAACGTGGCGAGAGATATGCGGGATGCTCTGATAAAGACGAAATAGCGGGGCGGTCAGGCAATGAGGCTCTCAGAATCAGATCATTTACGGCAATACTTCTCGCACCGCCAAGCGGCCCACCTCACGCCCTTCGATGATGACCGGCAGCTCATCATCCGGGAAGTAGTCCTGACGCCGCTGATAATCCGGCTCTTCCGCCTCTCCTGTTGGCTCGGTATAAACCTCGATCTGGTTTTCGGGAAGATTGATGATCCAGTAGACCTGAATTCCGGCGCGAGCATAGATTCGCTTCTTCAAGCCTCGATCACGCCGTAGCGTGGTGTCCGAGACTTCGATTACCAACGCAACCTCGTCCGGGCCAGGATGTCGCCCTAAATAATCGCGCGGCGCGCCTCGGATAATTGCGATATCAGGCTCCGGTTCGCTGTCTTCAGTCGTGAGCGGTTCCTGCTCCTCCACATACCAGCCATGCGGCAGCAGGCGCGCGAGCGCGTCGCGTGTTAATTGCTTGGTCACTCGGTGTGGCGGCTTCTTCGGCATTTTGGGAACCAGCCATCCTTCAAGCAATTCAACAGGGTCATCATCGTCCAGAATGCCCGTATTGATCATTTCGTGGTACTGCTCGACGCTCAAACGCCAGATCGGTTCAGCCGGCACGGCTACAACCAAAGGGAGGCGTGGAATGTATCGCGGATCAACAGCCATCGCATCAAATACTCCTTTGTCGGCCTTTGTCGATTGGATTCCAAGGCCGATTATACCCGCGAATCAGGGGAAGCCGAAACTGACGTGCGGCGTTCACTGGCGTTGAGATTTTGCGGAACTGCTGTTCACCTCGCGCGGCGCCATTTGTTTGAGTAACTCGCGCACCGCGGCGTCGAGTTGGCTGTCTTTACCAGTGTGGCTTTCACCGATCGGGCGCGTAACGCGAACATCCACCTGGCGCGGATTCAACTCCATCACCATTCCCGCGTTGTCCTGAATTTTCTGTCGCGGCAACCGTAAGTTCGATCCGTCAATCAGCGTCGTTCCCCAGGTGTAAATGATCCAGCCGGCGGTCGGTTCGCCCACGACTTTGCCGAGCTTCAACGCGCGATAACCTTCGGTGAAATCCTCGGCGTCGGAGAGCGAATGCTGGTTTGTGACCAGGATCGTCGGGCGTTCCAGTGCGCGCTGGCCGAGCGCCGTGCGAGCCGGGGCCGGCGGGTATCCGCGCACCGTCATCGTCATATAGCCGCGCCGGGCGAAGACATCGATCGCGTAGGCGTTGACGAATCCGCCGTTGTTGTTGCGGATGTCAATGACGACGCCTTCGCGCGAGTGATTGTCGGCGTCGAGGTCGACGTAAAGCTGCGTCAGCGAGTTCGACGACATATCGGGCATGTGCGCGTAACCGAGCCGCCCGTTGCTGATCTTATCGACATAAGCGCGGCGCTCATTCACCCACTGGCGATAGAGCAGGCCTTTCTCCGTCCCCTGGCTGACGGGTTGGAGGACGACTTCGCGGGCGTTCACGCCGTCGCCGCCCGCTCCGGAGGACGAGACCTTCAGCGCGACGCGGCGGCCGACTTTGTTCGCGAGCAATTCGTCGAGGTTGGTGTTCGAACCAATCCGCTCGTCATCAACCGCAATCAGGTAATCGCCGGTTTTGATCTGACCGCTTATGGCCGCGGGGCTGAGCGCTATCACCTCGCTGACGCGCAGATGGCCTTTGGTCTCGTATTCGACGCGGTCGAAACGAAGACCCAATCGCCCGACCGGCTGAACGGGCGAAGCGGGCGACGGGCCGAACGGCGCTGAGATTCCCAGGTGCGATGCGTTCAATTCGCCGACCATCAGGTTGATCAGGCGCCGCATTTCATCGGGCGTTCGCGCGCCCGCGATCTGCGGCTCGTAAGTCGCGCGCACGGAGTCCCAATTCACGCCGTGAAAATTGGAGTCGTAGAAATGATCGCGCAGGTAGGACCAAGCCTGGCGCCAGACCTCCATCTTCTCCTTCGCAAAGTCAACATCCATCTCCGCCGTGACGCTGAGCGGGCGCGTTTGCCTGGTGTCTAGATTGACGATGTTGATGCGCCCCTGTTCGAGGTAGAAGACCTCTTTGCCGTCAGGCGTGAACTGCGCGTCGGCCTTGAATCCGGGGGTCGAGGTGAGCTGCCGCGCGACCGCGGGCTCACGCGACAATTCGTCCAGCGAGTAAAGGTAGAGATTCTGCTGCCCCTCGGCGCTCGCCGTCATCAAGACCGACTTGCCGTCGGGGCTGATGATTTGCCCTCCGGCGTCAACGCCCACGGGCAGGAAGCTCAATCGCTGGCGGATGTTTTCGAAGACGATCTCAACAGGCTTCTTTTCGTCTTTTGCCTTGTCTGACGCGGGCGTTTGCGTATCGCGTTGTAAGTCGGGTGTCGCGGATCGCTGTTCCTGCCGCTGCGAAGGCGGAGTCTGATCCTTGAATAGATCGCGGAATTGATCTTCGCGGAATTTCGGCGTGCGGGGGATCAGGTCAACGCGGGCGAGCCGGCCGTCTTCGGTGCGCTGGTTCGTGTTGAACAGAACGCATTTGCCGTCGGGACTCCACGAGACCGAGCCACTGAACGCGTTAGCGAGAAAGCTGACCTGTTTGCTTCCGCCGCCCGCCGCCGGAACAACGTTGACGTTGGCGAACCCGCGCTCGCCCACCGCCAGAAACGCGATCCATTTGTTGTCGGGCGACCACGTGAACGACCGATCCGTGGTGAGCGGCGGGCGTTCCAGATAAGCCGTAGCCAGCAACCGCTCCTGTTTTGTTTCAAGATCGACCGCGCGCAGTTCGCGCCCGTCACGGATGAACGCGAGCGTCTTGCCGTCGGGCGAAAACGACGGCGTGTAGTTGTTACCGACGCCGCGCGTGAGCGGCGCCTCGGTATTTGTCGTGAAATCGTAAGAGTAGATGTTGAACGCGCCCTCGCGGTCTGAAACGTAAGCGATCTTCTTGCTGTCGGGCGTCCAGACAACCTGCGATTCGGCCGCGTGCGTTCTGGTCACGCGCGCCGCGTCGCCGCCGTCCTTGGCCGACGACGCGAAGACTTGGCCATGCGCGACGAACGCGACCTTCTTCCCGTCGGGCGAGAGCGCGAGGTCGCTCATCTGCCCGCTGACATTGATTCGTTCGACGGCGGGTCCGGCGGGCGCGCCGCGACGAGCGATCGCGACTTCGCTTGCATTGCCGCCGCCGGTGTCCAACTTCCAGATTTTGAAATTGCGCTCGAAGACGATCAACTTGCCGTCATACGAGATGTTCGGCCAGAGCGCCCGCCCGTCTTTGAATTTGGTGATCTGTTTGGCCGCGCCGCCGATGGGCTTCACCCAGATGTTCTGCGCGCCGCCACGGTCCGAAACGAAATAGATCTGTTTGCCGTCCGCGCTCCACATCGGCCACATCTCTTTCGCGCCGCCGTCGGTGAAGCGTTCGTAACCGGAGTCGCGCAACAGCCAGATTTCGCATTCGTCAATGTGGCTGCGGCCGTTGCGCCACCATTGCGACTCCGTGAGGCCGCGCGCGGTGAAGGCGATGGTGTTTCCGTCGGGCGCCGGCGCGGTCCAGTATTCGTTGGCGTAACGATCCGCGCTCACCTGCATCGGCGTCCCGCCCTCGGCGCTGACGCGGAAAATGTCGCTCATACCCGAAATGTCGCGGCTCGTCGAAGAGAAATAGATGAACCGCCCGTCGCGCGACCACGCGTTCAACTGTTCGCCGGCGTCGTCGAAGGTCAATCGCTTCAACTCGCCCGTTTCAAACGTCAGCAGATAGACGTCGCCATTGCCCGTCCGCGACGAGACAAAAGCCAGTCGTTTGCCGTCGGGTGAATAGATCGGACGCGATTCGTTCGCCGGATGCGATACGAGCAAACGAGCTTCCCCTCCGCCGACGGGCGCGGTCCAGATGTCGCCGCCGGAAACGAAAGCGATCTCCGAACGGCCGGGCGAAACTGACGGCTCCGTGAAATAAGGAAGCGCGCCCGCTTGCGATGATTGAACCGCTTTTACTGGGCCATCGGTTATGAAGATTGAGAGAAGCGTGAAAGAGAGTAGGAGAACGGGAAGTTTTGCGATTCTGTTCATGGGCGGAGCTCCGGTTAATCACTGCGATTCAGACGATTCATAACGCGGACAAGCCCGATAACCGCGCTGGTCAAGCCCAGAACGATCCCGGTTATGACCATCCACGGACTGGTATTCAACCATCGGTCGAGCAGATACCCGACGAGGATTCCACCGAGGATGTTCGACGAAAACAACGTGACGACCGTGAGCGTCAGCGCAAGTTTCGATTGTTCGGACCCGTCGCTCATTGGTGAAAAAAGTTAAGCGATTTGAGGACGCGAAGAGAGAGTACGGAAAAGACGGAAATAACGGAACAGACGGAAAGTCTTAAGGTCTTGCCTGTCTTTTTTCCGTCTGTTCCGTTATTTCCGTCTTTTCCGTACTCTCTCTTCCCGCCTTCTCATACCGTGACTTGATGACATTGCGTTACCACTTCCGGTACAGCGCCAAATGGCGCGCGCGCTCCGCAGTCAATCACTTCTTGGCCAATCACTTCTTGGTTGGCTGTGGCGAAGGCGCGGGTAATTTTTGCCCGCCCATAATCCGCGCGCGCACTTCGGGCGGCAATTGCTGCAAAGCTTTCTGCATCTCTTCGCTGGTCAGCGGGCGCTTCATTGACTCAGGCACAGCCACGGGCACTCCAGGGTTTGCCTGAGCCGCCTTGACCGCCGGATGCGGCGTAGGCGTAGGCGTGCTTTGAACAGTGGCGGACGGCGCGGGCGCCGCAGCGACTGGAGCCGGAGTCGGCGCTGAAGCCGATGGAGCGGGAACCGCGCTCGCGGGCCGCGTTTCGGAGACCACGCTGCTCGAATTGCCGCATGCGGAAAGAGCGAAAGACAAAGTCAGGATGGAAAGAAACTCAAAGGCCGGACAAAAATTGCGATAAACCACTTCTTCCTTACCTCACAGTTGAAATAATAAAGGGCGATTGAGAAGACCAATGCTCACGCTACGGTCAGCGGCAATCGCCCGGGCCGGAATTTATTGTCTGATTTCAACCACAACACCGAGCGTCGTAGCCAAATCGCGCAGGTCGTAATCTTCTTCGAGCGTGTTTTCGCGGTCCAGAACCATAAACGACGCGCAGTCGCCCAGCGGAAACGCGCTGGTATGCCACGCGCCTCGATGCAGCTTGAACGCGCATGAGCCATCAATCAAAAAAGCCGCCATTCGTTCGATATTGGGCGACGCTGAGCCGTTTTCGCATGGCGGCGCCACGGCGATGATAGATTTGGCTTCGCCCAGGGGGGCAAAGACTTGCTCGGTGCGCTGGTGGCGGCCCAGGAAACTGAACTTGAGCGGGCGCGCTTCGACGGTCTGTGCGATGACACTGGCGGCGCCGCCATCCATGTCGAGATCGACCTGGCCGCGTTCGCCGATGATTTCGCCGTAGGGCGCAAACGCTTCACACGTCATATTCTGAACAACGAGTGTGATCGCGCGGATCAATTTCTCCCCGGTCATCCGTTCGGGCGCCGTAGCTGTAGCTGTTGAAATCATAATTTGAGACTCTACTTTCTTTAGGTTGGTCTTGGGAGCGCCCGCGGCCCGGGAGGGCGTTGAGGCGTTATGCGTGAGCCCTTGCTGATGCGCGGGCCGCCGACACGAGATTGATCGGGTTATGTAACACAGCGCGCAACAGGGTATCAAGTCAAATTTCCACGGCGCGCGCGATCCCAGGATCAATAAACTTTATCAGCTTAGGGAGTGGGGAGTGGGGAGTGGGGAGTGGGGGAGTGGGGGAGTGGGGAATGGGGAGTAGGGAGTGGGGAGTGGGAAAAGATCCTATTCCCCACTCCCTATTCCCTATTCCCTATTCCCCCATTCCCCACTCCCTACTCCCCACTCCCCCTCCTTTTCAGGTCGGCGACGACGAATCGGATGGCGGTGTACCCGATTCGTTCCGGCAGTTCATCCCTGATTGGGCGCAGCCGTTCCAGCCCGCATCTTTTCGCCGCGTCTTCGATTAACGCGCGGTCTTCGCCGTCAACCAGGCCGGCGATATTGATGTCACGCCCCTCTTCGATTAATGCGGCGATGTGCTCTTCGATGGTCAACGGCTTGAGATTTCGTTTCTCCGCGATCTCGCCGACGCTGAGGCCTTGCTGGAAAAGCGCGTAGGTCTGTTCGCGTGTCTCGCTGTAATTGGGCGGGAGCGTAATCTCTTCGTCGCTGGTGTCGGCCTCGACGGCTTCCAGATCGAGCGCGACGCGCGTCTGGTCGCGCATTACCGCGACGCCCAGCGTCGTCAGGCTGACCGTCGGGTAAGCGCCGCCCGTTTGCCTGACGCAGTCCGCGACGATCAACGCGTTAATGAACCGCGTCAGATCATCCTGCGAATATTCGCGGAGCAGCCCGAAGGTCGAGAGCTGATCGAGTTCATTGGCGATGATGTTCTTGGCCTTTGAACCGCGCAGGACGCCGGCCACCATCCCCTTGCCGAACTTTCCCTCCATCCGGGCGACGCAGCTCAGTATCTTTCGCGCCGCCAGATGCTCGTCATCGCTCAAAGCGCGTGGGCCGCCAATGCTGCCGCCAATGCTACCGCCCATACTAATGGATTGCGGAGCGGCTTCCTCGACATTCGCGTCAGGGGCGGCGACAACAGCCCCGGCTGCCCCGGCTTTTGGCGCCCGCTTCGGTTCAGCGGCCGCCGTCTCGCCCCATTTCAATTTCGGCTGGCAGTTGGAGCAGCGGCAATTGGTGGCGTCTTTGCGGTCGCCGAAATAGCGCAGGATGAATTGGCGCAGGCATTGTTCGTGATAAGCGAAGTTGACCATCTCGCGCAGCTTGCGCCGCTCGGCGGCTTCGCGCAGCGAGATGTCGGCCCATTCAACCCGCAAGTCCGCGGCCGGCGCGCGGTCGATCATCCTGATCGCCTGGTCGCGCCCTTGCCCTCGCTCTATGTGCCCGGCTTTTTCCAGGTAGATCAGCGCGGAATTGATCGCCATCTCGTTTTTGGTTCCCACGCGCGGCGCCAGTTCACGAGCCGAGAGATAAACGGTTTCCTGTTTCATCCCGAGCAGACAGGTGTAGATCTCCTCGATCACGGAACGCGGCGGATAACTGCCTTCGATGAAAAATTCGTGCGTGCGAGTGTCAACGTAGTTGAACAGCAGCGTACACAACGACGGCAATCCGTCGCGGCCGGCGCGGCCCACCTCCTGGTAGTAAGCTTCGACTGATCCCGGCAGGTTGTAATGCGTGACGAAGCGGATGTCGGATTTGTCAACGCCCATCCCGAAGGCGTTGGTCGCGACGATGGCGTCCAGGTCTCCGGCCATGAAGTGATCCTGTATCCGCGAGCGTTTCGACTCGTCCAGCCCGGCGTGGTACTCGCCGACGGTCAATCCCAGATGTCGCAGCTTCCCGGCCACGTCATCAACGGCCTTGCGCGTCGCGCAGTAGATGATTCCCGATCCCTTCGCCCTCTTCACGATTTGATAGGCCGCCGTGAGGCGGTCTCTGTCGGTCTTGCAAGGCTCGACACGCAGGGTCAGGTTGTGACGGTCGAACCCGGCGATGAAGCCGGACGCTTCTTTCAGGCCGAGTTGCGCGGCGATGTCCGACCGGACCTGCGGCGTGGCCGTCGCCGTCAAGGCGATGATTCGCGGGCGTCCCAGCGCGTCGGCGGCTTCGCGCAGCCGCAGATAATCGGGGCGGAAATCATGCCCCCATTGCGAGACGCAGTGCGCCTCGTCAACGGCGAAGAGCGAGATTTCGCAGCCCTTGAGCGATTCGACGAAACGCGTATTGCGAAAGCGTTCCGGCGCGACGTAGACCAGCCTGTATTCGCCGCGCGCCATTCCGCGCAAACGCGCGAGATGATCCTCGTAAGAGAGCGAGCTGTTGATAAAAGTGGCCGGAATGTCGCGGGCGTTGAGCGCGTCAACCTGATCTTTCATCAAGGCGATGAGCGGCGAGATGACCAGCGTCACGCCCGGAAAGAGCAGCGCGGGCAATTGGTAGCAGAGCGATTTCCCCCCGCCGGTCGGCATCACGACGATCGCGTCCTGGCCGGCGAGCACGGCGTCAATCACGTCGGCCTGTCCCTCGCGAAAACGGCTGAATCCGAAATGGCGTTCGAGGGCGGATTGTGCGTCGTCAAGTGTTGGCATGGAATTCAGCATGAATGCGTCTTGGTCATAGAGATCAAAACCTCAAAAACGGATTATCAATGCTAGCTGGCAGAGAGATCGGATTGTGTGGACAAAAAATTGTGGGTACGACCTGATGTCGGGACACATTATTCAATTCCTCCTTCTCCATTCTTGGGCAAGAGAAAAGCGCCTCTCTTATTGCCCAAGAATGGAGAAGGAGGAATTGAATATGGAGAATGATGTTGGTTGGATGTCACAATCTTGCCTGTTCCGAACTTCAGGGGTACGACACTAACCTGCTTCGGCGAATCACGGAAGACGGCGCGCCATCTGTGATTCGCCGAAGCGGAAAATACCAGACCGCTCGCGCATCCCGCAACGGGCTATTTACGCTTGGAGTAACTGACCAGATTGGCGAACAACCGGTACGCCCCCGGCACACCCGCGGGGAATTGCCGGAACCACGAATACGCGGTGTAGATGTAATTTCCTTTGCCGTATTGCGCGATCAATTGCCCGCCTTTGAGCGGATTGCCGGGGTCGTCGGACGAGGCGAGCAACGGCGTGTAGCGCGCATCCCAATCGCTCAGGAAATAAAGCCCGCGTTCCTGCGTCCATCCTTTCCAATCTTCGGCCGTGATCTTGTTCGGGAAATTGAAGAGCGGATGGTCGGGGGCGAGGACCGTAATCGGCGCGTTCTCGTCGGTCACACGGTCGCCGCGCGTCATCTTCACCGGGTAGGGCGCAAAGTTCCCGTTGGCGTATTCGTTCTTGTTGTATTGCGCGATCAGCGTTCCGCCGTTCGAGACGTAATCGAGCAACCGCTTGTTGTTCGCGATCACATCTTCGTTGACTTCGTAAACGCGAATGCCGAGCACGATCGTGTCATAGACCGACAGGTCGCCCGAGGCCAGTTCGGCCGCGCTGATCGATTTGACGTTGACGCCCATCTGCCGCAGCGCCTCCAATCCATCGTCGCCGCTGCCCATCACGTAACCGACCTTCAGGTTGCTCGCGACTTTTACGTCGAAGACCTCGACCTTCGTCGTCGCGGGACGGTAGATGAAATGCGATTCGATGTGCGGATAGGAAATGATCGAATAGCCGTTGTCGTATACGCGGCCGTCAGCTTCGGCGACGGCTTGAACATCGAATGCGCCGGCGGCTCCGGCCGGCGGAGTGACCTTGAACGTTCGCGCCGTCTTTTCGTTCTGCCGCGTGAAACTGAGCGGACGGTCATCGGCCTCGACCTTCCATCCCTGCGGCGCGATGAGTTTGACCGCGCCGTTCGTGGCGCGACGCGCATTGTGCGTGATCTCCACGGAGATTTCGCGCATGCGGTTCGCGTCTCCGGCGGGAATGACCAACAGCGTGGGATGAACCGTCAGCGTCAGGGCCGGCGCGACTTTTAACTCCCGGCGAATTTCGCCGAAGGTCTTGTCGGCGAAGCGATATTCGACGGGCTGGTCGATGACGACGCGCTCGCCGCTCAGCGTCAATTCGACCCTCGCGTGGCCGATTGCCGGAGCGAACGGCAAATTGCGCGGCATCGTATCGTCCCAGTCGAATTGATCTTTCGCGCGTGTTTTGGCCATCCAGTACGGTTGCGTCGGCTGTTCGTTGTCGGGAGTTGTGGCGCGGAACCGCGCGACGACATCCGGTTTCTCGCGACCGCGCATAAACGCCTGGATGCCCGTGAGCCGCTCCTCTTCGACCTGAACCGGTTCGACGCGCCAGC
>Ga0187894_10006352_pt1 | contig 11630 bp, 11 predicted proteins | sample GBC1701081metaG_FD_136650 | JGI IMG/M metagenome (GOLD analysis project Ga0187894, IMG submission 136650) | White microbial mat communities from a lava cave in the Kipuka Kanohina Cave System on the Island of Hawaii, USA - GBC170108-1 metaG ...
TGGCCCTGCGGCTGCCACCGCGGGGCCTTTTCTTTGCTCCTGAAAACTCTTGACTGCGATTCTCGCGCCCGAAACGGCACGGACGGAAACGAAGCGCCAGTGCCCCCCTCACTGAGCGGCCAGGCAATCGGTGTCCCCGAGGCGGAATTGCCTGACCACCTGTAAAGACGAAGAAATACCAGGAAAGTTTCGCAGGAGATGTGAAAAGTTGTTGACAGTCCGGCCCAAAGAAAACACACGACTTGCAGAGGCGGCAGCCGCTTGCAGCAAACGAAGGGGTGCAACCGCGCAAGGCTTCGACTATAATCCCGCACCGCGCTTGTTGCGTATTCCCGGCATATGCGATTTTTGATACTGAGCGACATTCACGCGAATTTGACGGCCCTGGATGCGGTGCTGGGCGCGGCCGAGGGCCGCTACGACCGCGCCGTCTGCCTCGGCGACCTGGTGGGCTACGGGCCGGACCCGAACGAAGTGATTGACCGCGTGAAGCCGCTGGTGGCGGCGGTGATTCGCGGCAACCACGACAAGGCCGGCAGTGGCATTGACAGCGCGGAGGATTTCAATCCAGTGGCGCGCCGCGCGGCGGAATGGACGCAATCCGCATTGCGTCCGGAGAATCTCGAGTACCTGAAGAACCTGCCGTCGGGCCCGGTGGAAGTGGACGGCCTCTCGCTGTTTCACGGCGCCTTTCGCGATGAAGATGAGTATGTGTTTTCTCCCGCACAGGCGCTGGATGGCCTGCTGGGCTCCCCTTCCGACATCAGCTTTTTCGGCCACACGCATTTTCAAGGCGGCTTTTCCTTCCGGCAGAATCAGCTCGCGGTGATTAATCTGCGCCCGGCGGCCGGCTCGAATTTTGCCGCGCTGCAACTGGAGGCGGATTCGCGCTACCTGCTGAACCCGGGCTCGGTGGGGCAGCCGCGCGACGGCGACCCCCGCGCAGCTTTTGCCGTGGCGGACATGGATCACCGCGTGGTGGAATTCTGGCGCGTGCCGTACGACATTGACGCCGTGCAGATGCGAATGCTGCAAGCCGGCCTGCCGGAGCCGCTTATCCTGCGCTTGAGCTACGGACGATGACGGCGCGTTTCGCGGCCGGCACGGCGGCGCCCGGCCTTTCCTCCCATGCTGACGACTGAAAAAAAAAATGAGTTTCCCGCGGCGTTCCTGGCCGGCATTCTGGTTGTGTCGGGGCTGGTGGCCGTCATGTTTCTGCTGAGCCGCGACACCGGACCCGCCGCGCCGCCGCCGGAGCGCCTGCCGATTGCCGATGCCGACCGCACTTACGCGGCGAAGATTTCCTTTGCCAACATCCGCATGGCCCGCGCCACCAACATGCTGAACCACGAGATCACCTACATCTCCGGCGTGATGCAGAACACGGGCGACCGCACCATCGCCAACCTCGAAGTCGCCGTTGAATTTCGCAACTCGATGGATCAGGTGGTGCTGCGCGAGTTCCAGCGCCCACTGGGATGGAGCCAGCCGGCGCCGCTGCCGCCGGGCCAGTCGCGCGAATTCACGTTCACCTTCGAAAGCGTGCCGGCGGATTGGAACGTGCAGTATCCGCGGTTTACGGTGACCGGTCTTACGCTGCAATGAACGGCTGGTGACGTTGCGCGCTAATCCTTCCTGACATGAGCGACCGAGCCGAACTCGAATCTGCGCTGCGCGAGCTGATCGAGGGCGGCGCCCTCGACCTGCTGGAGGACGGCGAACGCTGGCCGGACACCACCAGCCTGCAGTTCGAACTGCATGAGAAGCCGCACGGGTTGTTCCTTCACCTCTGGACCAGCGACCGCAACCTGACGCGGCGCGTGCTTCGCACCGAGCATGCCGAGACGGGACACTTGCGGCTGGAGGTGCAGCGCTTCGGCAGCGCGCGCCCCGGCCGCATCGAGTTCCTGGCGCGCGAATTTGCGCGCACCCCGCAGCGAGTTTCGCGCGACCTTTTCGGCTCGCGGCTGCGCGAGCTGCTGCGGAGGCATTTTCCCGATGACGACGTGGAAGAGCTGACGGCCGCAGCCGACATGCGCCGCTCGCTCTCCGGCAGCTATGCCCGCGGCCTTGTGCGGCACGGCGCGGCGGCCTCTGCCGTGCTGGGCGTACCGCCGCAGGAGGATGCCGGTACGGTTGACGGCGCGCTGACCTACGGACTCATCTGGCTGGCGCACGCGCGCGAGAAGAACAAGCGCGGGACGGTGGAAGAGCTGCGCCTGGTTTTGCCGGAGGGTGCGGCCGCCGCTACGGCACATCGCATGAAAGCGCTGGGCGAGCGCGCCCGCGTGCAAGTGTGGTGCCCGGATGAATCCCTGCAACGCCTGCGGCGCGTCGAGCTTTCGGAAGCAGGCAATGTGGATTCGTGGCTCACGCCGCACCGCGATACGGAGCGCCTTCTGACGGCGGCGCGTTCGGTCGTGGAGGAAATGCGCGCGCTGGCCCTCGATGCCATTGATGTCAACGTGCGGTTTTCCAGCAGCCTGCACCCGCTCGAAATCGTCTTTCGTTTTCGCGGCCTGGAGTTCGCGCGCTGGACGCCAGACGGCCTGGACGCATGCGAATGGAATTCAGCGGGGGACGCGGCCTGGTTTCGCGCCAGCGGGGCCGGCGATGCGCGCCTGCGCGCGACGGTCACGATTCTGGCGGAGCATCGGCATCCGCTGGCGGAGGATAAGAATCATCCTCTCTTTCGCCGGTCAGCGGAACGCTGGCTGGAATCGCTTTTGCTTGGCGACGTCGCGCAGCTCGACGCGCGGCTGCTGCGGGAGCATGTATATCGCCAGGTGCCGGCTGTGGCCGGCAGCGGCGCGGGGGTGGGCGCTGGTCGCGGCATCCTAGACTTGCTTGGCATCACGCGCGACGGGCGGCTGGTGGTGATTGAACTCAAAGCCCGTGAGGAAATACACCTGCCGTTGCAGGGGGCGGACTACTGGCTGCGGGTTCACTGGCACCAGCGCAACCGCGACTTCCAGCGGATGGGCTATTTCGCGGGAGTGGAGATCTCACCGCAGCCGCCGCTGCTCTATCTGGTGGCGCCGGGATTGGAATTCCACCCTGCAACGGAAACGCTGCTGCGCTTTCTTTCACCGGAAATTGAGGTCCATCGGATCGGCCTGAATCAGGACTGGCGCAGCGGGGCGCGCGTGGTCTTCCGCAAGGAGGGAATCGGCTAACGACAGCAGTTGTTGTCTATCTTGCGAAAGAGCGCACAAAAAAAAGAGAAGCAGCCTCGGCTTGCGCCGCCGCTGCTTCCCGGGGTGTGTCCTAGAAGTGGTTTTGTACTATTAGACGCAAACGGCAGAAAAAAGTTGCCTGAAGATGCCCCGGATGCAGGTATGCTCCTAACGGTGGCAGGATCAAAGGGTTGAGGGCCCGGCCGGGGGTAGTTGTGTCGGCGGGCGCAACCGCCTGCAAGGGGTCTTTGCACATGCTGGTGCGGTTCTGGGGGGTCCGGGGCTCCACGCCCACGCCGCAACGTTCGCATCTGCGCTACGGCGGCAATACGCCGTGCTTGGAGGTGCGCACGCGCTATGGCCTGTTTGTGTTTGACTGCGGCAGCGGCCTGCGCCTGCTGGGTCATGCCCTGCGCAAGGAGTTCGGCCGCCGCCGGATTCGCGCCCGCGTCTTCCTGAGCCACTACCACTGGGACCACATTCAGGGCATCCCGTTCTTTTCGCCGTTATACGCCAAAGAGAATCACTTCCTGTTCCATTCCTTCCGTTCGGAAGAGACCAGCGTGCGCCGTGCGCTGGAAGAGCAGATGACCGATCCGTATTTTCCGGTGAATATGAGCGTGATGCAGGCCCACCGGCGGTTTCACGAAATCGGGGAAGGGCGCCACGCCTACGACGGCCTGGTGATCCACACGCGCCGGCTGAACCATCCGCAAGGGTGCCTCGGCTTTCGAGTGGAATACAAGAAGCGGGTGTTTGTGTATGCCACGGACAACGAGCCGGGCGACCCCGAAGGCGACCGCAACGTCCGCTGGCTGGCGCAGGATGCCGACGCGCTGGTTTACGACGCGCAGTACACGCCGGAAGAATACGAAACATCACGCAAGACCTGGGGCCATTCGCACTGGAAGGAAGGCGTGGCCATCGCCCGCGAGTGCCGCGTGAAGAAACTCATCCTCTTCCACCACGACCCCGACCACAACGATAGGGATGTGGATTCCATCCTGCGCCACGCGAAGAGGCACTTCCGCGCCACCGTCGCCGCACGCGAAGGCCTGACCATCAATTTGTAGGGATTCCCCGCGATGTTGTCTGGAGTTACAACAGTTTGTTGTAACTCCGCTCAGGTTTCGGCTGGCAACTAATAGAAAAGGTACTTGCGCCACTTGGCGTCGTGGCGGCCGATGAGCCGCATCAACTGCCGCGACGTGTGCAAGGTGAACGGCCGCGGACGCCGCTGCAGGCGGATACCCGCCTCCTCCGGCGTGCGGTCGCCCTTGCGGTTGTTGCAGGCGTAACAGCAGGCAACCAGGTTCTCCCACGTGGAGGCGCCGCCGCGCGAGCGTGGCATCACGTGGTCCAGCGTGAGCTCGCCGGCCGGGAACTGCCGGCCGCAGAACTGGCACGTATTGCGGTCGCGCAGCAGGATGTTTTTGCGCGAGAGGGCGCGCGTCTGCTGCGGGATGTGGCGATAGGCCAGCAGGCGAATCACCGACGGCACTTTGACGGAAGCATGAGCCGAGTGAATCTCGGCGTCGTGATTGTGCTCTTCCGCCTGGGCCACGCCCTTGATCACCAGCATCAGCGCGCGGCGCACCGCCGTGACGTGGATCGGCTCGTAGGTCGCGTTCAATACCAGCACTGGCTCTTGCAGCACCGATGCCCGGCGCGAAGGCGCAAACGGCTGCGGCGTTCCGGCCGGCGTGCCGGCACGGCGGTCTCCGGCGAGTTTGGCCCCGGCCAGGTTCGGCCGGGGACGCAGGCCATGTCTAGGAATCGGGCTCATAGTTATCTGATGCTCCTACTCGCCCAGACGTTCAGCCCCCTGCGGAGCCTGCGGCGGCGTCCAGCGGGACACTACACGGGCCACGGTCAAAGCCGTCACCCGCGCGGCCCCAGAACCCTTGAGCGCTCGCGCACAGGCGTCCAGCGTCGCGCCTGATGTCAGTACATCATCTACCAGTAGTACCCGCAGCTTGTCAATTCGGCCGGCGCCGCGCATGGCGTATGCGCCACGCACGGTCAGCCAGCGCTCCCGCCGGGTGAGTTTCAGCTTCTCGGGCCGGGGCCGGGTGCGCACCAGCAGGTACGAGCGCAGGGGCAGTCGCAGCCGCCGCGCCAGCGGCCGGGCGATGAGTTCCGCCTGGTTGTAGCCGCGCTCCCGCAGGCGCGAGGAATGAAGGGGAACAGGGACGACCACGTCCGCCGCGAACATCTCCGGCTGCGCCGCGGCTAATTCCGCCATGCGCTCGGCGAACCAGCCGCCCAGCGGCGTCAGTGCGTGATATTTGAGCTGCACAATGGCCTGCACCAGCCGGTCGTCGTAAATCCCGAAGCTGCGCGCCGCGTCGAAGGCGTAGGCATCGCGGCGGCACAGATGGCACAGCGGTTGCGCCGCTTGCAACGCCAGCGGGGAAGAGAACGGCCGGCCGCAGCGCGCGCACATCGGCCCGCTGATGCGCTCGAACGACTCGAGGCAAGCCGCGCAAATCGGCAGGCGACTGGCCGTGAGCAGAAGTTCGCTGCACAGGCGGCACGGCGCAGGAAAGAAGACGGAGGCCAGCGCATCCAGCGCATCGCGAAGCACGCGTGTCACCCCCCAGGCGGCGGCGCAAACGCACGCACGCTACAGCCTGCGGGAAGAAAAGGGAAGAGATATCAACAGAAAGGTAATGGGCCGGCTAGCGAGCTTCGAGCTGGCCCTTTTCCTGTTTTTCCTGGCAGTTGATGCAGTAGCGGGTCCACGGCACGGCCTCCAGGCGCTTCTGGCCGATTTCCTGCTCGCAGTTCACGCAGAGGCCGTAGGTGTCTTCCTTGATGCGGTCGAGCGCGTCGGTCACCAGATTGAGCGTGGCGCGGTCGTGATTGGTCTGGCCGAAGAGGAACTCCTTGGTGTAGGAGTTGGCGGCCTTGTCGGCCAGGTCCACGGTGGGGTCGTCGTCCGCGGCGCGGCCTTCCTGCTCGGTGCGCGCGATGATCTTGAGTAGCTCTTCGCGCTTCACCTGGAGCTTCTTCTTGTAGTAGTCGAGACGCTTCTTATCCATAGTGCGGGCCCTCGGGAGGTTCAACGCCTCCCCTGCAAACGAGCGATTGTACGGGTCTCGCGCGGGCTTGTCAAACCGGCCGGCGTGGGGCGAATGAATCGCTGGTTGCGAATCCGCGCGTCCGCGCTGAGTTGCGACCCTGCAAGGCGGCTGTTAGAATCGTCGTTCCGCGCAGGCAGATTGCTCCATTGTGCGCGCTCGCCGCGTTCGTCGTCCAGACGGGAGGAAACGCTTGGCACAATACGATCTGGTGATTGTCGGCAGCGGTCCGGGCGGCTATGTGGCCGCGATCCGCGCTGCACAGTGGGGATTGAAGACGGCCGTGGTCGAAAAAGACGGCTTCCTCGGCGGCACCTGCCTGCACGTCGGCTGCATTCCGACAAAGGTCCTGCTGCACCACTCGGAGATCTTCGAACATCTTCAGAACGCAGCCGAGTACGGCTTCGAAGTGAAAGACGTGAAGGTGAATTGGGTAAACGTGCTGGCGCGGAAAGACCGCATTGTGAAGAAGCATGCGAAGGGGATTGAAGGCCTCTTCAAGAAGCACAAGATCGAAGCCATTACCGGTTGGGGCCGCATCGCCGGGCCGGGGCGCGTCGCCGTCGAGAAAGACGGCAAGACCACGGAGATTGAAGCCAAGAACATCATGCTGGCGACGGGCTCGGAAGCCCGTTCGCTGCCCGGCGTGGAAATCGATGGGAAAACCATCGTCAGCAATCGCGAGATCCTGTCGCTGCCGGAGATTCCGAAGTCGCTGGTTGTCGTAGGCGCCGGGGCCGTGGGCGTGGAGTTCGCGTCCATCTACAAGACCTTCGGTACAGACGTGACCATCCTCGAAATGCTGCCCCGCATTGTGCCGCTGGAGGACGAGGAAATCTCCGCGGAACTCGATAAGGTGTTTCGCAAGAAAGGCGTCAAGATTCACACCGAAGCGAAAGTGGAATCCGTGAAGAAGGATGCGAAAGGCGCCACCGTCACCTTCAAGGACAAAGACGGCAGGACTCAGACCGTGGCCGCGGAGAAAGTTTTGATCGCTGCGGGGCGGAAGCCAAACACAGAGAACCTCGGGTTGGAGAAGACCAAGGCCAAAGTGGAGCGCGGCTTCGTTCATGCGGGGCCGTACCTGGAGACGGATGAGCCGCGCCTGTATGCCATTGGTGACATCGTCGCCGGGCTGCCGCAACTCGCCCACGCAGCTTCGATGGAAGGCATCATCGCTGCCGGCAAGATGGCTGGCAAACCAGTGCCGCCGATCGACCGGAACCGCATCCCCAACGCCACCTACTGCGAGCCGCAGATTGGCTCGATCGGGGTGACGGAGAAGCAGGCGAAGGACGCGGGGATGAAGGTCAAAGTAGGCAAGTTCCCGTTCATCGGGAACAGCAAAGCGTCCATCCTGGGCAGCCACGGCGGATTCATCAAAGTCGTAGCCGACGAGAAATACGGCGAAGTGCTGGGCGTGCACATCATCGGCCCTCTGGCGACAGAGATTATTGCCGAGGCCGTGACCGCCATTCAGCTTGAGGGCACAGTGGACGACATGATGTTTACAGTGCATGCTCACCCGACTGTATGGGAAGCGATGGGCGACGCCTTCAACGCAGTGCGGGGTTTGTCGATCAACGTCTAGTCGCAAGTGGCGAGCGAAGATGCCGGGCGATTCTCGGACATGTTTGCTGGTTGACCTGGGCGTGATGCGTTACGCCGCAGCGTTCGACTTGCAGCAGCGCACCGTCGCCGCGCGCAAGGCTGGAGCCGTGCCCGATGTGCTGTTGCTTTGCCAGCATCCGCATGCGATTACGATGGGGCGCAACGGCAAACGCGAGCATGTCCATGCGTCGGAACACTTACTGCGACAGATGAACGTCGAGTTTCACGTGACGGATCGGGGCGGCGACGTTACGTACCACGGCCCGGGACAACTGGTCGGCTACCCCATCCTGAACCTGGCGGCGGTCCGCCGCGATGTGGTCTGGTACGTCCGGCAACTCGAGGAAGCGATGATCCGAGCGACTGCAGACTTCGGAATCGCAGCCCGCAGGCGCGAGGGCTACACCGGAGTGTGGGTGGATTCGGCACGCGGGGAAGAGAAGCTCGCGGCCATCGGTGTGCACCTCAGCCGCTGGATTACGTCACACGGCTTTGCCTACAACGTCGCGACGGACCTGCGCTATTTCGACTTGATTGTGCCGTGCGGCATTGCTGATCGACGGCCGACGTCCCTCGAACAGCTCCTGAATCGCACCGTTCGATTGAACGAAGTCGGACCGCACATCGCGGCACAATTTGGCGACGTCTTTGGGGTGGAAATGAAGGCGGAAACGCCGCTGGCTCTGGAAGAGCGGCTCCTCCCTTTCGAGGGACAACTCAGCGGCGTCAGCGCCTGAGCACGGACAAGGAATGAGTGTGACCATAACCCGCGAGCAACACCTTGAGCTGTACTACTACATGCAGCTCAACCGGCAACTGGAAGAGCGCATGGTGCGCCTGTTCCGGCAAAACCAGATTGTGGGCGGGCTGTACTCGAGCTTGGGACAGGAGGCCACTTCCGTCGGCACGGCATACGCGCTGGAGAAGCGCGACTGGCTCGCGCCGATGATCCGCAATATCGGTTCGTTATTGGTGAAGGGCGTACCGCCTCGCTCAATCTTCACGCAACATATGGCGCGCTACACTTCGCCCACACTGGGCAAAGACGGCACGAGCCATTTCGGCGACCTCGAAAAGCTGCGCATTGTTTCTCCCATCTCCATGCTGGGCGACCTGATCCCGGTGATGACCGGCCTGGCCATCGGCGGCCGCTACCTGGGACAGAAGATCGTCGCAATGACTTGGATTGGCGACGGCGGCAGTTCCACCGGGGCATTCCACGAGGGACTGAACTTTGCTGCATCGCAACGCGCGCCCTTCGTGCTGGTGATTGAAAACAATCAGTGGGCGTATTCGACTCCGGTGAGCCGCCAGGTGCCCGTTCGCGACCTAGCCGATCGCGCGAAGGCCTACGGCATTGGCAGTTACATCGTGGACGGAACGGACGTGGTCGAAGTGTTCAAGGTGACCAGCGAAGCTGTTGAACGCTGCCGCGCAGGCGACGGTCCCATTGTCATCGAAGCCAAGATGATGCGAATGCGCGGCCACGCTCAACACGACCCCGCCGAGTATGTGCCGAAGCAGATGTTTGAATACTGGAAGGCGCGCGACCCGATTGCCCGCCACGAGAAGTACTTGACCACCAACAAGCTGTGGGACGCCAAGAAAAAGGCTGAGATTCACGCCCGCATCGAGAGCGAACTCGACGTGGAGCAGAAGGCTGCGGAAGAGTCTCCCTTCCCCCCGCCGGAACTTGCTGAGGAAGGCGTCTATTGCAACGGCTGCCACAAGATCGAAGCGAAGTGGGAACGGCCGCTGGCAGAAGTGAAGCCGCCAAAATCCAGCGTGAAGCCGGTGTGGAGTGTGCCAGACTTCGGCGGTTCGGACGGAGCGTCACCAGTGGCGAACCGAGAGGCCGCAGCCGGCTCTGACGGGAACAATGGCCGCGCACGCGTCAAAGCCGTCAAGCCGGCGAAACCCGCCAAGCCGGCGAAGGCGACCGCCGGCGCAAAGGGGAGGCGCTGACCGTGGCCCAAGTAACTTTTCTCGAAGCCATCCGCCAGGCGCTCTTCGAAGAGATGGACAAAGACCCCGCTGTGGTGTGCCTGGGCGAAGACATCGGCGTTTACGGTGGCGCGTTCAAGGTAACGCAGGGCCTGCTGGAACGCTTCGGCCCCCAACGCGTGATGGACGCCCCCATCAGCGAAACGGCAATCATCGGCGCGGCCTGCGGAATGAGCTATCTGGGGCTGCGGCCGGTGGCAGAGATGCAGTTCATTGATTTCATCGCCTGCTGTTTCAACCAGATTACGAACTATGTGGCCAAGGGCCATTACCTGTGGGGTGCCCCCGCGCCGATGGTGGTTCGCGGCCCTTCCGGGGGAGGCGTGCACGGCGGGCCGTTCCATTCTGCAAACCCCGAGATGTATTTCGTCCACACGCCGGGACTCAAGGTGGTCTATCCCTCCACGCCCTACGACGCCAAAGGACTGCTGAAGTCCGCAATCCGCGACAACAACCCCGTGCTCTTCTTCGAGCACAAGTTCCTGTATCGCCGTATCAAGGAAGAGATTCCCACCGACGATTACACTGTGCCACTGGGCAAGGCCGTGACGCGCCGCGAGGGACGCGACCTGACCATCCTCACCTATGCGGCGATGATGCATTCGTCGCTGGAAGCGGCAAACCTGCTGGAGAAGGAAGGGATCGACGCGGAAGTCATTGATCTGCGCACGCTGCTGCCGCTGGACCGCGAGGGGATTGTGCAGTCGGTGAAGAAAACGAACAAGCTGATGGTGGTGCACGAGGATACGCGGACCGGCGGCATCGCCGGCGAGATTGCCGCGATTGTGTGCGAGGAAGCGTTCGAGGACTTGGACGGGCCTATCATGCGCGTGACGTCGCTCGATACGCCGGTGCCGTACGCGCCGACACTCGAAGAGCGCTTCCTGCCGAACGTGGAAAAAATCGCGCAGGCGGCACGCGAGCTGGCAAGGTATTGAAGCCTGGAGGGAAGAACGATGGCTGTTGACGTGATCATGCCCCAGATGGGGGAAAGCATTTTCGAAGGGACGATTACCAAGTGGCTGAAGAAGCCCGGTGACAAAGTGGAGCGCGACGAGCCGCTCTTCGAGATTTCCACGGACAAGGTGGACGCGGAGATTCCCGCGCCCGCAGCCGGCGTCCTGAAGGAAATCAAGGTGCCGGAAGGCCAGACGGTCCCGATCCAGACGGTTGTTGCGGTGATTGACGCCGCTGGCTCTGCAGCAGTTGCGGCGTCTCCACCCGCACCGGCCAAAGTGGAGCCTGAAAAGAAAGCAGCGCCCACACCGGCTCCGACCGCTGCGGCCGCACCTCCCCCTGCTCCGGCCCCGCCAATGGTTGAAGCGCCCAAGGCTGCCGTGCCCGCTTCGCCGGTCGCGCGGCCCAGCGGAGAGAAGATCCGCAGTTCACCGCTCGTACGGCGTATGGCGCGCGAGCATGGGATTGACCTTTCCCAGGTAGCAGGGACCGGCGTTGGAGGGCGAATCAGCAAACACGACATTCAGGCCGCGATTGGCGATGGAGGCGGCGCTCCAGCGGCCAGTCCGGGCAAGGCTCCCGCGCCTCCGGCGGTCTCCGGCGGCGTTGTTCACGTGGCGCTAGAAAACGCGGTGCCGCGCGAACGGATGTACTTCGGCCGTTACGAAGTGCAGCCAATGAGCGTGATGCGCCAGCGCATCGCCGAGCACATGGTGGCGTCCAAACGCGTTTCGGCGCACGTTTACTCGATGGACGAGATTGACATGAGCCCGATTGTGGCGCTGCGGGCGAAAACCAA
>Ga0187894_10006353_pt1 | contig 11629 bp, 8 predicted proteins | sample GBC1701081metaG_FD_136650 | JGI IMG/M metagenome (GOLD analysis project Ga0187894, IMG submission 136650) | White microbial mat communities from a lava cave in the Kipuka Kanohina Cave System on the Island of Hawaii, USA - GBC170108-1 metaG ...
CTTCTCATCGAGGATTGGTTTCACAATGATCCGGTTCTTCGGATCGCGCTCATCCACGGTTAACTGAACGGTCTTCGGAATCGCTTCGACCATTGTCATTACGATCCAATTGGCCGCCGCCGCGTGCGCCGCGCTCCATTCTTCGTGGCTTACTTTGTAATGAAACGAATCGGAGATTGGGTTATAGAACTTGACGATGGCGATGTGGGGAACCGTGGGACCGGCGATGATTCCCGTAAAAAACAGCCGCGCGCCTTTAAATTGGTGGTTTTGGAAATGGGCGGAGATTTGCTTGGCGTCCATTGCCTTCTCGTAATCGAAATCAGGATTCGGGTATTGATGACGGAAAGCCGCATTAGGAACGTTGAGTGTCTCTTCGGCCTTCTGCTCGTAATGAGTTATGACTTTGTCGAGTACTCCGGTGAGGTAGCGGCGCATGTAAACCCGCCGCGCGATGGGTAACGTTGATTCCAGTTCGGCCAGCGACTGGTATTGCAGCCACAGGTGCGCCAGAAGCGGGATCGCGACCGCGATTGACCCGGCTGCCAGCGCATGTTTGCGGAGTAACCCCTTGAGCCTTTGCATTTACATCTTCTCCTCGCCGGAAGTATACCTTGACTGCTATTGTTGATAGCTGACCCGGTCGCCCAATTTTACAAATGGTTTACAAGTTTTACTGGTTTTTACTGATAATTGAAGACATTTACTCGGACTTGCGTAAGACTCCATACTGGCTGAGTCAATCCTAAGCGAAAGCGAAATCTCAAGCAGACGCCAGGATCGAACCCGGCCTCAAACGCGAAGATGAGAAAGGAGTGCGCAGGTGGAGAGGAAATCTTTTCAGGTTGGACGACGCTCTTCCTTCCATCAGACTTTCTCTTCTTCGCGTTTTTGAGCCTCGCTTTTTTTTATCCACATAACTCTCACGGCAATATCCAGAGGGAGGTAGACAGTAATGCCGAACGAAGCAGTGACCAAACCGGCTGGCGCCGAGGCGGTTGAATTTCAAGAGGGGCTGCAACCTCGACCGGCGCTGACGCTGGTCAACGGTCATCGCGTGGTCTCTTATGAGAATTACGAATGTTTCATTGGCGTCAGCCCCAATGTCTCCGACCTGAAAAAGTTCATAGGAGTACATGCGTCGCAGACGCATCCGATTTTATTGATCGGCGAACGCGGGCTGCGGCAGGAACAGGTTGCCCGCGTCCTGCATCAGGCAAGCGCGCAATGGGCGCAGCCGTTTTTCGCCGTCAACGCTCACGGACTTTCCGCGGAGGCGTTGCACAACATCCTTTTCGGCCCTCAGGGGATGATCGAGACCGTCAAACAGGGAACGATCTACATCAACGAGCTGACCAGCCTGCCGCTGCTTCTGCAGCAACGTTTCGCCGTCTACCTGGAGGAACAACGGTGGCGCGAGCGCGGCGGACTCGGCGGCCGCCAACGGCTGGTTTTCGCCTCGGAGTGGAATCCGGCTGACCGCACGGCGGAAAATCGAATAGCCTACGGGCTGGTCGAAATGCTTCGTCCGTTCAGTTTCACTATCAAACCGTTGCGCGAGCGGGGTGAGGACGTCCCATATATCGCGAAACACCTGGTCATTCGCATAGCCCAGAAGCTGAACAAAGGGGCCCACGAAATCACCCCTGAAGCGCTCGTCGCGCTGACCGAATACAACTGGGAAAGCAACCTCGACGAGCTTGAGTCGGTGCTCGAAAGCGTAATCAATTGTCTGCCGCCGCAGCAGGTCAATGAATCTGTCCTGCCGTCGCGCATCCGTTACGCGCGGCTCAAATCAATTCCCCCGGACGGCATTGACCTGCCGCGGGTCATTGACGATTTCGAGCGCGACCTGATCGCGACCGCTCTCGATCAGAGCGGCGGCAGCCAGACCAAGGCCTCGAAGCTGCTCGGATTGCGCGTACAGACGCTCAACATGAAACTCAAACGTTACGCCGATCAGGAACGCCCCCTGTTGTAGTTGGATGTAGTTGTTGTAATAGAACCGCAAAGCAAAGACGCCGCAATCGCCGCAGGCGCCGCAGCGTTTCGCAGGAGATCACGGTCAGGCAAGCTGGTTTTGTTTGCCCGCTGCGACGCCTGCGGGGGCTGCGGCGTCTTTGCCATTATTAAGCAGTCAGGCAAAATCAGTCGTAGTACTCCAACCCCAGATGCGTGATCATCTCTTCGCCGCGCAGATGGCGGAGCGTGTTCTTCAGCTTCATCAGTTGAATGAACAGATCGTGTTCGGGATAAAGCTTCGGCGCGCACATCGGGCTCTTGAAATAGAAAGACAGCCATTCCTGAATCCCGCGCATTCCCGTTCGTTGGGCCAGGTCCATAAACAGCGCCAGGTCTAAGACAATCGGCGCGGCCAGGATCGAATCGCGGCACAGGAAATCAATCTTGATCTGCATCGGGTAACCGAGCCAGCCGAAGATGTCTATGTTGTCCCAGCCCTCTTTGTTGTCGCCGCGCGGCGGGTAGTAATTGATCCTCACCAGGTGTGAGAAATCGCTGTAAAGATCGGGATAGACCTGCGGCTGGAGGATGTATTCGAGGACTGAGAGCTTCGACTCCTCTTTGGTCTTGAACGACCCTGGGTCGTCGAGCACCTCGCCGTCGCGGTTGCCCAGGATGTTGGTCGAATACCAGCCGTGCAGACCGAGCAGCCTCGCTTTCAATCCCGGCGCTACGATGGTCTTCATCAGCGTCTGTCCGGTCTTGAAATCCTTGCCGCAAATCGGCAGATTCTGTTTTTCGGCCAATTCGATCAAAGCCGGAATATCAACCGTCAGGTTTGGCGCGCCATTGGCGAAACCCACTCCCGATTTGAGCGCGGCGTAGGCGTAGATCATCGAAGGGGCAATCGCCTTGTGGTTCTCGCGCATGGCTTTCTCGAAAGCCGCGAGGGTTTTGTGAACCGGATGCGGTTTGATGAATATCTCGGTCGAGGCGCACCAGACCATGACCATCCGCGAGCAGCGGTTCTTCTTCTTGAACCCGGCAATCTCCTCCATCAACTGCTCGGCCAGATCCATCTTCGTCTTGCCTTTCTTGACGTGGGTTCCGTTGAGACGCTTGACGTATTCCTGATCGAAGACGGCGGGCATCGGCTTGACTTTTGAAAGCCGCGGTTTGAGCTGCGCCAGCAGCTCTTTTTCGAGCACGCCCGCGCTCATCGCCGCTTCGTAACAGTTCTCTTCAAAAATATCCCAGGCGCCGAAGATCAGATCATCGAGCCGGGCGAGCGGCACGAAGTCTTTGATCAGCGGGGATCGGCCCTCGGTGCGTTTGCCCAAACGGATGGTTCCCATCTGTGTCAGGCTGCCGATTGGTCTGGCTAGCCCACGTCGGATCGCTTCGACGCCCGCGATGAACGTGGTCGTCACTGCGCCCATTCCTACGAGAAGAACTCCGAGCCTGCCTTTGGGATCGGCAATCGGCGCGCCTTTCTGCAACATGGTTCACTCTCCTTTGATGACGTGTTGTTGATTTGCGGTCGAGCCGGAAGGGTACCGGGCGGGAGCCGAAAATTCTTGCGCGATCTTGCTGAAAGTTGTTGCCGGATTGCTGTCCGGCGCCACTGGCCCTAATGATCCGGATCGCTTGCAAACAGAAGGTGAACCGGTACAATAGCTGTTCAGTCCGATCCCGACTGAATCAGCATTTGTAAGTTAATTCACCGGAAATCCCATACGAAGACTGAAGAAGGAGAAAAGCGTAATGGCTGTTTACGTAATTTGCGAACCCTGCATCGGCACAAAGGATTCGTCTTGTGTTGACGTCTGCCCTGTGGATTGCATCCACCCGCGGAAGGATGAGCCTGAGTTCGAGGCTTCCGAGATGCTTTTTATCCACCCGGACGAATGCATTGATTGCGGCGCCTGCCAGCCGGCCTGCCCGGTCGAGGCTATCTACCGCGACGAAGATGTTCCGGATCAGTGGAAGAATTACATTCAGATCAATGCCGATCATTATCGCTGATAGTGTGTTGGCGAAGCATACGGCGAGCCGGTTGCGGGCGGTGGCTTTGGCGCCGAAGCCAATCTCCGACTGGCTCGCGGTTCCCTCGATGCATAAAATTTTCCATTTTTAGACTTGACAATTAAATTAGAAGCATAGTATCTAGGTGCTCGCATCCCGCACAATTTTATTACCCCATCTACCCTGCTCGAGTAACTCCCTCAAATAATTACTGATGTTAAAAGTAGCATAAACATATTACCTCCCCATCGGTCGAATTCATCTTAGCCGGTTTCGCTCGGTGTTGGTGTATTCACTGGCTTGGCGCAGCGCGTTCCAAATGGTTTCTGTCGCCAAGTTGGTCAGAGGAAGAGAAAATGGCGTCAAATTGCAATAATCATGCGTCTAAGTGTAAGACGGCGAATAACAGGTTAAACAGAGCGCTGAAACGTCTGGAGCCTCAATTGTCCGGGGCTTTGGTTTTGTCGCTCTCCCTTGCCTCGATATTTGGTAACCTGATATTTACCTCACGGGTAACATCAGCTATCGCGCCTCAGACGATCAATCTTACCGCGGAGACTGTCTCCCAATCACAAATCCGTCTTTCCTGGCGCATCAGCAACCCCGGTTCTTTCTCCGCAATTCGCGTCTATCGGGCTAGCGCGTCGGCGCCGCAGAGTTTCACCGTTGTAGCCGCCGTTGTGGCCCAGGCCACCAGCTTCATTGATAAGAATCTGCAGCCAGGGAGCGCGTATTACTATTATGTAAGGAGTGTGCAGAGCGGCGGTGTGTTGATGTCAACACCATCGAACACCGTGACAGCAAAGACTTCAGTCGGGGGAACGACGCCTCCGCCTACCCCGAAGCCATCGCCGACACCGACACCGACACCGGCGCCGACGCCGACACCGGCGCCAAAACCAACACCGACGCCGACGCCAGTTCCTACACCGGTTCCTCCTCCAGCAGGCGGCCCATTGACGGCGATTCCGCTTGATGCGGAGGAAGCCCAATTACTGAAACTGATCACCCAACATCGCGCCACACGAGCCCTGAGCCCGATGCGACCCTCAGTCGCGCTGACGTATTCGAGCGATTACCTGAGCCGTGATCTGGCTGGTCGAGATATGCTCGGCAAAACTGATGGACAAGGCCGTGACGTTGCGACACGGGCCAGGTCGTTCGGTTTTCAGGCTACGACGACGTTTGATGTCGTCGTGGCCGCCGGAAATTTGACCGCGCAACAGGCGCTCAACGAGTGGAAATCGTCGCCGGTTGACAACGAGATCATACTCAACCCGATTTGGATGTGCGCCGGGGCAGGGAGAGCTTACAGCGCTTCGACAGGGCAATGGTATTGGGTTGTGGAGTTCGCCGGAACCTGGGACAAGACGATCCCGATTCCCGGCGAAGACTCGGATGGAATGATTGACGGGAATCCTCTGATTCGCACACGCCCTCCCGGATGGGCGATAGCGGCCGGGCATCGGTTCACGGGTTACGGCGCCGACGGCGTAAGCTGGTACAGCGGGCGGCATTGCGACATGGACGATCCGACCAGATATTGCTGGAAAGACGAACCACCGCAAGGTAATCCGAGCCTTGGCCTACCCTCGTTACGTGACTACCTGATTGGCGTGTGGCATGTCCAATTCACGATCTCGCCAAAGGGTGTCGTGCATTACAACGATTACAACGGATGGGATGCGACAGGGTTCACGATCAGTTTCTGGATCAATGCGAACGGCACATGGGCCACACAGGGATATCGCGCTTACCAGCAGCCTACGCCGACCGAGTCCGGCTGGTGGGAGTCAATTCACGACGCCTCGCGCGATGAAGAGATCGTGACTTTCCATCGCCAGAACGGAAAACCGAACTCCGTTATTCGCATTCACGCGGCGCAGGGGGTGTTGACGCTCTATGCGACTGATGGCGGGACGTCAATGCAAAACTTCTTGAAAGGCGCGCCGGCGGACAGTAATCCGAAGGATGATCCACAAATCCTGCTTCACCCGGGCGTGAGCTTCTTCAACGCTCCGCACGCGCCGTTCCCCGGACAACATCGCTGTAATACTTGTCCATAAGCGCAGACGGAAAGATTTTGAGGTGTAATCGTCTTTCATTTTCCATTTGCCATATTACGTTTGTCATTTGCCATTGTCGGAACTGCGCGAGACACGCAATGGCAAATGACAAACGTAATATGGCAAATGGAAAATGAAAGACGATTACACCTCAAAATCTTTGCCTGACTGCTTATGCGGCGCGGATTCAGTTGGTCCAGATGCGAGTCGCAATCCCGACCTTGAGCATCTGGCAGGCGCCGTTGATGACCGCGCGCATCGGGTCGTCAGCCGCGCGCACGGACAGAGATGTGGCTTTGGCAAGCCGGTCGGACATGCCATGCAATTGCGCGCCACCACCGGTGAGACAGATGCCGTTTTCAATCACTTCGCAGGAAGTTTGCAGAGGCAGGTCGCGGACGGCCTTGTGGATGGCGTCAATGATTATTTCGAGAGGCTGCTCGATGGCTTCCATGACATCGTGGCTGCTGATGCACAAGCTCATCGGTTCGCCTGTCAGTAGGTCTGTCCCCTCGGTCAGGAACAGCCTTTCGCGTTCATAATCCCGCGATGCGCCGACCATCCGCGTCAGCCGTTCGGCTTCATCAGGGAAGAGCAGCACGCCATAGCGGAATGCGATCATTTGCGCGACGCAATGACGTAGATCGCTGCAGGCCGTTCGCACGGCGGAGGTGGTGATCAGCGTGCCCGAACGAATGATGGCGATGTCGGTCACGCCGTCGCCGATGTCCACGAGCATCTGGGCGTAAGGCGACGAAACATCGAGGCCCGCGCCGATTGCCGCCGCCAGTGGTTCCGGGACCACGACGACCGCCGAAGCCCCCGCGCGCCGCGTCACTTCGATGAGCGCCTCGCGTTCCTCATCGCAGGCGTCGGTGGGCGCGCAGGCCAGCGCGCGCGGTTTCAATATCCCGAGCTTTTGCGCTCGGCTTAAAAGGAATTTGAGCAGCGAAGAGGCCGCTTCGACGTCGGCGACGACGCCAGCGTGCAATGGCGAAATTGAATAGGCGAATTGATCGAGCTTTGAGAGCCGGGCGGCTCTGGCTCCCACGGCCTCGACCGCGCCCGTTTCAGGTTGGATTTTGATCAGAGTCGGTTCGTCGGCGATCAAACCGTGGCCGCGCACATAAAGGCGCGTATTGGCCGTGCCTAGGTCAACTGCCAGGTCAGGCGCGGCAAGGAGATTGCGCCAACCCGTTGTCAAACCCTTCGTTAGAAAAGTCAACATCAAAACTTCCTTGTCAGTTTCATCCGTTTGTGATCAGGGGGTGTCAATTTACTGCCAGCAAACTACTAGGCCAGTCAGTTGATCGTGAGCAACGAGATTTCCGGGGGGACGCGAAACCTGACCGGCAGGATGCTCGTGCCGATGCCCGAAGTTACGAAAAGATGTTTGGCGCCTTCGACGATGTGACCGGCGGCGTAACGTTCGCCGAAGTCCGAAGGCACAATCGGCCGTCCAATGATCGGCAGCGCGACCTGGCCGCCGTGTGTATGCCCTGCAATTGTTAATGCAACCTTCGTGGGGATGGAAGGGAAAATATCGGGATTATGCGTGAATGCAATGATAGGGGCGTTCTTATCGACTTTTGCCAGCGCTGAAGCTATATCGGGGTTGCCCTCCCATTTATCACCTATTCCGGATATCCAGATCGTTTCACCACTATGTTCGATTATTGCGGCGTCATTTTCAAGAACCATTATCCCCGCGGTTTCGAGGGCCTTCATTACGCGGGGGCCATTATACCACCAATCGTGATTTCCTAAAGTGGCGAATACACCATGTCGGGCGCGCAGCCTTTTTAGCTCCGAGGCCATGATTTCAGGCTCGATGAACTTTCCGCCAAGCACATTTTGAATGACGAAATCTCCTGGCAGCAAGATCAGATCAGGTTGCGCGGCATTTGCCGTTTCAACGATCTGATGAATTTTGTCAGGAGTGATGTAAGGCGACCCCGCGTGCAAATCCGAAATTACGGCAATGCGCAGGCCTTTGAAGCTCGCGGGCCAGGATGGCAACGTAATTTGTGTCTCCCGAAGAATCAGGCGTGAAGGTTCAATCACGAACGCCCATAGGGCCAGAAAAGCCAGGCAACAGAGCAGCGCGCGCCATATGACTTTGACGCGCGGACGCCATTTCTTATCCGCAGTGTGATCCCGTGGCGACGGCGCAGCTTCTTCGGTCATTATCTTAGATTTATTTCAACGGTCCGGCTTTGATATGCGTTGATGTTCGTGGAAGCGGGGAACGAGACCTCAAACAATCTCCATCCGCTCTCTTCGCCCCTCAACACTCCGCCCTGAACCGATTCAACGCTCAGTTCTCCGCGCGCGCGGATCGTATACGCGCGCCCTTGCAATCCTTCGAGCCGCGCGACGAGCCTGTTGTTCGCCGGAGCCGAAACTTCGATCACCTTAAGAGAGCGCGCGCGGTCGCCAGCCTGAGCGGGAATGAAAGGCGCGTCAATCTCGATCCCGCCTCTGAAGCTGATCTCGATGAGTAGACGGCGCTGCATTGTCGCTTCAAAGTTGCAGACCGTGGCGGCGCCGTGAACCGCGGTAGTGAATTTGACCGGTTTCTCGTTGGCAAGAACGTGAGTGATTCTGGCGAGCGAGGGCAACGCGGGAGAGAGCTGCAGTTTCAGAAACTCATCATCGCCTTTTGCGACGTCGATTTTGAAAGAAGACACGGTACGTTTCATGTCGAAGGTCAGTTTGCTCGCCCCCATTCGATAATTCATCACCCGCAACGAATCCCACGAGGCGGGCAGCTGCGGCGCGAGGCGCAAGACCAGATTCGCTGGGCGCGCGTCCGGACGCGCGCCCAGCATCCCGCGAATCAGCGGCGTGATCACCATCCCGGAAGAGAAAAGCTGATGAGGGACCGATTCGTCCAGCGGGCGGTAATAATCGCCCGACAGAATTTCGGGATGATAGCCGAGCGCGTGATCGAAAGTGTGTTGCGCAAGCTGCCGCAAATGCGCGTAGCCCGAATGAGAGCGGTAGTATTCATATTCGGCGCAGGCGACGAAGCCGGTCAGAAACGGCCACACTCCGCCGTTGTTGTAAGCTGTCGGGTCGTAAGTCTGGCTCTCATCGCTCAACATCCGCGCGCCCCAGTCCGTGCTGATCCGCGATGAACTCAACGCGGAGATCGTCTCTCCCACGCGCTTCGGGTCGAGATGAGCGAACATCATCGGCGCCGCTGTCCAGGCCGTGACCTCCTGGTTCTGCTTACCGCCCTTGGTCAGCGCGTAAACATACCGTCCGGCTTTTTGATCCCAGTACAGCTCGTTGATTGAGGCGAGCGCCTTGTTCTTGCGCCCGAGCGCAAGCCGGGCCAGGACGCTGTCGTTCATTAGCTGCGCCATCTCGAACATCGCCGTCGAAGCTTCAAGATTGGTCGCCGCGAGGTAGATGTCCTGGTGCAGATCGTTGAGCAGCGAGCCAAGCTCCGACGCGCCGAGGCCCGCTTTTGAATTTTCGAGGATGCCGTCGCCGTCGCTGTCATTGGCGACGCAGAATTCGTAGGCTTTCTTCAACGCCGGCCACAGTTCCTGGATCATCTTCCTGTCGCCGCTCTGGCGGTAGAGGTTGTAAACAGCCGCGATGTAAAACGGAGTTGTGTCGGCGTGAATGAACGCATACGGGTATTCCTCGAACCATTTGATCATTCCGGCGGCCTGCGAAATTTCATGAGTGATCTTGCCGTCGGCGCGTTGATATTTCGCCAGGAATTTGAACGCGGCGCGCGCCGAATCGAAATCGCCGTAACCGGTCATCGCGTATGAATTGATCGCCGCGTCGCCGCCGAAGAACCATCCGAACCCTGGGCGCGCGCCTTCGCCGGTCGCCCCCCAGCCCGCGACCAGTCCGTAACCCAGGTCCGGATTTTCAACCATGCCTTTGTCGAGCGCGGCCTTCGCCCATTCGAACGCCAGGTTGAACGATCTCTCGGGCGATTCGACGCTCATCATCTCTTCGCGCAGGCGGCGGTAATGGTTGAAAGTTTTTTGATACTGTTCGACGACCGTTTTCGCCAGGCGCTGGTAAAGATCAATCACAGGTTGGCGTCCATTGACGCCGCCCGCGATGATCAAAGGGTAATACGATTGTCTGGCGGCGTTCGGATCCACCTTGATGTCGAAGCGCAACGCGCCTGAAGCGAGCTGATGCGCCGGAGTCGCCACGCCTTTCGTCGCCGCGGGGCATCCGAAAAATCCGTTGAACTTGCGCCGGCTCTCGCTGATGACGAACGCTTTCAGGTCATTGCTCCAGTCCGCGCTCTGTCCGCCCAGGCCGCCCGGCCACATCGGCTTCAAATCGGGGACGAAGCTGATCGTGATCGTCAGAGGGCGAGTCGTGTCAACGTCGAGCAGAACGATTGACCCGGCTTCGTCAATCGGCGAAAAGAAGGTTGCGCGGATGGTGAAGAGCTGGTCTGACGCGACGAGTGTCGTGGCCTCTGGCCGGGCGATGACGCGCTCGACTATCGAGGCGAAATCAACCGGATTGTCCTGCCCGTCAACTTTGACGCTGATGCGCGCGTCGTGAAAGAGTTTGATCGGAAAAACCCAGGATTCGAATACTCCTGATTCATTGCCGAAGATCGCGGCTTTGCGTCCGACAGCGTCGAAATAGACTCTGGGCCGCGCCGGCCTGGTCAGCTCAATCGGATTGGTGTGTAGCGCGAACTTGCCCGGGAGTTGTGACGTGAGGGGTGACGACCCGGCGATCGGGCCGCCAACGCCAAAGCAGAACAGACAGAGGCACAGGCGCAGGAGAGTTTTTCCGTGTTTGATCATGGCGCAGCGTGGGAATCAGGCCGTTATCTCGGCGCGACGGTCAACGCAACGGGGCGCCGAAATTGATGTGAAAGTGGAGATGCTTCGAGTCCTGGTACTTGCCGAGATTGGTCAAAACTCGCGCGGCGCCGTGCTCGGCGGCAACCTGCGCCGCGATTTTTTTGATGACATCGAAAATCTCGATCAACAATTGATCGTCGCTTTGTTCAAGCGCCAGCAGAGAATTGATATGACGTTTGGGGATGACGACTATATGCACGGGCCAGAACGGGCGCGTGTGGTGGAACGCAAGCACGTTGTCAGTCTCTATCACTTTGTTGATCGGCGTGCGCCCACTCAGCGCCTCTTCGCAATAGAAATCCTCGGACATCTTGAATCACACTTGTCCAGCTTTCACCAGTTCGCGTCTCCGCGCCCGTGTCGCTAAAAATTCCTTGGCCTCCTTATAAAGCCGCTTGCGCTCCTGCGGTTTGAAGATCGCGCCTTTGACTATGCGGTAGATCGGTTTCGGGCGGAAGTAATACTGGTCGTAAAACCGGTGCACCCAATCGAGCATTTCCGCCGCTGAAAGATGCGGGAAGTTGGCCATCGGCAGTTGTTGTCCCAGCTCATCGGACATTTCGTCTTTCAGGATCACGCCGTTGGCCCTGAACCAATCGTACATCTCCGTGCCCGGATAGGCGTGCGCGACTGAAACCTGGAGCGTTTCGGGGTCCATCTCCTTGGCGTATTCAATCGTCTCGCGGATCGTTTCGCGCGTTTCACCGGGCA
>Ga0187894_10006354_pt1 | contig 11629 bp, 7 predicted proteins | sample GBC1701081metaG_FD_136650 | JGI IMG/M metagenome (GOLD analysis project Ga0187894, IMG submission 136650) | White microbial mat communities from a lava cave in the Kipuka Kanohina Cave System on the Island of Hawaii, USA - GBC170108-1 metaG ...
CGAGCGGCGGCAGCGACGTCGATGCCCAGCGCGCGATGACCGTCCACGACCTGCTGCGCCACACGGCCGGCCTGGCGTACGGCGAGTTGACGCAGAACGCGGCGGTGAAAGACGCGCTCGGCAAGGCCGGGCTTTTCAACGCCACCGGCAACGCCTTCGATTCACGCGACATGACCGGCGACGAGCAGGTCGAGCGGCTGGCGCGCGTTCCCCTGATCCATCAACCGGGAACCGTCTGGGAATACAGCCTGGCATCCGACCTGCTGGGACGCGTTGTCGAAGCGGCGTCGCGCAAGCGTCTTGGCGACTTCCTCCACGAGCGTCTGTTTGAGCCGCTCGGCATGGTGGACACCGGCTTCCGCGTGCCTGAAGCCAGGAACGCGCGCGTGGCGCAGCCGTTCGCCAAGGATCCGCTGACCGACAGCGCGATCCTGCTGATGGACGTATCGAAGCAACCGGGCAACGATTCGGGTGGCGCCGGCGCCGTCTCGACCGCAAGCGACTACCTGCGTTTCGCGCAGATGCTGCTCAATGGCGGCGTGCTGGATGGCAAGCGGGTGTTGAGCCGATCGACGGTCAGGCTCATGTCTTCCGATCACCTGGGATCGCGCCTGCCGACAGCGCAGACGCCGGGCGGCCGCATACTCGACTCGTCGGCGCAGACGTTCGGCCTCGGCTTGAGGGTGCGCCTCTCGGATGGCCTGGCGCCGGTTCCGGGGTCGGCCGGTGAATTTGGCTGGGGAGGCTACGCCGGCACCGAATTCTGGGTCGACCCGAAGGAACAGCTGGCCGCGGTTTTCATGGTGCAGTCAGCCGGCACCTTGCGCACGTACCATCGCATCCTCTTCCGCCAGCTCGTCTACCAGGCGATCGCCGATTGAGGTGGCGAGCGCCGAGGGCACGTGTCCCGCGGGGGCGGCCTGGTCATCTGCGTTCGACTGTCCCGGTCGGACACACAGGGCATTCGCATATGGACATCCTGTCGTCCTGAGCGAAGCGAAGGACCTTGCGGTGGTTCGTTCAGGACTGGCGGCGCCGGTGATTCACTGGAAACTTCATCACTGCTACTACCACCGCAAGGTCCTTCGCTTCGCTCGGGACGACAGAATCGGCAGCTGATTTCCATGTGCGAGTGCCCTGCGGTCGGACGGAGGTCCCACGCGCGCGCGATGTCTCGCTTGCCCTCGGCATGATGCGCCGAACGTTGGTCTCCATTGTGCCTTGCGGCCGCAGAAGTCCGGGCGCAGCCGTACGCGACGCCTGCCACGGATTAGGCTGCCGGCTGCGACGGCTGCTAGACTGGCACACCGATCTATTCCGGGTGGGGGGCACGACATGACGATGTGCGCGCGGCCCAAACAGGTGCATGTAGCGGTGCGCGCTGCCGCAACCGCCCTGGCATCCATGTTCATCGTTGCTGCGCTCCTCTTGACGGCGCTGCCAACAGAGTCGCGCGCCCAGCCGGCGTCGACCCCGCCAACCGAGCAGGCGCCGCCCAAGGTCAAGGAGCTTCTCGACCTGCTCGCCGATCCCGCGGTGCGTGACTGGCTCGCCAGGCACCGCACCGCCGCGCCCCAGGCCACCACGGCCGCCGAGACGCCGTCGATGTCGCTGGGCGCCCGCGTCGCCCATGTCCGCGAGCACCTCGGCAAGCTCGCGGCCGCGGTGCCGACGGTGCCGGACGAGCTGGAGCGGGCCGGCGGCATCCTGATGCTGGAACTCGAGGAGCAGGGCCTGATCCGGGTGCTGGTGCTGATCGCCGGCTTCGTGGCACTCGGCTTCGGCGCGGAGTGGCTCTACTACTGGGCCGCCGCACGGGTGGAACGCTGGATCGTGGCCTTGCCGCTCGACTCGGTCCAGCAGCGCCTGCGCGCTGTCGCGATCCGTCTGGCGTACGGCACCGGCATCGTCGCCGCCTTCGCCATCGGCAGCGTCGGCGCCTTCCTCGTCCTCGACTGGCCGCCGTTGCTGGGCGAGATCGTATCGGGCTACCTCGTTGCCTTCCTGGTCGTGCGGCTGGCGCTGGTTGCCGGCCGCTTCATCCTGGCGCCGGGCGGCGAGCGCTTCCGCATCCTGCCGATGCCGACGCCGGCCGCCACCTTCTGGCATCGCCGCTTCGCGCTGTTCGTCGGCTGGCTGGCCTTCGGCTGGGTGACCGTGGCGCTGGTCGCCACGCTGGGCGTCGCGCCCGAGGTCCGCCGGATCGTCGCCTACGTGCTCGGCCTGGGCCTTCTCGCGATCGGCATCGAGTCGGTGTGGCGGCGGCCGCGCCCGGCACCCGAAGATGCCGTGACACCGGCACGCGGCCGGTTGGGCGGCGCCGTGGTCCCTGCCCTGCTGTCCGCTTACTTCGTGCTGCTGTGGTTGCTCTGGGTTGTGAGCGCAATACCGCTGTTCTGGCTCGCCGTCGTGGCCGTCGCGCTGCCGGCGGCGATGGCCGCGACACAGCGTGCCGTGAACCACATCCTGCGGCCACCGGGCGTGGCCGACGCCGACGCGGCCACCCCGGGCCTCCTGGCCGTGTCGCTGGGGCGCGGCCTGCGGGCGGTGTTGATCGTCGGCGCCGTCCTGCTGCTGGCCCGCGCCTGGCACGTCGACCTCGCCGAGGTGACGGCCGGCGACACGTTCACCACGCGCCTGCTGCGCGGTGCGCTCAACGTCGTCGTCATCGCGCTGGTCGCCGACTTCGCCTGGCACGTGCTGAAGGCGATGATCGACCGCAAGCTCGCCGAAGCGCGGGCGGCCGGTCAGCCGGGCACCGAGGAGGCGCGGCGGCAGGCCCGCCTGCGCACCCTGCTGCCGATCCTGCGCAACATGCTGTTCATCGTCCTGCTGGTGATGGCGCTGCTGATGGCGCTGGCCTCGGTCGGGGTCGAGATCGGCCCGCTGATCGCCGGTGCCGGCGTCGTCGGCGTCGCCATCGGTTTCGGCGCCCAGACCCTGGTGCGGGACATCTTCAGCGGCATGTTCTACCTGCTCGACGATGCCTTCCGCGTCGGCGAGTACATCCAGAGCGGCACCTACAAGGGCGTCGTCGAGTCCTTCAGCCTGCGCTCGATCAAGCTGCGGCACCACCGCGGCCCGCTCTACACCGTGCCGTTCGGCGTGCTGGGCGCGATCCAGAACATGAGCCGCGACTGGGTCATCGACAAGATGAGCGTCGGCGTCACCTACGACACCGACGTCGACAAGGTGAAGAAGCTGATCAAGCAGATCGGCAAGGAGCTGTCGGAAAATCCTGATTTCGCGCCGCATATCCTCGAGCCGCTGAAGATGCAGGGCGTCGAGCAGTTCGGCGACTTCGCCATCCAGATCCGCATGAAGATCAAGACCAAGCCGGGCGAGCAGTTCACGATCCGCCGCCGCGCCTACGCCATGATCAAGAAGGCATTCGACGCCAACGGCATCAACTTCGCCTACCCGACGGTCACGGTCGCCGGCGGCGGCGGCGATGCCACGGCGGCGGCGGCGCAGAAAGGCCTCGAGCTCGTCCGTCCGCCGCCGGCCGCTTCGTAAAGGAAGCGCTTCATGGTGAGCCTCTTCATCCCGAGCTTGTCGAGGGGCGAACCATGAAGCGCACCGTCGCCGGGGCGATACCCTGATGATCCGGCGGCCTCACTATCGAGCCAACAGGATGCCGCTCCGCAGGGCAGCAACCTGGCTCCTTCCGAAAAGAACTGGCCTGTGATAAAGTGTCGGCATTCATACGTCGTTGCCGACAAGTCATCACATGCCTGCGCTTCAGATCGAATCCCAGAGGGACGTGGCGGTAAGGCTACTCGGCGCGCGCGGCATCATGCGGCTTTCCGAACTGAAGGCGGCCGGCGTCCACTATCAGACGCTGGCAAGAATGGCAGAGGATGGCGCCGTCCTTCGCGTCGGTCGCGGCCTCTATCAGCTTCCCGAAGCCCAGTATGGCCTGGCGCACAGTCTGGCGGAGGTAGCCAAGGCCATCCCAAACGGGGTGATCTGCCTTATCTCCGCTCTGCAGTACCACGAGCTCACGCTTCAGATGCCACCCCATGTCTGGGTCGCCATCGGACGCAAAAACCGGATGCCCCGAATCGCCTACCCGCCGGTTCGTGCAATACGGTTCGGCGAGGCGGCCATGTCGGTCGGCATCGAGCACCACCTCGTCGACAAGGTCGAAACACGCATCTTCGATCCCGCGAAAACCATCGTCGACTGCTTCCGTTATCGCAAGGAGGTCGGCATCGACATTGCCCTTGAGGGATTGCGCAACGGTGTCCGCAAGCGCAAGGCGCATCCCGATCGCATCGCCGCTTACGCGAGGTCCCTTCACATCTGGTCTGTTCTCAAGCCTTATCTCGATGCGACCCTGGCCGATGAAGGATAGACCCAGGAACATCGCTCAATCGGTCCGCGACCGGCTGCGGGCAGTGACCGTCCGTCTGCAGCTCGATTACAACCTCGTTCTGACCCGCTATGTCCTCGAACGCCTCCTCTATCGCCTGAGCGTATCACCCCATAGGGATCGCTTCGCTCTCAAGGGCGCCATGCTGTTTGCCGTCTGGACGTCCAACATCATTCGTCCGACCAGGGATCTTGACCTGCTTGGCTTCGGTAGTTCCGATCTCGACGCGCAGAGGGAAACCTTCCGCGACATCATGAGTGTGTCGACTCCGGACGACGGAGTTACGTTCGATCTCGACTCGGTGCGGGCGGAATCAATCCGGGCAGAACAGCTCTATGATGGCGCTCGGATCAATGCGGTGGCACTCATCGGCATGGCCCGCGTGCCCGTGCAGATCGATGTCGGTTTTGGCGACGCGATCACCCCGGGCCTGGAGGAGCAGGACTACCCGACGCTGCTCGATGCGCCCAAGCCGCGGCTGCGTACCTATCCGCGCGACACCGTCGTTGCGGAGAAGCTCGAAGCAATTGTCGATATCGGTATCCGTACGAGCCGAATGAAGGACTTTTACGACCTTCTTTGCCTGGCGCGCCTCTTTGAGTTCGATGGGCAGACACTCTCGCAAGCGATTCGCGCCACATTCGAGCGTCGCGAGACCGACCTGCCGAGTGTGATCCCGCCAGCATTGTCGCAAGACTTCGCCGCCGACACCGACGCCGCCGGACGATGGAATGCATTCGTCCGGCGGACGCCGCTGCTGGTCGATCCACCGGCGCTCAGCGACCTTGTCAGGGAGATCACGCGGTTCGTCATGCCGCCAACAATCGCGGCGGCATCGGGGAACGCCTTTTCGCAGCGATGGCTGCCGTCCAGGGGGTGGACGACAGGGTAGACGCACGCTGCGACGAGACAAGGGGCGATTTCACGCCCGCCTGTGGTTTCAACGATCGTTTGGCGCGGGCGCCTCCGTCGACCGAATGCTACCCTGGCAAAGCTTCAGGCTTGTGCAGCGGGGGAGGACGACGATGGATCGGCTCGCGCAATGCCATTGTGGCGTGCTGCGCGTCACGGCATCAGGTGACCCCGAATGGGTCAACCTCTGCCACTGCCGGGCGTGCCAGCGACGGACGGGCTCCGTGCTGCACGCCGGCGCCTACTTCGCAAAGGAGCAGGTGCGCATCGAGGGCGCAAGCAAGGCCTATGCCCGGCCCGCCGACAGCGGCTACGCGATGTCCTTCAACTTCTGCCCGGACTGCGGGTCGAGCGTGTACTGGCAGGCAAGCCGCTTCCCGAATCACTGGGGCATCGCCGTCGGCGCGTTCGCCAATCCGGCGTTTCCCGGGCCGTCCTTTTCGGTGTGGCAGGAGCTGATGCATCCCTGGCTGACCCTGGCATCCGACATGCAACAGTTCGAGCAGGGCCGCATCGGTCCACCGCTCGGCCGGCGCGATCCGCCCGGCTGACGTCGCCGACGTTGACCCTCACCGTGCCGGCGCTCACATGCGCAAAGCAGTACGCCGGTGCGGATGCTCAGCGATCGACGCTATCACTGGCCCTTCAGCGCGCGGGCAACATCCATGTTCGGCTCGATGAAACGCGTGAAATACTCTCTGCCCTTCGCCTGGGCGCGATGAACCTGCTGCGGCGTGAGCATCGAGGCGAGCTGCATCGCGTTCTTCAGGGCCTGCTCGTCCCTGATCGATGCATGGGTCGCCGGGTAGATCCAGGCAAAGCCCTCGACGAGGTCGCGCGTCACGCCTTTGCCTTCGACATAAAGCAGGCCGAGCTCGTTGCAGGCGCGGAAGTCGCCACGCTCCGCCGCGAAGCGGTACCACCGCGCCGCCTCGGCATGGTTGGCCGGGACGCCCTCCCCCTTTCGGTAGGCCTGCGCGAGATTGAAGGCGGCGAGCACGCTGCCCCTCTCGGCACCTTGCTTGTAGAACGAGACGGCCTTGGCCTGATCCTTCGGTACGGCACGGCCGTCGGCATAAAGGACGCCAAGATTGAAGTAGGCCTGCGGGTCGCCGCCCTCCGCCGCCTTCTCCAGCTCGACGATGGCGGTCCGGTAGTCGCCCCGCTTGTAAGCTTCGATGCCCGCCCGCGTGTCCGCATGCGAGATCGTGCCTGTCAGCAGTGCCAGCAGGCTCGCGACGGTCGACATGAGCAGACGCTTCCGCGATAGGCTCATACCTGCAACTTCCCTTCACGCCGCACGTGACGGGCTGCTTTCCCTCCTCGTATCTCGGGACGAAGCGGCGTGAGGGGAACCGGCGGCGCCGGTCCGCCTTCCCTCCAGTGCTGCGCGCTGCTCCTGGAACAGCTCGATCACGGTGTCCATGACCCGGCGCACGCGCGGCAGGGTGCGCAGGTCGCGGTGTACCAGCAGCCACTGGTCGGCGACGACCTCGTCCAGCACGTCGCCGAGACGCCGCAGGCCGGGATCCGAATCGCCCAGCCAGCAGGGCAGCACGGCCAACCCGGCGCCGGCGCGCGCGGCGTCGTGCAGGATCATCCAGTTGTTCACGCGGACCGCCGGCCGTGCGCCGTCGAGCAGCGCCAGCAGCCAGGCCTGGCCCGGCATGTAGTGGTGCGCCTCGTCGAAGCCGACCCAGGGCGCGCGGCGCAGCGCTTCAGGTGTCGCCGCCGTGCCCGCGGCGAGTTGCGGCATCCCGTAGATGGCATAGGCGATATGGCCGAGCCGGCGCGCAACGAGGCTGGCGAGGTCGGGCACCTTCTCGCGGATCAACAGGTCGGCCTCGCGGCGCGACAGGTCCGCCAGCATGTGGCTCTCGGCCAGCTCGAACTCGACGCACTGCAGCTCGCGGCGCAGGCGCGGCAGGTTGAGCGCCAGGAACGACGTCATCGCCTCGCCGGCCGAGATCCGCACCGTGCCCTTGGTCGTGTCGGCGGCAAGCCCCATGCTGCGGCGATGGATCGACTCGGCCGCCTGCTCCATGGCCTGCGCGTCGGCCATCAGTTCCTCGCCCGCCGCCGTCAGCACGAAGCGGTCGGGCAGGCGGTCGAACAGCCGCGCGCCGATGGCATCCTCCAGCGCCTTCAGCCGCCGCGCCACCGTGGGATGGCTGACGTCGAGCTTGCGCGCCGCCGCCGTCAGGTTGCCCTCGCGTGCCAGCGTCAGGAAGATGCGCAGGTCGTCCCAGGCGGCGATCATGACTTCCTCTCTGAGTGGTACCTGTTCATAAATGTACGGCCAATCTTCGATTTTGTCGATTGGCACAACATATTCGTTCAGCCTACGGTGCAATCGCTTCCTTCCCCCGGAGGGGGAAGGTGCCCGAAGGGCGGAAGGGGGATGTTCGACCAGCCGCGATCGCGCAAACGAAAATCGCGTCCGTTCGAACATCCCCCTTCCGGCGCTGCGCGCCACCTTCCCCCTCCAGGGGAAGGTTAAGAGGAGTCGGTCCATGCATTTCGAACCGCGTCTGTGGATCTTCACCCAGGGTGTCCGGCTGCGCATCGCGTGGGCCGTCCTGATCGGCCTGATCGCCGTCGCACTGGGCGTGGCGCGCCTGGGCCTGCTGGGCTGGCTGATCGGCGAGGTGTTCGCCGGCCGTGGCGTCGAGCAGCTGGCGCTGCCGATCGGGCTGATCGCCGTGGTGATGGTGCTGCGCGGCGTCTTCGAGCACTGGCGCGCCGTGGTGGCGCACGAGACCGCGGCGATCGTCCAGAAGAAGCTGCGCCGCGCCATCTACGACAAGATCGCCGACCTCGGGCCGGGCACCGTCGGCCGCCAGCGCTCGGGCGCTCTGACCCTGTCGCTGACCGACGGCGTCGAGCAGCTGGAGGTCTATTTCGGCCAGTTCCTGCCGCAGTTCCTGATCTCGCTGCTGACCCCGATCCTGATCTTCGCCGCCGTCGCCTTCATCGACCTGCCGGTGGCGGCCGTCATGCTGGCCTTCGCGCTGATCGCGCTCTTCGCGCCGGCGCTGTGGCACCGCCGCGACGTCGCCAACTCGCAGGGCCGGCAGAAGGCCTATGCCAGCTTCGCCGCCGAGTTCCTCGATTCGATCCAGGGCCTGGCGACGCTCAAGGCCTTCGGCCAGAGCAAGGCGCGCGCCGACCGGCTCGAGCACGAGGCGCGCGATCTCTTCCGGCGCACGATGTGGGTGCTGGGCACCAACGTGCTGGCGCGCGGCATCACCGACAGCGCCATCGCCTGCGGCGCCGCCGCGGCGCTGGCGGTGGGCGCCTGGCGCGTCGATGCCGGTGTCATGCCATTGGCCTCGCTGCTGGTCATCCTGATGCTGGGCGTCGAGATCTTCCGGCCCATGCGCGAGCTGCGCTCGGTGCTGCACCAGGGCATGGTCGGCATGTCGGCCGCCCAGGGCATCTACCGCATCCTCGACGACCAGCCGATCGTCAAGGACGCGCCCCCTTCGCTGGGGGCGCGCCACTCCAGTGACGCGTCTTTGTCGCCTGCAACACATGACGCGCCACTGGAGTGGCGCGCCCCCAGCGAACTCGAAGCCAGCATCGCCTTCGACGCCGTGCGCTTCAAATACCCCGGCACGCGCCGCACCGTGCACGACTCCCTCGACTTCAAGGTCGCATCGGGCGAACGCGTCGGCCTCGTCGGCTCGTCCGGCGGCGGCAAGTCCTCGATCGTGCGCCTGCTGCTGCGCTTCTACGATCCCGACGCCGGCGCCGTGCGCATCGGCGGCCGCGACCTGCGGCAGATGTCATTCGCGCAGATCCGTTCGATGATCTCGGTGGTGAACCAGGACACGTTCCTGTTCCACGGCACCATCGAGGACAACATCCGCATGGGCGGCCCCGACGCGTCGCACGCCGACGTCGAGGCCGCCGCCCGCGCTGCCAACATCCACGATTTCGTGACCTCCCTGCCCCGGGGCTACCGCACCGTGGTGGGCGAGAAGGGCATCAAGCTCTCGGGCGGCCAGCGCCAGCGCATCGCCATCGCGCGGGCATTGCTGCGCGACACGCCGATCCTGGTGCTCGACGAGGCGCTGTCCGCAGTCGACGCCGAGAACGAGGCCACAATCCAGGAGGCGCTCGACCGGCTGATGCAGGGCCGCACCACCCTGATCCTGGCCCACCGCCTGTCCAGCGTCATCGACTGCGACCGCATCCTGGTGCTGGACGGGGGCCGCGTCGTCGAGAGCGGCCGGCACGACCAGCTGATGCGCAGCGGCGGCGTCTACGCCAGCCTGATGGCCGAGCAGACGCACGAATCGAGCCTGCCCGGCGTCATCGATGCCTCGCCGGCCAGCCGCGCCGTCGAGACCGCCGCCGGGCCCGGCGGCACCGCCAAGGTGGTGACGGAGGGCGTCATCAAGGCCGAGGGGCTGGGCTGGTACCGCCTCGTCAGCGAGCTGATGAAGCTGATCACGCCGTGGAAGGGCCGGCTGGCCGCCACCTTCATCTTCGGCGTGCTGCGCGTGCTGGCCTTCATCGGCGTCGGCGTGCTGAGCGCGCTGGTGGTGCTGGCGCTGAAGAACGGCCAGCCCTACGCGCCGTACCTGTGGGCGCTGGCCGTGGTGGCGCCGCTGTCGGGCGTGCTGCACTGGCTGGAGTCGTGGATCGCGCACGACATGGCCTTCCGCCTGCTGGCCGAGATGCGCATCGACGTGTTCCGCAAGCTCGACGCGCTGGCGCCCGCCTACCTCGTGCGCCGGCGCACCGGCGACCTGCTGGCGCTGGCCACGCACGACGTCGAGCTGGTCGAGTACTTCTTCGCCCACACCGTGGCGCCGGCCTTCGTCGCCGTCCTCGTGCCGGCGGTCGTGGTGGCGGTGCTGGCCTCGCACAGCAGCTGGATCGCGCTCGCCCTGCTGCCGTTCCTGATCGCGGTCGGCTTGAGCCCGTTCCTGATGCGCAAGCGCGTCGACCGGCTGGGCTCGCAGGCGCGCGAGGCGGCCGGCGAGCTGGGCGCCTTCGCCGTCGACTCGGTGCAGGGCCTGGGCGAGATCGTCACCTTCCAGCAGGAGCGCGCCCGCGGCGACCGCCTCGACGAGTTGTCGCAGCGCCACATCGGCCTGCGCCTGCCCTTCTTCAGCGAGCTCACCCGGCAGCACAGCCTGCTCGAAATCTTCACCGGCCTGGGCGGCCTCGCCGTCGTCGTCACCGGTGCGGCACTGGCCTCGCAGGGCGCCATCGACCCCGCCACGCTGCCGCTGCTGACCCTGCTGGCGATGGCCGCGTTCCTGCCGGTGTCGGAGATCGCCCAGGTCGGGCGCCAGCTCGCCGACACGCTGGGGGCGACACGCCGCATCTATGCGCTGGCCAACGAGCCGGTGCCGGTCACCGACGGAAAAGGCGTGGCACTGCGCAAGGGTCCGTTGGCGTTGTCGCTGGAGGGCGTGAGCTTCGCCTACCCCGGCCAGCACCGCAGCGCCTTGGCCGATGTCAGTGTCGCCATCCCCGCCGGCAAGACAGTGGCCCTGGTCGGCACCTCCGGCGCCGGCAAGACCACGACGGCGCAACTGCTGATGCGCTTCTGGGACGCCGACCAGGGCCGCATCACCCTGGGCGGCAGCGACCTGCGCGACTGGCGGCTGGACGAGTTGCGCCGCCAGATCGCACTGGTGGCCCAGGACACCTACCTGTTCAACGACTCGCTGCGCAGCAACATCCTGATCGCACGGCCCGACGCCGGCGAGCAGGATCTCACGGCCGCGGTGGAGCACGCCTCGCTGGCCGACCTCGTCGACGCGCTGCCGGATGGCCTGCAGTCGCCGGTCGGCGAGCGCGGCACCAGCCTGTCCGGCGGCCAGCGCCAACGAGTCGCCATCGCGCGCGCCTTCCTGAAGGACGCGCCGGTGCTGATCCTCGACGAGGCGACGTCGCACCTCGACGCCGTCAACGAGCAGGCCGTGCGCCGCTCGCTCGACCGCCTGCAGGCCGACCGCACGACCATCGTCATCGCGCATCGCCTGTCGACGATCCGCGACGCCGACCTGATCGTGGTGCTCGACCAGGGCCGCGTCGCCGAGACCGGCACGCACGGAAGCCTGCTGGCGAAGGGCGGGCTCTACGCGCAGCTGGTGTCGCACCAGCTGGCGGCGGCGTACGCACCGGCGGCGCAGTGAGGATCGGAGTAACGGATTGAAGGCATGGCGGCCAAGCGTGCGATGTCACGCCGTCGACTGACCCGACAAGAGAGCTCAACGTCGGCGAAGTCGTTGGTGGAAAGGGAGGCCACCTCGCTTCACCGCCAAAGAGCGCTGAAACTCCAAGCTTTTTTCTTCCTACCGTTACCCTCGCGTCCGGACC